>Ga0335071_10007945_pt1 | contig 10900 bp, 7 predicted proteins | sample Lox_Sample_15_FD_206724 | JGI IMG/M metagenome (GOLD analysis project Ga0335071, IMG submission 206724) | Soil microbial communities from Loxahatchee National Wildlife Refuge, Florida, United States - Lox_Sample_1.5 | ecosystem: Environmental > Terrestrial > Soil > Wetlands | place: USA: Florida...
ACTACCCTTAGTTTACAGGCCTCCCAGACGGGCGCGGCCGGCAATGCGCTGGGCGTCTCGACCACGTGGGGCAGCGGCCTGTTTGCGGCGGTGGACTTGGGAGGGGGTTCGGACGCAGTCGACGCCACCGGCGCCTTTACCGTCCCGCCCTTGGTGCCATCGGCCGGCCAGACGGTGACCGTGGGCGCAACCACGTACACCTTTGCGGCAACCATCAATGGCCAAAGCCCCGCCGATACCGTGTTGATTGGGGCCGACGTGGCCTCAACGCTGGCCAATCTGGCTGCCGCCATCAATGCTACTCCGGCGGGCTCCGGCACTACCTTCTCCTCCAGCACTCAGCGCAATAACTCGGTTTCAGCTTCCGGCGCTACCGCCAGCACGATTGCCCTACAAGCCTTGAGCAGCGGTACCGGCGGGAATGCTCTCGCGACGTCGACCAACTGGACAGGAGGGGCGTTCGGCACGGCTTCCTTGACGGGAGGCGTGAACGCTGTGGCGGCCACCGGCTCGTACACCGTTCCGGTAATGCTTCCAAGTGCGGGGCAGACGGTAACGATTGGCACCACGACCTACACTTTTGCCGCTGCCATCACCGCCCAGAGCGCGCCTGACACGGTGTTGATTGGCCAGGACGTGCCATCCACCCTGGCGAATCTTGCGGCCGCCGTCAGCGCCACCACCGGGAACGGCCAAGGCCCCGGCGTCACTTACGGGACGGGAACCATCCCCAACAGTTCCGTAACAGTCACCGGCACCACGTCATCCTCGCTGAGCTTGCAAGCCATCAACAATGGCGCGGCAGGAGACACGGTCGCCACCGCGACCAACTGGACGGGGGGAGCGTTCGCCACGGGCGACTTGGCAGGCGGGACGGACGCGGGGACGTTCAGCGATTCCATCATGGTGTACGACTCACTCGGTAAGAGTCACGTCCTGAGCTTCGACTTCACCAAGGCTTCCGCGGGCACGTGGAATTATCAGATCACAATCCCTGCGGCCGATGTGGGAAGTACCGGCAACCCGGTAGTGATCACCAGCGGAACGCTGAAATTTGGACCGAATGGGAACCTCATCCAGCCCTCCGCCAATGTCCAGGGTATTACCGTCACCGGGTTGGCGGATGGCGCCAAGGACCTCACACTCAACTGGCAGCTTTTCAATCCTACAGCCACGCCCTTCATCACCCAAACCGCCGAGTCCTCTGCCACCTCGGGCAAGCAGCAGGATGGCTACAGTTCGGGCACGCTGCAAAGCTACTCCATCGACGCGACGGGAACCATCAATGGTGTTCTATCGAATGGCCAAACCGTGGCCCTGGCGCAGATTGCCCTGGCTACATTCCCTAACTACGACGGTCTGACGCGTATCGGGGCGAACGACTATCAGACCAGTCTGGCTTCCGGCGCCGCCAGCGTGGGCACTCCCGGTAGCGGCGGGCGCGGCATCTTGAAAGGGAGCTCGCTCGAACAATCCAATGTGGACATTGCCACGGCGTTCACCATGCTGATCCAGGCCGAACGCGGCTACCAAGCCAACGCCAAGGCCATCACCACAGCGGACAATGTGATGCAGTCGTCGATCAATCTGATCCAAGGCTAGCGATAGAGACACGTCAGGCGACGCGGCAGCACTCTCTCCCGAGTGCTGCCGTCGTTGCCGAGCGGCAGCCATGCCGTATGGCGTTCCCGGAAAGGTGGCGGCCGCCTGCACCACCTCCCGGTTCACTCCGCTTTAGCGTCGAGGGATCGCGAGGGATGCCAAGGGGGCCCCGCCGCGCGGAGAGTACCGATGCAAAGCGGCAAGCAAAGGCTTGGCTTCCTTTGGAACGGCTTGGCCGCGCTGGAACACAAACTTGGGAGGATCAATTAGCCGGCCGTACAGAACCATGTTGGCTTCACTGTCAGGCTTCACGGCAGCACCTTTCAGTGAGACGCCCACAAACAGGCCGCGCGAACGGGAATAGGTGAGGATCTGGGCGTTCAGCCGCAGATCGGTCTGCGCCTGCACCGTCCGTCCTACGGGCCCCGCCGCCACCGAGGCATCCGCCCCCAGTACCCCTTTGCTGCGGAGCAGGTCGCGGGCACCGCCGGCGTTCCTCACCACAAAGATCAGGTCGGTTGCGGTTACCCCCCACTGAAAACCGTAACTGCCGGCGTGCATACCAATCATCAGGGGTGGACCCCAGGGGCCGTTACCCGCCTGCCTGCACTCCATCACCCCGCGACCATAAGCCGCTCCGACCACGAACGCTCCTTTCTTGACGGCCGGAATAATCCCCACGCAAACGGCACTGTCGAGCAGGTTCTGGGGAATGGCGCTCTCGGGTGTGTCCATTACCTCCCCCAGCACCACAGCCGATGTCTCCAGCCGGTCGACAATTTTACCCTTGAGGTCTTGCTTAAGTTCGTCGGTTTGGGCTTCGAGAGAGATCATCCCTAACATCACACTTATCGCACTAACCATCAGATATCGAATGACTTGGCCAATGGCCGACTTTGTCAGTTTGTCCATTACGTTTCCTCCTGAGTTCTGTGCGCGCGATACGCGGCGCGCTCCGTTTCTGGGCGCAGAAGCACACCTACTTTTCGAGGCTTGGATTTGAGCTACGCCGCCGTGCTCTACGCGCAAGCATCGCCAACCGCTTAGGCGAGCGAACTACTACTGTTTATTGGAGATAGAGTGGCTACTTCCGCTGGACGCAGAGTAGCTGCCGAAGCGACTGTCCGGCAAGAGAGGTAGCGAAGGCGGGCAAAGGGTTTCGCGTGACTTGTCGCGAAAGGGTGGGTAGGGCGCCCCCAAAGCAGCCGGGACTGACTTTGTGTCGCTTGATTGAAGGTTCGGCTTCGCAGACACCCGAGACGATGACGCCATCGTTGGACACGTCGTCGCTGAGGCTAGCCAGTTCCGGTGCTTCTCGGCCTGCCACCGCGAGCGCCACGGAAAGCAGCAAGCAGCCAAAGAACGACCGTGCGAGCCGCCGCATTTCGCCATCTGCTTTGTTCCTGGAAACGACCAAGGTCTTTTCTCCACCCCGCTTCATTCCCTTGGATGTAGGGCTGCGAAAAGCAGATGCATGGGTGTTATGATCAGCTTCGGCGGTTCGAGTGGCGCGCGCTGCGGCTCGCCAGCCTAGGGGGGGCCGCAACATCCGCACCAGATCTCAGTAATCCCGGTTTCCCCGGTATTTATGCATCGTGATTCCTGGATAACAGCGCTGCGATTCTCCCTTGCCGGATGGCGCGGCCCCGCTTTAGTTCTGATACCCGTGGCGATCGTACTGAGTGTCACCGCGATGCATCCGATTCTGACCTTCACCTGCGCTGCGCTGGCGCTGGTCCCTCTCGCCAGCCTGCTCGGCGATAGCACGGAACAGCTCGGGGCGCACGTCGGGGCTACTGCCGGAGGCTTGCTGAACGCCACCGCCGGCAACCTGCCCGAACTGGTGTTTGGCATGATCGCGCTCGCCGACGGCCATGCCGCAGTGGTACGAGCCACCGTCGTTGGCAGCATTATCGGCAACCTGCTCCTGGTCTTCGGCTTAGCGGCCTTCGCCGGCAGCTTAGGACGGGAAAAGCTCCGGTTCAGCCCCGCCGCCGCTGATGCCAACACCAAAATGCTTACGCTCGCGGCCTTGGCGCTCGGGACGCCTTCGCTTTTCCACCATCTGCACTGGGGGGGCTCGGCGGCGAGTGATGCCCGGCTGGGCCAGTTGAACATCTGGGCGGCCGCGGTCCTGTTAGTGGTTTACGCCGCGAGTCTGATTTTCATGCTGCATACGCATCACAGCTTGTTCCGCGGCCAGTCTATAGTCACACCCGTGATAGGACGTAGTGCCGCTCTGGCAATCCTGATCCTTGCCGCGGGGCTGGTTGCCGTTATCAGCCAAGTCCTTGTTGGCGGGCTCGAATCCATCACTCGCTCCACGGGTTGGACCGAGTTGTTCATCGGCGTCGTAATTGTCGCGGTCCTGGGGAACGCCGCCGAGCACGCATCGGCCATCGTGCTTGCCCGCCGCGGCCAAATGGATCTCTCGCTGCAAATCGCCGTCGGCTCGGGCGCCCAGGTGGCGCTGTTTATCGCGCCCCTTCTGGTCGTCGTCTCCCGGCTGTGGCTGCCGCACTGCATGGTCTTCCACCCGCTGGAGATCGGCGCGATTCTGGTCTCCGTAGGGGTGGTCACCGTGGCCACGATCGACGGCGAAACCAATTGGTTCGAGGGCCTGCAATTAATCGGCGCCTACGTCATTCTTGCCGCCTTCTTCTACTTCCTGCCGCCACTCACGAATTAGCAACGAGAGGCTGCGACGCCGGACACCAAGCCGCTTCAGGACTGCTGGCACTTCGCCACGAGCGATTCCGCTCTGCATTTCAGATCCACCCCAAAACCTGAGGCGGCAAAGGAAGGAGAAGGAAAAAGTACACCTTCGAGCCCGTTCACTGCCGGTCGGACGAGGTGGTAGGGTTACTCAGAACGATCCGCTTGGTCAGTGCCTCACCGGGCTTAAGCTGAAACTTCTCAACGATCGGGCGAAGTCCCTTCCCCGGATAGAACTTGCATTCGTGCCACCCGGCGGCCAGCATCACGTCAACGTGGCTTTCGCCATAGGGCTGACCGTCAATCATGATCATCACGCCGGCCGGGTCCGTATCTACGGTCAGGTGAGCGCGCGGGCCGTCTTCAAAGTTCGCGGTCACGAACTGTTCCTGCCCGGCCTCCACCTCGACCGTCTTGTGCCACGTTTCGCCATGCGGGCCGATTACCGAAACTGCATAGGGCCCCGGAGCTAGGGTGAAAACATGCGGGGCAAGCCAGCCGCCGTCGTGCTGCCCGTCGATGGCGATTCGCGCCCCGGGTAATCCGCATTGCACGATGAGCCGGCCCGGGTTCTCCAAGGCACCAACGATGCGAATGTCCGGGCCAGCCGCCGGCGCGGGAGCAGCCGGAGTGGGAGCAGCGGGAGCAGGAGCAGTGGGAGTGGAAGCAGCGGGCGCGGAAGGGGCAGGCACTGGCACAGCCGGCGGCGGACCGGCCTGGCTAGCCAACAGCGCAGGCGCCGTGGCTTTGGGCGTGGCTGGAACCGCGGCCGCCGGTGTACTGACGGACGCAGCCGGCACGGGATGGAAGTCCCTATGCGGAGCATGTGCGCGCGCTGGACTCCGATTCACCGGCAAGACGAGCGGAGGTGCCTCCGGGACGGCGAAAACCGGCGCAGGAAGATGAAGCGGCGCAGAAGGCGCAACGACAGACGCCATGGGACTCAGTGTCACGTTCCCCACCTGACGATCGGATGACATGAATCCTGACTTAATCCAGGGGCTGGCAGCAATCCCAACCAGCAGCATCAGCAGTCCAGTGAGCACCAATGAAAGCGAGCGTCCGTGCGGTTTCTCCGGACTCTGGGGGGTAATACCTCCCGGCGGAGGCATCGGCTCGCCGCCGAGAACCATAGTCTGCGCTTTGGGCCAAGGAAAACCAGAAGAAGGTCCCGCCGCGACCCCCGACAAGGGCGGTGGGCCACCCATCGGAAGCGGGATGGGCTTGCGCAAGCTCTCGGCGGAACCATTCGGCGCTTTCGGCCAAGGAAAGCCTGCCGGGGGTTCGCTTACTCCCTCTTCCGGGTAAACGCGGCGGTAAAGCTCTGACCCCAACTCGTTCGCGTAGGCTGCGGTGTCGGAGGCAGGACGCGCAGGCGGCCGGAACAAGGCGCTGCCGGGATTCACGAGATAAGGGTTGGACGCTGGCGAAGGCGGTGTGCCGGCAGGAGCTTCCGCGGGAATGGGGCTGTCAGCGGGTGAAGTTCCCTCGGGCACCACTGGCGGCGAGGCGGAAGGCAAACCGGTTGAGATAGGGGGCGCAGCACCCGCAGCGCAGACCGTCGGCGAAACAATGGGTGGCGTGGCCGTCGGCGGGGGAATCGACGGCGCAGTGGCCGAATTCGCGACCGCTCCGGTTGACCCGTCGGCGTGCGCGGGAGCTCCCTTTATGCCGATCTCGGCGGCCATTTCGGCGGCGAAAGGCGCCAGGCTCAGTTCCTCCATAACCTCTTGCATGATCTCCACATCAATGGACCGCTGGTCGTGGGCGCACGCCAGAGTGAGGGCTTGGAAACAGAGGTGGTTGACGCTGCGCGGAACTCCCTTGCTCTCGCGCGTAATGACCTGCAAGGCCTCCGGGGTAAACAAATCCGGCCCTTTGTAACCGGCCACTTGGAGTCGGTGCGCAATGTACTTGGGAACCTCATCGTTCTTCAGCGGAACGCAGCGCGCCACCACCGCCAGACGCTGTCGAAGCTGTTCCAAATGGGGCGAGGAGAGCTTCTGCGCCAGTTGCGGCTGTCCGGCAATCACGATCTGCAGGAGTTTCGTCTCGCGTGTTTCGAAGTTGGAAAGCATGCGCATCATTTCCAGAACGACTTCGTCCAGATTCTGCGCCTCGTCCACCGCCAGCACCACCCGCTTGCCGGATTGCGCAATGCGGAAAACCAGTTCCCCGAATTGCCTCTGCAGTTCCACCAGATCATGACCGCGGGGCGCCGCGCCGAGGTCCGCGATGATGCCACGCAGCAGTTGAACAGGTGTGGGGTTGACCTGGAAAACGAAGGCGGTTCGCGAGGTACGTTGCAACTCTTCCAGGAGCTTTAACAAAACCGTGGTTTTGCCCAATCCCGGCGGGGCAATGAGGGCCATGAAGCCGCGCTGCGACTCAATGCTATAAAGAAGGGATGAGTAGGCCTTTTGGTGAGCGGTCCCCATGTAGATGAAGCGAGGGTCGGGCGTCACCCCAAACGGCTGTTCACGTAAATTGAAGTAGTGCAGAAACACAACGCCTCCTCTGCGGGGGGTTACACCAGCCCTCAGACCTGCTCGTTCTCACGCCGAAAGAGCATCGAGCAGGCTCGCCGGGAAGCGGCTGGTTTGTGAGTAGCATGGTGAAGGGGAACCGTCGCTTGGCCCGCCGTAGGACCGATCAACCGACCCGCCCCTAACTCGCGCATTGTGAAGCCAGCCAAAGAGGTAGTAAAGCAGGTTAATACCGGACAAGCACCGAGAGGAAGGGGATGCCGCGCTTGTCCCCTGTGTCGCAACCGCAAACGGAAAGAAAACACACGGCAGGAACATAATCTTCAGAAATCAAAACCCTTTCCGTGATATTTGTACGTTCTGCTGCGGTCATTCTCTTTCCGCTGCGAGAGGGAGGGCAGGTTGATGGAAAAAAAGATTCCCCGACGAGAGTTTCTGAAGCGGACGGCCGTGGGGACGGCGGCATTTTCGGCGGGTAGCGTGGCGGCACACGGAGGGACGGAAGTGCTGGCGCGGCGGATGAATGTGGTGCACGTGATCTCGGATCAGCACCAGGCAGCTTGCACGGGTTATGAGGGTCACCCGCAAGCCATCACGCCGAACCTGAACCGGCTGGCAGCGAGCGGCGTGCGCTTCACCTCCGCATACGCGCCGAACCCCATCTGTACGCCCAGCCGCACCAGCATCCTGACCGGCCAGTACTGCCACAACCACGGCTATTACGGTTTGAACGGGCCGCCTCCGCCTTACGACCTGCCGAGCTTCTTCTCGCACTTTCGCCGCTTCGGGTACAAGACGGCCGCGTTTGGCAAAATTCACACGCCGGACCAGCCCCAGAATTGGCTGCAAACGCATTGCGACGTCCTCGGGGATTGTTACCGGTATTACGCCAACCCACCCTGGCTTTCGGAGGAGTATACAGGCTACCTCGAAGCGCGCGGCCTTCTGGAAAAAGAGGACAGCGTGGAACTGCCGGAGTTCCCGGGAGTTCAACAACTCGAGGGCCGGCCCTCCAACATCCCGTATGAGGACAGCGTGGAAGGTTGGACCGTAATGAAGGCCATCAAGTTCATGGATGCCTGCGGCAGCCAACCCTTCTGTGTGCAAGTGTCGCTGCCACGCCCGCATGAGAATTTCACGCCGGACAACCGGTTCTGGAACATGTATCCGGACGACTTGGCGTTGCCTCCGACTTTAAACGACAATCCTTCCCATCGGCCGCCACATTTCCAACAGGCCCACCAGTCGCTGCGCGACATGAAGTGGCTGATCGAACCCAAGACATTTGAGGCGGGATGCCGCCGCATCTGGCACGGCTACCTGGGATGTGTAACGCAAGTGGATTACGCGCTGGGGCAGGTACTCGACTATCTCGACAAGACCGGCAAGGCGGACAACACCATCGTCATTTACGGCGCCGACCACGGTGGCTACCAGACGACGTTCGGCCTTCCGGAGAAAGCGCCGGGAATATGCTCGGAGGCGGTGTGCCGGGTGCCATTCCTGTGGCGCGTGCCGCAAATCACTAAAGCCGGGCACGCCAGCACTCAGCTTGTGGAGAGTATCGACATCCCCAGCACCATAACTTCCTTGTGCGGGCTACCGCCTATGGAGACCACGGACGGCAAAGACCTCACCGACCTGCTGACCGGAGGCGACAAACCGGTGCGTGAAGTTGCGGTAACTGAATTTGCCTGGAGCAAAGCGCTGCGCTGGGGCACCTGGCGCTTTGTGCAGTACCCGGTGGAGATGTTTGGCTCCGACGTGGGCGAGTTGTACAACCTGGAAAAAGACCCGTGGGAAAGAAAGAACCTCTACCACGATCCCACCCATCAGGACATTGTCCACCAGTGCCGGCGCCTGGTGCTGGAATGGCTCACGCGAACTACGCGGTTGGTGACGGTGTGGCCGCCGCCCGCCGGCAGGGAGTTCAGCGACACCGCCGAAGACGGAAAAGAAACCAACCGGCTGGGCCCCGCCGACCGTGCCCGGCGCGGCCTGCTGAACTACATTTGATCCGGGCTGCGTACCGCTTTGGCTAGGCCGCCACCCGGTCCGGTTGGGCCGCGGTTGCAATATCGATGGGACGCAGGGGTTCCAAGGTCCCAGCGGTCAGCAACAGGATAATCGCCAGAACATACATTCCTCCCGCCCAAAGAAAACATGGGCTGTACCCATGCCGATCGATCAGTGGGCCGATCACCAGTTGCGCTGCTGCCCCAATGAAGGTGCCGGCAGCACCGGTCACTCCATAAAGCATCGCCACGTGGCGTGGCGGAACGATCTCGGTGACTACCGTATGAATGTTAGTTCCAAGAGCCTGGTGCGCGAAAAGGGCCAGACTCACCAACGCCAAAGCCAGGTTAGTGGTGGGTGCAATTCCGGCCGTGGCGCCGAGAACCGCCATGGATGCGAACGCCAGCATGGCAGTCAACCGGCTGCGGTGCTGTCCCCAACTGCGACGGATCAAGGCGCTGCTGGCCGCCGCTCCGGTAAGCGGACCCGCGCAGGCCGCGAGATACGGGACCCATAGTAATTGCCCGACCCGAACCAGGGAGAGCCCGCGAACATCCTGAAAGTATCCGGCGACCCAAAACAGGTAAAAGTACCACGCCGTGTCGGCGCAGGCGCGTGCCGACAACACGCACCAGTACTTTCGTGCCCGCAGAAACTTGTTGAGCGAAACGTAGTTGCCCGCGGCGGCTTGCGGTAGCGCGCCTTCCGGCGCAGTCCGCAAGGCTGACGCATCGCGCGGCCGCTGGCGATGAAACCAAACCCAAAGGGGAACGAGCAAGCTGCCGGCGACACCCAAGACGGCAAAGGTCATTCGCCAGCCGTAGTGGAGCGTCGTCCAGGCCACCAGCGGGGGCGATACTAATAAGCCGAGGCTTATGGCGGAGAGAATGGTGCCCACAGCTTTGGCGCGACTGGCCGGGGAAAACAGCTCCGCCACGCCGCGCATGGCGGTGGGGTAATAGCTGCCTTCGCCCATCCCCAGCATGGCCTGGCACAAGAAGAGGCTGCGTAGTCCACGAACCAGGGCGTGCGCCGCCGTTGCCATTGACCAGAATAGTAGCGTCAGGGTGAACGTACGGCGATAACCAAACCGATCGGCAATGCGCCCGCCCAGAATATAGAAGACAGCGTACATCACGAGAAACGCATGCGTGGCCACGGCATACTCCGCGTGGCTGAGTCCGAGGTCCCGCCGCACATTGGGCATCACTACACCCAACACGGAGCGGTCCGTGTAGCTGATCATCGAAGCCAGAAACAGCAACAGGACGATCACCGGCCGCAGCAAGTCTTTCGAGTCGCGTTTGGCACTCATTTCAGAAGGGCTTTATACTACGCCCTGCCCAGTGGTGTCCCGCTTTTTCGAAGGGTTGTTGAACTGGGGGAGGATGCATGACTCACCGCGAGCGAATTCTGACCGCCATCCGGGGCGGCACTCCCGACCGCTTGCCCTGGGTTCCCCGGCTGGAGTTCTGGCATCGGGCGCAGCGCCGCCAGGGGTGCCTGCCGCCTGAGCTGCGCTCGCTCTCGCTGGCCGAAGTCGCTGAACACTTGGGCGTGGGCTGTTATGCGTCCATACCGGACTTCACCGTGGCCGATGCGGCGGCGATGGTGGACCGCACCCTGGGCCTCTTTCACATCGACGTCATGCCGTACCGGGTGATTCTGGAAGAGGTTGACCGGCATGTCAGCCGCGCAGGGCAAGAAACGATCGTCGAGTATCGCACGCCCGTGGGAACCATCCGCACCGCCTCGGTGTTTACGGAAGAGATGCTGGGGGCGGGCGCGTCGATGTCGTGGATCACCCGGCACGCCATTCGCGAGCCGCGCGACTTTGAGGTGGTCGGGCACATCTTCTCTCACCTGCGCGTCGAGCCCTGCTTTACGGGCTACCTTGCCCATCGCGCGACGGTGGGTGAGCAAGGCCTGGCAGTCGGCTACCTGATCGGCACCGCCGGTCCGATGCAGCACATCATGAAGGAACTGATGCCGCTCGAGGCGTTCTTCTATGCCCTCCATGACTACCCCGAGAAGATCCACCGGCTGGCGGAGCAGATTCAACCATTCTTTCAACGCCTCAT
>Ga0335071_10007948_pt1 | contig 10898 bp, 10 predicted proteins | sample Lox_Sample_15_FD_206724 | JGI IMG/M metagenome (GOLD analysis project Ga0335071, IMG submission 206724) | Soil microbial communities from Loxahatchee National Wildlife Refuge, Florida, United States - Lox_Sample_1.5 | ecosystem: Environmental > Terrestrial > Soil > Wetlands | place: USA...
TTCTCTACGTTCGTGAAGGAGAACCCTGAACATATCGAGGCGATCCGGATCCTGCTCGATCGGCCCGCCGACTGGGGAACGGATGCGATCGGCGAGCTCAGGAAGAAACTGCAGGCCAGCAGGTACCGGTTCACGGTCGAGAACCTCCAGAAAGCCCACGAAGTCCGGTACCACAAGGCGCTTGCCGACATCATCTCGATGGTGAAGCATGCGGCCCGTGAGGAGGAGACTCTCTACACCGCCGAGGAACGGGTGCACCGGGTCCTCGATGGGATGTCTGTTGGGCTTACACCCGAGCAGAAGCAATGGCTGGATAAAATCAGAGCGCACTTAATCGAGAACCTCTCAATCAGTAAGGAAGACTTTGACATCATCCCGATTTTTTCGAACGAGGGAGGATGGGGCAGGGCGAACCGGGTCTTTGACGGGAAACTTCCCGCACTGATCCACCAGTGGAACGAGGCGATTGCAGCGTGAGTGATATTGTACAGAAATTATGGGGATTCTGCCATACGCTCCGGCATGACGGGATCGATTACGGGGATTACATCGAGCAGATCACATACCTCCTCTTCATCAAGATGGCAGACGAGCGGAACGTCAAGCTTCCCGAGGGCTGCGACTGGAAGACGCTGGTCGAGGAGTCCGGGACAAACCTCTCGGACCACTATGTGGATGTCTTGCGGAAACTCGGGACGCAGAAAGGACTCCTCGGCGATATTTTTGCCGGCGCCCTCTCGCGGTTCACGAATCCGGTGAACCTGAAGAAACTCATCGGCCTCATCGATGAGACGAAGTGGACCGAGCTCAACATCGATGTGAAAGGCGAGGCGTTCGAAGGTCTGCTGGAGAAGGCGGCGAGCGAAGGGAAGAAAGGTGCCGGCCAGTACTTCACGCCGCGTATCCTGATCCAGTCGATTGTCCGGTGCATGAAGCCCGATCCCCGGAAAAAGGCCGACTTCACCATCTGCGATCCCGCGTGCGGTACCGGCGGGTTCCTCGTATGCTCATACGAGTGGCTGCTGGAGCAGACGAAGGGCGGGGCGCTCAACCGCGATGTTGCGCTTCGGGTCCAGAAGGATACCTACTTCGGGCAGGAACTCGTCGCCCGCCCGCGCCGGCTCGCGCTGATGAATCTCTATCTGCATAACGTCGAGCCCCACATCAAGTTCGGCGACTCCATCTACGAGAACCCCGACAGCCGGCGCTTCGATGTCGTGCTGACCAACCCGCCGTTCGGCACCAAGGGAGCGAACCAGGCACCGGACCGGGACGATTTCACCATCTCCACCTCCAACAAGCAGCTCAACTTCGTGCAGCACGTCATCACGATCCTCAAGCCCGGCGGACGGGCTGCGGTCGTGGTGCCGGACAACGTCCTCTTCGCGGACCAGGCCGGCGAGGTCTTCAAGGTGTTGACCGAGGACTGCAACCTCCACACGATCTTGCGGCTCCCGAACGGAACCTTCACGCCCTATTCCCCCGGCACGAAGACGAATGTTTTGTTCTTCACCAAGGGCTTCCCCACTGAGACGATCTGGATGTACGACGACCGGACGAACGTGCCGGGGATAACGAAGAAAGACCGGCCCCTGACACCGGAGTACTTCGCAGAGTTCGAGCGGGTTTATGGAAATGATCCGAACGGTGGCTCGAAGCGGAATGCTTCGGACTCGAAAGAGGATCGCTGGCGCTCGTTCCATATCTCTGAGGTTAAGGAGCGGAACTACAAGATCGATTCGCTGAAGTGGCTCAAGGATGATTCGCTCGACGATGCGGATTCTTTGCCAGAACCGGAGGAACTTGCTACCGATGCTATCGAGGAGTTGAGGCTTGCGATGGATGAGCTTCAGCAGGTGCTGGTGTTGCTGGAGAATGGATCATCGGAATCTGCCCCGGGCGCACGATGAAACGGACAAAACTTGATACTTCTGATTCATGTCTATCTTTAAATGAGTTTGAAGTTCCGGAAGGGTGGGAAATAAAAAAGTTGAGCGAAGTCACTAAAAAAGTGCCAACGATAAAACCTGAATCCGAGCCGGAACGAATTTTTGGGTACGTCGACATTTCTTCAATCAATAATGAAACTAACCAAATTGTAGATTTTAAAAAAATTCGCGGTGAAGACGCTCCGTCAAGAGCGAAACAATCAATTCAACCCAATGATGTTCTCTTCTCAAATGTCAGGACGTATCTACGAAATATTGCGATTGTGCCAAACAATCTAGAGGTTGAGGTTTGTTCAACCGGATTTACCGTTCTGCGATCAGAAGGATCAATAGACCCAAAATTTTTGTTTTACTACACACTCACAGATGATTTCATTAATGGAGTTACTCCGCAACAAACCGGTTCTCAATATCCTGCGACCACTGATCGGGTTGTCAAGGACGCAAAAATCCCCCTCCCCCCCCTTGCCGAACAGGAACATATCGTCGTTCGTGTCGAAGCCCTCTTGATGCAGGTCAACGCCGCCCGCGATCGGCTGAGCCGGGTGCCGTTGATCATGAAGAAATTCCGTCAGGCGGTATTGGCGGCGGCGTGTGAAGGGAGGTTGACGGAGGGATGGAGAGAGGAGAATCCGGGTTCGGAACCGGTCAAGACTCTTCTCGAAAATATAAATAAAAGGCGAGGATCAAAGAAGGTCGACCACCTTAAAAAAATTCAACCAATTCTAGACGAATTAAATGAAATACCAGACATATGGGCTTGGACACAAATTGGATTCATCATGGAATCTATGAAAAATGGTGTCTATAAAACGCCAAACTTCTACAAAGACGATGGTTTCCCCTGTCTTCGGATGTACAACATTGAAGACGGAAAAATTATCTGGAAAAATATCAAACACATGGATCTTTCTGACGATGAGATTTCGACATATCTGTTAAAACAAAATGATATTCTGATCAACAGAGTGAACAGCAGAGAACTCGTTGGAAAATCCGCATTGATAACTAATGAAATCGAACCGTGTGTTTACGAGAGTAAAAATATCCGGTTAAGAATGTTCAATGAAGAAATTGACAGTCAATATGTAGTTTTTTGGCTCCAAGTCGATGCGCAAAAATATTTTAGTCTTAATGCACAGCAAACTGTCGGGATGGCATCGATTAACCAGGATCAAATTGCCTCAATGCCTATCCCTCTCCCGCCCCTTGCCGAGCAACATGAGATCGTCCGCCGTGTCAATGCGCTATTTGAGCGTGCGGATCATATCGAGCAGCAGGTTAGGGGAGCGACGAAGTGCATTGAGGCGTTGACCCAGGCGGTGCTGGGGAAGGCGTTCAGAGGGGAACTGGTTGCACCGGGGGCGGTTGAATGAGAAACATGAAATCAATCTCAGTTGCATCCACTTCCAATGAGGAGTTAAGTGTAGAGGAATTACCGGAAGGATGGATTGCCACAACACTAAACGATCTAGTCTCTTTGAAAAAAAATGCAATAAAAAGAGGTCCTTTTGGTAGCGCAATAAAAAAGTCGTTTTTTGTTCCGGAAGGCTATAAAATTTATGAGCAGAAGAATGTCATTTATAATGACTTTAAAGTGGGAAATTATTTTATTTCTCAAGAAAAATTTCGCGATCTAGCTGATTTCGAGATTCACCCGGGTGATTTCCTCATTAGTTGCTCTGGAACAATTGGTAAAATAGCACTTGTGCCGAGTGGTATTGAAAGAGGCATCATAAACCAAGCATTGTTGAAGATCACTTTGAATGAGGAAAAAATTTTACCAAAATATTTTTTTTTCTTATACAAAAGCGAAAGGTTCCAGAAAAAAGTCTTGGGGAATACCAGGGGTTCAGCGATGCAAAATATTTCATCGGTTAGTGACTTAAAAAAAATCCCAATTCTTCTTCCGCCACTTGCCGAACAGGAACATATCGTCGCTCGTGTCGAAGCCCTTCTGTCACAAGTCAACGCCGCCCGCGAAAGGCTGAGCCGGGTGCCGTTGATCATGAAGAAGTTCCGGCAGGCGGTGCTGGCGGCGGCGTGTGAAGGGAGGTTGACGGAAGAGTGGAGGGAATCCTGCAAAGATATTGAAACCAGTTCAGACCTCTTTTCAAAAATTCAAACCTGCATTTCTCAAAAATACTTTGAATCCTGTGAAAATGCAAAAATGAGTGGTGGACGCAAAATAAAAGATGAAAGAAAAAATAAAAAATCCGAAAAGCCAGTAATCGATCTTCCGGAATTGCCTGATACGTGGAATTATTTTCGGTTGGAAGAATTGTCTCATCTTATTACAGATGGAACTCACATAACTCCAGAATACCTTGACAAAGGGATTCCATTTCTCTCAGTAAAAAACGTTAGGCCGTTTTCATTTAGATTAGGGAATATCAAATTAATCAGCCCGGAAGAACATTATTCAATAAACCAACGATGTAATCCGGAGCTTCACGATATTCTTTATACCAAAGTGGGTTCTTATGGATACGCTGTTCAAAATAATTTGAAATATCCTTTCAGCCTTTTCGTCAGTGTTGCTCTAATTAAACCGGTAAAGGAATATTTTATCCCAGATTATGTGGAGATTGTGATGAACTCTCCAAAGGTGTTTGAACAGGCAATTGATCGTATAAGTGGGAGTGGAACCCCGGATTTGCATTTAATTGAGATTAGAGATTTCCGCATCCCTCTCCCGCCCCTTGCCGAACAGCACGAGATCGTCCGCCGTGTCAATGCACTCTTTGAGCGTGCGGATCAGATCGAGCAGCAGGTTGTGGCGGCGATAAAACGGACAGAGGCGTTGACCCAGGCAGTGCTGGGGAAAGCATTCAGAGGGGAATTGAGGTGAAAGTTAGATGGCAAACTCCAAAAATAATCAAGTAATCCAGTTGGGTGACTATTCCGATTCAAAATTTGAAACTTTCTTAGTCTTTTTTACAAACCTGAAATTTAACAAACCTGAAAAGATTCCGATAAAAAATAATGAGACTTATGACTGGAAAACCAGTTTACGGATGAAAGTAAATGCCGTCTATCTTCTCTCTAATGAAGTTAATTCTCAATACAACAAGGCGCTAATTGCCAATGAAGAACTAGAAATTAAAGGGATTATTAGTGATCTTGAATCAACGCTTTTGCTTATCAAATTTGAAACGCTACTTAATTCGGTGTATTCTATGTGCGATAATCTCGCATTCGTCGATCAAAAGCTTCATCCCGGTATAAAAAAATTGTTCAATGAACAGCGTAAAAATATTTCAAAATACCGAGTAAAATATCCCGAATATTCAGAATATCTCGACTTGATCGAGAGGACAGAATGGTACGATACACTTCACACGATGAGATCTGAATCTGTCCATTATCTCCCGGGTTTTGTTTATCATTCATCAACAGGCTTAGGAATTTTGTACCAAAACATGGTGCATTCAAAAGATCGAATTGAGATAGATAACATCAATGAATATGTAACAGATCTAATCTCCCATTTAAATAAATTCTTAGAAAAATATGGAGAATATCATCTGAAACAATTCATCAATGAAAGACATGAAACATATTTTCCTTGCTGGATTCCGAAAGGAGCAGGTTTTCTTGTAGGTGGACGTGTTTTAACATTTTTTGAATATTTGAATAAACTACCAGGAAGATGTACAGCATTGGATGTACCATGTCCCAATAGAAAGAATTGTCCCGCATATCAAAAAAATGAAGGCTCTCGAAACTCCTAACATTCCATTTTTTTGTCCCTCCATCCTGCTCTTATGTAGCGTGCGGAATACCAGGGAGCGTTTGGTTATGGCTATTCCGAGCGGACGGAGGCGTTGACCCAAGCGGTGCTGAGTGGGGCATTTGCAGGGAAGTTGTGCCATCGAAGATCAAATTTTTTGATCCACCCAATTCACAATTCCCTCAACATGACCTTTTAACTCTCTTGCATCTTTCAAAGTAATCGCATTTTCAGGTCTTTTTATAGTGTTGTTTTGTCTGTCCAAATTTGGATATAGCATTGAATTCCTTAGATTTCCAAGTCGGAAAGCTAATGATGCAACCCTGCGATGATAATGCCCAACCCTTTGTGTTGCTTGCTTAAATTTCTCGAGTTTTGTCGTATGATGTACTTTCGGACCGACAGTAAGACCACATGATTCTGAAAGTGCACAACCGGTGGATTCAAATGCATGATACGTCATAAATGTGGCTTTTTCCTGAATTCCAGCTTGAAGAAGAGATTCCGACGCATTAAGCGAACGATGTGCGATACGTTGATAATCATCCTTCAATGTCATATATAAGAGCCCCCCGAGTTCTAAATGATTCAACAACTGGTTCAGGCATCATATCGTTAAAATATTCCATAATTTTCATAGGATAAGGAGAGACTATTGGAAAAATTGAGGTTTTCATATAAAATTTTGTAAAAATCGGCGCAACTTCTTTTATTGTTGCATAAATTGTTCTGTTCGAACAAAAAACTGGAAATTCAATCTCTGATGGGATTCCTTCTTTTTTCAAAGGTGATTGACCATATCTTGTTCTTCTGATTTTGGGGTAAATAACAACAATTTTTTTGATAGTTTTATTGCGCTTTTTCTTTTCGAATTCATCGGAAAGCGCAAGGAAGTGATCAGTAAGACGTGGATATTCCCGTCTAGGAAATTCGTCTCTTGTTGAGTAACGTACCCAATCATTCATAATTAAAACCTTCTAATTTTCGAATACTTTCAGGTAATCAGAATATCTCTTTCTGCAACCTTCAAGAAGATCATCGTAAGTCATGAGTTTAATATGGCTTCGAAAATCCATTGTTTCCCAAGCATCCGATGAAATTTTATTACCAATAAGATAGCCTTCAACGGATCGGTAATTCTTGGCTTTGTAGTGTTTTGTTATCCGCAAATACATCTCAAGTTGATCGATTTCGCTTTTTTTCAACTCTACTGATGGGCGTTTAATCTCCAAAATCAGTAATTTGTTATCCGCATCTACGACAGCAAAATCAAAACGTTTTTTCTTATAAGATGTATGCTTTTTCTTCATCTCTTCGCCAATGAAAGTTTGAAGTGAACGATTTGAATGAACTAAGAAATAATTCTCATCGATGAGCCACATGCTTTTTTCAAGAACTCGGTGAATAGAATCTGGAGTATCTATCTCATAGGTATTTTCATCATGGATCATTTGTTCAAATGTGTGAATTGTCTCTAGGCGACTTTTTACAACACTTGAAATTGAAGCGATTTGAAAAAGATTCCATTGCTTCATGAGATCCGAAAGATCCTGCATCCCTTTCGCATCTTCCTTGGAGATTTTTTGAATGACTTCTTTGAAAGCGACTCGTAGACGTTCGTTCGAACTTACAATATTTTCTCCAAGGATCTTTAATAAATCTGATAAATATTTGATGTCTCCCCTTGTTGAACAAAATTTTATGATATCTTCGATGATTTCAGGATTATCGTTTATGAAACAAACAATTTCCTCAGGAAGTTCCCTTTCTAATTTGAGGATCTCTTGGACTTCTTCTTTAGATTTGACTTCTTCGACTTCAATCTCGACATCTCCACCGGTTTCCCATTGCAATTCATTGGCTCCTTTGTGGAGCATTTTTTGGACCCGAATTAGATACTCACTATCGGGAATTGCAAACCAGTTCCTGTAGCGCTTAAGGCGAAGAAATTTTCTTTTAGTTTTTTTATCCTGTGCAACAACTAGATGGAGCCAGCCAAATTTTCCTGAAATTTTGAAGATACGTAATACATCATTTCTCTCCCCCCACGGACGTAATTCCTCTTCCGCCATGAATGAAAGATTTGCATTTTACACGATAAATGTTCTGAATTTTTATTCTTGATGTCCCATCTACGAAATGTAAGTTCGTTATTTCATTATGTTGCGTGCGGAATACGAATGCGGTTGGGTTGTTGTGGCGACGAAGCGGACAGAGGCGTTGACTCAAGCGGTGCTGGGCAAGGCGTTTGCGGGGAAGTTGTGAAAAATTAAAATGACAAAGTCCTTCCATCCCCACCAAGTTCTTTTCTTTGAATCCACACTCCTCGTTCATTGCCTTCCCCGGGTTTTATTACAAGAACGTCTACCGGGCCTCCCACTGTTTTAACTCGTGCGAGGAATCTCATCGTATCTCTTGTAATTTTTACAGAGAAAATTGCGAAATCAATTGCATCTTGTAACGTAAAAAATGACCATTGAATTGGTGATGCAGGTAATGGCACACTCGTTCCATCATTCTGAACGATTGAAACCGGCAATATTATTCGCGACATCACTTCAATTTCTCCATCCCATACAGCTCCTTGTTCTCCTGGCCGATTGACTTCTCCGATCGTATTCTGACTGATTAATAGACGCCAGACATGGGGGACTTGTTTACCATTTTCGTTGATATATCCAGCAACGTGAAATCCCGTTTGAGGAATAATCGGTAGTGCTCTAAAGTAATCCATGAGCAATTGTGGAACCTCTTGCAATGTTACCTGATTTGCCTCAATTTTTTCGTGAATAAAGGAATCAATATAGCCGCTGATTGGAACCCCTTGGATATCCGCTGCACCAAACGTTGAGATTCCGATATTACCTGGAGCAAGGAATGTCTTATAATTCGCATCCGACTGCGGAAATGAAATTGGAAACTGTTGGTTATTCTGTTTAACAGGAATTGAAAGAGTCAGCCGGCTGTCACTAGCCATTACTACTCCCTCCTGTGTCCATAGTGTTATGATAAATGACATTTGTACATACCTCTTTTTTTTTCTTTTTTCCATAAAAAATTAAAATTTTTTTATCTGATCGCCCAGAGGATACTGATCCCAAATCCCCCGGCCAAGATGACCCAGCCGATGGCATTGCCCGCCATGATCAGTAATCCTCCGATCAGTATTCCAGCTGCAGGTCCTGTGCCCGCGCTTAAACCCATTTTCTCATCACCTCCTGAGTCCGGTAACTCCTTCGTTCCACTAGAGAAAATCAGGAAAATCCAACATCGGGCACAAGCCTTTTGAGCTGAAAAGATGATTGTGTGTTGTCAGCAAACTGATTCTTTTCAGCGAAAGGTATGCGGGAGCGAATAATCCTGATCCTTTCTTCACAGCCTTTGAGCTGCTCAGGATCCGGATCGCATTGTTATTACTTAAATTTTTCTGATAGATCTTTCAGGAAATTGAGTTATCTATCTGTTAATTAATCAATTTATCAATTAACTAATTTATCAATTAATGTATGCCGTAAAAGTTCCTGATTCGTACAAACACAAAATAACCATCCCTATTCAATTATTTTATATACGATTGGATAGTTTACTTTATTGGTAACATTTTGCCAATTGGTAAACCAAAATGAGAGAGGGTAGATGGGAATGGCATTTGGTGAACGCATAAAATCAGCCAGGATCAATGCCGGGTTATCACAGGAGGCGCTCGGGCAAAAGCTCGGCGTTACCAAGATGGCGATCTCGAAGTACGAGAACGGGACCATCGCGCCAAACTCGACAGTTCTTATCGATTTTGCGAAAGCGCTTGGGGTCCGGCCGGAATATTTCTTCCGGGATTCCACTATCCGGCTCACGAAACCCGTGTACCGGGCCCGGAAGGCATTGTCCTCGAAGGATGAGACGCAGGTCCTCGGGAAGACCTCGGACTGGCTGGAGCGGTACCTCGCGATCGAGGAGATCACCGGTTCGGAAAAACCGCTCGATCTGCCGGATCCCGAATCCTGCCGCGTCTCCTCGCTCGATGAGATTGAAGACGTTGTCGTCCGGATTCGTGATGCCTGGAAACTGGGCCTCAACCCCATCGAGAACCTGATGGATGTGCTGGAGCAGCATGGAATCAAGGTCGGCGTCGTCCAGGGCCCGGCAAAATTCGATGCACTGACGATGAAGTACAACGAAGAACACCCGCTCATCATCGTCAACAAAGCCTTTCCCGGGGACCGGCGCCGCCTCAGCCTCGCCCACGAGCTGGGACACCTGCTGCTGAAACTCGACGAAGGGATCGATGAGGAGGCGGCTGCCTTCCGGTTTGCAGGGGCCTTCCTGATCCCCCGGCAGGTAGCGATAGCCGAGCTCGGCCCGAAGCGGAGGATGCTCGACCTGCGGGAACTCTACGTCCTGAAACACAAGTACGGGATCAGCATGGGCGCGTTGATCTACCGGGCCAGGAATCTCAATATTATCTCGGAAGCGGCGGCAGACCGGCACTGGATCGAGATGCGCTCGCATGGCTGGCACGTGAAGGAACCCGGCAAGCCGGTCGAACCGGAGATCCCGACCCAGTTCGAACTTCTTCTCCTCCGAGCCCTGACCGAACACAAGATATCACAGTCCCGGTTCAATGAACTGAAAGGAGACGAATCCCCCCTGTTGGCCGTGCCGTGCGAGTGAGGAACAAGAATGAGCAGGAGATCGTGCTGTATCGATACGAATATCCTCTTCGATTTTGTAGCCGGGGATATCTTCGATGCGCTGTTTCTCCTTCCCTTTGATTTCCATACCTCCGATATCGTCGCGTTTGAGATCTCCGGATCATATTCTGAAGAACAGCTTGCTTCGTTAGGGCTTAGAATCCTGGCGCTCGATGACGCCGAGACCCAGGAAATACGAAGCCTGAATAAGCAACACGCCGGTCTCTCGGTCGAGGACATCTCCGTTCTTTTCCTGAGCCGGAAACACAGGACGATGATTCTTTCGAACGATGGATCGTTACGGGATCTGGCCGATGCATCCCGGATCGAATATCACGGGACCCTCTGGCTTCTGGATGAGATGATTCAGAAAAAGATTCTGAAGCCGCAGGAATCCGCATCGGCTCTCAGACTCATGCTCGCAAAAAAACGCTGGCTCCCACGCCCCGAATGCGAAGCGTTGATCAAAAAATGGGAAGCGAAGTGATGGTCAGGTTGAGTTTTTTGTGTTAAACAACCGGCGAGCCC
>Ga0335071_10007949_pt1 | contig 10898 bp, 9 predicted proteins | sample Lox_Sample_15_FD_206724 | JGI IMG/M metagenome (GOLD analysis project Ga0335071, IMG submission 206724) | Soil microbial communities from Loxahatchee National Wildlife Refuge, Florida, United States - Lox_Sample_1.5 | ecosystem: Environmental > Terrestrial > Soil > Wetlands | place: USA: Florida...
GGGGCGTGCTTCAAGGTTCTGGGCCAGGATGGCTTGACATACGTCTTGCGGCGGGATGATCGGCACGATCGCTGGGAGCTGATCCAATCCGCTCGCCAACAGGATAGACCATGATACGGCCACGCAGGGGATGGATCGAGGACCTTCTGGTCGCGTATGCGATTCCCGGATTCCTCTTCTGCGCCGGCTGGACGGTCATGTACGAGGTGTATCACGAGGACGGCTCCTACTACTCCACGCTGTTGCAGGAGATCTTAAACGAAGAAGGCTTCTTCCCCTTGTTCCTGCTTTCCGCCATGCTGATGTCACTGCCGGTCGGATTCGTCGTAGACGCCATACGCGGCATGCTGGACAATTTGGGTCTCCTCCGACGCGTGCAGATCCCGCAAGAACGAAGGTCCTTGCATGCCGCCTTGGTCCAATCCATGCCCGTCCCGACCACGTTTCGGGATCGGTATCTGTTGCTCCAGTTTGCGCAATCCACGCTGCTGACCCCCGCCAAGGCCGCCGGAAACTTGGCCATTGTGCTGGGAATCTTCGTCGCCTGGTTCGTTGTTAAAATCGTTCGCATCGAGGGCTGGCATGCCTTTTCGCTCGCCTTCATCATCGGCACGCCCGTCGTGGGTTGTCTGTTGATTCTGGCCTTAGTCCGCCGCTATCGCCTGGGTGTGGCCGAGTTCCGGCAGGTCTTGGACCGGCTTCTCCCGGCCGCGGCACCCCTGCCGTCCGTACCGCAGCCAGAACCGATCGCACATCCCGTTCCGGCCGCTGAGAATGAAGTCCATTCCACATCGCCAACGCTCCAGCCTTGACAGGCGAGAACAGCTCGCCGTAGCATCCGCCCGTTCTCTCCAGAGATACTTGTCCAGCTCGGACTTGCGCCGGGCAGGAGGACTGCATGCGAGTGATCATCGTGGGCTGCGGCCGCGTCGGATCGCACATGGCCAACAGCCTTTCCGCCGAGCGGCACGACGTTGTCGTCATCGACAAGAATCCTCTATCCTTCGGTCGGCTCGATCGAGAATTTGGCGGTCGGATGCTGACCGGGATCGGCTTTGATCGCGAGGTGCTGCAGAAGGCAGACGTCGAAGGCGCGGAGGCGCTCGCAGCGACGACCGACAGCGATAACGCCAACATCGTCACCGCCGTCGCGGCCAAAGAGACGTTTCACGTCCCACGGGTGGTCGCCCGAATTTACAACCCGCAGGCTGCGGAAATCTACCGGCGGGAAGGCATCCCCACCGTCACCCCGACGTTGTGGGCCGCGAATACCATGAAAACGATGATCACCAGTCCCCATTTAACGGCAGTCGCGACTCTCGGGAGCGGTGAGGTGGAGTCGGTTGTGCTGGACATTTCGAAACCGCTCGCCGGGCGCATGGTGAAGGAATTGGGGGTGCCCAGCGAACTCGTGATCGCTGCGCTGGTGCGACGCGGACAGGCCCTGATCCCCTCGCCGGATATGAAATTTGAACTCGGCGATGCCGCCCATATCACCGCAACCGTGTCAGCACTCGCGCGCTTGGAAAAGCTGATCGCCCACTGACACAAGGAGACTGGCATGCTGGCTGTCATTGTCGGCGGCGGCCGGGGCGGGTCGTATCTGGCCCAGGACCTTCAGTCGCAAGGGTATCGCGTCAAAGTCGTAGACCGCCGCCCAGATGTGGTTGCCAAGCTTCGCCAGGAGATCGAAGGCGAAGTCATCTGCGGAGATGGCTGCACTCCGCAGATCCTCGAACAGGTCGGCATTGCCGGCGCAGACCTCGCCGTCGCCATGCTGCATGCCGATGAAGACAACCTCGTCGTCTGCCGATTGGCCAAGCATCATTTTCAAGTGCGGCGGGTCATAGCGCGGGTCAACAATCCCCGCAACGAATGGCTGTACACCAAAGCCTGGGGTGTGGACGTGGCGATCAGCCAGGTCCACCTTACGGCCAAGGTCATCGAGGAAGAGATCGGTCTGGGCGAACTCGTCACGTTGCTCAAACTGAACCGGGGCGAGGCTGCGCTGGTTGAGCTGACGCTGCCGGCCACTTCCCCCTGCCTCGGCAAAGCGATCCGCGACCTCCAGCTTCCCCCTGACACCGTCGTCGTCAGCGTGATTCGGGGGGGCAAGCTCGTGATTCCGCGCGGAGACACCACCCTCGAAGCGGACGATGAAGTGCTTGCCGTCAGCACCGTGGCTGCAGAGCGCGCGTTGAAAGACCAACTCGTAGGCGCGGCATGATCACGACGCTCAAACGGCTGTTCGTCGGCACGCCGATGACCACCGCGCAGGCCAAGCACGAGCGCTTGGGCAAGATCTCGGCTTTGGCGATTTTCTCCTCAGACTGCATGTCCTCGGTCGCATATGCGACCGAGGAAATTCTGCTCGTCTTGGTCCTGGGGGGCACGGTCGGGCTGCAATACTCCCCAGCGATCGGTATCGCGATCGGCTTGCTCGTGGCCATCGTGGCCAGCTCCTACTGGCAGACCATTCACGCATATCCTTCCGGCGGCGGTGCCTACATCGTCGCCAAAGACAATCTCGGGACCCTGCCGGGGCTAGTTGCAGGGTCCGCCCTGCTCGTCGATTACGTGCTCACCGTATCGGTAAGCACTGCCTCGGGCGTTGCGGCGATCACCTCGGCGTTTCCCACATTGTTTCCGTACCGCGTCGGGATCTGCATTTTCTGCGTGCTGTCCGTCATGCTCGCAAACCTGCGGGGGTTGCGGGAAACAGGTCGCACGTTTGCGGTACCGACGTATGGGTTTATTCTCTCGCTGGCCGTGTTGATTTTAATTGGATTCTACCAACTGAGCACGCAGGGCGTTCCGCCTCCCCCCGCCCAAATTCCAGTCGTCGAATCACTGAGCATCTTCCTGATCTTGCGGGCCTTTTCAGGCGGCTGTGCGGCACTGACCGGCATCGAGGCAGTGGCAAACGGGGTGCAGGCGTTCAAGGCGCCCGAGGCGAGGAACGCGAGCATCACGCTCGCCTGGATGGCCTTTATCCTGGGCAGCTCGTTCATGGCCATCACCTTCCTCTCGCATTACTTCCATATCGTCCCGCGCGAGGAGGAAACGGTGATTTCCATTCTCGCGACACAGGTGTTTGGGCGCACGTTCATGTACTATGTCGTCCAGGTATTCACGGCGATTATTCTCCTGCTGGCGGTCACCACCAGCTTTGCCGGATTCCCGATGCTGGCCTCGTTGATGGCCAAAGATAGCTTCCTCCCGCGGCAGTTTGCTAACCTCGGGGACCGGTTGGTCTTCAGCAACGGCATCCTGATTCTTGCCGCCGTGTCGTGCGGGTTGCTGGTCATCTTTGGCGGCAGCACCCATGCACTGATTCCGCTCTACGCGATCGGGGTTTTTACCGCGTTCACCTTATCCCAGGCCGGCATGGTCCTCCACTGGTGGAGAGAGCACGGCCGGCACTGGCTGCCCCACTCGCTGATGAACGGGCTGGGAGCCACGGCGACGGCCGTCGTGGTCGTGGTCGTCGGCCTCACGAAGTTTATGCACGGCGCCTGGATCGTCATTATCGTCATTCCCCTCATGGTTCTAACGTTCCTGGCCATTCACCGCCATTACGATTCCCTCCGCGCGCAACTCACATTGGCCGGTTTCAGCGCGCCGAAGCTCGGCCGCCATCCGGTCGTGGTTTTGGTGGGCGGCCTCCACCGCGGCGTGATTACCGCCATGACCTACGCCAAGGCGATCTCGCCCAATGTGACTGCCCTGGCGGTGGACCTGGATCCGAACGCAACGGCCAAGCTACAGCGGCATTGGCCCGAATGGGCGCCGGATGTGCCCTTGGTGATTCTGGATTCGCCCTACCGTTCTGTCCTCCAGCCGGTTCTCCATTATATTGACCAAATGGAGAAACAGCGGGACGGCCAGTACATGACCATCATTCTGCCAGAGTTCATCCCGGCCAAATGGTGGCACCACCTGCTCCACAATCAAACGGCGCTGCTCCTCAAGGGCGCGTTGCTGTTCCGCCGGGGCAAGGTGGCCATCAGCATACCCTATCACCTGGATCGGTAAGCCCGCAGACTCTGGCCTTCACGCCTCGTTCGACCCCCCCGACTCCCGGCTCCACGCAGGGAGCCGCCCATGCCTCCGCGGACGATTTTTATACTTCCTTGATAGTTTGACGCTAGATCCTGATGCCATCTTGATTTGACCTCTGCCAGGTCTGCGCCTAGGGTACGCCTCGCAGGTATGCGCCCACAGGGAGGCCCGGATGATCGGCGGAATCGTCTCTGGACTCGTGATCATTGCGGTCCTGGTGTATTTCATAATTCTTTATTTCAAGCCGGATTGGCTGCAGTGAGCTCCCCGACAGCTCCCCAGATTCTGCAACTTACGCCCCTGCACATTGACACTGTTCGCCGGGCACCTACTCGTCAAGAATAGGTGCGATCGATGGAGGAGAGTCGGGTGCCCCTTCGAGGGGCGGAGGCTGTTTGATGGCGACACAACATCCAGAGACACAAACGCCGACGCGAACCAAGGTCGTCATCGCTACCTCGGTGATGCTCAGCTTCATCTCGTTCTGGCGCGCGGCGGCCATCGTCCTCAACGATCTCGGCTCGTCGGCCTATTATGTCGGGGGGATTGCCGAACAGGCCGTCGGCCCAGCGGCCCCCTGGTTCATCTTCGGCGTCATGCTCTTCTCGTACGCCGTCCGCGCCGTGTACGTGGAATCCTGTGCCATGTTCACCCGGGGCGGCGTCTATCGCGTTGTCAAGGAGGCGATGGGCGGTACGCTGGCCAAGCTGTCCGTCTCCGCCTTGATGTTTGACTACGTCCTCACCGGCCCGATCTCCGGCGTGTCGGCGGGGCAATACATTGTCGGGCTGGCCGCGCAGACCACCACCTATTTCGGCCACCCCTGGAGTCCGGACAAGGAGACCGTCAACCTGCTGGCCGCCGGGATCGCCCTCCTCATCACGGTCTATTTCTGGTGGCGGAACACCAAGGGCATCCACGAGTCGTCCAACGATGCCTTGCGGATCATGTATGTGACGACGGTCATGGTGGTTCTCATGATCGCATGGAGCACGGTGACCATCCTGACCCAGCCCGATAAGCAACGCCTGCCCCCGGCACCCACGCCGGCGCACTTGTCCTTTAACAGTGACGCGGTCGGCTGGATGCCACAGATCGCCCCGCGCTCTTTCCTCGCCCAGAAGAGCGAAGCGCCCCGGGCGGATGCGACTTCCGCCGCCGCCGAAACCCAGGAGGAGCCGAAGTACGGCTTGGACCCGAAGGGCGGGATGCTGCTCGGGCTCATCGGCCTCCTGATCGCCTTTGGTCATTCAGTGCTCGCCATGTCTGGCGAGGAATCGCTCGCGCAAGTGAACCGGGAGATCGAATACCCTAAGCACAAGAACCTCATGCGCGCGGGCACCGTGATCTTCGTCTATTCGCTTCTCTTTACCTCGCTGGTCTCGTTCTTCGCATACGCGATGATCCCCGACACCGCCCGCCCGCAGTACTTCGATAACCTGATCAGCGGGATCGCCATGCATGTCGTCGGCCCCACGCCCTTGAAGCTTCTTTTCCAGGGTTTCGTGGTGGTCGTGGGATTCCTGATGCTGGCCGGAGCGGTCAACACCGCGATCGTCGGTTCCAACGGTGTCCTGCAGCGGGTGAGCGAAGACGGCGTCCTGACCGATTGGTTCCGGGCGCCCCACAAACGATATGGCACAAGCTATCGGCTCATCAACCTGATCGTGCTCTTGCAGCTCGTCACCATCATCGGTTCCCGTGGGAACGTGTATGTCCTGGGCGAGGCCTATGCCTTCGGCGTGGTCTGGTCCTTTGCCTTGAAGGCGCTCGCCGTGCTCGTCTTACGTTACACGGACAAGTCACCTCGCGAGTGGAAGGTCCCGCTCAACGCCTGGCTCGGTCGCTACGAGTTACCGCTGGGACTCGGAATAATCGCCGCCCTCTTGTTCTCCATCGCCGGGATCAACCTGCTCACCAAAGAGGTGGCGACGATCAGCGGCGTGGCGTTCACGCTCATCTTCTTTATCGTCTTCGAGGTCTCGGAGCGGATCAATGTGCGGCGCAAGGGCGGCGGCGCGCACGTGGAGCTCGATCAGTTCCAGCTCCACCCTGAAGCCGAGGTCTCGGGCGGTTCCCTCAACGTTCGGCCGGGTAGCGTCCTGTGCCTGGTGCGGGGCGTGAACCACCTTGAGCACCTCGTCAAGGCGTTAGAGTTGACGCACACGGGCAAACGCAACCTTGTGGTTATGACCGTCCGGATTGCCCGCGGACCGGACGCAGGCTACCAGGACCTCGACGCGCAGAGGCTCTTCTCGACCTACGAGCAACAGCTCTTCACCCGGGTCGTCGCCGCAGCGGAGAAGTTCGGGAAGCACGTGGACCTGCTCGTCGTGCCATCCACGGATTTCTTTCAGGCTGCCGTCATGACCGCGGCACAATTGGACTCCTGGGATCTCTTTGCAGGAATATCCGAAGTGATGACACCAGAGGAGCAGGCCCGGCGCATGGGCGAAGCCTGGGAGGGCCTGCCGGAGAAACCGGCGCACCGGCTGCGCTATCGCATCGTAGATTCCAGTGGCGAGGTCCACGACTATCTCCTGGGCGCCCACGCCCCGGCTTTGACGGACGAAGACATCGCCTTCCTCCATCGCATCTGGCTGGACGTCGCCAGTCAACCAGGCAAGGCGAACATTCACCATCGCGACGTGGTCTCGGTGGCCCTGGCTCATCTGTGGGAGGGGCTCTCAAGCTCGGAGCGTGAGCACTTGCTGGCCAAGTTCGCGATTCATCAGACGAGGGGTGCCAACGAGGCCGCCCCGGGGCTCGCAACTCAGTCCGAGGCGAGGCGGTAGCCGACACCGGACTCGGTGAGTAAATAGCGGGGACGGGCAGGGTTCTGTTCGAGCTTGCGGCGGAGCTGGGCGACGTAGACCCGCAGGTACTGCGCCTGGTCGGTTTGATTGGGTCCCCAGACCTCTTTCAGTAACTGTGGGTGCGTCAAGATCTTTCCGGCATGCCGTACGAGGGTGGTCAAGAGCCGGTATTCGATCGGCGTCAGATGCACGGGCTCACCGCGAAGCGTCACCTGCCGCCGGGTCAAATCCACCGCGAGGTCGCCAACCGCAAAGGCTGCCTCGTCCGTGTCGCCGCTCTGCGCCGCATGCCGGAGCGCCACCCGCATGCGTGCCAATAGCTCGCCGATCCCGAATGGTTTACTGACGTAGTCGTCCGCCCCGGCATCCAGGGCAGCAATTTTGTCCCGCTCCTGCTCGCGGGCAGACAAGATGATGATCGGGATCGTGGTCCATTCCCGTAACCGCCGAATGACTTCCAGCCCGTCGAGATCCGGCAGCCCCAGGTCGAGAATAATGAGATCCGGCTGTCGAGTGGCCGCCTCGACCAAGCCCGATTCCCCGGTGATCGCCTCGAACAAGCGGTAGCCCTGGCCGGTCAGGGCGGGGCGCAGAAAGCGACGGATCTGTGCTTCGTCTTCAATGACGAGAATGACGGGGCCCGCGGCCGATTCCTGCGGAGTCGTCATGGCCGATTCCCAAGTCCCGCCGGCAGCGTGAAACGAAATACGGCGCCGCCGCCCGGACGGTTTTCAGCCCAGATACGTCCGCCGTGGGCCTCTACGAATCCCCGACAGATCGCCAGGCCAAGCCCCGCCCCAGGTGCCCCCCCGCGCCCGCCCCGATAAAACTTCTCAAACACACGCTCCGTCGCGTTAGGTGGCAGGCCCGGTCCTCGGTCGGCTACCTCGACGATGACCATCCCTTGGTCCGCTGCTGCGGAGATCTCTATCGGTGATCCCTCCGGCGAATACTTCACCGCATTATCGACTAAATTGATGAAGACCTGCTCGATCAGCGTATCGTCCACATTCACCAGCGGAAGGTCCGCAGGACACTGCGTGGTGACCGGCCGGTTGCCGAGCAATTTCGCTAGGCGCCCCAGCGCAGCCCCGACAATTTCCTCTAAGGGATATTGGTCTTGCCGAAGCTGCAGGGCGCCGGACTCGAGCCGCGTCATCTGCAGCAGGTTGTTGACCAGACGGCCAAGGCGGTCCGACTCTTCCTGAATCATCTCAAGCAGCTCGTGGCTGGCGGCGGCCTCGAGCGGGACCCGGCTCTCGAGCAGCGTGCTGGCGGCACCCGTAATGGACGCCAAGGGTGTGCGGAGATCATGCGAGACCGAGCTGAGCAGCGAGCTCCGCATCCGCTCGGCCTCGGCCCGGATCTCGGCCCGCTGGGTTTCCTCGGCAAGCTGCGCTCGCTCCACGGCCACCGCAGTCTGATTGGCAAAAGTCTCCAGTTGATGGACGTATTCGGGGGCGTCAAAGGTGCGCGGATCTTCCGGGCGCACGCCAATGACACCCAGCGCCCCTCGCGATGCCAGGAGAGGCAGGTACACCGCCTTGCTCCCCGGAAAGGTGTTGGTCCCCAATCCGGCGATCTGCGCGTGCTCGTACGTCCACTGGCAGATGGCCTCGCTAGAGGCTTCGGGCTCGAATCGGCACGGGAGGTCCTCTTGCAGGGCCAGGCGGCCGGACGCATCGGGCAAATAGGCTACGATCTGGGCCTGGAACACGTCGACAATATGCCGAATTGCCGCCCGCAGGATGTTGGGGACTCCCCGGGTACCGGCCAGCTCGCGGCTCAAAGCATATTGTGCCGCCGTGCGGCGCTCACGCTGTCGGGCGGCCTCGGCTTGCCATCGAATGCGCACCGTCAATTGACTGATCATGAGCGCGACGATCAGCATGACGGCAAAGGTCACGAGTGATTGGGTGTGGGCCACAGCAAGACTGTAATAGGGGGGAACAAAGAAAAAATCGAAGGCCACCACGCTCGTCACAGCAGCAAAGCTCGCCGGCCCCGGGCCGGATGTGGCGGCCACGCCAACCACGCCGAGCAGGTACACCATCGTAAGCGTGGATGCATCCAAGTATGGAAACAAGGACCACGCCATGGCCGTGCAGAGCGCGACGTGCGCCGCGGCGCGCGCATACGCGAGGCCGGCCGGCTGCCGAGGTCGCTGTGAAGCGACAAACGGCAGGTGAGTGGTTTCCTCTCCTTTCGTCAGATAGACGTCAATGTCCCCGCTTTCCTGGATGAGCCGGTCCACCACAGAGCCCGTCACGATCCGTCGCCACGAGCGAAGCCCGGATTTCCCCACCACAATCTTGCTGACGTGCTGCGCCCGCGCGTGGTCCAGAATCTCTTCCCCGATCCGGTCCCCAACCAAGGTGAGCACTTGTGCCCCGAGCCGTTCCGCAGTCCGCAGGGTCTCGGCGATCCGGCTACGATCCACGTCCGAAAGCCGAGCGCTCCGCGTCTCCACGAACAAAGCCAGCCAATCCGCCTGGAGCCGGTCGGCAAGCCGCTTGGCGGCCCGGACGACCTGGATCGAATTCGGGCTGGGGCTAACGCATGCGAGAATCCGATCGGTGACCGGCCACGTGCTGCGAATCGCGTGGCTCTCTCGGTATCTGCGGAGCTGCGCGTCAACCCGATCCAACATCCGGCGCAGCGCCAACTCCCGCAAGGCCATGAGATTGCCCGGCCGGAAGAACTGCTGGGCATCCGTCACGTCCTGAGGGATGCAGATCTTTCCATCTTGCAGGCGCCGCCGGAGCTCCTCCGGCGAGACATCCACGAATTGAATCTCGTCTGCCAGCTCGAAGACATGGTCCGGAATCGTCACGGCGATCGGCACACCGGTGACCTTGGCGACGACGTCGCTCGAGCTTTCCAGGTCTTGGATATTGAGCGTCGTATACACGTCGCAGCCAGCGTCCAAGAGATCGGAGACGTCCTGCCAGCGGTTCGCGTGACGGGAACCCGGCGGGTTCGAGTGCGCAAGCTCGTCCACCACTACGAGCTTGGGGCGCTGTGCAATAGCAACGAGCAAATCGAAGCCGTTGCGAGACGTAGGTGCGAGGGCCTTCAGTCCATCGAGCAGCAGTTGGGTTTCCGGGCGACCGTGCGCGTTCACCCATCCAACGAGGACATCCTGCCCTTCGGCTGCTCGTGAGCGGACTGCCGACAGCATGGCGGTCGTCTTCCCGACCCCGGCCACGGCGCCAAAGAAAATGGTGAGATGCCCCTTACTCGGACGATCTTCCGTCTGGCGGACTCGCGGAGAATCCATCTATATCCTTTTGCGTGTCCATAGGATAAGAACCCTGCCGTGGAAAGGCGCTACCTGATTGTAACACATGGGGCCTCAAGGCAAATTTCGTCCTGGCGATTGGCCCCAATCCCGGGGACGCGCCGGAAGTGACCTTGATATTCCTTGACATGCTGCCCAGTCTTTTTGACGCCCTCTTGACTTGAACCTCGCGCTTCCTACCCTATGTTTACAGCGACACTGAACGAGAAAGGAAAGGGCGATGACCCTGAACACACCGAAAGCAAATTGGCGAACACTGTACGGACTGGTGGCCGCGGGTCTTGGCCTTCTTTTCGGGGCAGATGTGCTGATCCCGACTGGGGGAGCACGGACACTGGCCGAAGTACTTATCGTTCTCGCCCTCACGGTCGCGATGCTCGGGTGGGTCCGAGCGAATCGTCTTGGGCTGTTGTTCGAGGATCGCTCTAGGCGCACGGAGGAACCTCTTATGATGGTCCATGGCTCTCTTCGAAGCGCAGAAGCAAATCGATTTATCACACGGCCAGCCGCATAGGCTGGACACAAGGAGGCCATGCAATGCTACGTCAATTCACTTCAACCTTGGCTACGTTCATCACGTTTTCGTTGGTGGTCGGGACTGTGGTGTTGATGAAGGTCGCGTTCGTCTTGGAAATGATGCGCTAGCCACAGCACGCGATTGATTCGATTTTTCACGCGCCAGCTGTTTCGGCTGGGCGCACAGGAGGCATGCAATGCTT
>Ga0335071_10007950_pt1 | contig 10898 bp, 10 predicted proteins | sample Lox_Sample_15_FD_206724 | JGI IMG/M metagenome (GOLD analysis project Ga0335071, IMG submission 206724) | Soil microbial communities from Loxahatchee National Wildlife Refuge, Florida, United States - Lox_Sample_1.5 | ecosystem: Environmental > Terrestrial > Soil > Wetlands | place: USA...
CGACCAGCGCGAAGTCCGAGCCCGTGAGGGTCGCGAAGTACACATCGTCGATGTAGATGCCCACGCCCGGATCCACCGCCGGATCGAGGTCGGTCTGGCCGACGCCGCGGATCTGCGCGCGCATGGAGTTGCCGGAGCCCGCGGGATTCTGCTGCAGGATGACGTTCGGCGCCTGCGAGGCCACGTCCTGGAGGCTCGTCTCGTTGCGCTGCGTGAGCATGTCGCCGGTGATGGCCGTGATGGCCACCGGGGTCTGCTGCAGGTTCTCCTGGCGGAACTGCGCCGTGACGACGACCTCCTCGAGTGAACCGGTATCGGATTTCGCGTTGTCGGTGCTCGGGGCCGTCTGGGCCCAGGCACTGCCGCTGAGCAGCGCGCCGGCGATTGCCGCGGCTACGTATCCGGAAACGGTGATGCGCGAAGTGCTGCCGGGCAGCGCGAAGCGCCGGGTGTAGTATCTGGCCATGGGGTCCCCCTGTAGACGTAGGCCGCCAATGCTAGTGGCGCGGCGGCGCGCCCGATTGACTGAGATGGCCCAGCAAATTGACTGTCGTGGAACCTGCGAGCGAGATATGAAAAATCGTTTTCCGTTTCGGATTGCCGACTCACTGGGCATCGTGCTGGCCGTCGCGGCCGGCCTCCTCGCCACCGCCGCGGCGCAGGCCCAGTCCGCGTGCGACCACGAGTGCCTGATCGGCTTCACGCACCGGTACATGGATGCGCTGTTGCACAAGGATCCGGTACGCGTCCCGCTGGCGGCCGACGTGAAGTTCACGGAAAACGACGTGGTCATGCCGATCGGCGAGGGCATCTGGGCCTCGATCAGCGCCGTCGCGAGCACCGCGCTGACCGCCGCCGACGCCCACACGGGCAATGCCGCCTGGATGGGCACCGTCGAGGAGCACGGCGAGCCGGCCTACTACGCCATGCGACTGAAGGTCAGCGACGGCCGGATCACCGAAGTGGAGACGGTCATCGAGCGCAAGCCGGGGCTCCCCGCGCCGTTCGGCGACGTGACGAAGCTGGTCCACGATCCGGCCTTCTCGCAGCTGCTCGCGCCGGCGGAGCGCCGCGGTCGCGAACGACTGCGCGATGTCGCGTACGGCTACTTCAGCACCGTCTCGCGCAATGACGGGGACGTGCTCACGCTCTTCGACAATGACTGCCAGCGCATGGAGAACGGCATCAGCACCACCAGCGGCAGCTATGGTTCGGCCGCTCTCGCCCAGGGATGCGAGGCGCAGTTCAAGCTCGGCTATTTCAACATCAACAAGCGGGTCCGGCAGCGCCACTTCCCGCTGATCGACACCGAGCGCGGCGTGGTCGTCGCGACCGGCTTCTTCGACCATGACAACAGCTACGACACCTATCAGACCACCGACGGCAAGTCGCACGCGACGCTGCTGAAGTACCCGAACTCGCTGTCGCTGATGGAGGCCTTCAAGATCCGCAATGGCCGGATCTATCGCATCGAGGCGATTTTCACCTACGTGCCGTATTACATGCACTCGCCCTGGCCCGATCCGGACGAGTAGCCATCGGTGCCGGCCCGGAAGTCAGCGAATCCCGGGATTGCGTTGCTGGCGGCGGCCCTCGGCGCCGTGGGCGCGGCCGCGGCGACGGATCCGGCGCCCCCCGCAACCGAGCAGTCCGCTGCGCTGCAGGCGGTGGAGGTGACCGGGGAACGCGCCGGGCCGCGGCTGTGGCGGGTCGCGAAGGGCGATCACGTGCTGTGGGTGCTCGGCACGCTCGATCCCCTGCCGCGCCGGATGACCTGGAAGTCGCGCGAGGTCGAATCGGTGCTCGGCGAGGTGCAGGAAATCATTCCGACGAACCCGTCGGTCAGCGTGCACGCGAACCCCTTCACCTGGATCCGACTGTATTTTCAGTGGCGCGGCGTGCAGGTACTGGACGCGAACGCCCGTCTCAAGGACGTGCTGTCGCCAGCCCTCTACGCCCGGGTCGGCGCGCTGATCGGCCGCTACGATGCGGGCGATCACCGCATCGAGCGTCTCAAACCCGTGTTCGCCGCGCTGCGCCTGTACCGGCAGGCGCTCGATGTCGCCCATCTCGTGCCGGGGAACCAGGCCGAGGATGCGGTCCTGAAGCTCGCCCGACATCACAAGGTGCCGATCCGCCAATCGAAACTTTCGATCGACGACCCCCGCGACCTCGTGACCCAGCTGGGCCGGATCCCGCAGGAGGCCCAGGTCGAGTGTCTCACGGCCATCGTCGAGCGCCTCGAGACCGGCGTCGAGCCGATGCAGCAGGAAGCCCGGGCCTGGGCGCTCGGGGATGTCGAGGCGCTGCGCCGGCTCATGGTGCCGAAGACCATCGACGTGTGCACCGCGGCCGTGTCGACCTCGGCCCGCACGCGACAGCTGATCGAGGACTCGAATGCCGACTGGAACCGTGAGGTCGAGGAGGCCCTGGCGAAGAACTCCTCGACACTGGCCCTCAAGCCCATCCATGACCTGCTCGGTCCGCGCGGCGTCCTCGCGGGCTTCAAGGCCCGGGGCTACGAGGTCGAGGGCCCCTGAGGGCCGCGCACGGCATCCTGGAGCGCCTCGTCCCAGCGCCAGTCGATGTGGCCGGCGCCGATCTTGACGCCGCCGACCCACCGCAACGGGGGATCGAGACTGCGGAAGTCCACCTCGCCGCGCAGCACCGCGCGGCCGAGGTCGGTGATCGCCAGCACGTCGGTCCAGGGAGGCCGCTCGTTGCCGTTCGAGTCGCGGCCGGCGCGGCGGGTGAACACCGGCCGGGTCGCTTTCTCCATGGCCAGCACCCGATCGCGCACGCCGAGGTCACCCTGTCCCGGCAGCGGGTCGGCAAACCGGTTCATTCGGGTGAAGATTCCGTTCAGGTTCTCGGGCCCGTCCGCCAACAGCGCGAGTGCCAGCTGTTCGCTGAGCGAGAGCCCGTTGCGGACCGACGGCAACTCGCGGAGGTGGCGATCCAGAGCGCGGGCGAGCAGCGGCAGGGCCGGCGTCCCCGTTCGCATGATGGCGGCGAGCGGCCGGGGGTCGGGATTCGCCAAAGCCCGCCAGGCGGCGAGACCGAGTTGCAGTTGAGCCGCTCCGGCGCTGCGGCGTGTCGCCCACAGCAGCCGCAAGGCCTCCGGCGGCAGCTGCCCTAAGCCGATGAAGCGCGTGGCGCCGGGGAAGTCGCCGCGGTTGATCAACTCCAGCCGCGGCGGACGGCGTCCTTGTGCGAAGTGTCCGAGCAGGCGGATCAGCACGAGCTGGTCGTGGACGTCCCCTTCGGACCAGATCACCACGCGTTCGTAATCGGCTGACTCCATCAGGCGGCGCTCGTCGCGTTCGAGCACCGGACCGATCGAGTAGGGATAACCGTGTTCCAGGAAGTCGCCGTGAAAGCCAGCCTGCCGCAGCGGGACTTCAAGGTCGCTGCCGCAGCGGATGTGCAGGGTCCTGAGATCGGCGTCGGGGACCGATGCACCCATGCCGGCGCGCTCCTGCGCCAGGGCCGCGATGTGGTGCTTCAGCGCCGCCCAGTTCTCGAAGCGCAGCTCGCGGGCGATGAGCCATTGGGCTTCGGCGAGTTTCGGTGGCGAGCGGAAGCGGGCGAGCGCGGCCGCATCACCACTGCGCGCGGCCTTCAGCAGGTCCTTGGCGCGCTTCTGCTGCTGCTCGAAGTCGAGGCGGAAGGCCCCGTATGGATCGTTCATGGCGAAACCCCTTTCATTGAGCCTGCATCCGCTCAGGCAGAAAAGGATTTCTCAAACCTTCCCGGGGAGGTCCGATCCTGTCGTGGGCGCAGCCCTTTCCGCGGATGTGGAAGCTTCGACGCAGCATCCGCATTCTGCGATTCCCCCGCCCCGCGGGTCAACGCGGCGCTTGACACCATGGTCATACGTGTCACAATACGCATGTGACACTTTTGCGGTTCACGCTCCGTCCGGGCCAGTCGATCGTCGAGCAGCTGCTGTTCGCGGCGCAGAAGGCCTTCCTGAGCGGTGAATACCAGCCCGGGCAGCCGTTTCCCTCGGTCCGCGCGCTGGCCGCGGACCTGAAGATCCACCCGAACACGGCCCACAAGGTGGTTCAGCACCTGATCCAGGAGCGCTGGCTCGAGGTGCATCCGGGCATCGGCACCGTGGTGGCCGTGCCGCCGAAGGCCCGCAGCGGCGACCGGCAGCGGCTGCTGCAGGAGGAGGTCGAGCAGCTGGTGGTGGAAGCGCGCCGGGTGGGCGTGAGCCTCCAGGAAGTCATCGCAGCGATCGGCAACGAGTGGTCGAAAATCGACCAGGCGCGCGAGGCCAACGAAACATGATCATCGAGATCGAGAACCTGCACCGGGCTTTCGGGCGACACGAGGCCCTGTGCGGCCTGAGCCTCGCGGTGCCCGAGGGCAGTGCCTACGCCCTGATCGGCGCCAACGGCGCGGGCAAGACCACGGCCATCAAGGTGCTGATGAACATCATCGAGCCCACCAGCGGGACTACCCGGATCCTGGGCGTGGATTCGCGCAGGCTCGGCGTGGCGCAGCTGCAGCAGGTCGGCTACGTCTCCGAAAACCAGATGCTGCCGGCCCGGCTGACGGTCGCGCAGTACCTGGATTACCTGCGGCCCCTGTATCCGACCTGGGACCGGGCGCTCGAGAAGTCGATTCTCGAGGAACTGCAGCTGCCGCCGCAGCGCCGGATCGGCGACCTCTCCCATGGCATGCGCATGAAAATGGCCCTGGCCAGCGCGCTGCCCTACCGGCCCCGGGTGCTGGTGCTGGATGAGCCCTTCAGTGGACTTGATCCGCTGGTGCGCGATGAGTTCATGGAGCGGCTGCTGCAGCAGGCGGGCGAGATGACCGTGTTCATCTCCTCGCATGAGCTGTCGGAGATCGAGGGCCTGACGACCCACGTGGGCTTCATCGACAAGGGGCGGCTCCTGTTCCAGGAGTCGATGGCGGACCTGTCGGATCGGTTCCGGCAGGTGCGCGTGACGCTCGAGGCTCCGATGCCCGCGCCGGGCCGGTGGCCTGCGCGATGGCTGCTGCCGGTCACCTCGGGCAGTGTCGTGAGCTTCGTCGACACCGCCTACGGCGAGGCGCGGCTCGCCGCGGACCTCGCCGCCGTGTTCGCGGGCGTCAGGAATCTCGATGTGGAGCCACTGCCGCTGAGAACCATTTTTACGACGCTGGCGCGCGCCGCCCGCGGGGAAGGCTGAGTATGATCTGGCATATCCTGAAGAAGGACCTGCGGCTGCTGTGGCCGCTTGCGGCCCTGGTTGCAGGCCTGCACCTGTGCGCGGCGATGGCCCATCACTTCTGGGACATGGAATCGGCGACCGTGCAGCTGCAGGTCATCGGCGACCTGCTGTCGTTGCTCGCCCTGCTCGGAGTCGCCGTGCTCGTGCTCGCGGCGCTGCACCAGGACGCCATTCCCGGCGTGCGGCAGGACTGGCTGACCCGGCCCATCCGGCGCGGCGACCTCATCATCTCCAAGGCCGTGTTCGTAGTGCTCCTGGTCCAGGCGCCGCTGTGGCTGGTCGATTCCGGCGCGGCCCTCGCGGACGGCTTCGACCTCAAGGCCGCGCTTGCCGCGGCGACGGGCCACAACCTCGCCGTGCTGTGCAAGCTCGCGCTCCCGGCGCTGATGATCGGCGCGGTCACGCGCAGCCTCGTCGAGGCCTTCGTGGTCGCGGCCGTGGGTCTCGTGCTTTGTGCCCTGTTCTTCTGGGTGGTCGTCGTCACGCTGCTCGGCATCAAGGCCGGGGTGCCCGAGACCGGTGCGGGCTGGCTGGTCGAGGCCGCCTTCTACATCCTGGCCATCGTGGGCGCGACCCTGATACTGAGCCTGCAATACCTCGGACGCCGCACGCTGCTGTCCCGATGGCTGATCGGGCTGGGCGGCGCGACGGTGATCGCCAGCGCCTTCATGCCCTGGCAGCTCGCGTTCGGATTGCAGCGGGCGGTGTCCGCCGAGCCCCTCGCCGACCGGGGCGTCGAGCTGCACTTCGATGGGCAGCTCGGTCCCTACCGGCTGCCGCGCGGCGCGGCGCCGAATCTCACCGCGGCCCTGTACCTGCCGCTTCGAGCGACCGGCGTCCCCGACGGCTACAGCGTGCTCATGGACCATGCGGACGTGGTGATCACGGCGCTCGATGGCACACCCCTGTACCGCGGCAAGTCGAACATCAGCGTGGATGGATTGGGATCGATCGTGGATGCGCAGTTCGAAATCCGCGGCGGCCGCAGCCCGGTTCCGGGCGTGTATCAGCGCATCTATCTGCCCGCGGGAGTGCGGGCGCGCCTCGGGGATCGGCCGGTCAGAATCGCCATCGATGAGTCCATGACCCTGTTCCGGCCGCAGCCGGATCAAGCGTTGCCGGCGATCGGCGGGCATGCCGCGATGGGAGATCTCGGACGCTGCGCGACCCGTATCGACGCCGAGGGGGATGACGTCGCGATCCGATGCCTGGGCGCCACGCGGCAGCCCTCCTGTCTTTCGGCCTGGCTCGAGGATCCCGCCGCCGGGGTGCGCAATCCGGAAGTCCACCGCTGCATACCCGACTACTCGCCGTCCCTGATTGCGCCGCTCTACCCCGACGCCTTCAACCGCGTGGGCGGCGAACTGCCGTTCTTCGACCGCTCGGGTCTGGTGCACTATCCCATCGACGGTTCGCGGCTCGCGACCTCGCATCTGGTGATCCACACCTACGTCCCGATCGATCACTTCACGCGGCACATCGACACCCCCGCCGTCACGGTCTCGCAGTTGTCGGGAATGGCATCCTCCGCGGCCGAACCGCCCGGGTGGGACTTGCATCGGGACCGCTGAGCATCCGACACTGCCACCCTTCGATAAGGGGGGCGGCGTGAACAAGCAGCTGTTCGGCGACTACATCGCGAGCTTCAACCGCGACGACTTCGAGGGCTTCAGCAAGTACTACGCGCCGGATGTGGTGCTGCAGCTGGGCACGCGCAAGACCCTGCATGGCCGGCAGGCCATCATCGACTTCTACCGCGAGGTCAAGGCCAGGATCCGCGAGACGCTGGTCATCCGCACGGTCGTCGCCGACGAGGAGGGGCTGGCCGCGGAGGTGGCCACCGAATTCCATGCGCTCGAGGACTGGCCGGACTTCATCGCCGGTCCGATCCGCAAGGGCGAGAGCATCCACATCGTGAGCTGGGTCTTCTACACCATCGTCGACGGCCGCTTCAAGACGATACGCTCCACGCGCCTGCCACCGGGTACGCCATGACGGATTTCGCGAAGAGCTACGACTACGTCATCGTCGGCGGCGGATCGGCGGGGTGCGTACTGGCCGCGCGCCTGAGCGCCGCGACCGACCGCAGCGTGCTGCTGCTGGAGGCCGGCGGACCGGACGATCACTGGCTGCTGCGCATGCCGCTGGGATTCCTGCGCGCGCTGCTGCGCCCGGAATTCTCCTGGGGATACTTCAGCGATCCGGAGCCGCATCTGAACGGCCGGCGGCTGTGGCTGCCGCGCGGCAAGGTGCTCGGCGGTTCGGGTTCGATCAACGGCATGTTCTACATGCGCGGGCACTCCGCCGATTTCGACGGCTGGCGCGATGCCGGCTGCGAGGGCTGGGGCTATCGGGACGTGTTGCCGTATTTCCGGCGCATGGAGACGAGCTGGCGCGGAGCCGGCCCCTATCATGGAGCCAGCGGCCCCCTGCCCGTGGTGCCCATCGATACGGCGAGGCTGTTGCACGAGCCGCTGATGCAGACCGCGGTCGCGGCCGGGTTCGGCATCACGGAGGATCTGCACGCGCAGGTTCAGGAGGGCTTCGCGAGAGGCGAGGTGAACGTCGACGCCCGGGGGCGCCGCGCGAGCACCTCGCGGGCCTACCTGCATCCGGTCCTGGGGCGGGAGAATCTCAACGTCCGGATGCGCGCGCTGACCACCCGGGTGCTGTTCGCGAATGGCCGTGCGAACGGCGTCGAGTTCGTGCAGGACGGGCACGTCGAGCGGATCTTCGCCGACCGCGAAGTGATCCTCTGCGGCGGCACCTACAACTCACCGCAGCTGCTGATGCTCTCGGGGGTCGGACCGGCCGCCCACCTGCGGGAACACGGGATCGAGCCGGTGCTCGACCTGCCCGGCGTCGGGGGCAATCTCGCGGAGCATCCGCACGTGCCGGTGGAGTTCGCGGTCCGCCAGCCGGTGACGTTCCTGAACGAACTGCGCCTGGACCGGATCGCCGCCTCGGTCATGCGCTGGGTGCTGACCGGCACCGGCCCGCTCGCGACGCAGATCAACAGCTGCAATATCGTCATCCGGACCCGATCGGACCTGCCGCAGCCGGACGTGCAGCTGATGTGCAATCCGGTGCGCATGGATGCGAAGATCTGGTTTCCGGGAGTGTCGGCGCGGCAGGAGGATCGCATCACGGCCGGTGTCGTGATCCTGCACGGGAAGAGCCGCGGCCGTGTGTCGCTTCAGTCGGCCGACCCGACCGCCGCGCCGCGGATCGCCCTGAACCTGTTCGAGCATCCGGATGACCTGGAGACGGCCAAGCGCGGCATCGAGGCCGTGCGGCATATCTATGGCACGCGGCCGCAGGCGGACCTGGTGGCGAAGGAAGTGAGTCCGGGTGCGGCGCTGAAGACCGACGCGCAGCTCGAGGCCCATATCCGCGCGACGGCCAGCGTCACCCAGCATCCGGTGGGAACCTGCGCCATGGGCATCGGCGCCGATGCGGTCGTGACTCCGCAGCTGCGCGTGCACGGGCTCGAGGGCCTGCGGGTGGTGGATGCCTCGGTCATGCCGGCCATCGTCGGCGCGAATACGAATGCCGCCGTGATCATGATCGCGGAGAAGGCCGCCGACATGATCCTCGGGCTCGCGCCGCTGCCGGCGGCATCGGTGGCCTAGCATGCGGCTGTACCTCGTCCGACATGCCATCGCCGCAGAGCCCGATCCGAAGCGCTGGCCCGACGATCGGCAGCGGCCGTTGACCGCGGCCGGTGCGCGCCGCTTCCGGCGCACGGCCGCGACCCTGGTCCGCATCATGTCGGTCGGCGGCGCGCCCGAGCGTCTGATCACGAGTCCCCTGGAACGCGCACGGCAGACCGCGGCGATCCTGCACCGGGCGGGGCTGCCGGAGCCGGTCGAAGAGTCGGTACTGGCGCCGGGTCGCACCGCGGCGCGGGTGCTCGCGGTGCTGCGCGCCCACGACGCCGAATCCATCGTGCTCGTGGGTCACGAGCCGGACCTCGGCCGGCTGCTCGCGGTGTGCATCGCGGGCCCCGAGGCGAAACTCGCCGTGGGCTTCAGGAAGGGCGGGGCGGCCTGCCTGCGTTTTGCCGCCGCGCCGCGTGTCGGGGAGGCGACCCTGGAGTGGCTCTTGCCGCCGAAGGCGATCAGGGCTTTGCGCGACTAGGCCCCGGCAGCGCCTCGATCCACTTGAGCAGCGGCGCCGTGAGCTGCTGATCGGGCGTGCCGATCGCCATGCCTTCCGAGAAATGGTTCGAGTCCTTCAGTTCCACGGACGCGGGGCAGCGGCTCCGGGTCCGGCATACGCCTTCGATCACGGCGGCGGCCGTGGCCTTCATCGGCGGCGGATCGAACTCGGCATAACCGTAGAAGAGCGCGTAGGGACTCGCGGTGAGGCGCGTGATCTGTCCCGATGCCGAGCCCAGATCCGCGTCCTCACCATAGTAGGCATTCGGCCGGGCGCCCGGGGAGGTGGAATAGGCGGGCGAGAGCATGATCACGCCCCGCACCGAGGACGCCTCGGGCCCCCGCACCTGCGGATGGGCGGCATAGTCGGCGACGTGGTTCGCGCCGGCCGAGTGGCCGAACAGCACGATGCGATCGGGGTCGCCCCCGTAGCGCGCGATATTCGCGCGGGTCCAGGCGATCGCCGAGGCCAGGTCCTTGACGCCCGCCGGCCAGGGATCCTTCGGCGCGAGCCGATAGTCGATATTGACGCCGACCATGCCGCTGCGGACCGCCCACAGCGTGATGTTGTCGGGGTAGAAACCGCCGTGCTTGTCGCCGCGCGTGAAGCCACCGCCGTGCACGAACAGCAGCACGGGCCGCTTCGCGCCCTGGGCCCCGTCCGGGGTGTACACGTCGAGCTTCTGCAGGGGGTCGGCGCCGTAGGCGATGTCGCGTTCGATGCTGACACCGGCCCAGGCCTCCTTCGGGAACATCGGCGCGTAGAGCTGGCTGATCGTCGGGTCCATGGCCTGGCCCGCGGCACGGACCTTCGCGGCGATGTCGGGTGGAACCTGCGCGCTGCCTGTGGTGGCGAACGCGGCCGAACCGCACGCTGCCGCGATCAATACTGTCTTCATTTCAGATCCCCCTTGAGTTCCGGTCTGCGGCACCAGACCGAATGAGATGTTGCATTGTGTCAAGCAGGCCGACGGACGTGACGCCGCGCGGAGGGCCTGTTAGCGTAAGAAGCAATCGACGCGAATGATTCGTCGTGGCGGGCCTTCGATGCCAGACATCTTTCTATCATATGCCCGCGACGATCAGCCTACTACCCGGCGATTCGCGGCAGCGCTGGAGCGGGCTGGCTTCAACGTCTGGTGGGATCAGTCTCTGAACCCCGGGGAGTCCTTCGACACTGCCATCGAGGCACAGCTGCGGGCGGCGAAGGCCGTCGTGGTGTTGTGGTCGAAGCAGTCGGTGCAGTCGCGCTGGGTGCGTGCCGAGGCCAGCCAGGCCGCGCGCTACGGCAGCCTGATGCCCGTGATGATCGAACCCTGCGAACTGCCCATCATGTTCGAACTGACGCACGCCGCCGACCTGTCGGGCTGGAGTGGTGATGAGGTGGATCCGCGCTGGCGGTCGTTCGTGGAGGGGCTGCAGCGATTGACCGGCGCTGGGATGGGACCGGGCGCTGCGGCGGCGGCCACTCAAGAGGCGCCGCGCCGCTGGGTCCGCTGGATTGCCGCTG
>Ga0335071_10007951_pt1 | contig 10898 bp, 5 predicted proteins | sample Lox_Sample_15_FD_206724 | JGI IMG/M metagenome (GOLD analysis project Ga0335071, IMG submission 206724) | Soil microbial communities from Loxahatchee National Wildlife Refuge, Florida, United States - Lox_Sample_1.5 | ecosystem: Environmental > Terrestrial > Soil > Wetlands | place: USA: Florida...
TCAAGGATATCGAACAGAGTTTTATCGACGGCGACCAGGACGGAGGGCTCTGGAGCGTCGATCCCAATACCGGATATTATTCGATCAATGCCGATAAGCTGGAGCAGCTTTACCGGGAACTGCTCGGTCTGTGCAACCTCCGGCTGGCCCTGTCGATGATGCAGGACCAGAAAAGGGAAACGCTGGAAATGATCGCCGAAGCGTTCATGAACGCCGATCTGTCGGACCTGCATACCAATAAAACCTCACTGACGCAATTGACCGCCAAATCGAACCAGAAAATGAGCAAGGCCATGCAGCAGGCCGCCGCCCTGCTGGAACAGAAGGTACAAGCGAAGAACGTCGAAGTGTATAACAAAAAGATCAAAGAGGCCAAGGACGGTCACAGTTCGGTGGCGGCGTTCTTTGAATCATCTGACGATTACGAGCAAAAGAACGAGGACGAGAAGATCCGGGATGCGCAGCAGGAATTGCGGTCGGCGACAGAAAAATCGCTTAACGCACTGAACAGCGTGCTGGGCGTCGGGTTCAAAGGTCTAGAACCGGAGGTTCAGGACAAATGCGACGATATTAGCGACAAGCTCAAGAACGCGGACGGATACATTAAGTATGACGCCAACGGTTATATCGATCTTAACCTTAGCAAACAGTGGATCGCCGACCTCAGGGAGGAGCTGGTAGGCCTGCTGAACCGGGACCGGCTGGTGGTGTCGATCGAAAAAGAGAAAGAATCGGAACAAAAACAGATGTTCGAAGCGCTGACCGGCAAGAACAACCAGAGCGACCGTCTCGACGGGGCCGAGCAATCGGTCGAGGCGAACAACGCGCACCAGACCGCGCTTTTTGACCAGGCTTCGAACGAGATCCTGCAGATACAGAAGACCTCGAACGAGATCCGGTACATGGACCTGACGATTAAGTCGCTTGACGACTGTTTCTGGTCGAACGTCTTCAGCTCGATCAATAAATGGATCTCGGTGATCTGCTCCGTCCTGGCATACTGGTGCTGGGTCTTCGCGATCGTCGCGGCGGTGGCATCGTTGATATCCTCCATTATCGATATGGTGAACGCGGACCATAAGCATGATGTGGTCAAACCGTACACGCCTACGCTCGATACTTATAATGCGTCCGATCCGGACAGACCGAAAGATAAAGGGAACGGAGTGCTTTCCGAATCGGCCGACCTTAAATATGAAGAAGACCAGTTATTGAACCAGATCGGCGATGGCCAGATAGAGACGCTGGCGGATGGGTTTAAAGAAGTGAACAATGCAAGGATCGCGGCGCTGAGCCGGCAACTGGCCGGGATCCAGAACGCCCAGCTACTGATCGCCAAAATGCTCCGGCAAATGGAGCAAAAGCGCAGATTGATAGAGCGGGCGTTCACCGGACTTTCCGGCGGCTGCGATAACGATCTGATGATCTCGGCGGTGGAGGAGATCATAAGGCAAAGGTCCTTCCAGTTCCAGGTGCTGGTATCGAACCTGGGCGAGTACAAGGACGCGGTGAATACCGAGACCCAGAGAACAAAGGATTACAACAAGGCCCACGACGCTTCCCTCGGCAGCCTGATCGGCTGTATCGGCGGCTCAGCCGGAAGCAGCCTGGGTGGGGCGATCGCCTCGATGGTCGATTCATCGGACAAGACCAAGGACATCAAATACGACCCGAATGCGGACGAGCTGACCGGCTCGGGTACGCCCGGGGACGGGATCTCCGGCTATTACGATGCGGAGCTGTCCAGCATCTATACCGAACTTTTCGCTCAAGGCACGGCCGACGCCGGAGGCGGCTTCATCGCTCTGAACACCAACAAGGTTCTGCAGCTGCAAAAGCGGATAGAGAGCATCTACATCGCCATCGCGAACCTGATCTGCATCATAGAGGCGAAGTCCGCCACGGTGCGAGCGGTCTGGCAGGCGATCGGCGTGCCAGTTGACGAGACCATGACCGTAAAGGACCTGAACCGCGCTAATTTTGAGGCGACGATGCGGACATTCCAGGCGGCGGTCCGGGCCCTGGGCGAAAAAGTGGAGGTCGCCAACCGGGCCAACACCGCCTCGGACGAATATAACAAATCGATAATCAAATTATGCATCGCCTGCGTTGGATTCGCCGTATCGTTGATCAACAGTTCGATCGGCTCTATCCTTTCGGCCATTTGCCAGGTAGCGATGCAGGCGGTCGACCTAGGCTATTCCCTCAAAAACCAGTACAGCGGCTACGGCGATCTGGAGGGGATGATCGATCCGAAAAGTAAGGACGCGGACAACGACAGGCCGGCGGAAAAAGACAATCCCAAAGAGGCTCCGGAATGGAAGGTCATGCGTGATGCCGACGAGCAGGAGATGAACGTGGATCTGGACCGGAGCGCGCTCGAGGACATCGGCGGCGGGAATATCGGTGTAAACAGCGGCGTATTCGAGGAAAAGAGCGAGCAGCTGGAGCGCGTTTACCGGATAAAACAGATCGTCGCGGACATCATGTCGCAGATGGCCGAGGTCAAGGCCAAGGTTGCCGCAGTGTTCGGCGGCGCTCGGCCCGCCATTTTTAACGCTCTGGAAGCGGCCAATTATATCGCTCACGCTGTCGCCACTCAGATGCTGCAGACCCAGATGCAGGCGCTCCAGCAGTACGCCAACCGGCATAACCAGATGAACGCGGCCGAACGGACCTCCATCATCAGCGGTATAAAACTGGGGATTTCCGTAGTGGAGGTGGTGGTTTCGTCCGCCACCATGTCTTGCCAGAACGACAGCAAGGAATACGATCAGAAAGCCGAAGCGGGTGAAAAGAACGAAGGAGCGGGGCCGACCCCGGCGGAGGACGCGAAACAGGAGAACAATCTTGAAACCATCGCGACCTTGACCCGGTTGCAATCATCGCTTGCGATCATCGATTCGCTGGTCACCATGCTCGGAGGCACCATCTACGACCGGCTTATAAGCCGGGAAAGCAATATCACGTCGCACCAGGGAAAAGCGGTCGAACAAAAGAACAAGGACATCGCGACGCAAAAGAAGGTCCTCCTGAATTTTGGGGAGAACATGGATCAGATGGAATCCGATGCCACTCTTTCTTCGCTTCGTGCCGGCGAGTTGGACCTGGAGACCCAACTGACCGAAATTTTAAAGAACGAAGAGAAGGAACTGCTGGAAGGGGCGAAGAACGTGGGTAAGAGCGTGCTCGGTGCGATCAAGAACATCCTGGCGACCAAACAGCAGGCTGAGCGGATCAAATTGCTTAAGGCCGAAGGCGAGGCCAGAATAGGGGAAAGAAAGGCGTTGGACCAGCATCAGCAAAACATAGCGGCGCTCGCCGCCGCGCAGGCGAACCACGCCCGGGCCGTCTCCGTGTATGATGCCGCGGTCAAACTGTCGAAAGAAAGCGATCCGGGGCCGAGCTCCCAGGCGCTGGCCGGAAGGCTGGATGAACTCGAGCGGCAGGTTAACGAGGCGGCGGACCGACTCTCGAATGCGCAATCAGCAGCGCTCGAAAGCCAGCAAGCGGTCAAGGATGCGGTACAGAACTTGAGGGCAGTTGAGCAGGGCTCGGAACCCGGCTCGACCTCCGATCCCGACCTTCCTGAGACCATCGTAAGCTCTGAAAAAATGCCTGGATCGACGGCGGTCACGGAAACCGCTGTTCTTAAAGAAAAATGCGATCAGGCCGGCCAGGTCCCCGCGGTGTGGGTCGAAACGACGGTCGGAGGAAAACCGGCGATCGCGGAGATCAAATTGAACCGGCAGGGCGAGCATGTCATTGCCATACCCGACGGGACCGGTAAACCGGTGGAAATGAACCTGCAGGCTTATGTGGTAGCCAGAGAAGCGGAGATCGTGCAGCAGAAGGACCGCGCGCAAAAATTGGCCGGAGAAGCGCAGGCCGAAGTTGAGCGGGCCGAGGCGGTGGCCGGTAAAGCGAGTACGCCGGAAGAAGCTCGTGAAGCTAAGGTGAGAATAGTAAAGGCAAGATCCGAGGCCGCCCAGGCGGCCGAACAGGTGAAGATCGCGGCGGACAGAAAATACCGATTAAATGATGATCCGGTGGTCAAGGCATACCTTGGCCAGGTACAGGCCAGGAACGAAAGGGCCGTTCAGGCGGCGAACGGGTTCAGTGAGGGTGTGTCGACTTCGCAGGTTTGGGTCGATGCCTCGGAGGTCGCGAACCGGGGCGAAAAGCTCTCGTCGCTGAAAAATGAAGTGTTCGCAGAAATGAAAGACCGGCTTAATGGTAAAAAGCTTGAAGATATGTCAGCGCCTGAACTGAACGAGCATTACAATGACATTTATAGGAAAGTGTTCGAACCTGCGCGCCGCGAGCTGCAGGAAACAATCAGAGAAAAGAACGATATCATGAAAGAAATGAAACGGGATGGCGCCGACCGGAAAGACCTGCAGGTAAAATTCAATGACGCGCTCAAAAAGGAAGGGATGGCGAGGTCACGGATAAAAGCGTTCAATCAATATGTCGGCGTCCTGAACCAGCGCTATCGGGAAGAGCTTAAAAAAGAAGAACTGCCCGTGCATGACCTGAAGCTGGATCGGCCTGAAGGGGAAGACAAGGAGATCGCGCCGGAGCGTTCGGACGACGCCGAAGGCCGGAAGGCCGATGGCCCGCCGGCCAGACCATCACCCCAGGTAATGTTCCTGGTTGGCCAACTGCTGGGAGGAAAACTTCGGATCGACGATAAAAATCGGATCCTGAATTCCCAGGCGGGCGACATGCCGGTCGAACAGCTTGAAGGCTCCCTTGAAAAGCTGATGGAAGACGATAAGAACGGTGTGGTCCAGCTTTCTGCTGATGAAAGAAAAGAGATCAGGAGGGCATATGACGACCTGACCAATATTTCGCGCACGACCAGCGGGACCCGCACGGCCGGGACCGCTGCGGCGGCGGATGTTCTGGCGGCAAGCGTAAAAAAACCGGATAAAGACAAGGAAAAACGGGAGAGCGAATTCGATGCCGATCAATTGTTAAAGCGCGCGCTCGAAACAGTGAACGGGATAGCCGACAGTCTGGAAAGGTCGGCCCAGCAGATATTGGCCAGCGACCGTAAGCGGAAACAACTCGAGACCATTATAAAAGGATAGGAAAATCCATGATATTACAAAAGCCGGAAGATCTTAAGGTATGGCTGGAATCGCTTAAAAAGGAATACGCCGGATTGGTCATACTGCTCAAAATGAAGCGAAAAGAGATCGATTCGCTTTCGATCGGGATCGAAAAATATAAAAATGACGATGGCATGCGGTCGATGCTTGAACAGATCATCAAACAAAGGGTCGAGGAGGTGATCGGGATGAGTAAAAGGGTCGACGGGTTGAACCGCGAATTAATAGGGGTCAGAAAAGCGCTGAACCTGACATTTGAAGCGGTGATGCGCAACGCTAATGCCCGGAAAGCGCCGCCTGCCAGCTCCATTGCGGGATCGTCCGACGATACGGAAAAGGAGCACTTGCATGAAGCTGTAGCATTGAGAGAAGGAGCGCCTCTTGAGAGGAACGGCGATCCTGATATCCCGTCTTCGTCCTATCAAAAAGAGATCGAGGAAAATATCATCGAGATCGTCAATGTAGAGCCGCCGCCGCAGAAGGAGCAGCCAGACAACGACCTGTACGATAAAGCGGAAAGAGAATCTAGGGCCCAGGAGGAATTTTTAAAGCGATTATCCCGGTCCTCGACAAATTATGGTGAGGCATAAGCCTTTCCGGGACATGCGGCGATCGGATGCAAGTTCCGTGCAAGTTCTCCCGATAGAATTATGGGAGAGTGAATCGATCCATGGAAGTAGCCTCATTAAGGATAAATTTGGACCAGGTTGACGGCGATATTAGCAGCATCATGTCGCAAATAAAACCTTTGTTCAATCCCGACAATAGCAATATAAAAATCCTGGATAATGTGGTAAACTCAGTTGACCTAGAGAACGCATGCAAGTTTTTTGGCGTTGGCACCGATAAATAAAATGGAGATGCGTTAATGTCAATAAATTTCGAAGCCGGTAATGGTTTTGTGCGTAATAAAGCGCAATGGACGCTCCAGGGCGGATTGGGCAATAAAGCTCAAGCTTTTACCGATTCCACCCGCCGAGCCACCCAGGCGCTGACCCAGGACCAATTCATTCACGGAGCTCATAATACCGAGACCCGCGATCCCACAACCGGCAAGTATGAACGTCTTGAAAAAGGATATACTACGGTCCTTGAAGAATTCTTTACTTGGATAGCGAACCTCTTTGGCCGTGGAGCTCCTAAGACCGCTCCGGGCGATCCGGGCGCGGGCGGCGATGCGATACCGACCCCGGCAGGGAAGCCTGCGGGACAGATCGCTCCGGGCAAACCGACGGGAGGGGACATAGCACCCAAGGGAGTTACGGCATGAGCTTTCAATTCTTTTCATTCATTATCGGTATGGGGGCGGGTGTTCTTATCATGTCGGTGACCGGCATGATCGCTTCTTACATGAGGCTTAAAAGGGCGCGCGCCCGTGTAGATAGGGTGGAAGAAAAGCTAAGGCATTTTCAGGAAGTTCTGAATAAGAAAAGGGACGAACTGACCGGACGGATCGAGGAGGAGAAGAAAAAATGACGCCTCCTGTTGGCGACAGGCCTTTTGTTCCCGCTGGTTTGGCCCCCAAGCCGTATGCCCCACCTAAAGGCAATATCGGCCCTGGGTACAGTCCGGATACCGTTTCATTATCTCCGGAAGCCAAAAAGCAGATCGCTCCCGGCGCGAACAGCGTAGATGCGATACCGGTACCGGGAAGCAAAACACCTGACGGAGTGGGTAGGGCATTGGGGCTTTTATCCGATCTGTTCGATTCCACTTTTTACGATAAAGGCGGGCTGGGGGAATGGATCCGTGAACAGCGCACCTCTAATCCTGACGGTAAACTGGACTTCAACGATATCAAATTCCGCCGGGCCTTGGCGCGGGAACTGTACGGTTCAGAAGTGGATAACTGGAGCGACTCAAAAGTAAAGGACAAGATCACCGACGAAGCGATAGATTATTTCTTTGGCAATCAGGACGGCAAGTTGGATGCTAACGATAGCGGGACCGTTGCGGACCTGATTAAACGGCTCGAATTCGTGGTCCCCAGGTTCAAGGCCCAGGCGGCGGGTGGCGGTGAAAAAGCGTTCGCTTATTTAAGCTCGCACGAAATAATTATCATTAAAAGTGCGAACATCCCCACTTATATGAAGGGGATCGATTTTGCTGCGTTGGGCAAAGCTAATGATCGCATGTTCAATCGCAGCCTTGAAGTGACACTTGAAACATATAAGTATCTGCGTCTGAGGAACATGATAACCGAAGAGGAGTTCCAGGCCGGAGTGGAAGCGTACGCCAAAGCAAAAAGTGGGAACTGGGACGATGCGACCCTGCCTCCAAGATTCAAGGAACTGATGTTCACCTCGTATTGGGGCCTTTTCAAGGTGGAATGCGGCGCGCGCGGATTGAAACTGCCCAAAGATGAATTAGAAAAAGACCCGCAATTGATGACCGCTCTTATGCAGGGCGCGTTCCAGAACTTCGTGGAAGGCCACAGCGACAAGCAGACCCCGTCCAACATCACCCATGACCTTCCCGACAGCCTTGACCGCGATTCGATCATGAAAGCGAAGGCCGAGAGGGATAAACAGGTGGAAGGCAGGAACGCGGCTTCCCCGGACCAGGTCCCGGTAAAGAAATAATTTAGCTAAATTACCCCTTTTTTATGCAAGTTCCATGCACTATAATCCGATTAATATAGTGTAATGGTAAATGGCGTAAATTTAAATAATCCGGTAAATAACGTTAAGGATAAAAATGATGTCTACCAGGGCAGCATAAATCCTTCTTTTATTTCGACCAACGAACCTGAGCCTGGAGAGACCAAAGGGCCGGCCGATACCACCGCCATATCGTCCACCACTCCCGGAGCCGTTAATTCGGCGATGTCGGCGGCAATCCTGAGCCCAGGCGCCACCCCAACACCGGATGACGCCGGGTATATCAAGAATACGCCCACGCCTCCCAGCCCATCGCCCACACCTCCCAGCCCGCCACCGCCGCCTCCTCCTGGGGACAGTGGCAATGCCGGCGGGGTTGGAGGGGGCGCGCCTGCCGGAGATACGAACGGTACGAATTCGGCCATGGACGTTGCCGGCGATGTTGATCAGGGAATGGACGATTTCTGGAACAGCGTACTGCAAAACCCCATGTACACGCAGGATGATAACGGCTTCCAGTCTCTGGACGGGGACAAACTGGAGCAGCTATACCGCCGTCTCCTTGAGCTGATGAACACCCGGTTGTTCCTCGTGATGTTCATGGAACAGAGGAGTGAGATCCAGGACCTGATCTTCAAAGCTTTTCTGAACACCGATTTGTCCGACGAGAATAAAAAGACCTCGCTGGTCGAGCTGGTTGGGAAATCCAACGCCAAGATGTCCAAATTCTTCCAAAAGGGCATCTCTATCTTGATGACCAACATCACAAACCATAACAACGCGAGACTGCAGGAGTTATTGGATGAGGCCGATGCGGCCAAGGGCGATGGTTGGTCGAACTACTGGACCAGCGATGGCGATCAGAAGCACGCACTGGAAATGGCGGAAGACGCGAAGAAAGAATACAAGGCCGCCATGGACCGGAGTGTTGCCGCGATGAACCATGTGTTCGGGAGCAGTTTTGTGGGGTTGACCCCGGAGACACAAAGGAACGGCGACCAGGTGATGGCGGAACTAAAGGATTCGGAGAACCACATAACCTACAATTCCGATGGCTTTATCGATACCGGCGCCTTTAAGCAGTACCTGGTGGACCTCCGCAACGAGTTCGTCGGGCTGTTGAACATGAACCGGGCGGTGGTTTCGGCTGCTCGTGAAAAGGAATCGGTGCAGAAGTCGATGTTCGAGGCCATTACCGGCAAGAGCGGGTTGAGCGAGAGGTTGGGAGGGGCGGAAGAGGCGGTGGAGGCCGAGAACGCTCATCAGACCGTCCTCTTCGACCAGACCGCCAGTTCGATCATGGAAGTCCAGAAAGTAAAGAACGACATCAAGTTCATCGATAAGCAGATCGAAAAGATAGACAATTCGCGCTGGGAGATCGTACTGGGGAATATCTTCGAGGCGGTGGCGATCGTTGCCACCATCGTGGTGGCGGTAGCGGTATCGATCGTTACTTGGGGTTCGGCCGCAGCGGGGGCAGTGGCGGGAGCGGTGGCGCTGGTCGGATTGATAGTAGCGGTATGTGCCGGTATCTGCGCTGCGGCATTCAAGTACGGCGCGGCCGAGACCGCCGACGCGGTGGACGATGATTACACTCCGTCGGTGGATACATATACGCCTCCTGATAATAAAGCAAGAGACAAGGACCGGAAGAACCTTGTGGACCAGAGCGCGGACCTGCAGTACGAAGAAGAGATGCTGGTGAATGGCGTCGGCATGGGGCAGATCATGACCATTACCGACGGCGACGACGCCGGCTACCTTGCGGTTGATAACGGCCAGATCGCCAACCTTACACGCGAATTGAACGGCATCCAGAACGCATTGCGCGTTATCGCCAAAATGATGAAACAGCAGGCGGAGATCCGGCGCATGATCGAGCGCGCTCTTACCGGCCTTTCGGGCGGCAGTGCCTCAGGAAATCTTACGAGTGCCGCGCTGGACGAAGTGATGAAGCAGATGGGAGTGCAGTTCCAGGAACTGGTATCAAATTTAAGTGAATACAAGGACGCGCAGAACAGCGAGATCCAGCAGGCGCGTCAGATGGAGGCGGCACGGATCAATTTTGCGGTCAGTATGGTGACGGCGGTGGTGGCAGCGGTGATCGGGGCGTGTGTCCCGGGCGTAGGCGGATTGATGGGAGCTTTAATCGGGTTCTCGATCGGCATGGCCTTGGGATCGGCCCTGGGACAATATATTGCCGCTTCGGAGTACGATACCCGTGATACTTCGTATACGCCAAATGTGGATGATTGGGAGCCGGTCGGAAATGTCGGCAAGGGACGTAGCGGATCGGTCCTGGCGCACCTCGATACCGAAGCGTTCAACGTCTATAACGAACTTTTCGCGGTCGGGACCTGCGATGCCGGCGACGGCAATATCGGTTTGAACACCGGAAAGATCCAGGCCTTGCAAAAGCGGCTGGAGAACATCTTTATCACCTTCGCGAACATCGCTTCCACCGTCGAGGCCAAGAGCAAGATGCTTAAGGCGATCTGGCAGTCGCTGGGAGTGGTGACCGATGAAACGGAGACCATGTCCGATATGGTGAGGGGTAATTTTGACACCGCGATGAAGGTGTTCCAGAGCGCGGTAAAAGCGCTTTCGGAAGAGGTGGAAGTGTCCAACCGCGCCAATGCCGCCCAACAGCAATACGATAATGCCGTCACCAAACTGGCCGTTACCGTGGTATTGCTGGCCGCTTCGATAGTGACCGGCGCCGCGACTTCGACCGCGGTATTGAACCTATGCCTTTCCGATCTGGTGATATCGGCGATCGATATGGTGAACTCCTGGATGCGGGCAAGGAACGATACCGGCGAGCTGGAGACGATGGCGGCGCAGACCACCCCTGAGGATGCGAAATCCGTAAAAGGAAAAATGACCTCCGAACAGCAGATCCTGGAAAAGGCGGAAGAGATGGAGGCCGGCATTTCGGTCAATTCGCAGATGGTCGTTGAGGTGGGCGGCGGTAATGTGGGGATCAACAGCGGCATATTCGATGTCCAGAGCGCGGCGATGGAAAAGCTGGAACGTATAAAAGATCTGATAGGCGATGTGGTCAATCAGGGAAAGGATGTCAAAAGCCGTCTTGCCCGGGTGTTTTACGGGGTAAGGCCGAATTCGACCAATGCCATCGAGACCGCGGGATTCATTTCGAGCACCGTTGCCCGCGCCATGC
>Ga0335071_10007952_pt1 | contig 10897 bp, 5 predicted proteins | sample Lox_Sample_15_FD_206724 | JGI IMG/M metagenome (GOLD analysis project Ga0335071, IMG submission 206724) | Soil microbial communities from Loxahatchee National Wildlife Refuge, Florida, United States - Lox_Sample_1.5 | ecosystem: Environmental > Terrestrial > Soil > Wetlands | place: USA: Florida...
GCTTCACCGCCCAACTGCCAGGCGATTTCGCCCCAAGGGGTTTTGCGGAGCGGCGTACCGTCGTCACCGCCACGGCCTGTGATGGAATCGAACTCGGTGCCAACAAAGACGGCGACGGCGGCTTCCGGGACTGATGCAACTTTCGCCTCGTCGAGAATCCGACGAACTCCAGCCCAGGCGTGAGACTTCGGGCCGTTCTTCGCCAAATGGTAGAGGACGGTGAGTGCGTGGGTCTTGCCGCCACCGAATTGAGTCGCCAAATTGAAGACGGCAGAGGTTTCGGTCTTCTCGCCGGATAGTCGCCGCACGACCTGGCCTGCGAGATCCAGCAGCGTTCGGGTCATATACGTGCGGTCAAAAAACTCCTCGGGAACTCGGTATACCGCTGGCGCACGCCCATCGCGGACCTGGTCCAGATGGACAGCGAATTCAGAGGCATCGAGAGGCTTAGATTCGCGCAGGTCCTCGCGCGACGTAACGACCTTGTACCACGGTTTCAAATTCGCCATAAGCGTTTCCTACAGTCCCAATCCCTTCTTCCGTGCGAGCACCCCTTCTGACCAGCGGCGCTCGTCCGTGCCGCTCGGATAAAGTGCGCAGAGGGATTGGGCCAAACTCCAAAACCTCCGGTCCTTGCCTACCCCGTCATCAACCAAGAATCGTCGCAAAGCCTCGCCACGGCCCGCCGCGAATAGAATCATCGCCTGGTGCAGGCGATCCAAAGTCGTGCTGCCGGGCTTGGCGGCGTTCTGAAGCGTCCACCCACTCTCTTCCTGTTCCAGTTCTTCAAGCAGTCCTGGCAGCGAGAGCTGTGCAGACTTCTTTCGTTTCGCTGTCGCAGATTCTGTGCCGTCCTTGCCGAATAATGCCTTGGTCCGTTCTGCGACCGGTAGCAAGCGGGCACTTTCACCTTTGATCTCAACTAAATTCACGAGAAGATCCAGGTGCGCGCCCAATCCTTGTGCGATCTTACGTGCAGCGTCGTATTCGAGCGTGAATCCGCCAGTCTTACCCGCTTGAGTGGGCTTCTCGTCGGAGTCTCCGTCAGCATCGTCGGTCTCATCGGCAGTGGCGGCCTCGCCGTTGGTCGTCGGCCCTGGGGACAGCGTCCACAGCCACATGGCCGTAAGCCGGGCGTCTTCTTCGAAACCCGCGGTGTCCGCGCCCTCGAAAATCATCGAGATTGCCTCTTTGGACACAGCCGCCCAGACGTATTCCAGATATTCCTTCAAAGTGACGTGGTCGCCATTCGGTTTCTCAACCCGTGAGTAGCGGGAAAAGATCTCAAGTGCAGGACCGAGGCACGCGAATATGGCATCGGCCCCCACCACCCCCTCGCCCTGCAGCCGGGGCATCCAGTCATGGATGCGTTTCGGAAGTTCGACCAGGACATCTCGCCAGTCGCCGATCTCTTCTGTGTGTAATGGAGCATCGAGATTCTTGCGCGGCCGACAAACTAGGTGGACGGAGGACTGTAGGGCAGCAGATCCTTGGGCGCGGAGACGTCCGGGGCGCTCGGTATCAATGGGCCAAGAACCCGTGATTATCCATCCGGCATCGACTATTGCTTGAAGTTGTGCCTCCCATCCGCTGGTCGATTTGTGAGCGAAAACGACAACCGCTATTCCTTGCGGGGCCAGTAGACGCCTTGCTTCGCCCATCGCACGCGCCATCTTCGTTTCGAAGAAGGCGCGGTTCTTTCCTTTCGCTTCATCGACGATACATTCCTCGGCCTTCGGAGTGAGCTCGGAATCGAATCCGTGCTCGGGCGGGAGCGTTCGCTTGAGCCAGACGTAGAAGTAATCTGAAAGATCAGAGTACGGGACAGCGTCGTAGTATGGCGGGTCAGTGAAGACTGCGGACGCGATATCATCCGGAAGCGGGTGGTCCGCTGCCGAGGCCATCTGAACCTGTCCGGAATGTTTGATTATCGATGCCTGGAGGCGAATCGTGTCCTCAAGAGTCTCGATGCCGCCAATCCAGTTTGCTCCAATGCGGTTGAGCGGAGCAGTCTCCATGAAGTCCCACACCATAGGTAGGGCTTGACGCGCAAACGTGTGGAACACACCTCTGTTGCCCGTTGCGTTTAACGTGCAAAGCGAGGAGCAGAAATCGGTGAGACGGCCCAAGGCGAGCGCCAAGCATGTCTGAACTGCAACCGCAAACGGTCGGTCGCACGTTTGAGAAAGCTCCGTGCCGACACGGTTAATTGCTTGCGTTAGCTTTATGAGCGCCAATTGTTGACGTGGGGCGAAGAGGTCCTTCCACTTCACAATTCCATATGGCTGAACACGGAAGCCAAGGCCTCCGGCGGGCGGCAAGGACTCCTCTGGAAGCAGAGAGCGAATCACGGCAGTCGCTGCCACAATTGTCTCGACCTCCGTCTTTGCAGCGCTTGCGGCACTCTCGTCAATTGGTGTCGGTGCTCTATAGGAGCGGTCGTTTGTCTTAGGATTGGATTGACGAATGGCGAGAAGGCGCGCGTCAGAGGTACCACCAGCCCTAATATTCAGTTGCTTGCGAATACTCGATACCGGGGTTGTAAAGCCAGTGACGGGACACGTCGCACTACCCCGCGCAACCGTTCCCGGTCCCACTTCCGCGGACTTTGAAGGCCCAAATATTTCCAGAAGAGGTCGGCGAACGAAGCGCTTCGTTCCATCGGCATATGGTACTTCCACCGTTTCCACCGAAACGTTGCCCACTGAGTCGCGCACCCAGCGTAGAGCGCGGTCCTGACTGCTCGCCTTCGCGAGCCACATCGACCGAAGCAATGGAACCTCGACGGGGTATGTGTCTCGGCTGCCCGGCGCTTCAGAAATGATTGTTCTAGCCCAAAGGTACGCAACTGCGTCGTCCCCGTCAGGACTCGATGGATAGTATCGTTCCAGCTCGGAACCGACCTCGTCCTGAATTAGATCCCCCCATTTCCGGACCTCATCAGCCAGGCGCTGGCCGTACTTTGGAATGTATTCCAGGATTATTCTGTTAAGCAGGGCGGGCACGGGGTTTAGGTCGCTAGCGAAAGCGTCTGCTCCGACACGAAGCGCTTCGAGCGGAATAGAACCGCCCCCCGCAAACGGATCTACGACTAGTGGTCGAGTCCCCAGCTCGCCGCCGAGCGATTCATGTGCTGACTGGGTTAAAGACTGTCCGGTTTGCACGTACTCCGGAACCGATGCGTTATCCCAGTTCGAGAAGTCCGCGATGAAATCAAGAAGAGCAAAGCGGAGGACATTCCAATGGGCTTCCCTTTTGGGGTCGAGGCCTCCACCGGTTTTGGCCAGCGCCTGCCATTTCTTCCAAGTGTCATGGGAACAACTTTGCGACAACTCCCTATCGGATGCTGCCCTAACAGCGAAGTCGTTGATCAGGCGGCAGGCGTCTTCCCTGAACCTCGCCGGGCAAAGCGGGTCCGCCGGATCCGGCCATAGCGCGGCGCATAGGACAGCACGGCAGGCTGCGAGCGGGCGGCGTGCCCACCATATGTGCAGTGTCGAGATGTGCCCTTGGCGGATCGACTTTTCACGCCGCGCGTGTGCAGATATCTTCTTAATAGGAAGGTCGACCTCGATTAACCGCTTCGGATAGTCGCTCACTCGCTGGCCTCCAGAATTGCTTTGGCGGCGACGTGGTAGTGCTCAATTATCACGAGCGGCTCCCAACCAAGGCGGGCAGGATCTTGCACGATCCGAATCTGCGGTGTTGATCCACAATTGAACACGACGTAGAGCCAGAAATCCTTCTTGAGCCGCTCTGCCGTCTTGAACTCATTGGTCGTGAGAGCGACCTCACCGATGCCGGCCCTTCCCTTAACTTCAATGAATCGGACCTCGATTGCCGTCTCCGGATCTTCCGGGTGCGGTCGGCGTGAAATCAAATCGAAGCCGCGGTTTTCCGCTTCCACGCTGGTGACTCGCCAGCCACGAGATTCTTCATGGGCGATCACGGCCTGAATTGCGATCTTCTCGATCTCGTCGTCCTTCACCATCGCGGCAAACTTCGGTGCCGCCCGTTCCGGATGGGGCATTACCCAACCGCGGCCATAGTGCTGGATATCCGCAATGGTGCAGAACCGTTCGCGCTCAATCTCGTTCCGCCGCTTCTCTAAACGGTTGTTGAGTTCGTCGATCTTGTCTTCCACCTGCTTTATGTTGGCGGCCAGAAGAGGATTTGCCTCGCGTGATTGATCGCCGCTTATAAGTTCAGCCATTCGAAGGTTCTGCCGATGGATCAATTCGTTCAGGCTGATCTCCATGTGGGTGGAAATCGTATCGATCTCTTTGAGGCGTGTCTGTTGAATCTCTTCGAGGAATGGCTCAAGAGCCTTCTCGATCAACGACTGCTCGACGACGTCGCTGCCCGGCAGCCCATCGTCGATGCCCGGTTCCGTACCGGCGGGTGCCGGAACCACATCGAGGAACAGCGTCGGTTGCCGCACGGCGAGGGAACCGTCCATCGACGTCTCCACCACAAATAGCCGTCGATGAAGAATGTTCCCTAAGCCATCGCGGATCGCTGCCGAATATACGTCGAGGCGCGCCGGTTCTGTTCGCGCGACGTCATAGAATACCGAGCCGCGTTCCATGTCCGATCCGACAGATTGGAGCAGATCTTCTCGAACGACCTCGAAAAGAGGATGACCCGGCGTTACCCAGTCCACTGTCGGGTCCTCTGATAGGTAACTCTTGTCGAAGACGATCTGCTTGTATTCTTTGCCCAGCTTGCCGAAGCGTGGTTCGAGCAGGTCGCCTGTGGTCCAGAGGTTCTTCGGAACCCGGCCAACTCGGTAGCAGTGCTTCCCTTTGGCGATCTCCTTGGGATGTACCCCGAGCATCGGCCCAGCCTGCAGGAAGAAGTCCTCCACCACCTCGGGCACCAGCCGGCGCTCCTTTGCTTCGGCTGACTTGCCGACGATGGCCGAAAGGTTGAGGGAGCGCTTTGCCAGTCCTTCCAGCGTGGAGTTCGTGATCTTGCGGAACCGCTCGCCGTCGACCTGCTCGACGATCCGGCTCTTGATGACATCCTCCGAGAGGTTCCCCGTGTACATCTCGCGCAGCATTCGCTCAATCTGATTCGCGGCGAAGACATCGCCAAGAACATTAAAGATCTTGCCCGTCTGTTGGGGGTCCAGATCGGACTCGATGTTCTGAAGACGTTCGAACAGCTTGTGCAGGACGCGGCCTTCGCGCGTGTTCGTCGCGACGAAGTTGAGGATTAGGCAGTCTTTCTCCTGGAGATACCGGTGGATGCGTCCCATGCGCTGTTCCAGGCGCACCGGATTCCAGGGAATGTCGTAGTTGATCATGAACCAGCAGAACTGGAGGTTGATGCCTTCGCCCGCTGCCTCAGTAGCCACCATGACCTGGCAGCTTTCACGGAACTCGCGTTCGGAGTAGATCCGAGTGCCCGGTGTGTCCCGGTCGCCGATCTTCATGCCGCCGTGGATCTGCGTTACAGACAGGTGCCATTCGTCCCGCATCTTCTCGACAAGGTAGTCGAGGGTATCCTTATGCTCGGTGAAGATCAGAAGCTTCATTTTTGGATCTTCAAATATGCCCTGCTGCGTGAGCACTTCCCGCAGTCTCCTGAGCTTGGATTCGACCTCGCGCCGTTCGAGCAGTAGAGATTGTGCGACCAGCTTATCCAGTTGCCCGATCTCTTCTTTCAGAGCGATTGGATCTACGGAGATGACCGCATCTTCCAACGCGGCCATGATTTCCTGCTGTTCTTCTTCCGGGAGATCGTCGAAATCGTCGGGTACGCGAGCGTCGATCTGTTGTTGCCGGTATGCCGCGGGGTTGCTCAAAATCCGCTGCCGCTTATCCCGCATTCGTTCCAGGCTTCGTCGTGCCGCCCGAACGCTGGATGCGAACCGGCGTTGCAGCATCGCCATTGTGAACCCAACGGCGCGGCCGCGCGCGGAATTGTCGGCCGCCGCCTTGATCGATTGGTCCTCGACGTAACGAGTGAGCGCATCGTAGAGTTCCCACTCTTCGTCGTCGATGGCAAACCCGATAGTCTCGACCTTTCTTTTTGTAAATAGAGTTCGGACCTCACCGGTGTCGACGTCAGGAAAGTGGACGAGCGCCTCCTTGACGCGGCGGAGGTAAAACGGGGCCTCCTGCTTTCGGATGGCCTCGTCGATGCTGGCGACATCCCCGTAGACATCTCTGTCCAGCAGTTGCAGAAACAGGCGGAAGTTCTCGGGATCGCCCTTGTGCGGCGTGGCGGTCATGAGCAGGTAGTGATCCGTCATCTCCGACAGTCTTTCGCCGAGTTCGTAAGCGAGCGTTTTTTTGTCGGAACTGTAGGCGCTCATCTTATGCGCCTCATCGACGATGATCAGGTCCCAATGGCTTCGGAGAAGGCTCTCCTTGGCATCTTCGATTCGCGAAACCCAGGAGATCGACGTGACCACCTGGTTCTTCTCCTGCCAGGGATTGGAGCCGTAATTGGCGCGCAGGACGTCGCTGCGAACGACTTCGAACTTCTCCTGGAACTTGTCCTTTAGCTCCCGCTGCCACTGGAAGCTGAGGTTGGCCGGCGTAACGATCAGAATTCTCTTCACTAGCCCGCGAACCTTCAGTTCTTTTATGAGCAGGCCCGCCATGATCGTCTTGCCTGCGCCGGGATCGTCGGCGAGGAGGAAGCGGATTCGAGGGAGGCGCAAAAAGTAGTCGTAAACCGCCTCGAGCTGATGCGGTAGCGGATCGACTCTGGCAATCGACAGGGAGAAGTACGGATCGTACTCGTAAGCGATTCCCAGCCGGAGGGCTTCGATACCGAGCTTGAACTTCGTCGCATCGCCGTCGAATGGTTGCTGTTCCGGCGATCCCTGCAGGTTGGCTAGTTGGGCCGGCGTGAGGATGGGCTGGTGCACCAGGCCGGTGTTCATGCCCTGGCCGACGAGTTTGATCGAGCCACCCATCGGCACCACCCGGATGACCTTCACAGGCTCCGGGAACATGGGTCCGCGCACGATGATGTTGGGTTTCAGATCTTGTGGATTCATCGTGGGACTCTACTTGCTCCTTCGCCTTTGGGATTTCTTGCCGCCGGAGTCGGTTTCAGCAGGCCCACCGCCCCTCACCCATGCGTCCACCTCCGGTAATTTGCACTTCCACAGACGTCCGACGCGATGGGCCGGCAGCCCCTTGTTCTCGATCCAGCGGTATACAGTGTCAGCGGCGACGCCAAGGTGCGCCGCAACTTCGTTCACGGAGAACCAACGCAGCTCGCCCGATGGAATGCTGTCTGGAATCGACATCGATCAACTATTGTGACAGACAATCGGAAAGAAGTGCATTCGCCGGGATCTGCCCACTTAAACAGGAGGAGACGAACATGGCCATTACGGCCGACCCACGGGGGCAGGTAGCCATCGAGACTGTTCCTATTCAGGGAACGTATTTTCTTCGTCTTGGACGACGACGATGAGAAGGGAGTTCAACCGCGCGCAGGCGTGAAGCAATCGTGGGACCAACGGTCCGAAGCCGCTCACATACAGCCTTGGTAGCCACACACGACGCATGGATACCAATGAATCGCCACTGTTTGTAATCACTTGGTACCTGTGGTGACCATGGTAGCCATCATTCGTCTTGTTGTCCGCCGGGAAGAAGAATTCGTCTTCCTATATATGGAAGGCCTCCCCATAGAATGTGATTAGTGGAGCCTTGGTAGCCATGGTATGCATGGTAGCCATCGCGCGGTGTTTTGACGCCTTGAAGCGCTCTTAACCGACACAAAACAAAGGTAGTTCCGCTAACATAAGCATTGCCCACCGCTGCCGTTTCTGAGAGAATTAGAACAGACGCGAAGTACGTGTCGCTTCTGCGCCGTTCGAGCGCCGGGACGCTCGTGAATCTCTTTCCCGCAGCAGTGCCTGCTACTCCACGTGTGTCCAAAAGTCATGAATGCCTCGATCCCCGTCTATCAGGCCGACGGCAGTCTTTACGCCACCGTGTCCGAACAACGGTTGGCGCGGCTGCAATCGGCGGGACTGGTAGCGCGTGTGGTACGTCATCGCAAGGGCCACATCAACCGAGCGATTCTCTTCCTCCGGCCAGGCGAGCCGAAGCCCTTGTCTGCCAGTTCCGTAGCCGGAACTCGATACAGCTTCAAAGAGCTTCTGAGGCACGGACCGGCGTGGGAACTGAAGCGCCTAGGCGGCAACTTAGACGGGGAGACGTATGCGCCACCGGAGACCCGACCGGCATTCCTCCAGGTGGTGGCTGAATGTACCGTGACGTGAGAATGCGTCGGCGCAACATCGGCGGGCGGTACGTCGCTCGCGTTCGCGGGGCGTTTGTCCGGACCGTCCGAGAGCCCGTTAGAGGCATAGGTACTTCCCGGCGACTTTCGGCGGCGCGTTGAAGAGTAGCGCAACTTCGCTAGCGTCAGCCGAAAAAAGAGGTGGTCGGTGGTCACCTGGTCGGCGCGCCCGTGGGCGGCCGTCCGCCAGCCTGGTAGGACAGGCCAACCCGCCGCCACGGGGCGCAACGTGGGCCAACTGTGCGCGAAGGGGCGGCCAATGACGCCCGAGGCGAAGTAGTTCAACCGTGACTCCCGTGCTCCAAGAACCGGTTTCCATCACGCCCGCACTCGCGCGGCGCATCGAGATCTGGCCGGTGGGCCGCCTGGTCCCGTATTCCCGGAATGCGCGCACGCACTCGGACGCCCAGATTGCGCAGATCGCGGCCTCCATTGCGGAGTTCGGCTTCAACGCGCCAATCCTGGTGGACAGCAACGCCGGAATCGTCGCCGGCCACGGTCGTCTGCTGGCGGCGCGGAAGTTGGGTCTGCCGGAAGTGCCGGTCGTCGTGCTGGACCACCTAACCGAGACTCAGCGCCGCGCGTACATCATCGCCGATAACAAGCTCTCGGAGAACGCTGGGTGGGACGAGAAGATCCTCGCCGCAGAACTCACCGATCTGGAGCACGAGGGTCTGGACCTCCGGCTCGTTGGATTCTCCGACGAGGAGTTGGAAGCGCTGCTGGCGAATGACGGTGATGTTTCTGAACCGGAAGACGAAGAGCCGATTCCCGAACCGCCCAGCCAGCCGATCACGCAGCCCGGCGACGTGTGGTTGATCGGAAGGCATCGATTGGTTTGCGGCGACTGCCGTGATCTCGATGTGATCGAGAAACTGCTCGACGGGAAGCGCGCGAACGTGGTGGTTACTTCGCCGCCCTACGCCACCCAGCGCGAGTACGATTCGACCAGCGGCTTCAAGCCAATACCTCCGGAAGAATACTGCGATTGGTTTCGTGATGTCGCTGCCAACATCCAGGCGATCCTGGCGCCCGACGGCTCGTACTTCCTGAACATCAAAGCCCACGCGGACGAAGGCGAGCGCAATCTCTACGTGATGGATCTCGTGTTGGCGCACAAGCGGCAGTGGGGTTGGCGCTTCGTCGATGAATTCTGCTGGCGCAAGACCGACAACGGTGTGCCGGGCGGCTGGGGCAATCGGTTCAAGAACGCGTGGGAGCCGGTCTTCCACTTCTGTCGCCAGCCTGAAATCAAATTCCGGCCAAAGACGGTCGGCCACGTCTCCGAGGATTGCTTTGATTACTCGCCCAACAATCCGAAATCGACTTCCGGCAGCGGACTCTTGGGCACCGGAGCGCGCGGGAGTGCGGCCGCGAAGCCGGGCGCGGCAGACGACGATGGCCGTTTCCGTGGCGTCGCGCGGCCGAGCAACGTCATTGAGGCGCGGACGGAATCCAACCAGGGATCGCACTCCGCTCCCTTTCCGCGCGGCCTCGCAGAGTTCTTCGTCAAGGCGTTCACGGATGCGGGCGACCTGGTATTCGATCCGTTCCTCGGAAGCGGGACTTCGATCGCAGCCGCAGAGGTGCTTGATCGGGTCGGCATGGGTTGCGAGATCAGTCCGTCCTACTGCGACGTCATCCTGCGCCGGATCTCGAATCTGAGCGGCGAGATTCCGATTCTGCTCGGGACCGGTCAACCAATCAACGAAGTCGCTGCCGCGCGCGATGTCCCGCTGGAGCAGGTCGACAATCCCCGTGCGCGGGACGCCCGGCGCATTCAGCACAACGGACCGGCACCGTTTTACGGGAGCCGCCGGAAGGTTTCCTGAACTCATGAAGACCGAACTCCAGGTGCAGCAATGGCCAGTTGAGAAACTGATTCCCTATGCCCGCAACGCCCGTACCCATTCGGACGAACAGGTGGCGCAGGTGGCGGCCAGCATCATCGAGTTCGGCTGGACGAATCCGATCCTGGTCGGCGCGGACGGTGTGATCATCGCTGGCCACGCCCGGTTGGCGGCGGCAAGGAAGCTGAAGCTGACCGAAGTTCCGGTCATCGTCCTTGACCATCTGACTCCCACCCAGCGCCGGGCCCTGGTGCTCGCGGACAACCGGCTGGCGTTGAACGCCGGTTGGGATGAGGAAATGCTCCGCGTGGAATTGGAGTCGCTCGAGGAGGACGGCTTCGACCTCGACTTGGTCGGTTTCACGGACGAGGAGGTTGAAGAGCTTCTGCGCGATCCGGAGGAGTCCAATGTTGGACTGACCGACGACGATGCCATTCCCGAAGAGGAGGAGCACGCAGTTACCGTGCGCGGAGACGTCTGGCTGATGGGCGAGCACCGGCTGCTGTGCGGCGATGCGACCAGCATGGATGCGGTCCAGGCCGTTCTCTCTGGCGGCTTGGCAGACATGGTTTTTACGGACCCGCCGTACAACGTCGATTACGAGGGCAAGACCGCGAAGAAGCTCAAGATCGGCAACGACACGCTGGGTGGCAAGTTCTATGAGTTCCTGCGCGATGCGTGCGCGAACGTGCTGGCGGTAACGAAGGGCGCCATCTACGTCTGCATGTCGTCGTCGGAACTGCACACGCTTCACCAGGCGTTCACAGATG
>Ga0335071_10007953_pt1 | contig 10896 bp, 12 predicted proteins | sample Lox_Sample_15_FD_206724 | JGI IMG/M metagenome (GOLD analysis project Ga0335071, IMG submission 206724) | Soil microbial communities from Loxahatchee National Wildlife Refuge, Florida, United States - Lox_Sample_1.5 | ecosystem: Environmental > Terrestrial > Soil > Wetlands | place: USA...
GCCGCGTAGTCGGCGTCCAGGTCGTCCCACGCCCACCCCGGACCGAGCGGCGGGTCGGTGAACAGCGACGCGTCGCCGACCACGCGGCCGGCCACGACGTGGATGCCGCGGGCGCGGATGGAGTCGGCCCACGGCCGCAGCGGCGCCAGCGGGTCGGCGCCCGTCGCGGGGTCCACGGCGAGTGCAGGGTCGCCCCGGCCGACCACCACGAGGTCGCCGGCCAGGGTGTCGGCGCGGCGCGAGCCGCGCGCGAGCACCGCGGTCCGGAACCGGAAATCCGGACCCAGCCGGGTCAGGGCGGCCGCGGCGACGAACAGCTTGAGGTTGGAGGCGGGGAGGAACAGGCGCTCGGCGTTGCGACGGTAGAGCACCTCGCCGTCGTCGAGGGCCTGGACGACGACCCCCCACTCGGCCCGGGCGAACGCCGGGTCCGCGAGCGCGCTGTCCACCTGCGCGGCGAGCGCCGCCACCTCCGGCGCCGGTGGGCGCACGGCGGCCCGGCCGGCGCAGGCCGCGACGAGCAGCGCCGCGAGCGGGCGCCCGGCGCGCCTCAGCGCGCGCCCTGAGACACGAGATCGACGAGTCGGTAGAGCCAGTTGGTGTCGCTGAAGCGGAGCACCGGCACGGCGGCGCGGAAATCGGTCGCGTCGGTCACGATGGCGATGTACTGCGCGGCTTCGGGTGCGGCCGGGTCGTAGAGCGGCGTGGCGTGCACCGCGCGGCGGTACACCTCGACCTTCGGCAGGTCGAACCGCTTGAACCCCTCCACCACCACGAAGTGCGCGTCGCCCAGGTAGCGCGATACCAGCTCGCGGGGGCCCGACTCCTCGTCCGTGCGCGCGATGAGGATGCGCGAGCCGGGGGTCTCCATCAGCACCCGCTCGGCGCCGCCCTCGTGCAGGTGGCGCCACGTGTCGCGGCCCTTCTCGTCCATCTCGAAGGCGTGCGCGCCGTGCTTGATCGTCATCACGCGGTGGCCGCGGCGCACCAGCTCGCGCACGAGCGCCACGACCAGCGTGGTCTTCCCGGAGTTCTTCTTGCCGATTATCGAGACGAGCCGAGGTTCCGGCATAGCTCTTCCGCTCGTGCCAGGTCGTCGGGCGTGTTGACGTTGAAGAATAGAACCGCCGGATCGCCGTACTGCAACACGGTCTCGCGCGCGAGCCGCGCGACGCGCACGGCGGCGTGGAAGCCGATGGCGCGGCCTTCGCCGCGCGCGATGGCGGCGCGGATCGCGGGGCCGCAGGCGGGGCCGTACGCGGCGCACAGCGGCTCGACGCCGCGGCGCGAGTCGCTCTCCGGCAGCACGGCGTCGGCGGTCTCGAGGCCGGCGGCCAGGGCCGCGAGCAGCGCGGGGGGCACGAAGGGCATGTCCCACGCGACGCACAGCGCGGAACCCAGCGCCTCGACGGCGGTGAGGATCCCGCCGAGCGATCCGTGTTCGGGGAGCACGTCGGGCACCACACGCAGGCCGGGCCGCCAGGCGGCGGCGCCGGGGGCGTTGGCGATCAGGACCGGCGCGGCGTGCGTCGCCCGCTCGAGGCCCTCGACCACCCGGTCGAGGATCCGGCGGCCGCCGACCTCGAGCAGGCCCTTGGGGGCTCCGCCGTACCGCGTCGCGCCGCCCCCCGCGATGACCGCGCCGAGGGCGGTCAGTAGCGGTGGCCCCTCCGCTTCTCGAGCACGACGTCGAGGCCCACCGTGAAGTTCGCCACGCTCACCAGCCGGGTGCCGATCGGAGGATCGGGGTACGCTCCCTCGTTCGCGATCTGGGCCGTGTCGGTGGCCGGACCGGTGGGGCGCGGCAGCGCGATGAAGATGTCCCGGAACTCCATCCGGACCTGGTAGCCCGGCGCGAGCGGCAGCATCAGCCCCACCCCCACCGACGCCATGTACGTCAGCTCCCGGTGGTGCTCGTCGGCGAGCATGTAGACGGTGGCCTCGGTCGTGTTGCTCACGATCGCCTGCCCGGTCGTCTCGACGAACGAGGTGCCGAGGATGGCGGGGCCGATCCCCGCGCGGACGTACGGCTGCACGCCGCGCGTCGTGACGCGGTACGTCACGCCGGCGAGGAACCCGGCCACGCTCCCGGGCAGGTTCAGTCCGTTCGCCGTCGCGCAGGCCTGCGCGTTCTGGTTGTTGTTCTGCGGCGTCGGCGTGATGGCGCCCACCGGCGTGCACGCGGACTCGCTCTCGAGGCCGAAGTAGCCCGCCTCGAGGGAAAGGCCGAGGTGCGGCTTCCAGAAGTACGTCCCGGTCAGCGTGGCGTCGAAGCCCGAGTGCAGCTTCCGCCCGAGCGCCATCGTGTCCCACTGATCGCCCGCGCCGGTCTGGTCGGAGAACACCAGCTGGCGGGGCAGGGTCCACAGGTTGCCGCCCGCGAGGATGCCGCCCGAGATGGAGAAGATGAGGTTGGGCTCCTCCCCGGTCTGCGCGCGGGCGGGCGCGGCGAGGCACGCGAGCAGCACGAGGGCCGCCGAAACGGCGCGCGCGCTACGCATCGGGCCGGTGGACCTGCGGCGCGCCGGACACCGCGCGCCCGACGAGCTCGACCCCCGAGCGCCGCGCGATGGCGAGCGCGAGGGTCGAGGGCACCGAGGGCGTCGCCACGTACGCGATGCCCGCGCGCGCGGCCTTGAACGCCAGCTCGGCCGAGATGCGGCCGGTCACGAGCAGCCCCAGACCGTCCGGCGACCGTCCCGCCATGAGGATCCCCCCGATCACCTTGTCCACCGCGTTGTGTCGGCCGATGTCCTCGGCGTGCTGGAGCAGCGAGGCACCGTCCGTCAGCGCGGCGGCGTGGATGCCGCCCGTTTCCTCGTACCGCTTGCCGCGCCCGTACAGCTCCTTGAACCGCTCCCGCAGCGTCGCCGCCGGCGGCGCGGCGCCCCGGGGCGGCATCGCCGGCAGCGACGCGGGCTCGGCCAGCGCGACGCTGACCGCCCCGCAGCCCGACGCGAGCACGCGGCGGCGCGTGTCCCGGCCGATGGCCTCGACGCGCCCGGGCGCCAGCTCGGCCCAGAACCCCAGGTCCGTGGCGCACGGCGTGAGCGAGACGAGATCGGCCAGCCGCTCGATGTACCCCTCGCCGTGCAGCCAGCCCACGGCCAGCTCCTCGAGCTGGTCCGGCGTGCACATCCACGTCACGGCCGGCCGCCGGTTCACCTCCAGCCAGACCGGCGTCTCCTCCACCGCGGCGAGCCTGCCCTCGACGACCTTCTGCCGGCTCACCGCCCGTCAGGCCTCGCCCCGGTATTCGGCGAACAGCGCCGGCTCCTCCTGGACGCGCACGCTCGCCAGCGCGCAGCCCGCGGGCAGCCGCGCCGCGACGCGGCGCCAGATGTCCACGCACAGCTCCTCGCCCGTCGGCACCGTCCGCCCGTAGGCGTACTCCGGCAGGTCGAGGTTGAGGTGCCGGTGGTCGAGCCGCGCCACGACCTCCTCCGCGAGGAGGCGGTCGAGCAGGCCGAGGTCGGCCGACATCCCGGTCGTCTCGTCCACGCGCCCGCGCACCGTGACGGAGCACTGGTAGGTGTGGCCGTGGCCGTGCGGCGCGGCGCACTTGCCGAAGACCTCGGCGTTCTTCGCCTCGCTCCACTCCGGCCGGAAATAGCGGTGGGCGGCGCTGAACTGCACCGTCCGCGTGAGGTACGCCGTGGGCATGAGGGGAAGATACCCCTCAGAACACCTTCACGGCCACGCTCTTGAACGACGCCACGACCTCGCGGCCCACGGCCAGCGCCATCTCCTCGAAGCTCTGGCGCGTGATGCGCGCGACCAGCTCGATCCCCACGTCGATGGTGACCCGCATCTCGGCGCCGTGTTCCGCCACGCGCACGATCCGGCCGCGGAACGCGTTGCGCGCCGAGGAGACGAGCGGCGCGGCCGAGAGCACGATCTCGTCGGGGGCGACGGCCAGCGTGGCCGGCCCGCTGCGCTCGGTCACCACGACGATGCGGAGCGGGCCGACGGCCACGTCCTGCATCGGCCCGCCGCCCGGCAGGTCCACGCGGAACAGGTTCTCCGGCGTGACCGGCGACGGCACGCCCTGGTGCAGCGCGAGCAGCGAGCCCGCCCAGCGGTAGGCGTCCTCGAGGAGGTGCGAGGCGAACACGACCGTGAGCGGGCGCCGCGCCTGCTCGTCGGCGAGGGCCGCGAACATGGCCTGCTGGGCGGCGCGGTCGGCGCTCGAGGCCGGCTCGTCGAGCAGCAGGGCCAGCGGCTCGACGGCCAGCGCGCGCGCCACCGCGACGCGCTGGATCTCGCCCTCCGAGAGGGCGCGGGCGTCGCGCCCGCGCAGGCCCTGCAGCTGGAGCCGCTCGAGCGCGGCGCCGACGCGTCGCGCCACCGCGGGGCCCCGCACGCCGGCGGCCCTGAGGCCGAACGCCACGTTGGCTTCCACGGTGCCGCGGAACAGGTACGGGCGCTGCTCGACCAGGGTGACGCGCCGCCGCGCCGCGCGCCGCGCCGCGCCGGTCGTCACGGGCGCGCCGTCGAGCGTGACGGTGCCCGCCGACGGCGGCTCCAGGAACGCGAGCAGCCGGAGCAGCGTGCTCTTGCCGGCGCCGTTGGGGCCCACGAGCGCGAGCCGGGCGCCGGCCTCGACCGCCAGCGCGTCGATGGCGAGCACCGTACGCCCGCCGTACGCCTGGCGCAGGCCCGCGACCTCAAACGTCGCCACGGCCCTGCAGCATCTGTATCAGCACGTTGACGGTGAGGGCGAGGGCGAGCAGCACGAGGCCGAGCGCGACGGCGAGGGAGAAGTTGCCCTGCGAGGTGGCGAGGGTGATGGCGGTCGTGAGCGTGCGCGTCTCGTGGCGGATGTTGCCGCCCACGATGAGCGCCGCGCCCACCTCCGAGAGCACGCGGCCGAAGGCCACCACGACCGCCGCGGCCAGCGCGAAGCGCGCCTCGCGCGCGACCGCCCACGCGGTGCGCAGCGGGCCCGCGCCCAGCGTCAGGGCGGTGCGGCGGACGCGCGGATCCACGGCCTGCACCGCGGCGGCGCTGAGGGCCGTCGCGATCGGCAGCGCGAGGATCACCTCGGCGATCACGATGGCCTGCCAGCTGAACAGGAGGCCGAGGCCGCCCAGCGGGCCGCGGCGGGCGAGCAGGCCGTAGATCGCCAGGCCGATGACGACCGTGGGGAAGGCGAGCGCGGTGTTGAGCAGCAGGAGCACGGCGCGGCGGCCGCGCAGCCGGCTCGCGCCCAGCATGAAGCCCAGCGGAATCCCGATCAGGCAGGCGAGGACGGTGGCGGTGAGGGCCACCTTGAGGGAGAGCGCCGCGATGCCGAGGACTTCGGTCTCCACGGCGCTACGCCCGCCCCCTCAGAAGCTGAACCCGTACGCGACGCCGACCCACAGCGTGAGGTTGCTGGTCCAGCTCTTGTTGGAGTTCCCCACCGGGAGCACGGAGGCGCGGGGCGGCGGCCCGGCGTAGTGGATGTCCAGCGAATCGAAGTAGGCGGCCGGGTACTGGTAGCGGAAGTAGTAGTCGCGCACCTCGAACCGCACGGCCAGCGCGTCCGAGAGGAACCAGCGCGTGCCGATGGTGGGCACGAGCGCGAAATCGAAACCCACCTGGTAGCCGCCCGGGTCCGTCACGTTCCGCGTCGGCGTCACGAAGCCCAGGCCGACCGCCGCGTACGGCGCGAGGCGGTGCCACGTCTTGTCGCCCGTCACGTTCAGGGCGAGCGCCAGGTCGGCGAGCACGAGCGGCATCCGGATGTCCGGCCCGCGCCGCGCCGAGTCCGTGTGCGTCACCGACGTGTCGGCGATGATGACGTGCCGGCTGCTCACCGCCTCGCCGAGCGTGGCCCACAGCTCGACCGGCCCCGACAGCCGCACCGCGAGCCGCCCGCCGAACGCGGTGCCCGGCAGGGAGCCCACGTCCGCGTCGGCGGCGTTCCCGGCCCAGTGCCCCCCGAACAGCGTGACGCTCTCGTGGTAGACGATGTCGCGGTACGGCGAGCTCTCGGGCGGGTTCCCGACCACCTGCGCGACGGCGGGCACGGGGGCACCGAGGCACACGAGCACGGCCAGTGCCCGGAGCCCGCGGCCTCGGGCGCCCTCCGGCCTCGCGCTGCGCGAACGCTCCCGTGCCTCCGTGCGCCCGTGCCCCGGTGCCGGCGTCTTCACGCCGCCTCCCGCAGGTCGCGCCCGGTCATGACGCGCGGCGCCTCGAGACCGAGCAGGCCGAGGATCGTCGGCGCGACGTCGCGCAGCGAGCCACCGGCCCGCAGCAGGCCCTTGTACCCCTCGTCCATCAGCACGAGCGGGACCGGGTTCGTGGTGTGCGCCGTGTGCGGGCCGCCGGTGGCCGGATCGATCATCAGCTCGCAGTTCCCGTGGTCGGCCGTGACGAGCAGCGAGGCGTGCGCGCGCTCCACCGACGCGATCACGCGCGCCAGGCTCTGGTCCACCGTCTCGACCGCGCGCACGGCCGCGTCCAGCTTCCCGGTGTGGCCCACCATGTCGCCGTTGGCGTAGTTGGCGAGGACGAAGGCGTGGCGGCGCTCCTCGATGCCCCGGCACAGGATGTCGGTGATGCCCGCCGCGCTCATCTCGGGCTTGAGGTCGTAGGTCGCCACCTTCTGGCTGTCCACCAGGCGCCGCTCCTCGCCCTTGTACGGCTGCTCGACGCCGCCGTTGAAGAAGTAGGTGACGTGCGCGTACTTCTCGGTTTCCGCCGTGCGCAGCATGCCCAGCCCGTTCCGGCTCACCACCTCCGCGAGGATCTCCTCGAGCGTCTCCGGCCCGAAGACGACCGGCAGCTTGAAGGTGGCGTCGTACGCCGTCATCGTGACCACGTCCAGGAGCGGCGCGCCGCCGCGGTCGAAGCCCGCGAAGTCGGGCTGCGTCCAGGCCCGCACCATCTGCCGCATCCGGTCCGCGCGGAAGTTGAAGCAGAAGATGCCGTCGCCCGGGCGGATCGGCGCGACGGGCGCTCCCGCGCCGTCCACCATCACCAGCGGCCGCACGAACTCGTCCGTCTCGCCGCGGCCGTAGGCCGCGGTGATCCCGGCCACCGGGTCGGTGACCGGCGTGCCCGCGCCGTTCATCATCGCGTCGTACGCCAGCTTGGTGCGGTCCCACCGCTTGTCGCGGTCCATGCCGTAGTACCGGCCCGTGACCGTGGCGATCCTCGCGCGGCCCCTGAGCGCGCCCACCAGCGCGCGCATGTAGTCGGCGGCCGAGGACGGCGGAGTGTCGCGCCCGTCGAGCAGGGCCTGGATCGCGACCCGCGGCACCTGCTGCCGCTCGGCGAGGTCGAGGCAGGCCAGCAGGTGCCGGTCGAGCGCGTGCACGCCGCCGGGCCCGACGAGGCCGAACAGGTGCAGCGTGCCGCCGCGCTTCTTCACGTCGGCCAGGAGCCGGAGCAGCGCCGCGTTCTCGAAGAAGGCGCCGGAGGCGATGGCGTCGGAGACGCGCACGATGTCCTGGTGCACGACGCGCCCGGCACCGAGGTTCAGGTGCCCCACCTCGGAGTTGCCCATCTGCCCGTCGGGGAGGCCCACCGAGCCGCCGGAGGCGTCGAGCAGCGTGCGGGGCAGGGCGTCCCACAGCTTGTGCCACGTGGGCGAGCGCGCGAGCTCGATCGCGTTGCCGTCGCCGCCGCGGCGGAAGCCCCACCCGTCCAGCACCACCAGCACCACCGGTCCGCGAAGCGTCGCCCCGCCGTTTGACATCGCTACTCCCAGGTTCTACAATGACTTTTGTGCCCAACCGCAGGCCGCAATCTACCCCCGCGTGGCGCCCCCAACCAGCCGCTCGGGCCCTCCTCTCCCTCGCGCTTCTCGGACTCCTCGCATGCCCGTTCGCGGCGCGCGCGCGGGCCCAGCAGGCGACCGTGCGGCGGGACGGCGAGAGCGTGACGGACGATCCGGGTGGGCGGCCGCTGGGGCGGCTGGCGGCGGGCGTCGCGCTGGCGGTGCAGGGCACGCGCGGCACGAGCACGCAGGTGCTGCTCGACGGCTGGATCGTGCGCTCGTCGGTGAAGCCGACGACGCAGGACGGCCACGACCTCGCGGTGAGCCGCGACGAGAACCTGCGCGTCGTGCCGAACGGCCGGCTGGTGGCGCGGCTGGTCAAGGGCGCCCTGCTCGACCGCGTCGAGCAGCGCGGCGGCTGGATCCACGTCAAGCGCGCCGGCTGGGTCGCGTCGGGCGGCCTCGAGGGCGCGGCGGCGACGGCGTCCGCCCCGCCGGCGGGACCGCCCGACACGGGCGTGGACGCGCGCCGCGCCGTGCTGCGGCGCCAGGCGCGGCTCTACCGCGGCCCCGAGGCGCCGGCGACGGGCGTGCTCGAGGCGGGCACGCCGATCCGCATCACCGCCCGCGCCGGCGGCTGGACGCGGGTCGAGGCGGCGGGATGGGTGAAGGACGGCGACGTCGCGCAGGCCGGCGGGCAGGCGGTGAGCGGCGTGACGGCCGCGGACCTGCGCGCCTCGCCCGACGAGTGGGTCGGCAAGGTGCTGCGCTGGACGATCCAGTTCATCGCGCTGCAGACGGCCGACGAGCTCAGGCCCGACTTCACGCCGGGCCAGCGGTACATCCTCGCCCGCGGGCCCGCGCCGGAGTACGCGTTCGTGTACGTGATCGTGCCGCCCGACAAGCTGGCGGAGGTCTCGCGCCTGCAGCCGCTCGACAGCCTCACGATCCTGGCGCGGGTCAAGAGCGGGCGCAGTGCCTACCTCGCCAATCCGATCCTCGAGCTGGTGGACGTCGTGCCATGAACGAATTCCTGAAGAAGCGGATCGACCGCAAGCTGGAGACGCTGTCGGACGAGCGCGTCTACCAGGTGCTGGACTACATCGAGTTCCTGGAGTCGAAGTACGCCGCTGCGGCGCCGGCCGCGCCGTCGCCGCTGCAGCGGCTCGCCGAGACCGTGGAGGACACGCTGCGGGCGGGGCGGGTGTCGGCGTCGGCCATCAAGGGCACGATGGACACGATGGCGGCGGCGGGCCGGGTGATGGGCGGCCTCGCGGCGGCGGGCAAGGCGGTCGTGGACGAGGTCACCGGACAGCGCGCGGCGCCGCCCGCCAAGGCCCCCGACGCCAAGCCGGAGGACCCCGCCGCCTCTGCTTGATTTCGCGGCGCGCCGCCCGGTATCTTCCGCCATGGAAAGCCGTATCCGGCCGTCCGACGGTCTCGCCTTCGACGACGTCCTGCTGGTCCCCGGTCATTCGACGGTACATCCCCGCCAGGTGGACGTCTCGACGCGCCTGACGCGCGCCATCCCGCTCAACCTCCCGTTCGTCTCCGCCGCGATGGACACGGTCACCGAGGCCGACATGGCCATCGCCATGGCGCGCCTGGGCGGCATCGGCGTGATCCACAAGAACCTCCCGATCGACCGCCAGGCGGCCGAGGTGGACCGCGTCAAGCGCTCCGAGAGCGGGATGATCCTCGACCCGATCACGCTGCCGCCCGACCGGCCGATCCGCGAGGCGCTCCACCTGATGGCGCGCTTCAGGATCTCGGGCGTGCCGATCGTGGACGCCGCGCGGCGCCTCGTGGGCATCATCACCAACCGCGACCTCCAGTTCGAGAACAACCTCGACCGGCCGATCCGCGAGGTGATGACGAGCAAGGATCTCGTGACGGCACCCGTGGGGACGACGCTCGAGGAGGCCGTGAAGATCCTCGCGCGGCACAAGGTCGAGAAGCTCCCGGTGGTGTCGGCGGACGGGAAGCTGCAGGGCCTGATCACGGTCAAGGACGTCTTCAAGCGGCGCGACTACCCGCTGGCCAACAAGGACCAGCTGGGCCGGCTGCGGGTCGCGGCCGCGGTGGGCGCCACGCGCGACGCCGCCTCCCGCGCGCAGGCGCTGCTCGGCGCCGGGTGCGACGTGCTCGTCGTGGACTCGGCGCACGGCCACAGCGAGGGCGTGCTGCAGGCCGTGGCGGCGCTGCGCGAAGCCTTCCCCGACGCGCAGCTCGTGGGTGGCAACGTCGCCACGAAGGACGGGGCGCGCGCCCTGGTCGAGCGCGGCGTGGACGCGGTCAAGGTCGGCGTGGGGCCGGGCTCCATCTGCACGACGCGCGTGGTGACCGGCGTGGGCGTGCCGCAGGTGACGGCCATCCAGGACGCCGTCGCGGGCGCCTCCGGCGTGCCCGTGATCGCCGACGGCGGGGTCAAGTACTCCGGCGACGCCGTGAAGGCGCTCGCCGCCGGCGCCGACAGCGTGATGATGGGCGCCGTGTTCGCCGGCACCGAGGAGAGCCCCGGCGAGTCGCTGCTCTACGAGGGCCGCCGCTTCAAGGTGATCCGCGGCATGGGCAGCCTGTCGGCGATGCAGGAAGGCTCGGCCGACCGCTACTTCCAGGAAGGCGAGATGTCGGCCAGCAAGCTGGTGCCGGAGGGCATCGAGGGACGCGTGCCCTACAAGGGACCGGTGGCCGACGTGGTCTTCCAGCTCGTGGGCGGCCTCCGGAGCGGGATGGGCTACTGCGGCGTGCCGACCATCAAGGACCTGCAGACGCGGACCGAGATGGTGCGCATCACCGCCGCGGGCCTCAGGGAGTCGCACCCCCACGACGTCTCCATCACGCGCGAGGCGCCGAACTACAGTCCGTGAGGGCGGGTGGCCTGACGGGAGGTCACCGCCCGCGGGGGCGCTTGACACCGCCCGCCGCGTTTCGGTAGTCTAGCGCGCTTCCAACCGGGGCCGGCGCTCGTCGCGGGAGCCCCTCTCTCCAGCCAAGAAGGTCGGGCCGATGAACCTCTGGGCCACCAAGTCCATCAGCGCCCTGCGCGCCGAGGCCGACGGGGCGGGCGAGCGCTCGCTCAAGCGTGCCCTCGGTCCGCTCAACCTCATCACGCTCGGCATCGGGGCCATCATCGGCGCGGGGATCTTCGTGCTGACGGGCCAGGCGGCCGCGCTGTACGCGGG
>Ga0335071_10007954_pt1 | contig 10896 bp, 5 predicted proteins | sample Lox_Sample_15_FD_206724 | JGI IMG/M metagenome (GOLD analysis project Ga0335071, IMG submission 206724) | Soil microbial communities from Loxahatchee National Wildlife Refuge, Florida, United States - Lox_Sample_1.5 | ecosystem: Environmental > Terrestrial > Soil > Wetlands | place: USA: Florida...
AAACGTGCATCCGGTTTTGAGTCAAGAAGAATCGGCAGTACACAAGGGAGCCCATGCGGTGGACCCTGTCGTAAAGCATTCCGTGTGGAGAACCTCCATCCGCTTCACGATCGTCACGGCCATCCTGCTGGGAATCGTCTACCCGCTGGTGATTACAGGCCTTGCCAGAGTTCTCTTTCCGCGCCAGGCCGCAGGTTCCCTCATCCTGAAAAACGGGCAGGTCATCGGCTCGGAGTTGCTCGCGCAGAGCTTCACGTCGGATAAGTATTTCCATCCGCGTCCTTCTGCGGCGGGCAACGGATACGATGCGACTTCCTCGGGCGGATCGAATCTGGCGCAGTCCAACAAGGCTCTCGTCCAGCGCATCCAGGGCGACATCGACAAGCTGGCAAAGGAGAATCCCGGCAAGCCCGTGCCCATCGACATGGTGACGACCTCCGCCTCCGGCCTCGATCCCGACATCACGCCTGATAACGCGCTATACCAGGCGCCTCGCATCGCTGTCGCCCGGCGAATCAGCGAAGCTGCTCTCCGGCAATTGATCGCAGCTCATACAAGAGCTCGCGATTTGGGTGTCTTCGGCGAATCGCGCGTCAACGTTCTGGAATTGAATTTGGCTCTCGATCAAACAGATTTTTCTGCCTCGAATCGAAATTGAGAGCAAACTCAATAGAGGAAAAGAGACGGGGAGGCCGTTAGTTGACATGGCTTCCCCGTTCATATCTGCCGAAGACTACTCAGGCCTTCCTCAAATATTCCAGCGTATTGTCCGATGCCGTGTAAGCGCCGGTCCTGTTCTATTTGGCTAAGAGATACTCTTCAGATACCCGGCTACGTTTGTTCCGGCCAGAAACCCGCTGGACATGGCCCAGGAAAGGTCATTGAGTACCTGCCACTTGACGCCCCGCACATTCACATGGCGGCCGGTGGCGAAATCGCCGGTCACGTAGAGGCCTTCTACCAGCGATGTGCGATCGGCTTTGTAAGCCTGCATTTCGTGGTTCACGCGCACGCCGCCGAAAGCGCCATCGGAGCCCAGCCCGCCCTGGCAGGCATAGTACGGCCCCTTGGTGAGCGGGACCAGATACTTCTTGCTCTTGAAAAACTGATCGATGCCCTGGGCGCAACCCTCGTTATAGCTTTTGATGGTTTCCTTGAGCGCGGCCTTGTCGACGCCGATCTTTTCGGCCAACTCTTCGATCGTATCGGCCTGCGTGATCGACGACTTGTACTTCTCGAGATCCTGCTTGATCTCCGCCTCGGAACTGGGAATCGAGACCTTATAGCCGGGGACGAGATCGACTTCCTTAACGGGATCCTGCTCGCCGTAGGGCAGTTGTGAGTATTTGAGCGCGGCTGCAATGGTTTCGTCGTTGAAGATGTCGCAGGACTTTCCGCCGGCGTTAGCCACCAGAACCGACCCGCCGTCGAAGAAGCCCAGATTCATCACCACCGATTCGCAGGCGTAACGCTTGCCCTTTCCGTTGACGGTGACGATGAAGGGCGTCTGCGTCATGGCGGTGCAGACCTTGCTCTGCGTGCTGGGATTGGGGCCCATGGGACGAATGACGAAGCTGTCGTAATCGACGAAGGCGCCAACTTTCTCGGCCAGCGGAATGCCGTCGCCCGTGTACATGGGGCTGTCGTGGCTGGGTCCGCTCATGCCGCCCCCTCCGGGACCGCCGCCGGGGCCACCTTGCCCGCCGCCTTCGGGACCGCCCGCTCCTCCGGGCGCTCCGCCCGGAGGGCCGCTCATGCCGGCCTGTCCTGCGGGAGCGCCTTGAGAGCCCTGGCCACCGACAGCGCCTCCGGGAGGACCGCCGGGTCCGCCTGCGCCGCCACCAGGGCCGCCAGGTCCGCCGCCGGCCGAACGCGCCGCAAAATACAAGGGCGCATATTTCTTCAGGATTTCTTCGTTACGTATCCAACTGCCGCTTGAGAGCACGCAAGCCTTGCAGGCGACGCGAATGTATCCCTTGTCGTTCTTGGCGATGGCGGCAACGACCTTGCCATTCTCGACTTCGATATCGACGACGCGATGGCTCGTCAGCAGCTCGATCTTCGGGTTGTTCTTGAGTTGGGTCTTCATCGTGCCCACAACGAAGGCGCCGAAGGCGCTGCGCTGGGGACTCACGGGTTCATAGACGCTATGTGCGAAGACATATTTGCCCGGGTAAAACTTTTCCTCCAGATTTTCGCCTTGCTCGCAGAGCCAGTCAAAGAACTGGCCGGTGCCGCGCAGGCAGTTGTTCACCAGCTTCTCGTCCAGCCACCAATACATGGCATTCATTCTTTCGCGGGCGTACTCCGCGGTAGTGTCAGGGATGTTGCGTTTGGCCTGCCACTTGCTGGCAAAGATGCGCACCGTGCGAGCGCCGCGCATGGCGCCGCCGGCCTCGGTGTCTTTCTCCAGAACGATCACTTTCTTGCCGGAAAGTTGTGCCGCGCGGACCGCCGCGATCAGGCCGCTGCCGCCGCCGCCGATCACCACCAGATCGCAGCTTTTCTGATCGACAAATGTGTAAGTTTTCTCTGCTGCTGTGGCTGGCGCCGCTGCTTTGGCTTCCGGAACCATCCCCGCCACATTCGCTAGAAGCGGTGCAGCCACTGTTGCCGAACCCACGGCCATGAATCCCCTTCTTGTAAAAGCGTCTCTTTCCCTGGTCATCCTGTACCCTTTCGAATTCGAGCTTGTCTTCTGATGGCGGCGCTCTTTCGCCCTCACCGAAGAGATCGCAGAAGTTCACACTCTCTCGCTATGGGATCAATCTATCAATTTCCTATCCACACGTTTCAACAGGCATGAACGGACGCCAGGGGGCAGGACGGGGCAAAAAGGGACTTTCTGGTAATGGGTCAGTTTGAAATCTTCTCGGCTTGCGGTCTTGTGGAGAATGCCTCAGACTTGAGGTATGCCGAAACGCGCAGAACATGATTTTGCGGTGAATGCTTTTAGAATAGTCGAGCAGGCCATAGGCGAACACATGGACGGCGCGCCATTGGAAGACCCTAACGCAGGGAAAAATCCCGCTGCTGTCGCGCTCGGCAAACTAGGCGGGCAGAAGGGCGGGAAGGCGAGAGCGGCTAAACTCTCGCCTGCAAAGCGGAAAACTATTGCGCGGAAGGCTGCTCTGGCTCGGTGGAAATAGGAGTAGCAGGAATAGTGAAGTCAAAAGCCTGCTGACCACCAAACCTCTCGACGATCTTCATTTCGTAAGCGGACCGATCTGGCGATGATTCGCACATCTCAAGCACTCGCCCGAGTTGGATTCGCAGCGCGCGCGCGCCAATTTCATTTAGGAATTGGAAAAGCTTTTTCTGGCGGTCTCCGCCATTCGCTTTGAGCGCCCTGAGCAGCGTGAGAATTTTCCCACTGCTCTGCGCGAGCGGGTAATAAATGTGCTTGACGGTGAGGTCTTTAAGTAGCCACGGCTTGCCTCTGACCGGGATGGGTATTTCGTAAAGACGGTGCCACTCCAGATATAGCTCATTCGGAAATTCCTTCTCGTATTTCCGTGCCTCTTCTTGGACGTATGCCTTAAAGGCATCAATCACTACTTGCGTCGTCGGATTATATCCAGCAAGCGCCCACACGAGGCCTTTGATTCCAGCCTTTGCGGAAGCGCCCTGAATGACGTGCGCTTGACGCACGATGCCTTCGTATCTGGAGCCGAGTTTTCCTCTCGCCTCGGCGTCAACGATAGCTTTGCAGACATCCGCCAGCAGAGTGACATCGAACCCGTGAACCAGAACGGGTGGAACTTCGGCGCTGCCGGATTGCCATTGAAATTTAAGGGGTTGCGCGAGTTTTTTGCGCAGTTCGGCGCTGACGGTTTCGGCCATTGCTCTGCCAGCTAGAAATCGGGGCAGAGCGTTACCGCGTGAAGACAAGCCCAGCGCACCGCCCATCCCTGTTTGACTAATGACGGCGGTTTTGTCGCGGTCATTCAGCACATAACATTCCACATCGATCCCAAATTCCTTTTTGAAATTCCCTTTATGCGTTGCCTGGGGTAGTTTCTCTCCCCACCGTGCGGCCGCCGCTTTCTGCGCAATTTCCTTCTTCCGCTCAGATGAAAGAATCTCCGCTCGCTTCTTGCCGCCCTTCGCTCTTCCCTTTGGTTCGTTCATGCAAGCATCCTTTCTTGTTATGTGCTTGCATTCTATCTATTTCGAGCGCAGAATGCAAGCATTGGTTACTAAAGAGTGCTTGCATTTTAACGGAGACTCAAGCATAATGGTCAATATGAATTGCTTAAGCGTGCCTCAGAGAGTCCAAGTGGTCAAATGCCTTTGCGAAGGCATGAGCATCAGGGGAACTGTCCGGCTGACAGGAGTGGCGAAGAACACAATCGTCTCACTGCTGTTGGATGTGGGAAATGCTTGCGCCGATCTCCACGACCGCACTGTGCGCCATCTCAGGACGCGCAGGATTCAATGCGATGAAATCTGGTCCTTTGTGGGGGCAAAGCAAAAGAACGCGAAGGCAGAACAGAAGAATGCAGGATGGGGCGACGCGTGGACCTGGACGGCCATCGATGCCGATTCCAAACTGTGCATTTCCTACCTTGTCGGTGGGCGCGATACCGGATGGGCGACAGATTTTGTATGGGACATTCGCCAGCGCGTGATTGGCCGTCCTCAGATCACCACGGACGCGCACAAGCCCTATCTGGCAGCGATTGAAATGGCCTTTGGGTCAAACGTGGACTACGCGCAACTTCACAAAATCTATGGAGCGTCTGACGAGCCGGAAACCCGCTACAGTCCGGCTCGTTGCATAGGCTCAGACATGAAAACCGTGATTGGCAGTCCCGATTACCAGCACGTCAGCACCTCGTTTGTCGAACGCCAGAATCTCACCATGCGGATGTCGATGCGCCGGTTTACCCGGCTCACAAACGGATTCTCCAAGAAGATAGAAAACCACGCTGCGGCGATTTCTCTCTATTTCGCCTACTACAACTTCTGCCGGGTCCATCAGTCCATTCGCGTGACACCTGCGATGCAGGCTGATTTGACGAATCACGTTTGGGATGTGGAAGAGCTAGTCTCCTTGCTGCCTGAGCCGGAAGCTAAGAAGCGCGGACCTTATAAGAAGAGGGTTGCGTAGAATTAAGCGAAAGCGGGATATACTGAGTCCAAACTTTGATTGATGCCCTGACTGGCATCGGGGCATCTCTTCCATTTGGGGCACACTCAAATGATAAATCAGGAGTGTGTGAAAATGGGAAAAAATACCAATCCGCCATCCACGTTGTCTCCGACTAAACTAAAGTACAACGTATTCCCAGACAGGGAGTTCCCGTCAGACTGGCACGTTGAAGCCATCGATCCAGAGACAGGAAACATCTATTCTGCCGTTTTTGGAAATGCTGAGGCAGAGCGATGCGCTCGGGAATACGCAGCGTGGCGAGAATCAACCTAGGAGCTACAGCGGGACCATTTCGTCTACAGTATCGACGCAAAAAGATGGGCGTCCTGTCCGCCCTGGTTCTCCATCGTGCCAAGGTTCTTCGGTCGTTGTAAGACTACCCATCTTGGAAACTGTGAAACATTTCCATTGTCCTCCAGGGGGCAACGGGCTTGAGCTTTCTCCCGCGTATTGCCAACACAATACCTGTTCAACCGTGCCCTTAAAGCCAATAACGTGAGGGCAGAAATAACGATCGTAGCCGTCATAAACAGCAAAACAAGACTGTCTAGCGAGCAGCGCTGAGCGCAGCAGTTGATATTCTGCGGACACACGACACCTCTTTCCAGGATTCGCGTCAATTATATCCGCTGAATTTCAAATTGACCCATTACCGACTTTCTGCGTACGACCTTCCGCGTGATATCCTCCCGGCGTGCAGGTTCGCCACAGCATCAAGGCGATCTTCCTGCTGCTCGCCGCTCTCGCATCCGGCCAGCAGCCTGGCCCGGGGTCTGTGAAACCGGCTCCTCCCGCGCATTCGCCGGTTCTCGTTCTCTCGGATCTTGGCCGGGGAGTGGCGCCCATAGGCGGCCCGTGGCAATTTCATACCGGCGACGACCCTCGATGGTCGCAGCCGTCCTGGGACGACTCAGGATGGAACGCGATCCAGACCGATGCCACCTGGGGCGAGCAGGGCTATCCAGCCTACACCGGATTCGCCTGGTACCGCCGCCATTTGGAAGTTGCTCCCGACCCAGGCGAGAATGGCCAGTTGTGCGTTTTAATCCAGGCGGCCCAAGACGCATATGAAGTGTATTGGAACGGGAAGCTGATTGGGCGCTATGGAAAGTTGCCGCCGCATGCGTCGTGGTACTACAGCCAGTTCGCGCGCTCTTTTTTGCTTACGGGCTCCCGGTCAGGCGTACTCGCCATTCGCGTTTGGAAGGCTCCGCTCGATGCTTTTGACCCGGCCGAATCAGGCGGCGTCTATCTCCCCGAGATAGGCGATCCGGCGACCGTCTCTCTGGGTGTGGATGAAACTGAATGGCAGACGATCAGCGGCGATCTCTTTGACTATGGGCTGATCAATCTGCGCGCCTTCATCGCCTTCCTTTGCCTGGTTCTGTGGTACCGCAACCGGAAGGATTTCTTGTTTGTCTGGGCGGCTGTCTATACGGCCACGCCGGTTGCGATCGATATTCTCAACCGCCTCTTCCGCGTGCCCCTTCCCTGGAATGTGGCGCGGGCGCTGAATCAGCCTATCTACGTGTTGTTTCACGTTTCATTATGGTTTCTGCTGGTTTGGCTGCTGCGGCTGAACGAAAACAAGGCTCTCGTCCGCTGCACCAAGGCGCTCGCCTGCGTCGCCATCACTGCGGGAATCGGCGATGGAATCCTGGCATTTTTCTGGGCCCGGGCTACGCTGTGGATGCAATGGACCGACGGAATTCTGGACGCCATCATCCTGCTGGCAGAGGTCTTTCCGCTGGTCGTGATTTTCATCGCCCTGCGCCATAAACTGGACCCCTCGCGCTGGGTGGTTGCATTGAGCGCGCTGCTGTTGCAACTGATCGACACGGCGACGGCCGGCAGCGCGCTGGGCCAGCGCTTCACGCATTGGAAGTTCTTCAACTTCATCAATGCGCCGCTCTTTTCCATTGGGCGGGTCCACTTTTATCCTGACAAGGTCACCTCGCTGATTCTGTTTGCCGCCATTCTCTATGCCGTTTATCGCTACGCACTGGAGCAGGCGGCCCGGCAGAACGTGATGGAGCGCGAACTGCAAAGCGCGCGCGAGGTCCAGAGGGTGCTCGTTCCCGAAAAGCTCCCTGCGCTTGAAGGATTTGCTGTAACCAGCGCATACCAGCCGGCGATGGAGGTGGGCGGCGACTTCTTTCAGATCATTCCCAATCCCGACGGCTCGACCATGGTGGCCCTGGGCGACGTGAGCGGAAAGGGTCTGAAGGCGGGAATGAGCGTGTCGATGATCGTGGGAGTGTTGCGCGCCGCGGCCGGCACAACCAGCCCAAGAGAGATGCTGGCCCGCCTGAACAGCAGCCTTGTGGGACGGATGGGCGGAGGGTTCGCTACCGGCATTGTCTTCCGCGTGGACAAGGACGGGACCTTCACCTTTGCCAACGCCGGACACCTGCCCCCTTATCTCAACGGGCAGGAGTACACGTTGGACGCCTCATTGCCGCTGGGTCTGATAGCTCGCTCGAACTACACCGAAACGAAAGTCCAATTGCAGCCGGGTGACCAGTTGAGCGTCTACACCGACGGGCTGCTCGAAGCAAAAAGTCCAGCTGGCGAGCTCTTCGGCTTTGACAGAATGCATGCCTTGTTCGCAAACCGCCCCACGGCGCAAGAGGCCATGAAGGCTGCGATCGACTTTGGACAAGATGATGACATCACGGTGCTAACCTTTACGCGGCTTGCAGCCGGTGTGGAATCGACTACATCGATGTCCGCGCCCGTCCTCGTGCCTGACTCTTCCGAAGCGTAGGACGGGGGCGACGCGGCGCGCCGGAAAACGCGACCACAACCCTAGAGCGTTTTTGAGTCAAGTGTTTACAAAACTACCCGTGCTGTTTACAAAACTACCGTGCCCCATCCATCGCGCGGCCTCTTGCGCGATGGGTGGGAAACCACAAAAGCTTCTAGGGACTGTAAACAATCCAGCAGAAAATGCGCTAGCGTGTAACCGTGTAGTTGATCGTCTGGGTAGAAATGTTCCCGGCGCCATCGACCGCATGCACCGTGAACGACTGCGGACCCGCTGAACCGGTGTAGACCTTCGCCTTCAGCGTTCCCGTGTTGTACTTGCTTTGCGGCGCGTAGATATTGGTGCCGCACAGAACCACGCCGGAGCCCGAGGTCGCATCCGTGCAGGAGTAGGTTGCGTACACCGTTGAACCAACCTTGTACGGTGCCGAGGTGGTGAGCGCGAGGCCGTTGACCACCGGAGGCGTGGTGTCAATGTTGATGGGATAGGTGTAGAAATTGGTCGACCAGCTTCCGGTGTTGGGAGCTTCGGTAAACTGCAACTCCTGTGTGCCGGCGCAGTCTTGCGCGTAGTAATGGAGCAGGTATTGGCCGTCAGGCATGGAGGGCAGCGTCTGCACTGCGGGCACAAAATTGGGCTCGGTGGGAGACGTGAAGTTCCCTCCTGCGCAATTTGCCGCAGACGTCAGAACGGTGTCGCCCGCAATTGGTTCATTGATGGGTGACGGCAGGCTGCCGGCTGGAGAAATTCCGTATGTGATGCTCTGGATCGGCGCAGGGATATAACTAGTGGCTCCGGGCAAGGGCACCAGCTTTTTCCCGCTCTGCACATAGGCGCCTTTGGTGAAGTTCGGCGCTATGGTGGCAAAATGTACGTTGGGCGTGCTGGTGTTGACCCAGAAGTCCGGTAATTCGCCTGTCACAAACACGACTGTCAGATCTTCCGGCACTCCATACACACTGATGAAGGTGGAGTTGGGATGCGTCGTCTGCCCCGAGCCGCCAAATCCTCCTGGCCCAGTAAAGCTATCGAGCAGATTCTGCGGACATGGCAACTCCTCAAGGCCCGACGCCGGATCGAATGTGCAATTGCCTCCGTTGCTTGCTGACCAGTCTTCGCTCGCCATCAGAAGACCCATGCCCTCATGCAATATCTGACCGCTTCCCGTGTAAATGTTCTGCAGGGTGAAGGCCGGCCCGTCGAACAGATCCGTGATCACCTCATTCGGCACAGAGGAGACAGGGCAGTTGGCGCCTGCCAGGGCGCTGCCGTCAAGATTGCATTCCAGCGTGTAAAGCTTGCAGGCTGGGCTGCCGTCGGCAAGCGCTTCGCCAGTGTGGATGAGGCATTGGGAGGTCGCGAAAGACGTCTGGGGCACGAAAGTTGACTGAAACGACGCCGGATCAACAGGGGAATCGCCGCCTACCGGCGAAGCACCAGAAGTATTCGCGGTGAACGTATCCTCAGAGTTCGCTTTGCTCAAATCGTAGATCAGCCCGACCTGCTGCCCGTTCGCCGTATTGAAGTTGAAGGTCTGCATCACTCCCTGCGGCGAGGAGCCGGTGGTGATCGGATTGCCCGTAACCTGGGCAGGTCCCGTCACAGGCCCTTGCGTGCAGTTCGTTGTCAGGAAAATCGTGGAACCAATGGACTCTCCCCCTTCGTCCGTAAGCGCGATGGTCACGCTTTGTGGGCTGCCCGTGGTGAGGAGCAAGGGGCCGATATCGATGGGTGGCACGCCTCCGGCGTAATCAACCGTGGGCCCACCTTCTCCCAGCTCAAATATGTCAGGGTTGTCGCCACTGAGATTTTGAGCGGCACCCTGATAGGTGGAGTTAAAGCAGTTATTCGTGTATTGCCCCTCTCCACCATTCTGGTAGTTCGTCACAGGGCACACATTCGCAGGGGTACTGGCCGAGCCGCCCTGGGGCGCCACTGAAACAAAGATATTGTTATCCACAAGCAGGTTTCCCCCCGCCTGCAAAGGCATAAGAGGAGCAGTTCCCGAGGTGTTCGCAGGGCCGGAGAGGCTTGCAACAATTCCCGACGCCGGGCACGTCAGGTTCAGCGTCGTCGAATTAAAGCCATACGGCGACGAGTAGCTCGTACTGGAAAGGGACGAACCTCCGTCCACGGCTCCAAACAGTTGAATGTTTGTCTGGGCATCCGATGGCTGCGCACACAGAGTCAAAGAAAACGCGATTGCGAGAAACAGCGGGGAGAACTGAACTCTCATTTGGTTACCTCTCCTTGGGATTGGGGTTTTGCTTGGGGATGGCCCCGGCCATCACCGCTCCCAAGGGGCGCCGGTGACCGGGAATGTGTGCCAAGGTCGACGCGAGCGCCGCGTTTCCGGCGCCCGGCTTGGGCTTTACTCATTCGTCGCTCGCGGCAGACCTTACCGTAGGCTGCATGCGAAAAACGTGCATTGCCATTTCCTTGCCAGAAGAAGAGAAGACCTCATCACAGCTGGGGCCGGGGAAATTGGGGAAAATGGCCCAACGCTGAGGGGAACAGCGAGCGCACCCGCTTTCAATACGTCTAGCTCAATCGGTTACGGCTGTCAATTGCAAAATCCCTTTGTGCACGGGATGTTGCCAGATCGCAGACCGGTCATACCGGGCCGACCGCGCGCAGCACATCCCGGACGAACCAACAAGAATTACTTTGAATCCCCCGGAACGCGCGTCGTGCGCCTCAGCGGTCCCCTGACTTTGCCCAATATCTTTGAGCTTCACGCGCAATTTCGCAATTCTGAGCCGGTTCCGCTTACCCTCCTCGATCTCACAGGGGTTCCCTGCATGGATTCGGATGCAATTACCTGATATTGCTGGATTTAATGGTCGGCCCTGGCGAACGATTTTAGAACCTTTCTCTGGAGAAGTGCTGCCTGACAACCAGAAGTCGCATACCTCGACCGCCTGGAAATAGGCAGGTAGCCTGAATTAGAAGAAGCCTTATGGCTTAACGCACT
>Ga0335071_10007955_pt1 | contig 10895 bp, 12 predicted proteins | sample Lox_Sample_15_FD_206724 | JGI IMG/M metagenome (GOLD analysis project Ga0335071, IMG submission 206724) | Soil microbial communities from Loxahatchee National Wildlife Refuge, Florida, United States - Lox_Sample_1.5 | ecosystem: Environmental > Terrestrial > Soil > Wetlands | place: USA...
CCGCCGACGTCGACGTCGCCTTCGATCCCGGCGAGATCTACGCGCGCAAGGGGGTCAAGCGGTTCCTGCCGATCCTCGGCCGCTGCGCGTACCTCTTCTCCACCGAGACGGAGCTCGAGATGCTCTGCGGCCTCTCGCTGCCGGAGTCGCTCGACTTCCTGCTCAACGCCGGCGTCGGCCTGGTCATCGTCAAGATGGGCGGCCGGGGCGCGAGGCTGGTCGGCCGCCGCGTGGACCTGTACGTACCGCCGATGCCGGCGGAGGTCGTGGACGTCACCGGCGCCGGCGACCTCTTCGCCGCCGGATTCCTGGCCGCCATGATCGAGCAGGCCGGGCTCGAGAGCGCCGGGCGGCTCGCCGCCTGGGCGGCCAGCCGCGGCATCTCCGGCCTCGGCCGCAGCGCCTACCCGGACGCGGCCGCCTGGCGCCGGCGCCTCGCGGAGGAGCGCGGCGAGCAGGAGGGCGTCACGCCGCTGGGGACCGGCTGGTGAGAGGCCGCGCGTGAAGATCGGCTGGCTCTCCACCGGCCGCGACCAGGCCGCCTGCAACCTCCTCTCCGACGTCGTCGCCCGTGCCCAGCGCGACGACGTCCCGCTCGAGATCGGCGCCGTGTTCAGCGACCGCGAACGCGGCGAGGCGCCGGAGAGCGACCACTTCCTCGACCTCGCCGAGCGCCTCGGCTTCGCCGTCGTCACCCTCTCGAGCCGAGCGAGCTGGGCCGAGGCCCAAAGGCTCGGCGTCCCCCGCGCGGACTGGCGCAACGAGTACCACCAGGGCGTGACCGAGCTCCTCGTGCCCTACAACCTCGGCGTGCTCGTCCTCGCGGGCTACATGCTCATCACCAGCGCGGAGATGTGCCGCCGCTTCGCCATCCTCAACCTCCATCCGGCGCTGCCGGGCGGCCCCAAGGGCATGTGGCAGGACGTCATCTGGGAGTTGCTCGAGACCGACGCCGAGGAGACCGGCGCGATGATCCACCTGGCCACGGCGCAGCTCGACCGCGGGCCGGTCGTGGCGTACTTCCGCCTGCCGCTGCGCGGACAGGACTGGGACCCGCTGTGGGAGCAGTGGCACGCCAAGCGCGAGACGATGAGCGTGCGGGAGATCGCGGCGGCGGAGGGCGAGGCGGAGCCGCTGTTCGCCGAGGTGCGCCGCCGCGGGGAGGTCCGCGAGATCCCGTTGCTGTACCAGACGCTCTGCCAGTTCGCCGAGGGCCGGCTGAACACGGCCAACGGCTGCGTGTTCGCCGAGTCCTCGCGGCTGCCGCTCGACCTCACCGACCTGGTCGAAGCGGAGGTCGCGGAGTGACTGGCGCCGGCGCCGCTTCCCCGGCCGGCGCCCCACGCGAAGCCTCCGCCTCACGCCGCATCTACGTCACCGACTGCGAGGGTCCGCTCACCCGCAACGACAACGCCCAGGAGATCGCGGAGCGCTTCATCCCGGACGGGGCCGAGTTCTTCGCGCGACTGAGCAAGTACGACGACTTCCTGGTGGACGTCGCCTGCAAGGGGGGTTACAACGCCGGGAACACCCTCCGCCTGATCCCGCCGTTCTTCCGCGCTTACTACGTCAGCGACGAGGACATCGAGCTGTTCAGTGCCGAGCAGGTGCTGCTGGTGCCTCAGGCGCTCAAGGCACTGGACGCGATCAAGGCGCTCATGCCCGCCTACATCATCTCGACCTCGTACACGCCGTACTTGCGCGCGCTCTGCGACATTGCCGGGTTCCCCATGGAGCACGTGCGCTGCACCGAGCTCAACGTGGATGCCTGGCACATGCCCGACGATGAGGCGGAGTGGCTGCGCTCATGGGTGCCGCGCGTGTGTGCACGGCCTGTGATCAGCTATCCGGACGAGGCGATGACGGCCGCTCACGGTCACACGGGCGGAGCGGGACAGGACTCCGGCGTACCCGGCGCCGCGCCGTGGCGCAGCCCCGAGAGGGCGCTCGCCTGGCTGAGCGACGAGGACCGCGAGACCGTCCGCGACCTTGACAGGCTGTTCTGGGAGGAGATGCCGCGGCACGAGGTGAGCCGGCTGCTCACCGAGGCGGTCCGGCCGGTCGGCGGCCGCCAGAAGCTGGCGGCGCTCGAGGACATCGTCGCCGCCGAAGCCGTCGAGGGCGGCGGCGTGATGTACGTGGGCGACTCGATCACGGACACGCCGCCGCTCGCCGCCGTCCGCGACTGGGGCGGCGTGTCTCTGAGTTTCAACGGCAACGGCTACGCCATCGCGGCGGCCGAGTTCGCCGCCGCCAGCCCCGACGCCGAGGTGCAGGCACAGCTGGCGCAGGCGTTCGCGGAGGGCGGCCGGGACGCCGTGGAGGCCGCCGTCCGCGCCTGGCCCAAGCCCAAGAAGGGCACCCCGCCGCGTGGCAAGGCGCGCGCCACGGTGGGCCTGGTGGCCGAAGAGCGCGAGAAGCTCGCCGAGGCCTCCGCCGCCGCGCGGCGGAGCGTGCGCGGCGAGCGCGTCGCGCGCCTCGGCTGACCCGGCCGGCGTCATGATGTCCGACGCCGGCCCCGCCGCCTCCGCCATCGGCGCCGCCCGGCACGACCCGGCGCTCCGCGCCACCACGGCCGGCTTCTCCCCTCCGGCTCTCAGTCTCACCGGCGTCACCGTCTGGGAGTGGGACGCCCGCTCCCGGCAGCGGCAGCCGATCCTGCATGACGTCTCGTGGTCGGTCGGCCCGGGCGAGCAGTGGGCCGTGCTCGGCCCCAACGGCGCCGGCAAGTCGACGCTGCTGGACGTCGCCGCCGGCATGCGCCACCCCAGCCGCGGCGAGGTCGGGATCCTCGGAGAGACTGTCGGCCGCGTGGACCTGCGCACGCTGCGCGAGCGCATCGGGCACGTGGACGTCAAGACCGAGGAGGCGTTCGCTCCGCGGCGCACCGCGCTTGACGTCGTCCTGACCGGCGCGACCGGCACGATCCAGGTGCTCGACGAGCGTATCGAGCCGGCGAATCGGGAGCGCGCGGCGCAGTTGCTTGAGCAGTTCGGCTGCGCCGCCGTCGCCGAGCACGCGTTCGCGTCGTGCTCGCAGGGTGAGCGGCGGCGCATCCTGCTGGCTCGCGCCCTGATGCGCCGCCCGCCGCTCCTGCTGCTCGACGAACCGGCCGACGGCCTCGACCTGCCCGGCCGGGAGGCGCTGCTCGCGGCGCTCGCCCTGCTCGCCGGCGAGCAACCCGCCCCGGCCGTGGTCCTCGTGACGCACCACCTCGAGGAGCTGCCGACCACGATCACCCACGCGCTGCTGCTTGCGGACGGGCGCGCGAGCGCCTGCGGCCCCGCGCCCGAGGTCCTCGCCGACGAAGCGCTCAGCGCCTGTTTCGGCGTACCGGTGAGCGTGTCGCGCGCTGACGGCCGTTGGACCGCGCGCGCGACTCCGAGCTGGTAGCGTGCGGGCAACTCCCACCAGACAGCTACGCCCTCGAAGTAGCCCACGCCGCTGATCTAGCAGACCAAGTACACCTGAACGTTTTCGACGCTCGGCTGACTTCCCGACGCTGAGCTCGGCACAACGACACCTTGAGTTCCAGTGCTGTCAACGCGGAGTAGCGCCCTGTGAGCGAGCCGTGGTGCATCTCCAAGGCACGCGAGACCCAAACGAAGCGTGTCCGATAGCGTCCGTCCCGCCACCTCCGACAGAGCGACCAGCAGGTCCATCTCATCCGGCTTGAGTCGCACCGAGACCACGCCGCCAGGCTTCCGTCCTGGGCTGCTGCCTACAATCTCGTAGTCCGACTCGCTATCCGTTTGCACGCGACGATTCGTCATTGTTTCTCCTAGGGTCGGGAACGCTCCGCCCGCTCGAACACCCTCTGCTGCGCCTTGGTCGGAGGATGAGCGGTCACAGGACGCCAAGTTCCTTTGGTCCGCGTCTTCCTAACGGGCACAGCGACAATCTGTCCACCATGCGTGCGTCCTATCAACAGGAACTCGGCCCGCCTCTTCTGCCGGTTCCGGACCGTGATGTTGAAGTTGGCCAGGACCTGGTTGATCTCGCGTATCGAGAATCCGTGCTCGGAGACATGCTCCTCGTTGACCTCGTCCCATTCCAGCTCCCAGACCTCTTCGGCCATGTACTTGTCTCAGTGCCGGGTGTATGGTGTGTCATACGTTGTATGACATCGGCTGACAGAGGTCAAACCATGAGTGATCCTGATGAGATGGACCTGAACTATCTGCTCGTTGCAGATGGGGCACAGGTAGTGGACGGCAAGCTCTACGTTCTGGGTGGGGGATGGGACCGACTGCGAGTGCCCCAGCTCCCAGGTCCGCCGGCCGCTCCGTTCTCGGTCGCAGTCGGCATCAGCGTGCCCTACAACCTGACCAATCAGAGGCTTCAATTCAGCATCGAAGTCGCAGATGCTGACGGTGTTGAAGCATGCACGGTCGCCAAGGGTGAGTTTGAGGTCGGACGGCCACCCGGAATCCGCCCGGGCACCTCCCAAGGCTTCCAACTCGCGGTTCCAGCCAGCCCCACGTTTCGCGACGCCGGACGGTACGTGATTCGCTGTTCTGTCGAAGGCAAAGAGCTCGGTCATGCGGGCATAGAGGTATCCACTTTGCCGGTGTCTCAGGCAACCACTCTCTGACACTAGTTAGATAGTCAGTAGTCGTCAAGCGGCCCCGGATTCGTACAGCTGTACGTTGACCTCCCCCGCCGGCACTCGTACCGTACTTTGTAAGCCTTACGAAGTACGGTCCGGCCGGCGCCCGCTGTCGTACAGACGCCGTCCGCGCCGCCCGCAGAGGAGGGACCGCATGCCCGTCGCCGAGGAGACCCCGCCGAGACGCGCCAACCTGACCCGCGCGCGCATCGTCGAGCTGGCGCTCGAGATCATCGACGAGGACGGTCTGGACGCGCTCAACATGCGCCGGCTCGCTTCGGAGGCCGGCGTCAAGCCGATGAGCCTGTACCACCACTTCCCCAACAAGGGGGCGATGCTCGACGCGGTGAGCGAGAAGATCGCGGCGGGCGCGCTGGGCGGGTCGGCGGCGCGGCCGGACTGGGAGGGCCGCGTGCGACAGCTGTTCATGGGCCTGCACGCGCTGACGGAGGCGCACCCGCGTGCGCTGCCGCTCATCTCGACGGCCGTGGTGCGCACGCCCAGCGGCCGCCGCTGGATGGAGGAGCTGATGGGCACGCTGCTCGGCGCGGGGTTCAGCGAGGACCGCGCCGCGATGGTGTACCACGTTCTCGGCGCGTACACGCTCGGCCTCGGCTTCGCGAGGATGCTGGGCGACGAGGTGCAGACCACCGAGATCGTCGCCCAGCTCATGGGTCACTGGGCCGACTACCCCAGCATGATGCGCGTCGGCATGCGACTTGCCGTGTGGGACCGGCCCGGCGAGTTCGAGACGGGGCTGGACGTGCTGCTCTCCCACTTCGCCGACCCATCCGGGAGCCGCGCGTGAATGGCGCGGGCACAACCGGAGCGGCGCGGGCCCGCAGGGCCCCGCTGCGCCGCCCGCTCCGCGTCAAGATGATCAGCCCGGCCAAGACCGCGCCTGACGGTCGGTTCTGGCGCTCGATCAAGTACTCGCTGTTCCCGCCGCTGGGCCTCGCGACCTTGGCCGGCTACCTGGATCCGGATGACGACGTCGACCTGCGGGACGAGCACGTCGAGCCGCTGGACCTCGACGACGACCCCGACCTGGTGGTCATCGAGGCGTACATCACGTCGGCGCGGCGGGCGTACCGCTACGCCGACCACTACCGCGCCCGGGGCGCCTACGTCTGCCTGGGCGGGCTGCACCCGACGAGCTTGCCCGGGGAGGCCGCGCAGCACGCCGACAGCGTGTTCTGCGGCCCGGGCGAGGACACGTGGCCGGCGTTCCTGCACGACTTCCGCGCCGGCCACCCCAGGCCCCTGTACCGCTCGACGGAGCGCACGCTGGACGGCATCCCGCCGGCGCGCCGCGACCTCATCAAGCGCGACCGCTACCTCGTCCCCAACTCGCTGGTCGTGAGCCGCGGCTGCCCGCACCTCTGCGACTTCTGCTACAAGGAGGCGTTCTTCCGCGGCGGCCGGTCGTTCTACGTGCAGGCGGTCGACGACGCTCTGGCGGAGGTCGACCGCCTCCCCGGCCGGCACCTCTACTTCCTGGACGACAACCTCTTCGGCAGCCCGCCGTTCGCGGAGGCGCTGTTCGATGGGCTCAAGGGCGCCGGCCGCGTGTGGCAGGCGGCCGGGACGGTCGACGCCGTGCTGCGTCCCGGTCTCCTCGAGAAGGCGGTGGAGAGCGGCCTGCGCAGCCTCTTCATAGGCTTCGAGACCCTGGACGAGGTGAACCTGGCCGGCGCCGGCAAGACGCAGAACCTGGCCGGCGCCGGCACGGCCGCGCTCTCGCGCTACGACGCCGCCGTGCGCCGCCTGCACGACCTCGGCGTGATGGTCAACGCGGCCTTCGTCTTCGGCATGGACCACGACGACCCGTCGGTCTTCGCGCGCACGGTCGAGTGGGCCGTGAGCCGCGGCCTCGAGACGGCGACGTTCCACATCATGACGCCGTATCCCGGTACGCGGCTGGAGGCGCGGCTGGCGGCCGAAGGTCGCGTCACCAGCCGGGATTGGGACCTCTACGACACGCGCCACGCCGTGTTCACCCCGGTGGGCATGAGTGCGGCGGAGCTCGAGACCGGCTACCGGCGCGCCTACCGCGAGTTCTACAGCTGGCGCAGCATCGCGCGCGCGTCCTTCGTCCACGGCGACGCGCGCGAGCACGCGCGCCACCTCGCCTACACGACCGGCTGGAAGAAGCTCGAGCCGATGTGGGACCGGGTCGTCCGCGGAGGCCACGTGCACCGCTTTCTCCCCCTGCTCGAGACGATCCTCGACCGATTCGGCAGCGGCGGAGGGGCGATGCCCGGGCGGTTGGCGGACGCGCGCCGCCGGGATGCCGACGCGCGGCCCGAGACCGAGCGTCGCGACCGCGCGGGCGCACTGCCCGGGACGCGCACGGCCGCGTGATGCTCCAGGCGCGCGCCCGCATGGTCGGCCTCGCGCCCGCGCGGCCGGCGTCGTGTCAGGCGAACGGGCGCGCGTCGAGCGGCGCCGTCGCGCCCTGCTTCTTGAGCTCGCGGCGCCATTGCCAATTGGCGATGAAGCGATAGGCGAAGGCGGGGAATGCCGGCTTGGCCATGAGCCTCACCGCCTCGTCCGTCACCGGCCGGCCGGCGGCCAGCCCTGCGGCCGCCAGGTCGAGCGCGCGGACAGCCGAGCGCAGCATGCCGCGTGCCTCGCGCAGCGGGCGGCCGTCCACCATGCCGCCGGCCCCCATCGAGAGGCCGCCGGCCCACACGAACCCGGCGGCCTCCGCGAACTCCCGGCAGATCGCGAGCGCCGTCTCATTGTGCTCGGCCTCGGGGAACCCGCACTGGGCGATCGCCGCGAACAGCTGCTCGCGGCCGATCTCGGCGCCGGCCTGGCCGGCCACCGCGTCGGCCGGGGCGCGCTCACCCGCGCGCCCCTGGGCGATCAGCTCCAGCGCGCGGATGACCGGCGCCGGCAGGCAGTCGACATAGAGCGGGAACGAAAGGACGACGACGTCGGCCGCCGCGACCGCCTCTAGCAGGTCCTCGACGCCCGCGTCGTCCCGGACCGCCTTCACCACGTGCAGGGTCCGGGTCCTGAGGCCGCGCGCCTCCAGCTCCTCGAGCAGGTACGTGCCGAGCGACTCCGACGAGCTGCCCGAGGCTTTGGGGCTGCCGACCAGCAGCAGCGCCGACTGCGGGGCGTTCATGCGACCATCTCCTTGTCCTGAAGGTGTGCCGGCGCGGCGCCGGCGACCCCTGCCTGCTCCAGCAACGACGCGACGGCGACGCGGACCTCCCATGCGCCGGCGCCCTCGTCGATCACGCCCGTCGCGCTGTGCGCCGGGCGCAGATTGAGGCAGTTCCGCTCCACGAGCCGGCGGAACGTCCGGGCCTGGCCCCCCTGCCCCTGGCCCCGCGGCACCGTGCCGACCACCAGCAGGTCGTGGACGCGGTCGTAACGCTGCGGGTGACGCGTGTCGGGCCCGGTCTTCTTGAGGTCCGGCAGCTTGAGCGGGATGAGGTGGTCGAGCGCCTTCTTGAGCTGCGACGAGTACCCGCCGAACGTGACCGGCGTGAGGTAGACGAGCAAGTCGGCGCGCGCGGCGCGCGCGGCGACGTCGCGCCCGCCGTCCTTGTGGACGCACACGCCGGGCGTCTTGACCCAGCAGCCGAAGCACCCGGCGCACCAGGCGATCTTCTCGTCGCGCAGGGTCCAGTCGTCGACGGCCAGGCCGGCGGCGGCCATGCCGGCGGCCAGCGTGTCGTGGATGAGCGCCTGCGTCGCGTCGTCGTCGACGCGGCCGTCCAGGAGCAGTGCTGTGCGCGGGGTGGTCATCGGTGATCCTCCGGGTGGTCGTGCGGCACCGGGCGCCAGCGGTCGGCGCCGGCGCGCGGCTCCTTGGGCAAAGCCTCCAGCTTCTCGAGCGTCTCGTCACACCAGGCCAGCCACGCCTCGCTCATGTGGCGACCGCAGCTGACCGTCATGAGCCAGTAGGGCGTCGGAGGTTCGGGGTGGGCGGTCATGTCCTGGTCGTACTGGTCGTACCGCCGAAGCAGCGCCTCGTGCTCGGCTCGCTTCTGCCCGACGAGCTCGACCATGGCGTCCGGTCCTACCTCCCAACCGTGGAACACCTTGAGGAGCAGCTCGACGCGCTCCTTGTGTGGATCGAGAGGCTGCGCCAGCCAGCGGTGCAGCTCCTCGCGCCCGAGGTCGGTGATGGTGTAGACGGTGCGGTCCGGCTTGCCACTCTGTCGCTGGACCGCACCGGTGGCGAGTCCCTCGTCCTCGAGACGCTTCAGGATCGGGTAGATGTGCCCGTAGCTCTCGCTCCAGAAGTTGCCGAGGCTCCGCTCGTAGATGCGGCGGATGTCGTAGCCGGAGAGCGGCGCGTAGGCCAGCAGGCCGAGCACCGCGTACTTCGTCTTGTTCTCTCGAGGCATGGTCCCTCCGCCGTTGCTCCTATGACGGAGGGAAGTATATCCCGATGATATATACCAGTCAAGAGTATGTGCCACCGGTGGCGCTGACAACGCTGGTCATACTCGGGGTAGAGTGAGAGCGCGAGAGCACCGTCACCCACAAGAAGGGAGCGGCAATGGGCTTCATGGACGACGCCAAGAAGATGGCGGACGACGCGGCGGCGAAGGCCAAGCAGCTGGCCGACGACGCCAAGGAGAAGTCGGGCCCGGCGCTCGACAAGGCCAAGGCCAAGGCGAGCGAGTGGGGCGAGAAGGCCAAGCCGGCCGGCGACAAGGCCAAGGCCGAGGCGGCGGACATCCTCGAGAAGGCCAAGGCCCAGGGCGCGGAGCTGATCGAGAAGGCGAAGACCCAGGGTCCCGAGTACTACGAGAGGGCAAAGAAGGAGGCCGCCGAGCTGCTCGAGAAGGCGCAGAAGCAGGCCAACGAGCTGCTTGCCCGGGCGAAGGGCAAGAGCAGCTGAACGCCTCCGACCGAAGCGACGCTCTCGCAGCCGGCCCAGACGGCCGGCCGCGCTGCTTCTGGGCGGTGGGCGGCGCCCCCGAGTACGTCGCCTATCACGACGGGGAGTGGGGGCGCCCCGTCCTCACCGACTGCGGCCTGTTCGAGCGCCTCACGCTGGAGGCGTTCCAGTCCGGGTTGTCGTGGCTGACGATCCTGCGCAAGCGGCCGGCGTTCCGGGCGGCGTTCGCCGGCTTCGACGTCGCCGCGGTCGCGGCGTTCGGCGACGCCGACCGCGACCGCCTGCTGGCCGACGCCGGCATCGTCCGCAACCGGCTCAAGGTGGAGGCCGCGATCGCCAACGCGCGCGCGGCCCTGCCTGTGATCGAGGAGTGCGGCTCCCTGGCCGCGCTCTTCTGGCGCTTCCGGCCGGACGCGCACGCGTCGCCGCGCGTGCGCGCCGACTGGGTCGGCGAGACGGCCGAGTCGAAGGCGCTCGCGAAGGAGCTCAAGGAGCGCGGCTTCCGCTTCGTCGGCCCCACGACCGCGTACTCGACCATGCAGGCGGCCGGCATCGTCAACGACCACGCCCTGGGCTGCTGCCTGCACGACGCGGTCGCAGCCGAACAGGAGTGGGCGGCGGCGCGCTTCGCCTGACGGCCCGCACCGCCGCCCCATCCCTCCGGCACCGGCCGCCATCCCGGCGGGTCGGGCGCCCATCGTTTTGTCCTCCGCGCCATTCCTCGCCCGCGGCCTTTCCTATAGGCTTGCGCCAGTCGAGTGATGCGGCGCGGACGTCCGCCGCGCCGCCAGGGGTAGGTCATCCGAAGGAGCAGCAACGTGAAGGTCAAGCGGGCACTTATCTCCGTCTTCAACAAGAGTGGCGTCGAGTCGTTCGCCAGGGGCCTCACCGACATGGGGGTCACCGTCATCTCCACCGGCGGCACCGCGCGGCTCCTCAAGGACTCCGGCATCCCGGTCACCCTGGTCGAGGAGGTCACCGGCTTCCCGGAGATGCTCGACGGGCGTGTCAAGACGATGCACCCGCGGCTCATGGCCGGCATCCTCGCCCGCCGCGACGTGCCCGAGCACATGCAGACCATCGCCGAGCACGACATCGAGCCCGTCGACATGGTCGTCTGCAGCCTCTACCCCTTCGAGGAGGTCGCGGGGCGGCGCGGGGTCGAGGACCAGGTCGTCATCGAGAACATCGACATCGGCGGTCCGAGCATGATCCGCGCCGCCGCCAAGAACCACGCCGGGGTCGCCGTCGTGACCAGTCACGAAGACTACGGCGAGATCCTTGCCGAACTCGAGGAGACGGGCGAGCTCAGCTACGAGACCCTGCGTGAGCTCGCCGCCAAGGCGTTCCACCGTACGGCGCACTACGACTTCGTCATCGCCAACTGGTTCAGCGAGACCGAGGGCGACTTCCCCG
>Ga0335071_10007956_pt1 | contig 10895 bp, 12 predicted proteins | sample Lox_Sample_15_FD_206724 | JGI IMG/M metagenome (GOLD analysis project Ga0335071, IMG submission 206724) | Soil microbial communities from Loxahatchee National Wildlife Refuge, Florida, United States - Lox_Sample_1.5 | ecosystem: Environmental > Terrestrial > Soil > Wetlands | place: USA...
GTCCGGCTTGATTGTCTTCAACAGGTCCGCGACGCGCTCTGCGGCCACATTCAGCATCGACACCAGGCCAAGATCGGGCAGTTTCAGCAAGTTTACCGACGAATCTTTAAGTCCGAGCACCGACATTGCCCTAGTATGCTCTGCCAGGCGTGACTCGATATTTCCGAAGTATTCGCCGCAGGTTACCCACGCGCCGTAGATCTCGGCCCCCTGGTCGAGCAACTGTTTCATAGTGCCGGCAATCAGGACTTCATCATCCGGATGAGCCAACATGAATAAGTACCTGGAGCTGCTATCCAGCATTACGTCTCCATGATTCGCAGAAGATTTCTCGCGTCCGATGGACAAGGTATTGAATGTCCTCGGACGTTTCTATCCATTGACGCCATCTCCGTTTCGCGCGGTTAAATTTCGCGTGATTAATCAATGCAGGAGATGGGCGCGACCATGTTCGGGAGTGGCCTGATGGTGCAGATGGGAATAGATGTCCTGAAGGAAGGCCTCCTTGCATTTGACGCACATCACGAACACATCGTCCTCATAAACCTCACGATTCAACTCTTCTTCGCCTCGTGTGGCAGCTTCGCTGATCAAACGGTCCATACCCGCATTACCAAGATCGCTTGTCTCATCGGTGATGGTCCCGTCAAACATGGACCTGACGCTTACAGTCACCTCATACTTCAGCGAACCTTCCCCAAGCACACACCCACATCGATGGCAACGCAACCTGCTCATGACATTGACAGAGCCCCTTACCAAGATTATAAGAAAGACGTTGTCCATGTGCCAGAAAAATAATCGGAGACACGAAAGCATTCCGTTACGGGCGGAGGCATTCGTCAGTTCTTGTCATCGCTGGGAGTGAATGGTGGGACAGGCGTCCTGCCTGTTTATTCGAAAATGATCGGCAATTCCGCGTTCCGGGCGGGACGGTCCCACCGGGCAATCTTCAAAACAGATGGGATTGCTTCGTTGCCCTCGAACTGGCGATTTTGGATCCCCCATAACTGAAGGATTAGGGAGACATTATGCGCTTTCCTGAATACAGGGCAAGACGGCTGAGGAGGACGGAGACTCTTCGTAGCATGGTGCGGGAAGTTCGGCTGGACGAACAGGATTTTATTCTGCCGTATTTTGTCCGTCCCGGAAAAGGGGTCAAAAAACCGGTGGGAAGCATGCCCGGCCATTTTCAGTTTTCGCAGGACATGCTGCTCCGGGAGCTGAAAGAACCCGTTCAAAGAGGAATCCCCGCCATATTGCTGTTCGGAATACCGGAAAAAAAGGACGCAGTCGGATCGGAAGGATATGCCCGGAACGGGGTTGTGCAACAGGCCGTCAGGGCGGTCAAGAAATCATATCCCGACCTCGTAGTGATAACTGACGTGTGCTTGTGTGAATATACCGATCACGGCCATTGCGGCGTCATACATGACGGTGACGTAGACAATGACCAAACACTTGATCTGTTGGCACAAATGGCCTTGTCACACGCGTCGGCCGGCGCGGACATTGTTGCGCCCAGCGATATGATGGATGGCCGTATAGCGGCCATAAGGGAAGCGCTGGACGAAAGCGGCTTCGAGTCGGTGCCGATTATGTCTTACGCGGCTAAATACGCATCCGCGTTTTATGGCCCTTTCCGAGAAGCAGCGGAATCACCCCCAAAATTCGGTGACCGCCGCTCGTATCAGATGGACCCGGCCAATTCTGATGAAGCAATTCGAGAGGTGGCAATGGATGTGGAGGAAGGAGCGGACCTGATAATGGTGAAACCCGCTCTTCCATACTTGGACGTGATCTGGCGCGTTCGTAATACCTTCGATCTGCCCCTTGCCGCGTACAACGTGAGCGGCGAATTCGCCATGATCAAGGCCGCGGCCCAAAAAGGCTGGATCGACGGAGACCGTTGTATGATGGAAGCGTTAACTTCCATCAAGAGAGCTGGAGCGGACCTCATAATTTCCTACCATGCATTGGAAGCGGTCAGAATACTTCAGGGGGATTCCCGGGTCCCGAGGAAGAATTGAAGAACCTTGAATTAAGACTCGTAGCCTGGGAGATGACGCGCGCGTGCAATTTGGCTTGTGTGCACTGTAGGGCCGGCGCATGTTCCGAGTCGGACCCGGAGGAACTGACATTCGAGGAGGGGATACGACTTATTGACGGTATCGCAAAGGTAGGGAAACCTATATTGATCATGACCGGCGGTGAACCCCTATTGCGTGACGATTTTTTCGACCTCGCCCGGCACGCTGTAGCTTCGGGCCTGCGTGCGGTGTTGGCAACGAACGGCGTGCTGGTGACCCCTAAGAAGGCCCGAGAGATCGAGGAAGCAGGAATCGCCAGGGTGAGCATCAGCCTCGACGGGCCGACCGCTGAAGAGCATGACTTGTTCCGTAAGGTTCCGGGTGCTTTCGCTGCCTCGCTCACCGGAGTCGCAAATCTTCGTGATGCCGGGGTTTCCGTTCAAATCAACACTACCCTGACCCGTCGCAATCGGCAGCGGCTCGCGCAGATCATGGAATTAGCGGAGAAAATAGGCGCGGAGGCTTTCCACGTATTCCTTCTGGTACCCACAGGTCGAGCCAAGGGAATGGTCGGTGAAGAGATGGACCCTGATGAATATGAGCAGACCCTGACGGAATTCTATCACCTTTCACGGAGCTCGAAGTTGGAGACAAAGGCCACCTGCGCGCCTCAGTATTACAGAATACTCAGACAGCAGGCCGAGATAGAGAGACTTGAGATGACCGAGAGAACATTCGGACTTGACGCGCGCACCCGCGGATGCCTGGGGGGAATTTCCTTTGCATTTGTTTCGCACAAGGGCGACCTTCAGCCGTGTGGATATTTCGACGTGCAGGCCGGAAATGTTCGGCAGAAGCAGTTTGGAGAAATCTGGGAAAACTCCACGCTTTTCAAAGAGCTGCGCAATTTCAGGTTGTTGGAAGGTAAATGCGGAAAATGTGATTATCTTCGTTTTTGCGGCGGTTGCAGGGCAAGGGCATACGAACTCACGGGACGCTATACGGCAGAGGAACCGTATTGCGCTTATCAACCACCAGCGCTGCAAAGGGTTTGAAGAGGGGAAGAAATCCGGGGGAAACAATTATTCGCCGGCCCCCCTTCAAAAAAACTCCTAATATAACTCCTTGAGCGCAATACTTCTTGAGAAATTCTTGTACTGGATTTTTTGGAGGAACTGATGATCATTGACCAAATACTGATAGGGGGGTTCGACATATTCTGCTACGTGCTGGGGGACGCTGCGACCGGCAAAGGAATAGTGGTCGATCCCGGAGGCCCTGCTAAGGGGATACTCGAGAGGGCCAAAAATGTCGGCGTGAACCACATCGAAGTAATTGTGGACACGCATGTCCACGTGGACCACACCGCGGGTAATAAGGCAATGCACGATGCCACAGGAGCGCCTATCGCGATCCATATAGACGATGCTGAGGCGCTTAAGCATCCTCATCCGGGAATGCTGGCCATGTTCAACGCCCAGCCTTCTCCCGCGGCGACTATCCTACTCAAAGACGGGGACAAGATTTCTTTCGGCAATGAATCGGTCACCGTGATCCATACTCCCGGCCACAGCCCGGGTGGGATCTGTCTGTACCTTCCCGGTTACGTTATTACCGGCGACACTCTATTTGTGGGCGGGGTGGGAAGGACAGATCTGGCAGGAGGCTCATACGAAGTGCTGCTCTCCTCTATTCGCAACAGGCTTTTTACTCTGCCGGATGACACTATCGTGCTTCCAGGTCACAATTACGGTCCCACTCCGACATCCACGATCGGCAGAGAAAAGGTCGAAAACCCGTTCGTGTGAGTTGTAACATATTGATATTATTCAATTGGACCTCTATTTTCGTGGGCGTAACTTGGGCGTGAGATACCTACCGTCCTCAGACTATCCACGCCCCCTCACAAATTCGATACGTTACTAAACGGACCTTTTCATATCTCATAGAACCGGACTCCGGGCACCTCCGGAGTCTTTTTTTCCCCTGCCTTTCCTTGTCGATACGATTCTCGAGTACTGTCTCGGTCTGCTGAATCACGGATAAACGAAGGGCCCTCGGGGCCTTGGTTGCCTCCAGGCTCCTTCTCATTCGTTGGTCGGTCTCTTGGGGATTAGACGGAGGATGACCACCGTTGATCAACTTTGCCAAAAGGAAAAAATGCCCAAACAAACGAAGAGCCTCGGATACACGATGCAGACTCCGGGGCTCTTTCTGTCTCGATGGAACATTAGGGGGGATAAAACCGGCTGAATTACACCTGCGAAGTGGGAAGTGTCAAGATGGGAAACGGATAAGCCCCCTTGCGGGGGCCGTTCGATGGGAGCGATGGAGTTATCTCGGAATGATTTATTTGACAGCCTTCCAGGAAGTTCGTTCACTGCCACTGCTGATGCTGCTCCATCCCGGAAGCCGTTATGATTTCTTGGACATAATTATTAATTCAATTTTTTATGGTATCGGTATCATAGAAAGGCGCAGAGGAAATGGGGGAATTACAATGAATGGGGGCGGAAACTTGGGATAATTAATTAAGATCAGGACGCGTTGGCCGGATGGCGAGATTGCCCCAGCTATGTTTAGCAGTGAGTGTTTTTGAATCGCCCAGAGGATTCGAAACAGGTAGTTTTGCATCGTATAAAGGCCTTGATGGCGCGTCGTTTGTCGAATGGGCAGGCACATCAGAAGGGGGGAAACATGGAGCAAGAAACAGTCTTATTGCAACGAGAAAGGATCAAAGCCAAACTCGACAAGAAACTGTTGGCTCAGGCGATGGCTGTGACAGTTAAGGCTATTTTGACGGCCATTGAAGCCGAGGATGATGATTATTGGGTCAATGTAGACCTGAACGTCCATGTTCAAGGTGGCAGAGCCCTTCAAAAACTCGCCCGTGTTAATGTGTACGGAGGTTTGACAAAGGATTTGGCAAGAGACGTCCAAGCCGGGATGGGAGATGACCTTCTGATGGAAAAATACCACCTCAACTCAAGGCAATTAGAGCGTTTACTCAGGAACTTGGTTGAGGCTGATCTCATTACATCTATGCAACTCTATGAAAGGACGTCTCTTTCTGATAGTCAAGTGACCAGGGCATTTCTCGAAACCGAGAAGGCTATAACAGAGATAGACTAAGTTGATCCTGTGAAACACTGGCGGGCGTCCCCCGGCAATTGCTCGCCGGGGAAAGTAAGCCTATGGAATCGTTGGATCCACGTTGTCAGTGGCCTTGGCCTCTTTCTCCCGTGCCCGCCTTATTCCGGTGACCTTGCAGTACTGAATAATATCATTCAGGCCCTCCAGACTTTCCAAGAGTGCAAAATATAAGCCCATAATTGGATCCGCAAGTTCATCACAACTGGCGTTCAAGTTCATCATGAGAGGTCTGAGCAGTTGAATCACTCCGTTGTGTCGCGTCTTCTGCCATTCGTGAACTGGGTGCAGGTCAGCCTTTCTTACCGGAAAAGAATGGTTGAACTTTCGTGAAAGCTTGTAAAAAACGATGTTTTGGATTAGAGCTCTGAGGAAACGTCAGGAGACGTATTATGACCTCCAAGATGCCCAAGACGACAAGCACTTTGGATAGTTCAGGCGAACACAGCGATATTGTAGAAGAAATTGAAAATACGTTGGAAGCACTGAAACGAGCGAGACGGCGTAAAAATGAACTAAGGAGTCTGCTCGAAGTCTTGCAGAAACAATACAAGCTCGTCAAAACCGAAATAGGGCTTTATGAAGAGCGCATCGAAAAATGGATGTCAGACAGAGAATATGCCGCTTTAATGGACACAACGGACCTAGACACTACCCTAGTGTTTCCCACTCCTTCCGATCAGAAATCTGCTGACGGGAAATGAATTCGTGGGAATGGGACGACTTTTTCCATCTCATGCATGTTGCCTGACCCGTGATAATCACGTGTCCCTTGTAGCGACTGGCCAGTCGCCCGTACCTGGCCGGTCCCCTACCCTCTCTCGTCCTTGGCTTCAGCGACCTGTAGCACCACAGCCCCGGTGATGCGGCCGGCACGCAATGCGTCCAAAGCCTCATTTGCTTGGGCAAGAGGAAACGGGTTCACCTCTGTTGAAACCGGGATTCTCGGCGCCAGCGCGAGGAATTCTTCGCCATCCTTGCGTGTGAGGTTCGCAACTGACCGGACTACTCTTTCACCCCAAAGAATATCGTAGGGAAATGTGGGAATGTCGCTCATGTGGATACCTCCGCAGACAACGGTCCCGCCTTTTGCAACAGCACGGAGGGCCGCGGGAACCAGTGCTCCGTCCGGAGCAAAAATAATTGCAGCGTCCAGCGGCTCAGGCGGGGCTTCAGAGCCGCTTCCGGCCCAAATTGCGCCCATTTGTAGTGAGAACTTCTGCGCTTCAAGATCGCCCGGACGAGTGAACGCATAGACTTTTCGGCCCTGCCAACGGGCCACTTGAGCCACAATGTGGGCCGCAGCTCCAAAACCATACAAACCGAGTCGCTCAGCGTCACCCGTCATCACCAGCGACCGGTAACCGATAAGCCCGGCACAGAGCAACGGCGCGGCCTGGAGATCCGGATAATCCTGCGGGATCGGAAAACAGAACCTGTGATCTGCCACCGCGTATTCGGCAAAACCCCCGTCGATTTGATAGCCGGTAAACCGGCCGCGGTCACACAAGTTCTCCCTGCCGGACAGGCAATACCGACATCGGTTGCAGGTGGAACCGAGCCACGGGACCCCCACGCGGTCCCCTTCAATAAACCGCTTTACGTTTTCCCCCATTCCCGCAACGACGCCAACGATCTGATGACCGGGAATCAGAGGCAGTTTGGGCTCTGTAAGCTCTCCGTCAACTATATGGAGGTCCGTCCGACACACTCCGCAGACCTGGACGCGCAACAAGACCTGCTCCGGACCGGGTGTCGGCGCGACTACATCCTCATGGCTCAACGGCACGCCCACCCCGCGGAAGATCATCGCACGCATGGTTCCGTTCCTCCTGCATTGAGGATTTAATTTTTTACGTCAATTGCGGCGTACATCAAAATAACGTTTATTTGTATCAGTAAGTTAACCTAAGCTACAAGATGTTTGGAACCGACTTACGCGCGGACGAGGAGCTGACCATGAGCCGATACGGGAACCTTGAAGAGAGAACCCAAGAAATAGGGCTGGCCATATATTCTGCCATTGGTGAAGAAGTTCCGTCACTATTCGACGGTCGCGGATGGAAAGCAGGCGTCCTGGAAAAGGCCATGCAAGACGACGCGTTCAAGGTGCGGCTCTTCAGGTTTATCGACCTCCTCCCTTCTTTGAGGACCGATGCTCAGGTTGTCCGGCTGTTTGCTGAGTATTTTCATGACGTCCGGGACGCGCCTTTGACCATAAAACGGCACCTGGAATCGGCTTCAGCCGAAGACGCAAGTGCGCTGAATGCAGGGAGCGAAATCCGAGCGGGTGTAGAATCGCTTGCCAAACAATTCATTGTGGGCAGTGACCCGGAAGACGCTTTCACATGTTTAAAAAAGCTTCGTGAAGAAGGTATTGCGGGCAGTCTCGATATTCTTGGCGAAGAAGTGCTCAGCGAAAACGAGGCGATACGATACGCAAACAAGTATTTGGAACTCTTAAGCTTTGTTGGTCCAAGATTGCGCGATCTCCCGGAAATGTCCGTACTGGATACGGATGACAGAGGCGCCATCCCTCGACTGGACGTTTCGCTGAAAGTGTCGTCCTTTTATTCTCAACTTGACCCTTTGAATTGGGAAGGCTCAATCGAAAGCGTGAAGAAAGGTCTGAGACCGATATTCAAAGCGGCAACCGAACTGGGTGCAGCCATTACAATTGATATGGAGCAATACCATGTCAAAGATTTGACGTTTGCCATTTTCAAGAGCGCCCTGGAAGAGCACGCAGACTTTTCTTTCGGCGGAATAGTGCTTCAGGCGTACTTGAAAGATTCAGAAGACGATCTGCGAGCGCTGGCCGACTGGGCGAAAAAGCACCGTAGACGAGTGGCAGTACGTCTTGCGAAGGGCGCTTATTGGGACTATGAAACCGTGGTAAACCGTCGAAACGGATGGCCTGTACCGGTTTTCCTGATCAAGACACAAACCGACCGGAATTATGAAAAGCTGACAAAGATACTCCTCGAAAATACTTCCTATCTTCGTCCGGCCATTGCTACCCACAACATAAGAAGTATCAGTCATGCAATGGCAGTAGCAGAAAGCCTGGAGTTGCCGAAAAATGCTTATGAGTTCCAGGTAATCTACGGGATGGCCGAGCCTATAAGAAAAATCCTCCAGGCCATGGGGTTCCGTGTAAGGGCTTACGCTCCTATAGGAGAATTGATACCAGGAATGGCCTACTTAATTAGGAGACTTTTGGAGAACACTTTCGAGGAGTCTTTTCTGAAGCAATCGTTCTCCGCGAAAGCCTCTCACCGAGAACTCTTGACCATTCCGGAGACAGATGGCGAGCCTGAAGAAGATGAGCTCATCAGCGACGAGTTCATAAACGAGCCAATCATTGACTTCTCCAGGTCGGAAAACCGAGAAAAAATGAAGCATGCTCTCGGGCAAACCAAGCAGGAGTTCAACGGGAAATACCCCCTGTTCATCGGACAAGAAGAGATATGGAAAGACAAATACCTGGACTCAATAAATCCGGCACGCCCTAATGAAATTGTGGGAAGCGTATCCGTGGCAACATCTTCAGACGCGGATAGGGCGGTTTCAGAGGCGCGGCAATCGTGGCTCACCTGGCGAAATATCGCGGCGGAAGAGAGATCCGCGTTTCTCATCGCCGCGGCCAAAGAGATGCGAAAGAGACGATTCGAACTCATGGCCCTTGAAGTGCATGAGGTGGGCAAGACCTGGAAAGATGCTGATGGTGATGTGGCAGAGGCCATAGATTATCTGGAGTACTACTCCCAAGAGATGATGAGGCTTGGCCGCCCAAGACTGCTTGGGAATTATCCGGGCGAACGGAACCCTTATCTCTATGATTCCAGAGGAGTGGGAGTTGTAATATCTCCCTGGAATTTCCCTCTTGCCATCGCAACGGGCATGGTGTCGGCAGGCATTGTTACCGGCAACTGTGTAATCTTCAAGCCGTCGGGTTTATCCCCCGTATGCGGCTGGAAGCTTTTGGAAGTCTTCAGAAGCGTCGGGTTGCCGCGTGGCGTTCTGCAGTTTGTTCCGGGGCCCGGTGGAGAAGTGGGGGAACACCTGGTGTCTCACCCCGGCGTGGATTTCATAGCCTTTACCGGCTCCAAGGACGTTGGGCTACGAATCGTGGAACTCGCGGGCAAGACCCGTCCCGATCAAGAAAATGTGAAGAAGGTAATAGCCGAGATGGGAGGCAAAAATGCGATCATTGTGGATGACACAGCGGACTTGGATGAGGCGGTCAGGGGCGTCTTGGAGTCGACGCTCGGTTTTCAAGGACAGAAATGTTCCGCATGTTCCCGCGTGATTGTGCTCGAAGAGGTATTCGATGAATTCGGTCTCAGATTAAAAGATGCAATGGAAAGTGTGGAAATAGGCCCTCCCGAGGAACCGAGGTGCTTCATGGGCCCTGTGGTGGACCAAACGGCACTGAACAAGATTCGAGGTTATGTGAGTCTTGGGAGGCAGGAGGGCGCTGCCGCTCTAATCAGGAACGTAGATGGCGAGGGATATTTCATCGGCCCGGTGATAATAGTCGACGCGAGCCCCGAATCTCGTGTCGCACAGGAGGAGATATTCGGCCCTGTACTCACGGTGTTCAGGGCGCCCGATTTGGACCAAGCTTTGGAAATTGCGAATAAAACTCCGTACGCATTGACGGGTGGCATTTTCTCACGAAGCCCAGCGAATATCCGGAAGGCAAGCAAGGAATTCAGGGTCGGCAATCTGTACGTCAACAGAAGGATTACAGGTGCACTCGTTGGACGGCAACCCTTTGGCGGATTTGGCATGTCAGGTGTCGGATCCAAAACCGGTGGACCTGACTACCTGATGCAATTCTTCAATATCCGAAGCATCAGCGAGAATACGCTCAGGAGAGGCTTCGCGCCAAAGATTTAGTCTTCTTTCTGATTTTTTTTGACAATCCGTGAATCTACATTTGTGACTCTGCATCGAAAATTTGTGTGAGAACAAAATGGGAGGCAGCAAATGAGAACTCGTATGGAAAGAAATAAAGATCGGTCTGAAGATGAATTAGTAAAATTTGTTTCGTCTCACAGAGAGGAGACGAAAAAAGCTATCTGTGGTTCGGCAGTGGGAAAACTCGCTTCATTTTGCGGCACTCGACGGGGCCGCAGCGAGAGGGCAATAGGTGGAAAGACCGGAGAGATAAATCCGGTGCTGGACTAAGCGTTCGTAATCAGACAGTATTCCTGTAACCAAGAGGGGGAATATAATTAACAGGAGGCTATTATGGACTCTTTTATACTCTCAATGAAGGCTTTGGTTTGGCTCTTTGGGGTTTTGTTCGGGGCCGCGGCGGCCCTGGCAATGGTCAATTATATCGTGAGACGTCTGGGAGGCTGTATCCCCGGCAAGATATCATGCAGGTGATGTCGTTCGCACAATCACTAACTCAAGTCGGACGCGGATCAACACCACAACGAATCGCACAACCGGATTTTCCAGGCTGTGCGATTCATATATTTAGCAACAACTCACCGATTCTTGATCGGCATCCTGCCTCAGTAGCCCTCGTTCCCTTGGAAATTATAACACTTCCAGTTGTAACCGGTAAACACGCAGGTTTGGTAAGGCTCTCTTCGCGTCCCATATCCTGGGTAGTCGTAGTAATCACCGTAGCCGCTATAATACCCTCCATACAGCGGCCCGCCACCGTAGAATCCCAATCCCAAACCGCCATGGAAA
>Ga0335071_10007957_pt1 | contig 10894 bp, 11 predicted proteins | sample Lox_Sample_15_FD_206724 | JGI IMG/M metagenome (GOLD analysis project Ga0335071, IMG submission 206724) | Soil microbial communities from Loxahatchee National Wildlife Refuge, Florida, United States - Lox_Sample_1.5 | ecosystem: Environmental > Terrestrial > Soil > Wetlands | place: USA...
CGCAGCAGCTTGGCCATGTGCTCCTGCTCGTCGTTCCTGATCGAGCCGTTGAAGAAAGCGAAGTCGATGTGTCCGTCCGGCATCGCCTCGACCTCCCTGTACTTGACGTCCAGCGCCACCGGCCAGAACACGATGTCTGCGAGCTCGAGGATGTCGAGGAGCTTTTCGTTGGTGTCCAGGACCGTGATCTCGCACCCGCCGCAACTGGCGGCCCAGTAGAACGCGAACTTGAGCTTGCTCACGATCGCGCCCCCTTCGGCGGTCTGCCCATCATGTATTCGTGCATCGCTTTCGCGGCCCTCTTCCCCGCACCCATGGCGCTGATGACGGTCGCGGCTCCCGTGGCCACGTCGCCCCCGGCGTAGACGCCTTCCAAGCTGGTGCGGCCGCTCGCATCCACGCGGATTATCCCCGTGCGCGGATCGACGTCCAGGCCTTCCGTGGTGCGTTGGATGAAGGGGTTCGGGGTCTGCCCGATGGCGACGATGACCGTGTCCACCGGCTCGGCGAAGTCGGAGCACGCGATCGGTTTCACCCCCCTCCTACCTTTGGCGTCGGGCTCGGTCAGCTCCATGCAGGCGCAGCGCATCTCCCTCACCCAGCCCTTCTCATCGCCGTAGAACTCGACAGGGGCGCAGAGGTACTTGCAGACGAGTCCTTCCTCCTCCGCGTTCTCGATCTCTTCCTTGCGCGCTGGCAACTCATCTCGCGAGCGCCGATAGTTCAGGCACACCTTTGCCCCCAGCCTCATCGAGCTGCGCGCGCAGTCCATCGCGACGTTGCCACCGCCGATGACCACGACGTGCTTGCCGATGCGTATCGGGGTGTCGGATTCGGGGAAATCGTAAGCCTTCATGAGATTCACGCGGATCAGGAACTCGTTCGCCGAGTAGATCCCTCCCAGGTTCTCTCCCGGCACGTTGAGGTACTGGGGCAGTCCCGCCCCGGTGCCGATGAAGACCGCGTCGTACCCTTGCTGCAGTAGCTCAGGGACCGTGTGGATGCGTCCGATGAGGTTCCCCAGGCGCACGTCCACGCCCAACCTCCTCACGAACTCCACCTCTCCCTTGACGATCGCCTTCGGAAGGCGGAACTCCGGGATCCCGTAGCTGAGCACGCCCCCTCCGACGTGCAGCGCCTCGAAAAGCGTGACCGCGTGCCCCAGCCTCACCAGGTCTGCTGCCGCGGTCAACCCCGCTGGCCCCGCTCCGATCACCGCCACCCTCCTTCCTGTCGGTGGGGCGCACTCGGGCACGTGGCACTCGTGCGTGCGTTCCCAGTCCGCGAGGAAGCGCTCCAGGCGGCCGATGTTGACCGGCTTCCCCTTCTTTCCCAGGACGCAGCCCTTCTGGCACTGCTCCTCCTGCGGGCAGACTCGGCCACAGACCGCCGGAAGCGCGTTCCTGGTCTTGATCGTCGCTATTCCGCCCAGATAATCCTTCTGAAGGATGCAGTTGATGAACTCGGGAATGGGGACTTCCACGGGGCATCCGGTGATGCACTGGGGGCTTTTGCATTGCAGGCACCTGCTCGCCTCGCGGAGCGCCATCTCTTCCGAATAGCCAAGCGCGACCTCGTTGAAGTTCTTCACGCGTTCGTTCGGCTCCTGCTTGGGCATCTCCACTGGTTCGGGTCGCTTTGAGGGGCTCGCCTTTTCCGCCTTATCCTTCGTTTCGGCCGTGCTCGCACCCCCTGTTCTTTTCCCAGAGCATCGAGCTTAGGCGCTCCTCGGGCAGCATCGTGCGCTGCCTCTTCACGAGCTCATCGAAGTCTACCAAATGCCCGTCGAATTCCGGTCCGTCCATGCAACCGAACTTCGTGCGCCCTCCGACGGAGACGCGGCAGACGCCGCACATGCCCATGCCATCGATCATGATCGGGGTGACCGTGACCACTGTTGGGATGCCGTAGGGCTTGGTTAGTTCGCTAACGCGCTTCATCATGACGATCGGGCCGAGGACGACGCAGCGGTCGAATCTCTCCTTGGCCAGCATGTCGGTCAAGAATCCCAACCCCTTCACACCGATGCTGCCGTCGTCGGAGCTGACTATCACGCGATCGCTTGACGCGGCCGCCTCGTCCCTCATGAAAAGGAATTCCTCGCTCCTGCACCCCAGTACGAGGGTAACGTCGTTCCCGGCCCGCTTCATCTCTCTCGCCTGGAGGACCGCAGGAGCGATCATGATGCTTCCCCCCACGACAAGGACGCGACCGAATGACCTGATATCAGAGGGATTGCCCAGCGGCCCGGTGACGTTCACCAGGCTCTCTCCTTCCTCGAATGTGCCGAGCTCCTTGGTCGTTTTGCCTACCTCGTGAAACGCGAAGGAGACGGTCCCCTTTGCGGAGTCACAGCCACAGATGGTCAGCGGGACCCTTTCGCCGCCCTCCCGAGCGATGACGATCACGAACTGCCCCACCTTGGCTTTCGCGGCAACGTCCGGCGCCTCGACTTCGAGCAGCGTTTCCTTCGGTGCCAGAATCCTCTTCGCCGCTATCCGGTACGTGCCGTCACCCCCTCCTTTGCCACTTGGCTGATCGGGGTCATCGACGCGAGCTTTCGAGAGAACGCGGCGAGCCTGGGACGGAACTCTCCCTCGCAGCGCGGCGAGAGCTCGTGGACCTCGAACCTTTCCTCCAGGCCCATCCTCTTGAGAGCCGCTGTCAGCACCTCGAGCTGCCGCACCGCCACATCCCTTCCCTGCGGGAGCTTGCAGTCTTTCTCCGCGCAAACCACGCCCATCACGCCGTCGAATCCGCAGCGGAAGGCGTTCGCGACGTGGACCGGATCGAGCCCCTTGAAGCAGGGGACCTCCATCAGCACAGCGCCCTCGTCCCGCAGCACGTCGGGGAAGTCGAGCGCCGAGTATTCCGACCATTGACAGCTGAACACGAGAATCGCAGGTTTGCCGCGCGCTCGGAGGGCGGGAGGCGCCTTGCCGTAGGACGCGAGGACGTCAGCGAACTCGTACCCGCGGACCTGGATCGCGTCGTGAGGACAGACGAGCTGGCACGCTCCGCAGCCGACGCATTTCTCGATGTTAATCGTCGGCGAGGAGAACGACTCGGCCTCGATCGCCTGATAGGGGCAGACGAAGACGCACTTGTCGCACCCCACGCACTTCTCGTTGCTCCACACCGCCCTGCGCGCGTGCTTGACCACCGTGAGCGTTTCGGGAGGGTAGCCGAGCTGCTCCAGCACCATTCCCGCCAGGATCATCCTCCTGGTCTCGATCTCCGTGCCCTCTTTCATGCGGCAGAATCGGTCCGGGCATTGGATGGAGACGATTCGGTTGACGCCTGCTTGCAGCGCTTTGAAAGTGAAATCCGTCGGGATGCGTCCGGCGCATGGAACCCTCAGCGCCAGGTGGGACTCCACCGGAACCCCTACCGCAGCCAAGATGTCCGCCACCTCGCCGCTGCTCGGCGCGCTCCCCCGGCACATCGTGACGAGGGTATCGACCCTGCCCCGTTGCATCGCGGACTTGACGTATTCGAGAAGGTGGTCGTAGTCGTAGTAGGCCATGTCGATCGCAGTGACCGGGCAGGCACTGTAACAGATGCCGCAGACCTGACACTTCTGGTTGTTGATCTCGACCTTCCCGGTCTCCGGGTCGCGGTCGATCGCCTCGAACGGGCAGAGGGAGTGGCAGACGCAGCACCGGCTGCATCTTTCTTGAACGATCTTCACCGATGCCAGGCAGCTATCGCTCATCCTCTCGGACCCCTCCCCGCGGATCAGTGTCGTACTGTATCGTCTTCCGACGATATGAGCGAATGCCTGACGATGACATCGATTGCTCGCATGAGTTAGGCTTTATAAACCCCCATCCTTCCTTTCTTCGCTGAATTTGCAGCATCTGGGAAGGCTCATCTTTTGCTGATGCGAGCGAGCACGGCGTCGCCGAAGCCGCTAGTCGAGACGGCCCCTCCGGCGTCGGGGGTCGCTATCCCGTCTTTGAAGGTGCGAACTAGCGCCTCCTCGGCGACTCTCGCCTCATTGCACAGACCAAGATGCCTCAACATCATGGTGGCAGAGAGGATGGTCGCCGTCGGGTTCGCTATTCCTTTGCCAGCGATGTCCGGCGCGGACCCGTGGCAAGGCTCGAAGACGGAGTACCTCTCACCGATGTTGCCACAGGCCGTGAACCCCAGCCCGCCCACCAGGGCCGCCGCTTCGTCCGATAGGATGTCTCCGTAGAGGTTCAGGGTCACGATGCACTGGAAATCCTTCGGCCTGGTGATGAGCGCTGCCGCCGCCGCGTCGACGAGCATCTCGCGTGCCTCGAGCCCCGTCCCCTCCATCTCCTCGAAGAAGACCCTTCGGAACAGTCCGTCGGACTTGCGGATCACGTTCGCCTTGTGCACGCAGTGGATGCGGTGCAGGCCACGCCTCTTTGCGAGCTCGATCGCATACTTCACGATGCGCCGGCACGCGTGTTCGCTGACCTTGCGCTCAAGGATGACGGCGTCGCCCTCCTCCCTCTCGATTCCAGTGTACATTCCTTCGGTGTTCTCGCGCACCATCACCAGGTCGATGTCCCCAACCCCTACGTTGGGAAGGATCTTGCGCGCCGGACGGACGTTCGCGAACAGTTCAAGCTCCCGACGCAGATAGAGCAGAGGCGAGCGGTAGTTCGGGTCCGCGATCGGAGTGGTGATTGCTCCGAAGAGCACCGAGTCCGACGCCCGGATTAGCTCCATCGTCTTCGGCGGCAGGTACCAGCCGTAGATCGCATTGCACTCGAGCCCCATGTGAGCGGGGATGAGCTCCAGCTCGTCGGTGACCGCGTTCAGCACGCGCACCGCCTCCGGAACGACTTCCTTCCCGATGCCGTCGCCCTTGATGACGACTATCCGCTTCAACCCTTAACACCCAGCCTATCGACGAGCGAGGCCACGATGATCGGAAGAGTAATCGTTGCGTCGCCTTCCACCGTCACCTGGTCCGCCGTCTCCTTCACCTTGCCCCAAGAGACCGCTTCGCGCACCTGCGCCCCTGAAAGCGAACCGTCGTATTCGAGGGCGGTGGTTAGGTAGATTGCGTAGTCCAGACCTCCCCGGAACTGGTTCCACCAGATTGTATGATGCTTCGAGATTCCTCCGCCGATGATGATGGCGCCCGTCTCCTTCGCCTCGAAGGTGATGTCGGAGAGGTCCTGCTCGTCCCGGAACAGGTCGAGCTTCAAGTTCCGATGAGTCTGCCAGTACATCCAGAGTTGGCTGCCGAACGAACCGTCGGTGATGCCGGGGACGTAGATCGGGACCCGGTTCTTGTGACACCAGTAGAGAAGCGAGCCCTCATCATCGATCCTCGCCCCCACCTGGTCTATGATGTCCCAGGTGGTGATCGAATCCTTCCCCTCGAGGATCTCCTCGAACATGGGGATGAGCTTGCGCTCGAGGACGATCCCGTAGCTCTGGTCGGGCACGAGGACGTTGCCGAGCCTGTTGACGCCCTTGCGCCTCAGCAGTGCATCGTCCATGCAGAAATCGCCGTGATAGTACTTCTTCCAGGTGCGCGCGAGGTCGTGGTCGAGGGTGCCACAGGTGGTGATGATGACATCGACAAGTTTGCGTTTGACCATCTCCACGATGATCCCTCGGGCGCCGGTCGCCATGATGCACGCCGGGAACGATAGGAACACTGTGCAATCCCTGCCGACCATCTTCTCGATGACGTCCACGGCGTCGGCGAGCTTCCGGCCGGTGAAGCCCCCCGATTCCTTCAGCTGCTTCACTAGCGCATCGACGCTCATTCCTTCCGTCACGCGCACGTCCCAAACCGGTCGCTGCTTGGCCATTGGACCCGCCTCGGTTGGGAGTGATTGTTCCCGGGGAGATAAATATTGGGAAAACGATGCGTCGCCGGTCATGACAGAAGCGCTCGTGAAGGACATAATGACGAGGTCCGTGGTTACGCTCCGTCCGAACATGACCCTCAGAGAGGCTTCCAAGGTTCTTTTCGAAAACCATGTCTCCGGAGCGCCGGTGGTGGATGATTCGGGGGCGATCGTCGGCGTTCTCGCGGAGAGCGATATACTGAAAGCGATAAAGACCTACGACCGCCGCCTTCACATGACCTACTCTTCGCCCTCCCTGCTGAGCGTCTGCTTCCGCCCGGAGTACAAGGAGAAAGAGCTTCAGGACGCGATCTGCGAGTTCCAGGAGGAGCTGGTCAAGGACGTGATGACCATAGAGATCTACGTCCTCGAGCCTGAGGACACGGTAACTCGCGCCATTCTTATCCTGAACAGCTTCGGCATCAATCGCATCCCAATCGTGAAGGGAAAGAAGGTTGTCGGGATCGTCACCCGCGCCGACATCATCCGCTATCTCGGTTCGCAGTCGACACAAGCGTCACCCAACCAGGAAAAGCCTTTATCTCTGAAGTAGGGTTGTCCGGGGATAACGTGAAAAAGGCTCAATGCGCAATGCTTTCGATCTACAGTAATTCGGCCCTCGTCGCGCTGAAGCTGGCGGTCGGAATCCTGATGATGTCAGTGAGTGTGCTTTCCGAGGCCATTCACTCGATGATCGACCTGATCGCCGCCATCATCGCGAACTACTCGATCCGCAAGAGCCTCAAGCCCGCCGACCTGGACCACGAGTATGGTCACGCCAAGTACGAGAATCTCGCGGGAGTCGTCGAGGCGATCCTGATCTTCTTCGCCGCTGTGCTCATCATCTATGAGGCGGTCAACCGCCTGATCGAGAACGCACCGGTCGAATTCCTGCTGGCAGGCATAGTCGTAATGGGCATATCCGTCGTCGCGAACCTCTCAGTATCGCACATGCTGATCAAGGTCGGCAAGGAAGAGGATTCCATCGCGCTCATCGCGGATGGCATGCACCTCCGGACGGACGTCTACACTTCCTTGGGCGTGTTCATCGGCCTCGTGCTGATCAACGTGACCAACATCGAGATCCTCGACCCGATAGTCGCCATCATGGTCGCTTTCCTGATCATGAAGGCAGCTTGGGACCTTACACGCGAGTCGAGCAAGGGGCTCGTCGATCAGTCGCTCCCTCCCGAAGAGGAAGAGGTGATTCGGAAGGTGCTTAATGAGAACTCCTTCCATTTCGTAAACTTCCACGCCTTGCGAACGCGCAAGGCCGGCGCGGAGAGGTTCATCGACCTGCACCTGGTCGTCAACCGGCAGATGTGCGTCTTGGACGCCCACAACCTCTGCGAGACGCTCGAGCAGGCGATCGAATCGCGCCTGCCTCACACCAGCGTGCTCATCCATCTCGAGCCGTGCGGGAACGAGGACTGCCCCTATTCCAAGGGCGACCGATTCATCAAGGTTGAGTGAGCGTCAAGGTCTCGTCCCACCGTCGAAGGGTCTCCACCAGTGATCGATGAGACTGCTCCGCCGGGGCATTGTTGTCGAGCACCTGCCATGGCGGCCGCGCGAGCCTGAGGACCTTCGATCTTGCTCGCTTGAGGCTCGGTAGGTCCTCGAACATCTCCAACCTATGCTCGCGCTCGAGGATCCGTTTCAGCGCGTTGAGGGGCTGAACATCCACAAGCAGGAGCCGCTCGGGGACCGGCAGCACCCGCGAGAAGAAGTCGTACCCTGCGAACATGAACTTCTCGGGCAGGTACGCGGTGGCCATCAGATAGCGCACGTAGACGATGGTATCGTACCTGCGGCTGTCGCGCCTCAGCGATGCAACCGACAATAGCACATCCCCGATGAAGAAGACCGTCGCCACGGCGCGCATCATCGCCCCTCGCTCTTCGAGACTTCTCCTTGCCAGCTTTCCGCTGATCCTCTCCGAGGGATGGATGCGGACCAGCACCTTCTCTCCCCTTCCCCGGTAGTATTCCTCGATCCAGCGCGCGTGCGTACTCTTCCCCGAACCGTCGATGCCGTCCACGACTATCCAGCGCAGCGAATCACACTCCTAGGAGCAGTAGCAGGGCGGCGGTCCCGAGCGGGATCGTCAGGTTGTCGAATTGTCCGGGGGTCAGGAGTTCGAGGGCGGCCACGAAGACGCCGGCGGCGAGGGAGACCCCGGCTGCCAGCGCAGGAGAAATGTAGTGCATGGCGATTAGACCGGCCGAAGCCAGAGAGCCGTAGAACAGGATGATCGCGAACGAAGCAACCGCGGTCGCTGCGAAAACCGTCAATGTGCCCTCCAGGGTCTTCTTGCCAAGAAGGACGTGACGTCCATAGCGCTTCCCGATCAATCCTCCCATCCCGTCGCCGTATGACATCGCCACGATGGCAATCGAAGCGACCAGCCTGTTGTCGAAGAGGAGGAGCGCGAGGATCGTCCAGGAGATCGCGTAGTAGACCAGACCGAGGTCGTGGCTCTCCCCGGTGGTGCGTCCCAGGAATGATCCGCGCACCTTCCGCGAGGGCGAACGCGAGGACGCGAGCAACAGGAGAGGTATGAAGGGGGCGGCGGCAAGCAGGGCCATCACGTAGGAGGTCTGAAAGATCCACCAAATGAGGACGATGTTCCCGACCATGACGTGCACGAACTTGCGTTGGACGCCGGCTCGCTGGACTGGCGCGAGTCTTGCGGCCATAATGACGACTACGGCGACGTAGAGGTAGACGGCCGCCAGTCCGATCAGGTCACCATCTGCAATCATGGCCGCGAAGAATCTCGCTGCGCGCTATTTCTGCCTTTCCAAAGGCGATGGCCAGACCAAGCGAAGTTGCAGTAGGGCCATGGAATCGCATGGGGATAACCATCCGGTAAGGTATATCTAGACAGCCAGCCGACTGACCTTCCTAATGCACGAAGGCGGGGGTTTCCAGATGACCCAGGTCCTGGAGGCAATGGACGCCGCCGGACTGAAGGGCCCTGTGCTACTGGACGTTCCGTCAACGCAGTTCGTGAAGACGAGCCTGCTTCTAATCAAGGGGCTCTCGCAGGACCGCGGACTACCGGGACTATTCGTCTCTGTGGACCGTCCGCATCAGTACATGGTACACCTGCTCAGCGTGCAGCGGGTCAAGACGGAGAACCTCCGATTCCTGGACGTCATCAGCCGGTTCGCGGCCGACACCAAGACTGCGTCGGCGAAGGTAGGAATGGCTGACGGTCCCTTCCACATTGACCGCCTGGTGAGTTCTTTCCCTGCGCTAGCGAACAATGGTTCGAGCGAGCAGAACGCCGGCTCGAAATACAGGTACGTCATCATCGACAACCTCGCCTCCCTGCTCGCTTTCAACAACTTTTCCTCCGTGAGCATCTTCATCGAAGCACTCGTGCACCATTCGGAGGAGAACGGTGGGCTTCTCATCCCAATCATACTCGACAGCCAGAAGAGCGCCGCCTTGTACGACGCGGCAAGAGCGATGTGCCACGAAGAGCTTCGCATACGCGTAGTCTGCGAAGCGGCGCCCGCAGGATCATCACCGAACACCCTAGGGGAAACGAAGGAGACCTAGAATGCAAGAAGGCAGGCGAGACAGGCAGGATCTAGTGCGCATCACCAGCGGCATACCCGGCCTCGACGAGATGATAGAGGGCGGATTCCCCTTCCCATCGGTGATCCTGGTCTCTGGCCCGGCCGGCACCGGCAAGACCACATTCGCCCTCAAGTACCTCTGCGAAGGGGCGAAATGCGGGGAGCAGGGTCTCTACTTCACCACGCTCAGCGAGCCGACGCAATGGATGCTTCGCTACGCTTCACAATTCGACTTCATCGATAGGGACTACTTTGGGGACGAGATCGTCTACATGGACCTGGGCACGATGCTGCGAGAGTTCGATCATGCCAAGTTGCTCGAGATCATGGAGGCGAAGATCGCCGAGGTGGTGCCTCAGAGGATCGTCATCGACCCGATCACGGTGTTCGGGGGAATGATCAAGGGAGACTACCGCGCGTTTCTCTTCGACCTATTCAACCATCTCAAGAACTGGAACGCGGCCACGGTCGTCACCGGAGAGGTCGCTCCTGGTGAGATCTATCCGCCCGAGGTCTCCTACGCGGTCGACGGAATCGTGCTGCTCATGCTCAACGAGGAGGAAGGCGCGAGACGCAAGTACCTGGAGGTGCTCAAGATGAGAGGGACGAACCACATCACCGGGAAACAGTCAATCGATATCACCCGGCGCGAGGGCATCACGGTGCTCAAGGCTAGGTTCTGAGTATGAACATGAGCGCCGTGACGGCGAAGGCCGCCACCGTCATGATCACGACGCGCGTTTGAACCGCCTTGGCGACGTCCTTGCACGTTACTCTGCTGAGGAGGAGCTTGTTGGCAGAGGCGATCGCGGTCGCGAGCACCGCGGTTATCGCCGCGGTCCATGGATCGATCGTGCCGACGAACGCCAGTGTCGAAACGGAAGCGACCACCGCGGCACTGGATGCGAATCCGCCAAGAGCGATGAGCAGCACCGCCCCGCTCCCCAGGACGTGCTGGAGGCCGACATCCAAAGCGGAGATCGCTACGAATATCGCTCCGAAGCGCAGCGCCGCCCCCACCGAGAACGGCGATTCGATTTCCAGTTTCTCGCTCACTGGCTTCGTCTTGACTGTCAGCCCCATGGCGAATCCGAAGGCGGAGAGCACGATCATCGGCAGCGCCAGGATAGTGGCTGTGGCGAACGAGGGATCGGAGAAGGCGCACACCGCCAGGTCGCGGACGAACATGGTCGCGTTCGCCATGACGATCCCCGCGACCGCCATCGGAACAAGGTCCCTGTTCTTCTTGGCGAGATTGCTCAGGGAGATGGTGGCCGCCTCCGAACTGACCAGTCCTCCGAGCAATCCCGAGACCTTCATCCCCAAGGCCGCTCCTTTTGAACGGATCAGAAGGAAGGAGACGAAGGAGATTGAAGACACGAACACCACGATGAGGAAGAGATTGCTGACGTCCAGCGCGCGTCCTTGGTTGAGGATGTCGAACTGCGGCGGGAAGGCGAG
>Ga0335071_10007958_pt1 | contig 10890 bp, 3 predicted proteins | sample Lox_Sample_15_FD_206724 | JGI IMG/M metagenome (GOLD analysis project Ga0335071, IMG submission 206724) | Soil microbial communities from Loxahatchee National Wildlife Refuge, Florida, United States - Lox_Sample_1.5 | ecosystem: Environmental > Terrestrial > Soil > Wetlands | place: USA: Florida...
CCACCAGCACCGCCAAATCCCGCGGCTGTTCTCCATCGCCGATCACGAGCAGCAAAACTAGCCAGCCGAACCCCTCCCGGCACGCACCCGTCCCGAAGTCCCCGCGGTAGTTCGGTCAACAAGTCGTTCTTGCGGCCGGGCACCATCTTCACATGCCGAGCATTGACCAGCATCAGTTCAAACCCGCGCTCATCCAGCACATCCCAGACGGGTTTCCGTACTGGCCGGTCGCCTCCATCACCACGTGACTCACCTGGTGTTCGGCCAGCCAATCCGCCAGCCGGTTGATATCCCCGGCCACCGCCGAGAACGTCCGCACCTGCGCTACCCGCTTACCGCGCGACCCCGGAACACGCAGTCACGCAACAACTTCAGCCTTGCCAATATCAATACCGGCAAACCTGCTGACCACCACATCCATACCCAGCCTCCGTCCACCGAACCCTTACCCGGCGGTGGAGCCCGGTGGGATCACCCGTGTAAACGACGCTGTCAGACGTGCTCAAAGCAAACAATTCGCGGTGCCGAACGCGATCCCAGACTCAGTCTTTACTCCGGACTCCCAGCACCAAGAAAATCCGAGCTCACCCGAGCCCACCAGCCACCATTCTCACGCCCTCGCGGCGGCCACCGGCCATGCCGGTCTTTACTGATATCAAGATCGGAACAGCCTTCGACCTTGGTGGTTTTTGGCGCACAAAAATAGCGTCGAGCAAAAGGGTTCATCGCTTTGCGGTCCTAGCGCCGGCGGGCGGTGGGATCTTCGCTGTTATTCACGAAATCTCCAGTGCTACAACGCTTTTAAGCGTCAACCAACATTCTTCTGCAGTGTACGCAGGCTGTACGCGAAAGTGTACGCGATTCTGACCTGCGGATTTCGCTGGAGTGACCAGGAAATCGGTGATTTTCGGCGTACCCGTACACAGAGAGAGATTTTAACCGCTGCGCGGCGCCACCACCCGTACGCTCGAAGACTTTGCGAACCGCCCCGGGGTTTGCTGGCCATCACGGCGTTTGCTGCGTGCGGCCTTGGACGTGTGCGACGGCCGTCGATACCAGCGCTATTGCCAGCAGTGCGCCCAACAGGCTCACAGAAACAGGGCTCAAGCTGAATCAGCAAACTGAAAGCCGAGGTGTTCGGGGACTTAGGTCACCCAATATCGGGGCGTAGGTAACTTACACGACCCGGCCAGCAACCATACGGTTAGCTATGAGCAAGCTAATCAAGATCGTCGCCGCGATCGCGGCTGCTCTGCCCGCGGCATCACCAATCGCTTCCGACAGGCCGGGAGGAGCGAGCATATGGGTGTGAACGACGAGGATTTTTGGGACGATCTGCTCGGGCATATCCGGCAGCAGGTGCTGATACCGGTCGTGGGGCCTGACTTGACGACGATCAATGTCGGCGGCGGCGAACAGACGCTTACGACGCTCATCGGCCAACACCTTGCTGATAAGTATCGCCTGTCCGTGTCACCGGGGGTCACCACCATGGGTGAAGCGGTGGCGGCATTCCTGCGAGAACGCGGTCGAGATGAGCTCGAGCGGTTGTATTCCCGGATCAACGACATCATCGTGAAGCTCGATCCGACGCCTGGCGATGCGCTCTGTAACCTCGCCGCCATCGCTGACTTGCACCTGTTCGTGACTACGACGCCCGACCACCTACTTGCGCAGGCGCTCAACAAGATCCGATTCCATGGTAGGTCGGCGACGCGTGAAATAGCGTTTTCCCCGTATCAGTCCACTGTTGTACATGAGCGAAATGCGCAACCGGCTGCGCCAACCGAGAGTGTGGTTCTGAGTCTGTTCGGTCAAGCCGCTTCCACCCCCGAGTATGCGATCCACGAGGAGGACCAGCTTGAGTGGCTCCACGCATTGCTCAGCGGCGCGGCGAGCCTGCCCGAGTGGCTCGCTTTCCCGCTAAAACATCAGCCGATGTTGTTTGTCGGCTGCCAGATTCCCGACTGGCTCGGGCGGTTCTTGCTGCGTTTGGAGAGCAACACTCGGCTGTCGCTTGAGTCCAAGCAGTTCTTCTTCGTCGGTTCCTCCACTTCCGCCGAACCATCCCTTTCGAACTTCTTCGCAACATACTGTCGCAAGACGCAGGTCCAGCAGCTGCAGATGGAGCCGGCCGCATTTGTCGCAGAGTTGCGTAAGCGGTGGGAGGAACAATCCACCACGAGGCCACGCACACCAGCGGACACCATTAGTCCTCCTCCTCCCCCTCCAGACGCGCCGACGATCTTCATCAGCTACCTGCGTGAGGATGTCGACGCTGCCCGGCGGCTGTCCGAGGCGATCTGCGGGCTGGGCGGGGATGTGTGGCTGGACGAGGGACGGCTCTGCCCGGGCGATATCTGGGAGCAGGACATCTTGACCGCCATCCGCAAAACTGTCCGTTTGTTCGTCCCAGTCATCTCGGCCAACACCGAGCGGGAGGAGGAAGGCTACGTGTTCCGAGAGTGGGCCGAGGCGGTAGATCGGTCGCGCTCCATTCCGCGTCGCCGCTTCATCGTGCCCGTAATCGTCGACGAAGACTACGCGGGCGACCCAAGTCGGTATCGGCAGATTCCAGATGTCTTCAGGCGCTTACAGTTTGGCCACGCGCCAGCTGGTGACCCGAATGCGGAACTGCTGGCGATGTTGACCGCCGAAATCCGTGCTATGCGGCGCGAGGTGGCGGCGTGATCGACGCAACGGCGACCACACAGCTCGACGCCGACAACCCGTGGCCGGGTCTTGAGGCGTTTGAGGAAAACGCGCGTGCGTTTTTCCACGGACGCGACCATGAAGCAGAATCGTTGCTGAATCATGTGCTTGACGCCTCGGTCACGGTCCTGTACGGGCGGTCGGGCCTCGGCAAGACGTCGCTGCTGCGAGCGGGCCTGTTTCCATTGCTGCGCGAGCGCAACTTTCTGCCGGTCTACGTGCGCTTCGACATTAAGCCGGGTGCGCCGCCACTCACTCGCCAGCTCCATGAGTCTGTCCAGAAAGCGATTCGGGCCGACGTGCCCGATGCGATGCTGCCGTTGGATGACGAACCTCTTTGGGAATACTTGCATCGCAGCGACTTTGAGTTATGGAGTGCGCAGAACTATCAACTTACGCCGGTGATTGTGCTCGACCAGTTCGAAGAGCTCTTTACCCTCGGTGAGCGGGTTTCCGATCTCGTCCGGGCGTTCAGGGATGACCTTGGTGACCTGGCCGAGAACCGCATTCCCGCCGATCTGGGCGCGCGGATCGACGGCCACGCGACTGTAGCTGCACGACTTCAGTTGCGGTCGCGCAAGTACAAGCTCCTAATAAGCCTGCGGGAAGACTTTCTTCCCGAGCTTGAAGGCTGGCGCCAGCTTATTCCCGCGCTGGGACAATCCCGGCTGCGGCTGCTTCGCTTGCAGGCAGGCGAAGCTTTCGATGCGGTGCAGAAACCAGCTGCGCACATGATGACAGGTGCGTTGGCGCGCCGGGTGGTGGGCATTATCGCCGGCAGGGACCTCCACCGGGGCAGCGATACCGCCTTGCCAGATGGCGCCCGGCCTGGTGATGAGATTGACGCCGCCGAAGTCGAGCCTGCGCTGCTGAGCCTATTTTGCCGCGAACTCAATGAGGAGCGGAAGCGGCGTGGGCAGTCGCATTTCGACGAGCAGCTAATCGAGCACGCCAAGAGTGACATTTTGTCGAACTACTATTTGTCATGTGTGGGTGATCTGCCGTCGCGCGTTGCGGAGTTCATTGAGTCGGAGCTGATCACCGAGAAAGGGTTTCGCAACAGCTACGCCCGCGAGGACGCGGTGCCATCGCATCTGACCGATGACGAACTCAACAGGCTGATTCGCATGCGGCTGCTACGACTCGAGGAACGCTACGGCGCGCAACGGATCGAACTGACCCACGACGTGCTCACCGGAGTCGTCCGCGAACACCGCGACCAGCGGCGCGCCGAAGAGGAGAAAGCGGCGCTGGCGGCACGCGCGGAGCAGGAACGGCAAGCCGCCGCGCAACGCGAGGCCCAGCTCGAAGCCGAAAAGCAGCGTCAGCAAACCGAGCTCCAAGCTGCCAGGAAACTGGCTGCCGTGGAAGCCGCAGCTAAGGAGGAAGCGCAGGCCCGTGAGGCGGTGCTGCGCAAACGCACGCGCACACTGCGGATCGCCGTCGTCGTCGCGCTCGTGATCGCGGTGGTGGCCGTTGTGGCGTTGGTGTGGGCGGCCATCAATGGCCATATAGCGAAGCAACGGTTTTACGAGGCCACCAGTGTCAAGCTCAATGCCGACGCACAGGGTATGCTGGCGGGCACGCTTGCCGGCGGTGATGTCCGCGCCTTCGAGGAACTGCTCGTCGCCAGATCTCTTAACCCGCCCGATGGCGGCCTACTCTACAGCGCCGTCGTCAAGAGGCAGAGCACGATCAAGATCATTGAAACACCCACACGGATCAACAGGCTGGCGTTTAGTCCCGATGGTCGGCGCATCGCCTCGGCCAGCCAAGACAGCGGTGATGTGAGCATCTGGGATGCTGACACAGGCGCGAGCCACACGCTCGCCAGCGGCGAGAAGAGCCTGTCGAGCGTGGCGTTCAGCCTCGCCGGTGATCGCATCGCAGCCGGCACTTCCGAAACCGGCTATGTCGTGTTCTGGGACGCGCGCACGGGCGAGCGCATCGGGAAACAAAGGGGCAACGAAGGCGGCATTTCCAGCATCGACTATAGCCGCGACGGTCACCGCCTCGTCTCGGGTGGATTTGATTACACGGTGCAGATCTGGAACGCCGACACCGGCCAACCCAGTGGCCCACCCCTAAAACTCCGACGATTCCGCACGGAGCCGGGCGCAGGAGTCGAAGCGGTAGCGTTTAGTCCCGACGGGCGCCGCATCGCGGTGGGCTGCGGCGACGACTCGGTCCGAATCCTGGACGCCGACACAGGTCAACGGATCGTTCCACCGCTCTGGATCGTCCCCGAGCCCGGCCATGGGGGAGGGGTAACCAGCGTCGCGTTCAGTCCCGACGGGCACCAGCTGGTTGCCGCCAGCGGCGCCGGGGGATCTTTTCAAATCTGGAATGCCGAAACCGGCGAACCCATCGGCGACCCGGTTCGAGGTGACCATTTGGGTCTATACAGTGTGGCGTTCAGTCCGGGTGGGCATCGCATCGTCACCGGTGGTGCCGACGGAACGGTCAGGCTTTGGGATGCGGCCAGCAGGCAACGGATCGGCCGATCGCTGACTGGCCATCAGGAAGCGGTCCTTGCTGTGGCGTTCAGCCCCGACGGTCACCGCATAGCCAGCGGCGCCCAGGATCGCACGATTCGGTTGTGGAACGCCGACCTGCAACGCCCACTGATCGCCGCGGAACACGGTTTCGATAACGTCGATTTCAGCCGCCACCGGGATCGTATCGCAACAGTCGACTTTCAGCGCACGGCGCAGGTGTGGAGCGCTACATCGGGAAAACCGATCAGCCCACCCATGCAGATCGATCAGAAGGGCAACATCGGGGTGCTGTTCAGCCCCGACGGGCGTCGCCTCATTACCGGCGGAGAAGACGACGATACCCTTCGCCTCTGGAATGCCGACACCGGCGACCCGATCGGTGCAGCAATCAACAGCGGACACGGGAAGGGGGAGCTCAATGACTTCGCATTCAGCCCCGACGGTCAGCGTGTGGCCACCAGCGGCGGAGACGGCAAGATACGGCTGTGGGCCACCGACACGGATGGTCTCCATCTGATCGAGAAATGGTCTCCACCTGAAAACTACAGGGTTTACGCGCTCGACTTCAGCCCGGACGGTAGCCGGATCGCCGCATCGATTTCGAACGGGGATGTGTGGTTCTTGAACGCACGCACAGGCGATCCCATGGGTGAGCCGCTCACCGGACATCCGGTCGCAGCTGCCTCCTTAGTGTTCAGTCCAGACGGTCGGCGCCTCGCAGCGGCCGGCATTGATAACACCATCGGACTTTGGAATATCGACCATGGTAAGGCCATTGTCAAAGCGCTCACCGGCCATCACGACGCGGTGACCAGCGTGGCCTTCAGCCCGGACGGTCGCCAGCTGGTCTCCGGCGACGGCGACGGTAGCCTGCGGCTGTGGAACGCCGACACCGGCAAACCGATCGGCGAGGGGGTGCCCGCCGCCCACACCGACACCGTCGTCGGTGTGGGCTTCAGCGCCGATGGGCAGCGCATCTTTTCTGCGAGCCACGACGGCACCGTGTTGTCCTGGCCGGCGGTGGCAACCCCAGAGGATCTGTGCCACAAGCTCACCACCAACATAAGCCACAAGCAATGGGACGAGTGGGTCTCACCTCATATCCACTACATCAAGGCCTGCCCCACGTTGCCAGTCGCCACCGATGACGGTTCCCACTGAACAGTAAAGGTGGGGAAGCCTTGGCAATTCTCGATGGCTGCGCACTGACCGGCCTGTCCGCCGGCCCTCGCGTTCGATGACGACGGTCTGCAGCGCTTCCGTTGCTCCAGAGACCGCGACCGCGAATCCGGCCAGCCGCCGCCGACGATGCAGAGGTGGTAGGGCGGGCTGCTTTGCGATCGTGCGAGTCGGGCGGTTCTGTCGGGGGACCAGTCGGGGACCACACGGTATGCGCCCGAGAGAACGACCTGCGCACCTGCGCACGTCTGCGCGATCACCGCAAGCCCGCAAACCGGCCGCGACCTGCGGAGATGCCTTGCTGCTACTTCCTGGGGGTCAAGCGGGTTCTGCACTTTCGCCTCGACGTGGGTCAGGAAGTTCGACGTCCCGGATCAACCGGCCTCCGAGCGGCGGGGACCGCAACATTGGGAACAGATTTGGGAACAAAACTCCGCGAAACCGCCCGAAATCAGTGCAACCTGGCGCACCACGTGGGCCACTTCACCGTTACTGACCTGCGGATTTGAGACTTTACGGACACTAGAAAAGCCTCGGCTCGTAGCTCATAACCCAGAGGTCGCAGGGTGCGCATTCCTTATGACAAGTGCGTTCACAACCGCCTTCCGGCGGCCGAAACCCGTAGCCCCTCACCACCTTTATCGGTCAGCGTGTGCCAAGTCTGACCAACCGGGAGCCGTCGCCTGCAACCCTTATCTAAAACACCAAACCTTGGTAGAGAGACCTACCGGCGATGAGCTCGGCATTCGCGAGTCCTATTGCGCGAGGCCAGGGTGTCGGGGTGGTCGGCGCCCAGCACCCGCTCCCGGTCGGCGAGGGTGCGCTCGTGGAGCGGGATGGCCTCGTCGAGGCGCCCCGCCGACCGGTAGGCGTCGGCGAGGTTGTGGCGCGAGGTCAGGGTGTCGGGGTGATCGGCGCCCAGGATGCGCTCGCGGTCCGTGAGGGTGCGCTCGTATAGCGCGATCGCCTCGTCGAGGCGCCCCGCCGACTGGTAGGCGTCGGCGAGGCTGCCGCGCGAGATCAGGGTGTGGGGGTGATCGGCGCCCAGGATGCGCTCGCGGTCGGTGAGGGTGCGCTCATGGAGCGCGATCGCCTCGTCGAGGCGCCCCGCCCAGGCGTAGGCGTCGGCGAGGTTGTGCCGCGAGATCAGGGTGTCGGGGTGATCGGCGCCCAGCACCCGCTGGCAATCGGTGAGGGTGCGCTCATGGAGCGCGATCGCCTCGTCGAGGCGCCCCGCCGACTGGTAGGCGTTGGCGAGGTTGTGGCGCGTGGCCAGGGTTTCGGGGTGATCGGCGCCCAGGATGCGCTCGCGGTCGGTGAGGGTGCGCTCATTGAGCTGGATCGCCTCGTCGAGGCGCCCCGCCGAGGCGTAGGCGTCGGCGAGGTTGTGGCGCGAGGTCAGGGTGTCGGGGTGATCGGCGTCCAGGATGCGCTCGCGGTCGGTGAGGGTGCGCTCGTGGAGCGCGATCGCCTCGTCGAGGCGCCCCGCCGACTGGTAGGCGTAGGCGAGGCTGCCGCGCGAGGCCAGGGTGTCGGGGTGATCGGCGCCCAGCACCCGCTCGCAGTCGGCGACGGCGGCCTCGAACAGGGGGATGGCTTCATCGAGGCGCCCCGCCCAGGCGTAGGCGTTGGCGAGACCGTGGCGCGCATCCAGGGTGTGGGGGTGATCGGCGCCCAGGATGCGCTGGCGGTCGGTGACGGTGCGCTCCAGCAGCGCGATCGCCTCGTCGAGGCGCCCCGCCTCCTGGTAGGCGTAGGCGAGGTTCTTGCGCAACTGCAGGGTGTCGGGGTGATCGGCGCCCAGCACCCGCTCGCCGTCGGCAACGGTGCGCTCCAGCAGCGCGATCGCCTCGTCGAGGCGCCCCGCCTCCTGGTAGACGTAGGCGAGGTTGTGGCGCGAGGCCAGGGTGTGGGGGTGGTCGGCGCCCAGGATGCGCTCGCGGTCGGTGAGGGTGCGCTCCAGCAGCGGGATCGCCTCAGCGAGGCGCCGCGCCGACTGGTAGGCGTAGGCGAGGCTGCTGCGCAACTCCAGGGTGTCGGGGTGATCGGCGCCCAGGATGCGCTCGCAGTCGGCGACGGTGCGCTCCAGCAGCGGGATGGCTTCATCGAGGCGCCCCGCCGACCGGTAGGCGCCGGCGAGGCTGTGGCGCGAAGCCAGGGTGTCGCTGTGATCGGCGCCCAGGATGCGCTCGCGGTCGGTGAGGGTGCGCTCCAGCAGCGGGATCGCCTCGTCGAGGCGCCCCGCCGAGGCGTAGGCGTAGGCGAGGTTGTGGCGCGAGGTCAGGGTGTCGGGGTGGTCGGCGCCCAGCACCCTTTCGCAGTCGGCAGCGACATGCAGCCCGAGGTCGATGGCCCGTGTGAGGTCCGCTGCGGCCGCGAGTTGTTGCACTCCCCACGTCCGGGCGCGCAGCTCTCGGGCCATGATGTCCGGATCATCGGGCGGCGCAACGCTCGTCACCTCCCACAGCGCCTCGATGTGGGAGACCAGTTCGGATCCGAGGTCACGCTGGGCCCAGGCCCGCAACTCGTCGAACAGGTGCGGCTCCAGCATGTCCAATGTGTGGGCCAACGTGGGAGTCCACCTACCGGCGGCCTGGTCGCGTTCGCGCAGTACCCGGGCGACCAGCCGGTGCATGATCACCGAGTCCCCGCCGACTGACCACGACAGCAGCGATCCGCGAACGCCGCCCTCCAGTGCCGCATCGACCGCCCCCTCAGCCGACTCGTCCATGTCCGCGTGGTTGACCGCGTCGAGCAAGTCGCGACGAACCCCCGCCGGGGACAGCACCGCCACCACCCGCAGCAGTAGCCCGGTGATCCCCGAGGGATCCTCGCTCTCGGTGGTTTGGATCGACAGCAGCAGCGCCGCCGCGGTGGCGTGCGGATAGCCTTGTCCGGCGACTCGGCCGAGCACCTCGGCCACCGGGACCCGGGCCAGCCGCTGCAGGTAGCGCTGGTAGGTGAGCCGCTGACCGCGGATGGTTGCCGCCGCTTGGGCCAATGCCACCGGAAAATCACCCAGCTGCGCGGCAACGGTCGCGGCGCCGGCCTCGTCGTCAACGTCGGTGCGCTGCCGCAGATAGGCCACCGACTCCGGGCGGCTAAACGCCGCAACATCCACCCCTTGCCCGAATTCGCTAAACGCGCGATCGGTGCTAGTGATCACCACCCGCGTGCTTCCGGCTGCGGGCAGGAACTCCAGCAGGGTGTCGGGATCGACCGCGTTGTCGAACACCACGAGCGCCGCATCGCGACGGGCCTCCAGATGCTCGCGCAGCCGCTGCGCGGACTTCAGCGAATCACCGTCGGGGTCGGCCACCCCCACCCGCTGCGCGATGCGCGCCAACCCGCTCAAAAGGCCGTCACGAGATTCGGCGTTCACCCAGGCCACCAACCCATCACCGGCGGCCACCCGGGCCCGGGCGTAGGCCGCGGCGACCTGGGTCTTGCCCACCCCCCGCAACCCAGTCAACGCGCACACCACCGCCACCCCGGCTCCCTCGAGCGCGTCCGCGAGCCGCTGCACCGTCACGCGCTCCACAAACGCCTGCGGCTGGCGCGGAATCTCGCCCACCACCACCGCACCCGGGGCCGTCACATCAAGCCACGGCAGCTCCGGCCCCACCCCCTCGATAGCCTTGTTGAGCTGATCCAGCGCCGCGGTGTTGAACCGCACCGGCGGGCCACCGGGCACCGCGATCTCGGTGCGGGCGCCCGCGGCGAATAGATCACAGCGGTGCCAGCGCGCGGTGATGTCGCCATCGCCGGTGTCTTCCAGGCGCGCCACCAGGATTCGTTTGCCGAACCCCTCGGCGGTGCGGTACTCGACCGTGCACTCGGTTGACGCCAACCACTTTGCCGACAACAAACAGATCAGATACCGACAGCGGGAATTGCTGGTTAGCAGCTGAGCGTCCCAGTGCTCACCCAGCCGCAACCCCGTTCGCGGATCGATATCCAGAAAAATCTCGTCGGCCAGCTCCGGGCGCTGCTCACCTAGCCAATGCTTGAGCGCCACCGCCTCGCGCCAGTCGACGCTGGAGTGGCTCATAAAGATTCGCGACACCCGAACCCCTTCACCCGGGCCCACACCACAGCGTGCCAAACAAGTCTGACATTCCCCGCCCAGCCCAGCCTGATGTATGCGAAATCCCCCCACAAAAACCAACTCTTCGCGGTTGTCCGCACTGGAGTGGCGCAGTCCCAGAAGCCGGGTCCAACCGGCCCCGTTCTTGTCACCGGCTTGTCACAACCAGTGCGCGACACCCGGGTATGGAATGGCACGCGCTGGAACCATTACCGCTGAACAGAGGCGTCACGCGAACTTGGCGACACCGTAAGACACCCCGTCTCACGGACTGTAAATCCGTCGGCCGTGTTGGGGGGCACTCAGGTTGAGCACCAAAGGGTAGAGATCCGGCACTGACCGTGAGCAGCTTGTTGGCTGGTCATGCCGGGGTTTGGTGTTCGCGGTGCCGGGGCGGCACGGTGATCACGTCGT
>Ga0335071_10007959_pt1 | contig 10890 bp, 6 predicted proteins | sample Lox_Sample_15_FD_206724 | JGI IMG/M metagenome (GOLD analysis project Ga0335071, IMG submission 206724) | Soil microbial communities from Loxahatchee National Wildlife Refuge, Florida, United States - Lox_Sample_1.5 | ecosystem: Environmental > Terrestrial > Soil > Wetlands | place: USA: Florida...
CAATAAGCACGGCGCCTCCTATAACAGAGGCAGAGCAGCCCAAGCCAACCCACCAGCGACGCCACGGAAACCCCCGCCCCGAGCGCGAATCCGGCGGGGTGGTATTCAAGCCGGAAGCGATGATGCCCCGCCGCCAAAGGGATCGCTCGCAAACAATAGTTGGCCGGCAACACGTCATAGTGGGTTTGCGCCGTCACGGCCAGGGGCCGAACCCGCCAGCCTTTCGCATACGTGTCGGTGACGAGCAGGATGCTCGGCGATAAGACGTCCGCCTCGATTGTCAGGTAGTCCGTGCCGGAATCCGTCAGCTTCGCCGTGCCGGGGTTGGCCGCGGGGCGCGGCTCGGGGTCGGGCACGGTTTCCAGGATGACCTCGGTGCGCGGGTTGAAGGCCCGGTTGGTCAGCGCGGTGAAGATGTCGTCCCGCCGGGCGATCACCTGGCAGTGCGAGATCAGCGCCAGGTGCGGCAGGGCGTTGGTGGCCTCGGCAACTTCGATCTTGCCCTCGACCGGAGCGAACTTATAGCGGCAGCGCAGCATGGCATACAGCCGGTGATAGCGGGAAAGGACCGTGGCGTCGTCCACGTCTTCGGGGTCCAGGCCCTGGGTGAGGCCGAGCAATTCGGCGTAGCGGCGCAACACGGCAGGGTCGTAGCCCCAGATGTCCTGCGCCCCGAACCTCATGGCCGCATTGGGATTGCCGCAGTAGAGAATCCGATAATCGCCGGGATTGGCTGCGAGCGTCTGCCGGACCTGCGCGGCCGCCGGATCGCGCACCGGGAACGTGTCGAGCGAGCCGCGCGCGAACCAGAATAATTCAGCCATGCACAGCACCACGAGCAGCGGGAGCGCATACCGGCGGGTGCGGGCCAGGAAGAACAGGACGGCGAGCGCGGCGAAGGTCGCGGCGGCGATGAGGAGGCTGTGCGAGGCGCCGAGGGCGGCTTTCAGCAGGAAGGCGCCGTTATCGTAGAATGCCGGTGGCAGCATGGATTCGCCGGTATTGCGAACTGCCAGCAGGACCCGGTGCCACCAGGAGGGATCAGCCGAAAGGACGCCAGCAGCGGCCGTTTGCAACCAAAGCCCGCCAATTGCCAGCAGCACCGCCAGGCCCGCCGCCACCGCCCCGCACGCGCGCGGCAGGCGGAACCCCTTGAGCAACGCGTCCAGGCCGGCCCCAGCCAGCAGGGCCAGGAAAAGGGAGGCGAGGAAAAGGAACTTCGCGCTGCCACGGAACTTATCGAAGCCGGGCACGCCGTGGTAGAGCAGCCGGAAGCACGGCGTGTGGCTGCCCAAGGCGAGGATGGTCAGCACGACCACCATGACCAGCGCGAATCGCCGCTGGTCCCGCCCGCCCCAGACCGCGCCCACGACCGCCAGCGCCAGGCTGGTCACGCTGAGGAAGAACGAGGTTTCCCAGAGGGCACAGCGGCCCCAATACGGGCACGTCCTCATGTCACCGAAGAAGCCGGGCGCGAGGAGGGTTAGCAAGTTCTCGGGTGGGAATGAAAAGAGGGCTGCATACCGGTAGGACAAGCCGGCGCTGCGGAAGGTTTCGCGGGACTCGGCCAGGCCGGTGAGCAATTGCACCGCGCTGAGGGCGAAGCCGCCGGCCACCACGGCGGCGACGCCCGGCGCAAAGCTCGAGCGCTGGCCGGTCCGCCAGGCGCAGAGTGCCGTGTAACAGCCCGCCGCCACGCCCGTGTAGAAGACGTATTGCGGGTGACCCGCCAGCACCTGCATGGCGACCGCGAACATTCCGAGCAGGCACCCACCCAGGGAGGGTCGCTCGCACAATCGGTCAATCGCCAGGAAGAGCAGCGGCGCCCAGACGAGCGTGCAGAGGTTCGACAGGTGACCGGCAAAGATGTGGAGGAAGTGTGCCCCGCAAAGCATGAACGTGAGCGCCGAGAGGAACGAGGCCAGCGGATGCAACCCGCGCCGCCGGGTCCACAGGTAGGTGAACGCCCCGGCGAGGAAGACGTGCAGCGCGATGCTCCAGTTAATCGCCGGGCCCAGCGGCAGCACCAGGAACAGCACGTTCGGCGGGTAGAGCAGCGCTGATTGAAAGCTGCCGAAGTAGGGTGCGCCGGAGAAGATGTGGGGATTCCATAAGGCCAGGTGGCCCTGCCGCAGTTGGCCGAAGCCGAACGAGCGCCAGGGGACGTATTGATAGTAGCCGTCCAGGGCCGGGCTCCCCAGCACCCGCACGCCCGACGAGAACAGGACGGGGGCAAACAGGGCCGCCGTAAGCAGCGCCAGCCCGGCGAGGGCCGCAAATCCCGAACGCGCGGTCGAGGCTCCGCCGGACGGGCCGGCGGCCTCAGCGGGCTCCGTGAGAACGGCTGCGAGCCATTGCTTCATACGCGCGGCAGGTCTCGGCGAAGACCTGGTCCACGGTGATCGCCTGGAGGCAGAGGTTGTTCCGGCAGGGCGATTGGCGGTTGTTGTAGGCGCTCACGCAGGGGCTGCACAGGATGCCGGCCCAGAGCACCGAAGTGCGCGGAGTGCGCGCCGCGAACAGGGCCGGCGTTTCCGGGCCGAACAACGTGACCACCCGAATTGGGGTGACCGTGGCGAAATGGGCGGGGCCGCTGTCGTTGGTGACCAGCACGTCGGCCAGCGTGTAGAGCACGAGCAGCTCGCGCAGCGTGGTCTTGCCGGCGAAGGAGACGCACCGGGGCGAGCCGACCTGGCGCACGAGCTCGGCGGTGGCCAAGGCTTCGTTCTGCGCGCCGGTGAATCCGATGCACACGTCCGGGAACTTCGCCAGCAGCCGTCCGGCCAGTTCCACATAGCGCTGCGGCGGCCACCGGCGCAAGGGCAGCAGGTCGCTGGCATTGGGGTTGAGCAGAATGAGCGGCGGCTGACGGCCGCTTTCGCTCGGCACGATCGCCTTCACGCGCGCCAGCTCGTCGGGCTGCGGCACGAATTGCGGCGGTTCGAGGGTCGCCGCCGCCGGCGTCAGGCCGCAAGTCGGCAGCGCCGCCGGCTCACACTGCAGGGCCTCGACCAGGGACTGGAACGTCTGGCTCGTGTGGAGGTGCGGATTGTAAAGCAGGCGGTGCGTCATCAGGTTGCCACGATAGGGCCCGGCGCCGAAGAAGGCGTGGAATCCAACCCGCCGCCTGGCTCCGCTGACAAACGTCAGCGCCGCCGAGCCCCGCGAGAAGAACTCCATGTCCACGGCCGCGTCAAACTTCATTCGGCGCAGGCGTCCGATGGCGCCCACGAGGCTGCGCAACAACCCCGCGAACGAGTCGAACGAAACCGTGATGACGTTCGCCGGCGGGATAAGGTCGAGCACATCCAGGATAAAGCGATTGTCCTCGAAGGTGACGAAATAGACATTCTCGCGCCCGACCAGCTCCGTGGCGCGCCGCAGGGCGGCGTAGGCCAGAACCGTTGAGCCTTGCTCGGCCAGTTTCACCACCAGGAGGCTGCGGAGCGGGGCCGCGGCGAGGGCGTTCGCGGGCGCCAGCAATCCGCGCAGGCACGTCAGGCCGAAACAGAGAGGGATCCCCAGCCAACGGTCGGCTTTCTGCAGCGCGGCAACGTTCATGTTTGTCGTCGTGAATAGCAGACGCCATCTGCACCGTCGAGCAGCGATTAGCCGTCAGGGCGTCGCTCGGCAGAAGGCCGCCCAATCGGCGATTGCTAAACAGCGGCGGGCTGGCAAGCCGCCGCTATCAACGAAGAGTGGGGTGAGACCCGGGCCTACGGCGCAGCGTAATTGCGCCCGCCAGTGGGCACCTGTCCGGAGGTGCCGGGCGTGACATTCGTCGGTGTGGTGGAGAGGGGGATGTAGGGAGGGCCAATCGCCGGGCCTCTAGCCCTGGGCGCTGCCACCGCACCGCCGCCAGCAATGGCGGGGCTCGAGGCTATCGTCGGCACGCTTGGAGACGCGCTCGCAACCGGTGAAGACCTGGCGGCCTGATCGAGCGTATCGGCGACCGAGGGAACATTTCCGCCATAGCCCGCGAGAACACTCTGGATCGAGGGCTTCAACCCGGGGAGCGCATCGGCTACCGCGGCGAGAATGGCCTTGCTGTCGTCCGGCACCGCCTGGGAGACCGCCACGGCGATACTCCGGTATTCATTGGGCACCGCGCGGCAAACGGCGGCAACAATCTTGCGCGCCTTGGATGGTGCGGCGGCGGCGGCGGCCTTTGCAATCGCCGCGGCTTGCTTGGGCTGCTCGGCGGCAGCCGTTGCGGCAGCCACCGGAGCCATCGCCGGCACCGCGCGGGCAATGGCCGCTACCACCGAGGGAGCAGCCGCCGGATTGACGCTCAGCGCGGCTTTAACCACGTTTATCGTCGTTGCCTCCCGATCACGGGACTTGGCGTGCGCGACAAGGTCCGCAGCCCTGACCGGCAGTTCGGCGGCTGGAACAGTCATCAAAGCCTCGGTAAACGGATTGCTCTTGGGCGCATCCTTCCCGAAGGAATTGCAGGCGGCGAGCAACGCCACCCCGAGTGCGACACTGGTGATCTTTTTCATAATATAGCACCGCGGGCGATTAGCCGCGCCGGTCCTCGAACGTTTAATCTAGCTGCTTCTATCAGACCACGGCCATCCCGTCAACCCAATTCTTTAGGTTTAAAGGCGGCACCGGCGACCCTCCCCCAAAACGACGTTTTCCAGAGGATTTGGCTTGCCGGCACGCCCCGCTTCGCCTTAGCCTGCGAGCATGGCGTTACCGTGCAGTACTGCATTTCCTGTGCCGCCCGCCTCAGGAAGAGGCTGACCGGGTTATGTGGCAATGAACCTGCTATAACCGGGCGGCCTGTAGAGATGCTACGGCGGGATTGATTCATGATCCGAGCCGTCACGCAGTACGCGGGCGAATTGCCCTGAACCGAACGACACCCGAATCCGTTTGGGCCCTGGGCCGAAGCGCTGACCGGGTGCCGCCGTATGAATTATTGGCCAATAATAAGTTGCGGCCTCCTGGGCCTGGTCATGGTCGTCGCGATCATCCCGCTGCTTCTCAGTGCAGCGGTGACCCGGGCCCTTGTCCGCCGCGGGCAAGAGTTGCATCATACCCACCAGGCCCCGACTCCGCGTCTGGGCGGTCTGGCGCTCGTGGTGGCGTTGGTGGCAGTGGTTGTCTTCATCGCCGTCTGTTACCCGGAACGATACGCGCGAGTTGGCGGGCGGCCCGTGGTCCTCATCAGTTCGCTGGCCATGTTCGCGCTGGGATTCCGCGATGACCTCAAGCCCTTGGGGGCAAAGAAGAAGCTGGTGGGACAAGTGCTGATTGCCGCAGGTGTTTGCCTGTGCGGGATTGGGATCGAGCGGTTCAGAGTGCCGTTCAGTTCGACCATTATCAACCTCGGCGGCTGGGGCGCTTTGCTGACCATCTTATGGCTGGTGGGGATGACCAACCTGATCAACCTGATTGACGGCGTGGACGGTCTGGCGGGGGGAATCTGTCTCATGCTGATGGCTTTGCTGGCTTACGTGGGACACGAGAGCGGCAGTTTTGAACTCCAGGTGTCCGGCATGGCCGGGGCGCTGGTGGGTTTCTTGTGGTTCAACTTCCCGCCGGCGCGCATTTACCTTGGGGACGGCGGGGCCTATTTTCTCGGTTTCCAGATCGGCCTCTACGCCATTCTCAGCTCGAACAAGGGAACGGTCTTCGCCGCGTTGGCGGCTCCTTTATTCGTGCTGGCGCTGCCAATTATTGACACTGCGCTGGCCATTCTGCGGCGCGGCTTGCGCGGGCTGCCGATCTTCCGGCCCGACCGCAGGCACATTCATCATCACCTGCTCGACATGGGGCTGTCTCGAAGAAAGGTGGTGTTATACCTATACACCATCACGCTGGTCTTTCTGGTCATGGGCTTCGCCGCATTTTGGTCTCGCGGACACCTGATTCCGGTGCTGGTGGGTCTGGCCACGCTCATCTTGCTGCTCTGCGCCGGCAAACTCCATTTCAGCCGGCATTGGTTTGCAGTTGGACGCGTGGTGGGGGATTCGCTGGAGATGCGCCAGGAGATTCACTACGCCCTGACCCTGATGCGCTGGCTGGCGCTGGAAGGCGGCCGGCAGGAGACGGCGGAGGGGGTGTGGTTGGATCTGGTGTTTGCGGCGGAGAGGCTTGGCTACAGCTCCGTGAGAATGGTGTTGGCGGATGGGGAGAAGATCTGGGAGCAAGCCAATGTCTGCCAGCCCACCCGTTCGCTGGTCCAAGTGCTGCACGGTGGCGACCTCGGCACCCTGGAGCTAAAGGCCCCCGACTGCCTGGTTCAGCAAGACCCGGCGCTGGGAAGACCCGAATGTCAACGGGCGTTCTGCCCGAGTGTGGCGGATAGCAGGGTCTTCGAGATTGTCAGTGAGTTGCTGGCGGAAGGTTGGGTGAAGGCGGTCACCCGGTTGAAGGGAGGGAACACGGCTCCGCTCAGATTCGATACCCGGAGCCCGCTGCCCAGGAATTGGCGCCACTGCAGGTTTTCGGGCGCTTCCCTGGCCGTCCGGGTGCCCGAGACGCCTGGCAAGCCAATTGCTTCTCCAATCGGGACGAAACGGTAGCCGCTATCGCCCGCTGGCCGGCTGCCGCAGTTTGGCCTGCTCTTCCGAACCCCCGCCAGCCAATCGCTCGTGCTCGGCCGCCAGCTCGCGCATGCCCAAGCCGCGATAGGCCACGGCCAAAGCCGTGTGCGTGGCCTGCGGGGAGGCAACCCGAGGCAACGCAAACTCCAAGTCGGCCACGGCTTCCTGCCATCGGCTTAGCCGGACGAGGATTTCGCCCCGCGTTTCACGGAAGCTGGGGTTGTCGGGGAACTTCGCCAGCACAGACTCGATAATCGCCAGTGCTTTCGGCAGGTCCGGCCGGTCGCCAATGGCCAGGATCATCGCCATGTTATTTGCCACATAGGGCAATTGGGAGGCGGTATCAAAGGCCAGCGTGAAGTGCTTTCGGGCCTCTTCGCGCTCGTTGTACCGCCAGGCGTCAATCCCCAGGGCGAAATGCAGCATGGCGGTGGCTTTCCCTTCCGTGAGCATCCGATTGAGCGTGGCGCGGGCACTGGTTGCGGCTTTGCCTTCCAGATGCGTAAGGGCAATCAGACGCTTGAGCAGGGTCTCATTCTGCGGCGCGTAGTCGAGACCCCGCTGGATGAGCAGAATCTGCCCGGCCAGGTCGTTCGCGTTGTTCTTGGCGATGGCATCCACCCACAGGGCACACACCTCCCCCATCGGAGAGAGATAGACCTTGTTTTCGAATTGCCGCCATCCTGTCTCCAGGATCACAAACGCCGAAGAGTAATCTTCCAGCATCGCCATCGCGTCGGCCCAGGCAAGGCGGTTGGGTGGATCGTCCAGTTTCGAGGCTTCCACCTTTTCCCGGTGGAACTTCGCTGCCCGCTCGGCCCAGCTCCGTGCGCCCATGGCATCGCCCTCCGCCTTCAACACGGCGGCCAGCAAAAGCGCCGTCTCTGGCCTCGGCGAGACGACAGCGCTCAAATACTTCTCGGCCAGTTCCCACTGGCCCAGGCGAACGTAGATCCGCCCCAGCAGTTCATTCGCCACGAGCGACGCTGGGTCAAGCGTAATGACCTGCTTGAGGTGCTGTGCAGCGGTCTCCATTTCCCTCAGGGTGACATTGGTCTTGGACAGCAGCGTCTGGGCGACAAAAAGGTGGGCGGGAAGGTAACCGGGTTTGTCGAGCGGGGCGATGTTGCCCAGGAGCGTGACCGCTTCCTTGTCCCGGCCCAGGCCGCCCAGGGACCTGGCCAGGTCGAACAAGTGCTTGCGGCGTGGCTCCACCCCGAGGGCCAGCAGCCGTTGCGAAGCCACCCGGGCCGTTTCAAAGTCCTTCGCGTCGAGCGCCTTTTCGGCAATCTTCGCGTACCGGGTTTCCGTTTGCCGGGGCACCCAACCCACCACGCAGACACCAAAGACCAACCATGCGAAACAGCCGCCGATAGCGGGTATCGCCCAGCGAAGGTGCCGGGGATCCCGGGTCCGGAGCCAGCGTCGAATAAAGCGCGACCGTGTCATGGCTGGTGGGGCATCTGCTCAAAAAGCTGCCGCCAGAGCATTGCCCGAGCTTCATCAAAGAACTGCCGCACCTGCTCCCCCTCTTGCGGGAGCAAGGCGTTAAAACCGGTGGAGAGCACCTGAATCTGGTAGGTGACGGAATTGTTGACCGAGCCCACCTTGAGGCGTTCCACAAAGCTCTCCCGAAGGTTCGGATTCAGACCGGGTCCGGCCAGCCATCGGCCATGCTCATCCACCGCGCTGAACCAAAGCGCGCCATGCAGCCCGACATGGTTCTGCATCCGCACTTCCTCAAATGGCGGAGGCGAATGGGCCGTTCGCCCGCCCCCCGACGTTTGCTCCAACACGTCCCATCCGCGCAGGGTGTAGCAGAGCGTCACATCGTGATAACCTTGAAAGGGGTAATCAATGGCCAGCGAGGCCAGGGTATCGCCTTTGCGGTAATGCCAGATTTGCGAGTAAACGCCCCGGGTCTCGACCTTCTGGAGCGGCGGAACTTCCGTGGTGAGCCGGGTCCACTTGCCGACTTGTTCCGGCATGGAGAAAGTGGCCCCTGCGCGCAGGCTCGATTTCGCCAGGGCCGCCTGGGTCCTTGAATGCCGGTAATGACCCCAGCCCAAACCCAAGTCCACCAAGCCGAGCAGCGCGAAAGAGAATCCGACTACTCGCCACCATGCCCCACGGATCTGCGCCCGGGCGGGCGTCTTCTGCGGTTCGGCGGCAGCGACCGGGGGTTCGGCTGGCTCTGGTTGCGGGCTCGTCGGGCTGGTCAGATAGACCAGCAACTGGTCCATGCTCAGGATCATGATCAAATATCCCACAAACAGAATCAGCCCGGTCAACTCGTGCGCGCGACCGGAAAGCATGTCCAGGCCAAAGCGGAACTTCAACCAGGCGCCGAGCGTGATGCGGGCCAAATTGCCCAACAGCACAAAGCTCAGGGTGCTCCCCAGGCAGAACAGAATATGCAGCATCGAGCGACGGCGCCAAAGCCCGTAAAACAGGCAGCCGGCCAGGGTGATCAATACCGAGTTGATGCCACTGCACGCTTCGTCCACCAGCAGCTTCTGTCCGGGCAACTCGATCACATTGCCGCTCAGCGCGTGCGTAACCCCTAGCATATCCAGCAGCCGGCTGCTCCAGTTCACCGCCATCACGCGCAGGTGCTGGATAAGTCGCGTGTCAGCGGAGAGAGGCGGCGGGATGAGCACGAGCAGGGAGACCAGCGCCGGAGCCATTGCGTTCAATAATGGCCTGCCGCCCACCCACCACACTGCACCCACCAGGCCAATCAGCGCCGCGACGCTGCCCAGCCACGGCGACCAATACATTGTCGCGGCAGCCAGGCAGAAAAAGGATGCTCCAAGCAGCAGCGCGGTTACCAACGGCCGCCCCGGATCGAAGGGTCGGTGCGCCTCCCCCAACCGGGTCCAGGCCAGGAATGCCGCGCCGATCAAGGCCAGCGGGAAGAACTGGTAGTGAGGCCGTCCCCACAGATTGATGAAGAAAAGCGTCAGCAGCGGCGCATATCCCAGCGCCAAAAGGAACCCGTGGCTGGCGGTCATCCTGGAGGCGACGGGGTTGCAGGCCAAGGTCTCTTCGTCGGGACGTGTTCGCTCAAGCTGACCGGCAATACTCATTTCGACACTCGTTCAACAATTATATGCGCCGGTCGCCTTGCCTTGTGCAAGTGATAAGTACTTGGAGTCGTCGAGCTCAGAGGAGTCCGCATGGGAATCTGCGAGGACCGCAGTAAGGCACCGCCCGGAGGGCCAACCGAAACGAGGCAACAGCAACAAGCCAATAACCGCACAGGCCCGCCAGCAGCGAAAAGAGGGCTCGAAGATACCAGAGGCTCAGCAGCGCTGTGGCTGAGCCTTAGGCCCTTTGAGCCGATAGAGGCCGACGACGCCCCCCAGGAACAGGACCGCCACCGCACCTTCCACCATACTCGCCGGCTCCGGCACCGCGGCAATATCCAAACTCCAGCTATTGATTGTGCTCACGTCGCCACCGGAGACGTCCGCAATAAAGAGCGTCCAACTGCCACCCGTGAGAAGCCCATTGAACGAACTGAGCGGCGTGCTGGGCGACGTGCTGCCTAAAGTTGCTGGCAAGGACAACGGGCTGATGTTCCGACCGTCAGGCTGGTAAACTCCCCCAACCCCCGGCGCGCTTACGTCGTGAATGTTCTGCGCACCGGCGTCACTGAACGTCACGTTCATTCCGGCGGTGCTATATCCCACGCTATTGCCCGAAGCCACCCCTACCCGGTTCAACAACACCGTAAACCCGCTGCTGTGCACCAAGTATGCATACAGGTCTCCGTTCCAACCCCCGCTTAAGTTCAGCGACACGCTCAGGTCCGTAATTGGTCCCGCAGGCGCACCGCTCAGTGTCCGCGTGTCGCTCCACCCGGTCAAGCTGCCATCAGGGATCACACCCCCGTTCGCAAACCCAGTGCTGAAAGTCTCAACGAAATCCGCCTGCGCCGCGCGCACCAGCACCAGCAGCAGAACCGCAACGAGGAATGTGGCTTTCTTCATAGTTCTGATCCTATATTTCTGATTTATCCGCTTATATAGCGAACCCTGGGCACTGGTGTCAACAAAAAATCGCATTATTTTTATTCACGCCAACCCTCAGGGATAAACGGTCCGGTAATACCGTTGCGGATCGGCGGGTTGAACATCGGTCACCTCGAACAAGCCGTCACCCCCGGCGGTGGCGGTCTTGAGGAACGCCCACGGCCCCGAAGGGTCGGTTGCATATTGCACCGTGTAGGTATAGTTCGGGATGCCGGCGAACGTAACGCGGAACGTCCCGCTGGCCGAGTCATACGTGGGACCGGCAACGACGTTCGGAGACGCCCCGATGCTGTCAG
>Ga0335071_10007961_pt1 | contig 10889 bp, 10 predicted proteins | sample Lox_Sample_15_FD_206724 | JGI IMG/M metagenome (GOLD analysis project Ga0335071, IMG submission 206724) | Soil microbial communities from Loxahatchee National Wildlife Refuge, Florida, United States - Lox_Sample_1.5 | ecosystem: Environmental > Terrestrial > Soil > Wetlands | place: USA...
GCGGGCCGGGTCAACCCAGGCTTCATCGCGTACAGCCCCCAGCCGATCGGTCCGGACTTCCCGCACCCGCATTGGATCCCCCAAAGGACTTACCTGAGCACGACCAGCGCATCGCCGTCGCGGAGTACCTGCACGTTCTCCCCGGCATGTACCCTCATCCACGGGCGTTCCTGGACCTCGATGGTCGCCCCCGTTGCCGGGTCAAGGAGCCCGAGCATCCCGTGGCTTGCGTATGCAACAAGCGCCGGTTCGGCATTGCGTGCATTGCCGATAAGCCGCACAATCTCTTCCTCTTTTACCGCCCGGCTCCTGCCCTCGAAAAGATCGAATGCCCGGATCGTGCGGGAATCCGACTGCTCGATCTCCGCATAGTGCCGGGACAGCTTCACTACATCATGGCGCTGGTACCGGGGAAGCCGGACGAGGTACGTGATCCGGAAGAGCTGCCGACCGTTCTTTTCCCCGACCAGTTTCGGGTGGGTCGAGTACCTCCCCCCCAGCTGCGCCGTGATCCCCTGTACGATCACAAGGCCGATGTGCTGGGAGCCCACGGTGATGTCCAGACCGTCACGGGTCTCGGCCATATCGGAGATAAACGAGAGCCGTTCCCCGCCCTGCTGGAGCGAGTCCTCGATCTGCGTTGCGATCCCCGCTGCCTTCTGCATCTCAAACGGGCTCATATCGCGGCCATCTGCACGCACTTGGACGATCCCTTCGTAGTAACTCCCGGTAATCCGGTTGCACCGGTCGCACTGCTCGCGGTGCCATGCGATCTCCACCGTGCACTCCTTCTCCACGGGCTGGCCGAACAGGACCCCGGTGATCGTCAGGTAGGCCCGGGACCGGTTGGGGGAGAGCTCGCGGATCCTGACCGCGATCGACCGCTTTTTCACATCCGGGTGGAAATGCACCGCGCTCCTTGCCAGATCGGGGGCAAGGTCTTCACGCTCCCGGTTCGTGTCGGTCCACGTGTTCACCTGCTTGGTGGCTCCGCAGCTGGGACAATGGGTGCTTGTCACCCGCCCGTCGCAGGTCGCCCACTGCGTATCTGCCACCCGGCAGGTGGCACAGAGCCCCTCTGCATCCGAAGGTCCGCCGCACTTGGGGCAGAACCGGTCACGTATGGTGGTCATAGCCGGTAGATCTGGGCGTGCGGGACACTGCCGATCATGATGCAGTCAGCCCGGGTGACAAGGCCCATTTTTACAGCCACTCCCACGGCACGCTCCCCCATGAGGTTGATGTTGTCCCCTTTGGCAAGGGCTTTGCTGACCGCTGCCTCGTCCACCCGCGAGGTGCCGTAGAAACCCTCGGTTATCGTCACCTTCAGGTCGCCATGGGTGATCGTAGTGTTGAGCAGTTCGTAGTCACAGACCGCGACCACATCGCCCATTTCCGGCGATTGGTGGATTTTGAGAAACATTACCCGGATTGTTTGCAGGGCCAAGGTGATAAAAGGTGGGAAGACGGCCCGGCCTACAATGCGATACGGACACCGTACACTTTCTCCACCGTCTCTCCGTGGATACGCCAGCAGTCCTCCTCAGTGATCGCACCGGATTCCAGGAGTTTTTTGGTGATCCGCGGGACGGACTTTGGGCCGGTTACGGCACCCGGCCGCGAGTTCTCATCCATAAAATCGCTCTCCATGGTAAAGGGGCGGCGCTCGCGGGCAAGGACCGGCACTGCCTCGTGCCGGGCCACAAGCGACGGGTGCAGGGAGGTCTCGGGGGAGCCGTAGTGCTTGACCACGCGTCCCGGGTCCATACCGGCCTCACGGGCCATGTCCACGATATCAGAACACGGCCCGCTCTCCGCGTGGACCTGGAGGGCACACCGGTACCCCGCGGCAAGGGAGAGCGCATGGGAGAGCACCCCGTTCGATGCTGCCATCACCCCGGGCGTGACCTCGTAGTGAGGCCGCCCGCTCTTGAGCGCCACGGCTTTTCCTTCCCGTATATAGGTAACAGCGCAGTCAAGACCCCCCCGCATCACGGCCGATGCATCGGCAAGCGACATGTGTTCGGCGAGCCGGCTGATCTCGGCCGGGTGAATGCCAAGGATGGGAAAGACAACAAGACCGGTCTCCCGGATCAGCCCGGCAATCCGCAGCGTCTCGTCAAAGACCTTCGCGTAATCGTCTCCCGTTACCGGCGTGACCCCGAGGGACCACGAGGGTTTGGAGACAAGGAAGATATGCGTCCCTCCGGCATGCAGGAAGTCCTTTGCCGCTTCGACACCGCGACCATTCACCGGGTCGAAATGGATATGATCGTCAGTGATCGGAAAAAGCCGGGATCTCATGGCACTCCAGGATCTTCATGAGGGGATAGCCGTTCTCCGGTGCAAGAGCGGCCCGGCAGTAGGTAAAGCCCACCCGGGTCACGATCTCCACATCAAACATGAGTCCGGAAAGTTCGCTGTACCCGAATACATTCTTTTGCATCAGGGAGCGGTCGAGCCTCACCGTGATCTCTTCGACAAAGGGCTGGAGGATCACCGCTTTTTCGATCGCCGATTCCACACTTGCCGCAGATTCCTGTGCGATGGGGGTTCCTACCCACTGGTGATAGAGCGCCCCGAGTTTGATCCCGGCCTCAAAGATGGCCTGTTCCCGGTCTGTTGGCCTGCCGCGTATTTCTGCTCCACCCATGTTCCTCACCTCATATCAGCTGGATGATCCCCTGCTTTGGCTCCATCGCCTCGCCATGCCGCAGGAGCATCTCGATGCCTTCCCTCACCTTGTCGTGGGCAAAGCCTTTTGCCGCTGCCGCCTCGATCACCTGATCGATGGCGCCACGCCTGCCCTCGCCGCCGATGTCCCGGATCGCGTCCTTGATCACGCGGACGATGTCACGCTTCTCCTTGGATATGCCGGTCGCCACCTTATCGATATCGAACGTGCCGGTCTTGGCATCGTACGCGATCTGGCGCAGGCAGGCGTCCACGATATGGATCACCCGTTCCGCATCGCTGCTCTCGATCTTGTCCGAGAGCCGGATCCGGGCGCTCGCTTCTGCGAGCCGGACAAGTGCTTCAAGCTGCCGGGCAGTGACCGGCACCGGCTTATTGGGTTCCGCAATCCCCCTGAGTCTGAGGTAATATCCCACGAGCGCCTCTTTTGCCTCTGCCGAAAGGATGGGAAAACAGGTGCGCTTGGAATAGGCCACATATTTCCGGAAGAGGGCCGGTTCTATGTCGGGCATGACCGGCTTGAGCTGCTGCTCGATAAACTCCGGTGTCACCCCGGGGATCGGCGTCTTCTTGTGCTGGGCGATCAGCTCCCCGATACCGTGAGCCTTGAGGATGTGCTCGGCAATGGCAAGGTCCCTCTTCTGTTCCGGCTGGTCGGTCATGATGAAGATGAGGTCGAAGCGCGAGAGAAGGGACGGGGGCATGTTGATCTGGTCCGAGAGATCGCCAAACATGTCGAAACGCCCGTACTTCGGGTTGGCAGCACCGAGGAGGGCACACCTTGATTTGAGCGTAGCCGTGATACCGGCCTTTGCAACACTGATGGACTGCTGCTCCATGGCTTCGTGGAGGGCCGAGCGGTCCCCCTTTTCCATCTTGTCCATCTCGTCCACTGCGGCGACACCCATGTCGGCGAGCACGAGGGCCCCTGCCTCAAGCGTCCAGCGTCCCTCGCCGAATTCATCCTTGACTGCTGTTGCCGTGAGACCCGCGGCCGTTGATGACTGGCCGCTTGTGTAGATGGCCCGGGGCGAGAGCTTGACCACATACCGGAGGAGCTGGCTCTTGGCAATCCCCGGGTCCCCGATCAAAAGGACGTGGATGTCGCCACGGAGCCTGCTCCCGTCCGGCATGTCCTTGGACATCCCCCCAAAGAGCTGGAGGGCGATGGCCTGCTTCACGTCCTCGCTGCCATAGATGGTCGGGGCAATGGAGTGCGTGATCATCCGGTATATCATCGGGTCACCGGAGAGTTTTTTTATTGCATCCTCTGCCGCCTCATCAATTTCTACCTCCTCGTACTCCTTTTCCGAGATCTCGATCGAATTGCATTCCAGGAAGATGTCAAAGACCGTACTCTTCTCGCCCTTGACCACCCGCTGCATGGAGCGGAGGATCCCGTTGATCACGACACGGTCCCCGGGGGCGACCGTGCCGGTCAGGTCATCGGTCACATCGATATCAAGCGTCTGCGGTTGCTCGCCGCCCCGCAGGCCCTCGGGAGATTCCTGCACCCGGAGCTTCTGGGAATCGACAAACGTGGAGCGCTTGGGGACAAGTTCCAGTTTCTTGAACGTGCAACCATCCGTGGCACAACCGTCGGGTTCGATGAACTTGCCGTATTTCTGGGTCTTTTTCGTGAAGTGGCCGGCCGGGCACTTGAAGACCGCCTCCACGATCCGGGGGCGGACCTCGGTGGTCTTCCGGAGGATCCCCTCGACCGAGACAAACCGGTTGATGTCATCCGATCGGATTTCGCGGATTGCAGTCTTTTTCGGGAGGTTCGTGAACCGGATGTTGAGTGCCTTTGGTTCCTTGCCGTCCCGTGTCCGGACCAGCTGGTTGTTTTTTATCGCGTCCCAGACGTCCTCAAGGACCTTGCCCGGGTTCTCCAGCAGTTCATCGGCAAGGGTGATACCGGCCTTTCCGAACCGCTCCACCTGGCGGTAATCGATAACAAGGGAGCGCTTGTGGGGGTACAGGCGCGAAAGCTCGCCGAGTTCCTTCTTGTACCGGCTTTTGAGGAACTTGCCCCAGTCATCGGCCCGGTCGCCCACCTGGAGTTCGGCTGCCTTCTCCATTCCTGCACCTCACCGTTTCCTGGTGCTTGCAAGGACAAACCGGGCGATCAGCGCCTCCATCTGGACATCGCTGCTCGCCCCCTCAGAGAGCCGGAAGTCGGTCTCCCCGAGGGCATCGATCAGTTCCACCTTGAGCGCCCGGTCCATCTCCCTTTTGGTGAGCGCCCGGTAGCACTGGTTGATCAGTTCGTTGGGGGCAATCCCCCGCTCGCGCAGCAGCTGGGAGAGCAGGATCTCAGCGCCCTCGAAATCACCGGCAAGCGCAAGCCTGAGCAGCTCGCTGATCTCCTCAGGGCGGGCATTGGAGGTGATCGCGTACACCATCGGTGCCTCGATCTTCGTGCTGATGATCGCCGCGCCCTGCAGGGCATTGATCGCCTTGCGCATATCGCCCTGCGCGATGTAGACCATCGCGTCCATTGCCTCCGGTGTAACGGTCAGGTGTTCCTTTACCGCGATCCGGGCGATCTCCTCCTTTACTGCCTGCGGGCCGAGCGGCCGGAACCGGTAGATGGCGCACCGGCTCTGGATGGGGTCAATGATCTTCGAAGAGTAGTTGCAGGAGAGGATGAACCGGCAGGTCTTGGCATAGCTCTCCATGGTCCGGCGCAGTGCAGCCTGCGCATCGGTGGTGAGGGCATCGGCCTCGTCAAGGAAGAGGATCTTGAAGGTCGCGTCACCCAGTGGTGTAGTCCGGGCAAACTGTTTGATCTGGTTGCGCACCACGTCGATCCCGCGCTCATCAGAGGCATTGAGTTCGCGGAAGTTCATCTGCCACGAGTCCCCGAAAAATTCCCGTGCCAGGGTCACTGCCGCCGTGGTCTTTCCCACGCCGGCACTTCCTGTGAAGAGGAGGTGGGGGAGGTTGCCGGACTTTACGTAGGATGAGAGCCTTTCTACAATGTCATCCTGGCCGACAATATCGGCAAGCCTCGCCGGCCGGTATTTCTCTATCCAGATGGTGTGGGTCTCATCCATGCGAAAGTCACCCTGTAGGTACCCACTAGGTTGTTGCCGGAGTATTTTTGGATTGTCATTTCACAAAACCTGTGCAGCTGCGGAGAATCCCCTGCAAGGATGGCTCTTATGGAAAGACCGGACAGTCATAATCTTTATCATAAGCGTTTTGAAATTACTTTTCATGTTACGGAGCCGGATTTTCCTCGTTTTTCTTCTCCTTGTGATTCTCTGCCTGATACCCGTCCACGCAAGTCTTACCAAGATCGCTGCAGGTGCCCCGGTGTTCATTGGCGAACAGAATGTGGATATCTCTTCATGCCTGAACGGGCATTCCGTAATCGCATGGTGGCCATCCGGTGCCGACATGACCCAGCCGCCCTCAAAGACTATCACTATCTCCGGTAATCCCCACTCGTATTACCTGGATCCTGCACTGTTTGGCGGATCTACCGGGACATGGTACAGCCACGATACAAAACCGGATATCCCGGTCTTTGTCGCGTACCAGCCCCAGATCAGCCTCTCGGTCTGGGATACCGACACCAATACCGATGTCACCGGCCAGTCCGTACCGGTGTCAACAAACATCACCTACCGGATCGATACAAACCTGTATCCGGCGCTCAACTATACCTACCGCCCGAACTATAACCCGGCAGACGGCTTCTTTACGGTAACACTCAGTTCACCATCGGGAGCGAACATTCCCAGCCTGTTTTCCGGAAACGTGGGAAATCCGACCACGCATCTTATCCCGTTTGACAGTAATCCGATGATCTATTCCTCCCCATACTTCTGGCAGAACGGTCCGGCCTGGGATCACACCGCAAAAAGCCCTGACGGCAGTTCCGTATACCCGCCGGGCACCTATACGTTTGTTGCCTCCCAGAACCTCAACGGCATGAGCAGCAGCTATGACCAGCTTGCATCTCTGGGCACGGTCACCAGCGGACCACGAACCATCACGTTTGTGGCAACAGCGTTACCCACCCCAACAGCCACCGTTCTTCCATCGCTTTCTTCACCATCAGGAACGGTGACCGCCACGGCAACCCCGTCTGCGACTCAGACCATGCAGGTAACTACCCAGACAACCTCGACCGTAATCCCGACAAAGACAACATTTAGCCCGCTGCCTGATGGCATCGCCATTCTCGGGCTGTGCATCGCAGGCCTCACTGTTGCGCTGCGGCGCAAGTATTAATCATCACCCTCCCCTTTTTGTACGCTATGAGCCGTAAGAAAAACACACCGGCACCCGAAGGAAAAACCCGGGGTACGATCCCACGGAAATACATTCTTGCAATCGGCGTTGTGCTTGCGATCTTTATCGCGGTTATCGCCGGTCTTGTCCTGACACGGCAGGGGCCGTGGGCACCGGAAGCAGGGATCAGCGGCCCGGCGAATGCAAGTGCGTCGTTTGAAACAGCAGGGACCTTGTATTCAAAGAGCGTTGACCTGGCCAATACCGGGAATTACCAGGGTGCCCTTGCAGATGCCGATGCCGCGCTGGCAGAAAACGTTACGTCACTTATACCACTTATCCAGTCCAACCGGGCGGGGATCCTTGTAGAACTGGGCCGGTATAACGATGCAATCGATGCAGCTGATGTAGCTATCAACGCGCCCGGCAACCTGACGACACTCCGGGCTGTCGCCTACTACAATAAAGCCAATGCCCTGAAAGTATTGGGACGGACCGGGGAGGCCGATACAAATTATACCAATGCATCTGCTCTGGATCCGACCCTGAAGCACCCCTAATATACCCGTTTTTCCCCCACACCATTTTTTGTGATGAACTCTTCCCCGGAACCGGGCCCGGGCTGTTTATCAACGCCTATACCTTGAATATCTCTCTTTTGCAAGTACTGATCACAATCATGGAAGGTGCAGCCCGCGTCTTTGCCGGGGATTATACGCAGGCAACATTGTCCGTACCTGCAGGGGATACCGGAGGTATGGCATGGGTGGTCACCCCGGGCGGGGCATGGTGCCGCTCGCTCTACCTCTGCGGTGCGCTCACGGAGGTTGCCGAGGTTGCCGATGTCCTGTACTGCCGGCTTGCAGACCCGACCGGGGCGTTTGACCTGGTGGCAGGAGGAAAGAGGGGAGCAGTAGCAGAACAGCTCCGTGCGATACCAGTACCGTCTTTTGTCGCGGTGACCGGGACCGCGCAGCTGTACCGGAGAAACGGTGGGTGGGCGGTCCAGGTCAGGCCGGAGTATGTGGAGACAACCGACAGAGCCGGCCGGAACCGCTGGATTGTAACAACCGCGGACATGGCGATCAGCCGGCTCGAAGGGTTGCTCTCTGCTATTGAAGGCCCCCAGGGAGACGACAGGATCACCCGGGTCGTCCGGCACTACGGCCTGACCCGGGAGAAGATCCGTGACATGGCCGCACAGATTGAAGGAGCCTTGGCCGGTGCATGCACAGCTCCTGAAGCCCAACCGGCTGCCACCGTGGATATCAGTGCAGCGATCATGGAAATAATCCGCACGGAAAGCGGTCCGAGGGGTGTATCTGTTGAGGACGTGATCGCAAAGGCGGGATCGCTTGGACATTCCCAGGCAGCAGTGCTCGCTGCGATCGAGACGCTGGTGACCAACGATGACTGTTACCAGCCCCAGAAAGGGTACGTCAGGCCATTATGAGACTGGAATTCATTCGTGACGGCCCGGCGCTCATGATCGAGAACGCCGAACGCCTGCTCATCGTTGCAGATCTCCATTTCGGCATCGAGGCTGACCTTGCTGCTCACGGCATGCATTTCCGGAGCCACAGCCGGGAACGTCTCGAACGGTTGATGCGGACCCTGGATGCGACAAAACCCGACCGGCTCATCCTTCTGGGGGATGTCAAACACAGCATCCCCTCGCTCACCCGGCAGGAATGGGCGGAGATCCCGGGCATTCTCGATGCGATCCGGCAGCGGATCCCGGTTGTTCTCTTCCCGGGGAACCACGATGTCGGGATCGAGCGGTTCCTCCTTCCCGGGGAACTCCAGCCCAAGGAAGGGGAAATAATCGATGGTGTCGCGTACCTCCACGGCCACACGTACCCGGCGCCAGACCTTGCCGGGCACCTGCTCGTTACCGGCCACCACCACCCGCAGGTAAGTTTGCGCGACCAGGTAGGCTGCTCGCTCGTGGCACCGGCCTTTTTGCGGGCGGCAGTTGACGCACCGTCTCTTGGTTTTGGGACAGACAAAAATGCAGGACCGGCCCGGGCCCTTTTCGTACCTGCTTTCAACGAGATTGCCGGTTATGATATCGTTCGGATTGCAAAGGATCCATTCTCCCCGATTTCGCGATGCATAAAAAAAGAGGATGCCGAGGTTATCCTTGCCGATGGCACGTTCATCGGGCCGCTTGCGATGCTCCTGGACGATGACGAGGAGGATGAGACTATGGGGAGGAGCAGCCGTGGCGCGTGAACTGCTCAGTGAGCACGTGCGTGCCTGTATTAAAAAGCGCGGGTTTACCCGGCTCTCTCCCGCACAGGAGCAGGCTATCCCCCTGATCCTGGAAAAGAAGAACCTGGTGCTGATCGCCCCGACCGGTACCGGCAAAACCGAGAGCGCAATGTTCCCAATCTTCGATGCTCTCCTGAAGATGCCGGAGGGCGGCGGGATCAAAGCGATCTACGTGACCCCGCTACGGTCCCTCAACCGCGACATCCTCTCGCGGATGGAATGGTGGTGCCGCGAACTGGGCCTGCGTGTGGGGGTCCGGCACGGGGACACACCCATGGCCGAGCGCAGGAAGCAGGCGCTCTCGCCACCGGATCTCCTCATCACTACGCCGGAGACACTCCAGGCACTCTTCATGGGAAAGAGGCTCCGCAAACACCTGGAACACGTGGAGTTTGTGATCGTCGACGAGATCCACGAGATGGCTGCAAGCAAGCGGGGGGCACAGCTTGCGGTTGCACTTGAACGTCTCGCGGAATACGCCGGCGAGTTCCAGCGCGTCGGGCTCTCAGCAACGGTCGGGAACCCGGAGACCATTGCCCAATTCCTTTGTGGAGCCCGGCCCTGCGCAATCGTACAGGTACCCGTGGCAAAGCAGCTGGAGATTGCGACCAGCTTTGTGGGCGATGATTTCAAACACCAGGTCCGGGCGCTCGAACGGGCACTGGACCGGGAGGAAGGATCAACGCTCGTTTTTGTCAATACACGGGTAACCGCGGAAGCGCTCGGTCATGCCCTGTTCTCCCGGGGGGACGTGGAGGTGCATCACGGCTCGCTCTCCAAAGAGATCCGTATCGATGCCGAGGACCGGTTCAAGAAAGGAGAGATCCGGACACTCATCTGCACCTCCTCGATGGAACTGGGGATCGATATCGGGAGAGTTGACCATGTAATCCAGTTCGGCTCCCCCCGCGAAGTGGCCCGCCTGGTACAGAGAGTGGGCCGGGCCGGCCACCAGCTCAACACCATCTCGCGCGGTACGATCCTTACCACCGGCTTTGACGACCTGCTGGAATCGCTCGTGATCGCGCGAAAGGCACGGGCAAACGAGATCGAGCCGGTGGTACCGGAGACACATGCAGCCGATGTGCTCGCCAACCAGGTTGCCGCGATCGCCGTGGAGTACGGTGAGATCGAACGCTCCCGGATCCTCACTATCGTGGAGCGCACCTCCCTTTTTGCCGGTGCCGGGACGCTCCTTGACGATGTCTGCACCCAGCTCGAAGAGCACCGCCTCATCAGGATCGATGGCAGCCGGATCATAACCACGGCCCGGGCCCGCCGCTACCTCTCGGGCAACCTTTCGATGATCCATGACGAGCGCAAGATCCCGGTCTTTGACATGGTCTCGCGCCGGACCGTGGGCACACTCGATGAATCGTTCGTGGTGGGCTGGGTGCATACCGGTGCGGTCTTCATTACCAAGGGACAGCTCTGGCGGGTGCTGGAGATCAACGAAGGCAGGCTCACGGTCGAGCCGGCCAAAAAAGCGATTGGCGAACTCCCCTCGTGGGAGGGGGAGCAGATCCCGGTCCCCTTCGCGGTGGCACGGGAGGCCGGAGCGATCCGGCGCGAACGCACCACGGGAAAGTATACACAGGAAAAAGAGAGCGTCGCGTTTGCGGATCATATCCTTTCGGAGATGGTGAAGAACCGGTGCCGGATCCCGACCGATCGTC
>Ga0335071_10007962_pt1 | contig 10889 bp, 9 predicted proteins | sample Lox_Sample_15_FD_206724 | JGI IMG/M metagenome (GOLD analysis project Ga0335071, IMG submission 206724) | Soil microbial communities from Loxahatchee National Wildlife Refuge, Florida, United States - Lox_Sample_1.5 | ecosystem: Environmental > Terrestrial > Soil > Wetlands | place: USA: Florida...
CACCAGCCTTTCCTCTTCCTTCGCGGCGAGCAGCAGGCGGTTGTTCAGTTCGACAGCGAACAGCGGTTCGACAAAGGTCGTTTCCCCGGAGACCGAGCGGTCTTGCACGACGCCGTCGAATTGCCCAGCCATGGCCGTTTTGATCGGCACGACGAAACGGTTGTTGCGCACCGTGACGTACCGATCGGAGATCAGCTCGGCGAGCCCGGGACGCGCCAGTAGCTCGTCCAACCGGCGCGTCAGCTTGTCGCGCAACTGGCGGAGCGTACGCCGCACCTCGGCCAACTCGTCACTGGCGTCGTCGGTGACACCGCCGTCATCGTCGAGCGCGCGCGTCAGACTGGCCTGCAGCGCTGGGAGAGGCACGAGGCCGTCCGCGAGCTCCGCAAGCAGCGGATACGCGGCGCGATGCTTGGTGAGAGACGCGCGCGTCGCGTGCGCGACGGCCAGAACCGTGCGCACGCCTACCAGCGAGGGCCCGTCAAGCACCGCACCTTCATGAGCGGCACGGCGGAGAGGGCCACGCAGATCGGCGAACTCGCGCAACGGTAGGTCGCCCTGTTCCTCGATCAGACGAAAGCATTGCCAGACGGCATCCAGAGCGCGCCCGACGACGGCGCGGTCAGGGCTGGGCGCCAGGGTACGACATGCTTCTTTCCCCGCCGGTGAGCAGGCGAAATCGGCGAGCCGGTTGCGGATGTGGTCGAATTCAAGTGCAGCGAGATCGCGTGGGCGCATCGCAGTGCGGAGTGCGGAGTGCGGAGTGCTGAGGCCAGGTCCACCCGCCGAGCACTCAGCACCCAGCACTCAGGACTTCGATTTCCTCCGAGCCTTCAGGCGCGCAGCGGCGGCGGCGAACGGGGTCACCTTGCCAAAGGACGCGCGCACCGATGGCTCACCGTCTTCCTTGATCTGCTCGTGCGGCGCGGCGGTGCGCGCCGTCACCGCGCGGCCGGGATGCCGCAAGATGAGGCGCGCCTCGTGCACCGTGATGGGCCGCCCGAAGAGGCAGAAGCGCTGGCCGCCATCCTGCTGCGCGTTGGCCCACGCGGCGAACTCCTCCGCCGAGGGATCGTGACCGACGGCGACGGCGCAGCGGCGCACGACAAAACCCAGCATCATCTTGGGGAGTGCGGAAGGGCCACTAGCCATGAGGGGGCACTTCTTGCGAGCCGGCGCCGGTCAAGCCGCGTCCATTGACGACGCGGCGCCCGTCTGAGCGCGCTCGGCAATGATGCGGTCCAGCTCGGCACGGAGGTGTGGCAACACGGCGTCGTAGCTGAAGGCGCCGATCTTGACGTCCTTGCGCTTCAAGTTCACCGTCGACGGCCCGCACCACAAGCCCAGATCGGCGTCATCAGTCTCGCCGGGACCGTTCACCCGGCACCCCATCACGGCGATGGTGATGCGATGCTGCTGCGCGTAGCGGGTCAGCTCGCGCACCTGCGCCGCCAGCTCGACGAAGCTCTCGTTCTCGACCCGCGAGCAGCTCGGGCACGAAATGATGTTCAGGCCGCGGCCAAAATCGGGGACCGAAATGAAGCGGCCGTGCGCGACGTCGCCGATGATGCGGTGGCCGACCTCAACCTCCTCGTGCTTGCGGTCGTTGGGTAAGGTCAGCGAAACCCGGATGGTGTCGCCGATGCCCTCGGCCAGCAGCTTTTCAAACGCCAGGCGTGTCTTGATGATGCCCTCGGGCGGCATCCCGGCCTCGGTGACGCCGAGGTGCAGCGGCACGTCAGCGCGCGCCTGCGCGAAGCGGCGGTTGGCCTCGACGACCTTGCGCGGATCGGAATCCTTCAGCGACACGACGAAGCGTTCGAACCCCACCTCCTCCATCAGCGAGCAGTGATAGAGTGCCGACTCCACAAGCGCCGCCAGCTGGTCGTGCGGGTGGCGTTGCAGAAACTCCGGCGCCACCGAGCCGCAGTTGACGCCGATGCGGATGGCGCAATCCGTGTCGCGCGCCACGGCAACCAGCCAGCCCACCTTGTCGCGAATCGATTTGTCGCGCTCGACGTGATGCAGGTGGCCGGGGTTGTAGCGGATCTTGTCGACGTGCGGCCCGACCTTGGCGGCCAATCGGTAGTTCTCCTGCAGATCAACCGCCAGCACCGCGTCGGTCTGCCGGCGAATCTCCTTGAGCGCTTCGACCTCCTTGTCGTTGTCGACGGCGATGCGCACGACAGCGGCCCCGGCGCGCTGCAGCTGGATGGTCTGCGCCACGGTCGCGTCGATGTCCCGCGTCTTGGTCGCGCACATGCTCTGCACCGCAACCGGCGCGCCGGCGCCGATCTGCAGCGTCCCGATGCGCACTGCGCGTGTGGGAAGGCGCTTGGTTGCAGAGCGGTCGGACATCACGGCGAGGCTAGCCGAGCCGCTGCAGGGACTCAAGGAGGAAGTGCGTGGCGCGGCAGCGTGGGGAAGGGGGCACGCTCAAACGCTCACACCCTCTCACGCTCTCACGTTCTTGCCAGTCTCGCCGGTGAGAAATGCTGCAGCTCCTCGCTGGCCTCGCCGAGCACGGCCGCGGCCCCCAGACGGCCGACAGCTGGACTCGTCGTCATCCCGTGGCCACCGAGGGCGGCGACCCAGGTGAGTCCCTGCACGTCGGGATCGCGGCCGATGACGAAGCGTTCGTCGCGTGCGAACGTGCGCAGGCACGCCCAGCTCGATGCGATACGTGCGGACGCCAGGCTGGGGAACGCGCGCGCGATTTTCTCGGCGAGGAGGCGCGCCGCCGCCGCGTCCACCACCGGCTCCTGCGGTGGGTGGGGCGTTGCGTCACACGGGCTCATCAGCAAACCATCACCCTCCGGGCGGAAGTACACGTCGGAGTCGTTGTGCCAGACGAAGGGCCACTCACGATCGATGGCTACGTCGACCCGGGTTTGAAACAAGTGGCGGCGGCGCGGCGCCAAGGTGCGAGTGCCGACGCCCGCAAGCTCGCCGATCGTACCGGCCCAGGCACCCGCGGCATTCACTACGGCGCCTGTGGTCACCGTTGCGCCATCCGTTTCGACGGCTTCCACGCGGCCGCTGTGCACACGCATGCCCGTGATCGCCCGGTGATATTCGATGCGTGCCCCGCCGCGCCGCGCGGCCGCGAGATAGCCATGCAGCAGCGCGTGAATATCCACCACCCCATCGTCGAGATTCCAGAAGGCGCCGGCGAATGGTGCGCCGACCAGCGCCGGCACCCGCCGCACGGCTGCAGCGGCGTCGATCACCTCGCCATTGAGCCCGAGCCGGCGGGCGACATGACACGCGTCATGCAACTGCGGCAGCCCGCGCTCCCCGGCAACGAGCAGCGATCCGCACCGACGCAAGAGCGCTGTGCTGCTGAAACCATCGGGCGGCGCCGCGATGAAGGTCGCTCCTTCGACGGCGAGGCGCGCCTCGGCCGGATCGGACAGCACCTGGTATGCAAGCGCGGCGTTGCGCCCGGACGCATGCCTCCCGGCGATGGCTTCGCGTTCGAGGAGCAGGACGTTGCGAACCCCGCGCGCGACGAGATGATACGCTGTCGAGGCGCCGGCAAACCCAGCGCCGATGATCACGACGTCAGCGGTGCGCACGCTCGGAAGGTAGCACAGCGCAGGGCGCGGCTGTAGGTCGTGACACGAGCCCGAGCCGGCGCCACGGATCACGCGTCGCGCAGCAGGATCTCCAGCTCGTTGTCGGCAGGCGGCCGGTCGCTGAAGGCGTTGACGTAGGCGGCCAACGCCGCGTCGCCGAGCTCCTCGGCCGTGTACGAAAACTGCTCGTCGCCGTCGGCGACCGACGGCCACCAGTCGCGCAGCTTGCACGCCGCGACCTCCGCCTTCGGCCGCGGATAGTTGAACGGCGCCGCGACGAGCGCGTCGCTGATCACGTTGACGAACGCATCGGCTGTGAAACGGCGGGAGAAGGCTTGCAGATCGGGCTGCGACGCGATCGAGCTCAGCCGGCGGCTGCGCACGTCCAACACGCCATCGCGCAGGGTGAGGATCCGGTAGGCGTGCGGATAACCCGCCAGCGATGCGGTGACGATGTTGTGCAGCCCGTCCTCCTCCTTCACGTCCTGGATGTGCAGGTGGCCCGTGAGCGTGATGCGCACGCCGTGCTTGCGCAGGATGGCCTTCAACTCGTGCGCGTTTTCCACGTGGAACCACGAGAAGGTCGGGTTCACGGTCTCGCCGGGAACATGCTCGATGATGCTGTGATGCAGCATGACGATGGTCTCGCGCCCGTTGCGGTGCTTCGCCAGGTCGTCATCGAGCCAGGCCAGCACCTCGGGAGCGATGTAGCCGCGATCCTCATCCGGTTTCGCCGAGCAGATGCCGACGAGGTGCACGTCGTCAGTCGGATCACAGCTGAATGCGGTGCGCTGTGAGTTCTCGAACCCGAAGTCACCGTAGAGTCGTGGGATCTCCGTCGTCCGCACCGGCGTGACGTGCGGGTCCAGATAGGCGCGCGGCCGTAGCGCTGCGGGACGTGGTTGGTCGTGGTTACCGGAGACACAGAAGACGGGCTTGCGGAAGCGCGTGAACAATTCGCGCGCCTTGTCGTGATTGTACGGCTCGGAATCGCGCGTCAGGTCGCCGGCGACGAGGACGAAGTCCAGCTCCGGCAGCGCGTTGATCTCGTCGATCGCAGCGTCGAGCAGCTCGACGCTGCGATCGTACATCGTCGGCTCCAACGGAATGGGTGGCGCGTACCAGCCCGTCTCGGGGTTGGGTACGCTGACGTGCGGATCGGATATGAGGGCGAAGGTGGACACGGAGTCTCATCCTGGCGGCAGCACCTACGACAGTCAACCGCCGCGAAAACGGGAACGCCCCGCCGGCGTTTGCCGACGGGGCGCTCTTACCGTCAGATGCAGATCACTTAGATCTTGCTGACGTTACTGGCTTGCGGTCCCTTGCGACCCGGGGTGACATCGAACTCCACCCGCTGGCCTTCTTCGAGACTCTTGAAGCCGTCACCGGCGATCGAAGAGTAGTGGACGAAGACATCTTCGCCGTTCTCTTGCCGGATGAACCCGTACCCCTTTTCGGGGTTGAACCACTTAACGGTCCCTTGCGCCATGCGCGTTCCCTCCTTTGCTCTAAACTCGTCAACCGGGGGCGCTGCATGTCCAGGGACGCGTGCTGCGTTGCTTAACAAAATGCCCACGAAAACTCGTGGCCTAACAAGACGTTTGCCGAACCTGCCGGTATAACTGCAAGCAGGCTATAGCCGAGCCTAATGCCGCCCGCAAGGGCGGTGTCGATTGGGGATTTCGGATTGCGGAATGCGGATTGAGGGACAGAGCTCGTCGCGTTGACTAGGCAGACTGCCGGCGGCTATGATCCCCCCCGTGCTGTGCGGTGCTGTGGAGGCTGCGGTTCATGGCTGAGATTGTCGCTGGGTCCCTGGTCGGGACGTTCTCTCAGTAACCCTTGTGAGGTTGACGATTGTCCGGCGCCAACGGTAGTGGCTTGCTCCGCGTCATCCCGCTCGGTGGGCTCGGTGAGATCGGCCTCAATTGCCTGGTGCTCGAATACGGCGATGCGGCGATCGCCATCGATTGCGGCCTCATGTTCCCCGAGCTGCACATGCTCGGGATCGATCTGGTCATTCCCGATCTGAGCTATGTGCAGCGCCTCGGTGACCGCTTTCGCGGGTTCGTCATGACCCACGGCCACGAGGACCACATCGGTGCGTTGCCCTACGTCCTGCGCGACGTCCCGGCGCCGGTGTACGCCACGCCAATGGCTGCCGGCCTGCTCACCGAGAAGCTGCGCGAACACAACCTGCTCGACGAGACCCGCCTTGAAGTCTTCCGGCCAGGCCAGCCGTGGGAGATGGGACCGTTCTCCCTCGAAGCAGTGCACATGACGCACTCGATCGTCGATGCCGTCGCCCTGGCGATCCGCACACCGGCCGGCACGGTCATCCACAGCGGTGACTTCAAGCTCGACCAGACGCCCATCGGCGGCGCCGCATCCGATCTGCAACGGCTCGCGGATTATGCCGCCGCCGGCGTCTTGCTGCTGCTGTCCGACTCGACCAACGCCGAACGCGCCGGCTATACGCCATCGGAGCGCACCGTGCACGGCGATCTCGACGGCATCTTCCGCGCGACGGCGGGCAAGATCTTCTTCTCGACGTTTTCGTCACACGTGCACCGCTTGGCGCAGGTGCTCGAGCTGTCGCAGCGCTACGGCCGCCGCGTGATCACCGTCGGTCGCAGCATGCAAACCAGCATCAAGATCGCCACGCAGCTCGGCTACATCGAGAGCCCGGCCGCACTGTTCGCCGACGTCAGCGAGCTGCGCCACCTCGATCCGCGGCAGGTGACCCTGCTCATCACCGGCAGCCAGGGCGAGCCGTTGTCGGCGCTCATCCGTATCGCCGTCGGGGATCACGGCCAGGTGCAGATGGCACCGGACGACGCCGTGGTCCTTTCGTCGCGCATCATCCCCGGCAACGAGAAGTCGATCAGCAACATGATCAACCACATCTACCGGCGCGGTGCCTGCGTCCACCACGCTGCGAATGCGCACGTGCACGTGTCCGGCCACGCCAGCCAGGAAGAGCTGAAGCTGCTGCTGCGGCTGGTCCGCCCGCGCTACTTCGTACCGGTGCACGGTGAGTATCGGCACCTGGTGCGCCACCGCGCCCTGGCGCACTCGGTGGGGATGGCCCCCGAGTCGACGTTCCTCCTGGAAGACGGTCACGTGCTGGAGATCGACGCCGGCGGTGCGCGCGTTGCCGCGCCCGTGCACGCCGGTCGCGTCTTCGTCGACGGCAAAGGTATCGGCGACGTCGAAGACGTCGTGCTGCGCGACCGGCGCCACCTGTCGTCCGACGGCCTGGTGCTCGCCATCTTGGCCATCGACCAGCAGAGCGGCGAGATCATCGCCGGCCCGGATCTGGTGTCGCGCGGCTTCATCATCGAAGCGAACGGGCAAGAGTACCTCGAGCGCGCCAGGGGCGTTGTGGTTGAGACCTTGCGGCAGATCACGTCAGAGTCGCGCGCCGATTCGATGGAGGTCAAGGAAGAGGTGCGCAAGGCGTTGAAGCGCTTCTTCGCGAAGACGTTGGAGCGCCGGCCGGTGATTGTGCCGTTTGTAATGGAGATGTGACGTGGCGCGCAGTCGAGTCGCAGTGAAACCGGAAACGAAGGACCCGCAGGACCACGAAGCCTCGCAGCTGCTGAACGAGGTAGCGGGCTTGGTCACCCTGGCGGCGGCGTTCTTTGCGCTCGTCAGTTTCGTCTCATTCCAGCCCGGCGAAGGGGGTACGAACCTCGGGGGCCCCGTGGGGCACGGGTTGTCGAGCCTGCTGATGCAGACCTTCGGCCTGGCGGTGTTCCTGGTGCCGCTCCTGCTGGTGGTGCTGGGCGTGCAGCTCTTTCGGTCACGGCTCGATGCCCTCTCCGCGACCCGCGGCATGGCGTCGTTCGCGCTGCTGCTCAGTCTCGCGGTGTTGGTCGGGCTCGTGAGACAACACGGTGACGTCGTGCACGCGGGCGGCTGGTTCGGCGGCTTCGTCAGCACGTTGCTGCGGGACGCCTGCGGCACGATCGGGGCGGCCGTCGTGACCGGCGTGCTGCTGGCGCTCGCGTTGATGTTCACCACCGGCTCCTCGCTGCGCACCGGCCTGAGCAGGCTGACCGGCGGCGCGCGACAGGGCTGGCAGCGATGGCGCCACCAGCGCAGCACCCGGGCGCTCCAAAATCGCAAGCGCGAGCTGCTACCGAGCGAATCGGAGCCGCTCGCCGGGCCGCTCATCGTGCTCGGCGAGGAGTCTGCCGTTGCCGACGACAAGAAGCCGCGGCGCCTGGCGGCGCAGCCGACACTGCCCTTCGCCGACGGCTCGGGCTACCAGACGCCGTCGCTCGATCTGCTCGACACGCCGCGCCACAGCGTCGTGCGCGTCGACGAGGAGGCCCTGCGCAAAAGCTCCGAGATCCTCGAAGCGAAGCTGGGAAACTTCGGCATCGAAGGCAAAGTCGTGGCCGTGCGTCCCGGACCGGTGATCACTACGTTCGAGATCGAGCCGGCGCCGGGCGTGAAGGTCAACCGCATCGTCACGCTGCAGGACGATCTGGCCATGGCGCTGCGCGCCGTCGGCGTGCGCATCCTGGCCCCCGTGCCGGGCAAGGCCGTCGTCGGCATCGAAGTCGCCAACGCCAAGCGCGAGCAGGTCTTCCTGCGCGAGATTCTGGAAAGCGAGCCGTTTGCGGAGGCGCAGTCGACGCTGACCCTCGCCCTGGGCTAGGACAGCGCCGGCTCCCCGGTGGTTGCCGACCTCGCGCGCATGCCGCACTTGCTGCTGGCGGGTGCCACCGGCACCGGTAAGTCGGTCTCGCTCAACGCCATGATCATGAGCATCCTGTTCAAGTCGTCGCCGCGCGATGTGCGCTTCGTGATGATCGACCTCAAGATGCTCGAGCTGTCGTTATACGAAGAGCTGCCGCATCTGCTCGTCCCGGTCGTCACCGATCCGAAGAAGGCGGTCGTGGTGCTGAAGAACCTCGTCGAAGAGATGGATCAGCGGTATCGGCTGCTCAAGGACAAAGGCGTGCGCAACGTCGACGGCTACAACCGCCTCATGGAGCACGACGAAGACGAGCGGCGGGCCGGCGTAATCGAGCTGACCAACGTCGTGAGCGAAGACGATGAGACCGTCGAGGCGGCCGCGGAGGGATTGCCGCATCAGCGCTTGCCGAAGATTGTGGTGATCATCGACGAGTTGGCGGACTTGATGATGACGGTGGGCCGCGACGTCGAAGAGCCGATCACGCGTTTGGCGCAGAAGGCACGCGCCTGCGGTATGCACCTGATTCTCGCCACGCAGCGTCCGTCCGTCGACGTGATCACCGGTCTCATCAAGGCGAACTTCCCGGCGCGCATTTCCTTTCAGGTGACGGCACGTGTGGATTCGCGCACGATCCTCGACTGCATCGGCGCCGAGCGCCTGCTGGGGCACGGCGACATGCTGTACTTGCCGCCCGGCACGGCGAAGGTGCAGCGCCTGCACGGGGCCTTTGTCTCCGAAGCCGAGATCCGCAAGGTCACCGACTTTGCCAAGCAGCAAGCGCGGCCGAACTACGCACTCGATCTGCTCGAAGACGACTCCGAAGACGAGGACGGCGCGATGGTGGATGACGGCTACGACGACGTCATGTACGACCAGGCGGTCCGCTTGGTGACCGAGAGCCGCCAGGCGTCCATCTCGTGGGTGCAGCGCCGGCTGCGGGTGGGCTACAACCGTGCGGCGCGCATGATCGAACGCATGGAACGGGAGGGCGTGGTGAGTACCAGCGAGAACGGTCGCCCGCGCGAAGTGCTGGCACAGCGGATTGACGAATGACGACCTTCTGGGCGATGTGGATGTGCGGCGTGCTGGCCGCGCTCGTGCCGTGCGCCAGCCGCGCCGCGGACCTCGACGCCATCGTGCGCAAGGTGCAGGAGCGTTACGACACGACGCGCGACTTCACCGCCGACGTCACCCAGGAGATGACCATCGCCAGCCTCGGCAAGACCACGACGGCGCACGGCACCATGGCCTTCAAACGACCGGGCAAGATGCGCTGGGACCTGACCCAAGGCGACGAGCAGGTGATTGTCGCCGATGGCGAGACGTTGTGGCTCTACCAGCCGAAGGAGAAGCAAGTCCTCAAGGCGCCGTTCGATGCCGCGTTTCGCGCCACCACCCCGATCTCGTTCCTCACCGGCGTTGGCAAGATCGCCCAGGACTTCGACGTCAGTGCCGACGGCGAAGATGAAAAAGCCGGCGTGCTCTACCTCATGTTGGTGCCGCGGCGCGACAACGCCAGCGTGGGCAAGCTCCGCCTGAGCGTGGCGCGCGACAGCGGTGAGATCCGCGGCGGCGAGATCCACGACCCGCTCGGCAACGTCAGCCGCCTGCGGTTCGACCACATCAAGCGCAACGTCGGCCTCGGCGACGAGCAGTTCGTGTTTCAAGTGCCGCCGGGCGTCGACGTAATCAGTGCGCCGATCGGGCAATGAGAGGGGGAGATGCCTTCATTTGACGTCGTGTCACAAGTCGACCGGCAAGAGATCGACAACGCGGTCAACCAGACGCGCAAGGAGATCAGCCAGCGCTACGACTTCAAGGGCACGAAGACAACCGTCGACATCGACAAGGATAGTCTGCACGTGGTGTCCGACGACGACTTCAAGGTGAAGGCCGTCGTCGACGTGCTGCAGTCGAAGTTCGTGCGCCGCGGCATCTCACTCAAGGCGTTGGTCTACGGCAAGATCGAGCCCGCGGCGGGTGGCCTGGCCAAGCAGACGATCACCGTCCAGCAGGGAATCGATGCGGACCACGCCCGGCAAATCGTCAAGCTCGTCAAGGACACCAAGCTCAAGGTGCAGACGCAGATCCAGGGCGATCAGTTACGCATCAGCGCGAAGAAACGCGACGATCTGCAGCAGGTGATTCAGCTGTTGAAAGCGCAGGACCTCGATCTGCCCTTGCAGTTCGTCAACTTCCGCGAGTAGTTGTTGCGAGCGGGCCGCCACGGGGGGCGTGGGCGACCACGCTTACGCAACTTGGGAGCGCGATTCGGTGTCAGCGTGCAGCGTCGCGAAGATGCTCCAGCGATTGCGGTACGCAGCGTAGCGGCCGCGGTACGCCGTGCCCGCACCATGTAAGCTGAACGTCGGCCCCGTGATCGCGCTCGCGGGGATGATGAACGTCTCATCGGCAGTGCGCCGATGCTTGGCGACACACACGAAGATGTCGCAGTACTTGCGCTCCCAACGCCCGTGGCGATGGAAGTTGAAGTTCCAGCTGCGGTAGTCGTAGGCGTAGCGCCGTCCGTTGACCTTCACGGTGTGCGCGTAGCGCCCGGGGAACGCAACGCGCAAAGCAACGCGCAGCCCCCCGTT
>Ga0335071_10007963_pt1 | contig 10887 bp, 7 predicted proteins | sample Lox_Sample_15_FD_206724 | JGI IMG/M metagenome (GOLD analysis project Ga0335071, IMG submission 206724) | Soil microbial communities from Loxahatchee National Wildlife Refuge, Florida, United States - Lox_Sample_1.5 | ecosystem: Environmental > Terrestrial > Soil > Wetlands | place: USA: Florida...
CGAGCGCGTCTATTTCCTGACGTCCGGCACCGCCACCAGCGTGGCCGAGCAGTTTTTCGCCGGCTGGCTGGCCCACTACTACAACCGGCGCGCGCTGGTCTTCACCACCGATCGCATCCTCCTGCTCCAGATCGATCAGCGGCAGCGGCCCGGCGTCCTGATGTCGCAGCTCGCCTACACCGCCATCGCCGACCTGAAATCCACGTGGGACCGGTATTGCCAGCTGCGCCTGCGCAACGGGCAGAAGCTCAACTTTGCCGGGGTCCCAGCGGCCGATCGGAAATACCTGCGCACCCTGCTGGCCGACGCCCTGCGGGTCAGCGTTCCGCCGATCATCGGCGCGCCCCAGCCGGGCATCGAGCATCTGTGCCCGCATTGCCTCCGGGCCGTGGCCGGGATTCCCGCCGCCTGCCCCCACTGCCGCGGTGCCTTCAAATCGGCGAAGAGGGCGGCGTGGCTGTCGGCGTGCTTTCCCGGCTTGGGCGACTTCTACCTCGGGCACCACGGCCGCGGCGTGCTGCAATTCCTGGTCGGCGGCATGGCCTGGCTGGGCCTGGTCATCGCTCCGTTGATGGCCCTCGCGACCACCCATCGCGGAACCATTCCTGCCGACTATTGGTTCCAGGCGGCGCTCGAACTTGCGATCATCCACGGCATCGACTCTGCCATCGCCTACAATTTCGCCGTCAAGGGGCTGCACCCCGCCAAGACGGTCGCGCCCCCGGCCTTCTAGCCCAGCGCGCGGTCGAATTCGGCCGGCAGCGGCGCGGTGGCCTCGAAGGAAAACGTCCGGCCCGCGAGCTCGTAGCTGAAGCGCGTCTCGAGCGAATGGAGGAACAGCCGCTTGCTCCCGGTGCGCCGGGCGAACTCGCGGTTCGCGCGGAAATCGCCGTAGGTCTGGTCGCCGACGATCGGCAGGCCGTGGTGGGCGCACTGCACGCGCAGTTGGTGGCTGCGGCCGGTGCGCGGCTCCAGTTGCACCAGCGCCCGCGCCGGCTCGCCCGCCCCACGCCGCAGCACGACGCAGCGCGCCTCGGCCGGAATGCCGCCGCCCACGCCGGTGCGAATCTCCCCGCCGCGCTTGTCGACCGCCAGCCGGTCGCGCCAGACCTGGGGCGCCGCCGGCGGCCGGCCGAAGACGAGCGCCTGGTAGACCTTGCGCACCTGCTTGCGCAGGAACTGGGCCTTGATCGCCGCCGCCACCGCGCCGTCCCCCGCCGCGAGGATCACGCCGGAAGTCGCGGAATCGAGCCGGTTGAGCAGCCAGAGGCGCCGCTCGGCCCCGCCCGGCTCGCGCCAGGCATAGCACTCCGCCGCCGCCTCGTAGGCGCAGGTCAGCAGCGCCCGCGGGTCGCCGCGCGGCGAGTTGGGATGCGACAGCACGTTGACCGGTTTGGCGAGGGCCGCCACGCCGTTGGCGTCCCGCGCGATCAGGCGCACGTCCCGGCCGAGGGGCAGGCGCGCCCAGAAATCGGCCGCCGGCCCGGTCACCAGTAGTAGAAGGAGAAGGTGATCACCTGGTCATCGCCCAGCACCGCGACCATCTCCTTCGTCCATGCGCGGTAGGGGGCGTTGTCGCGGATGGCGCTGAGCGCGGCGTTGGTGCCGTATTCGCCCGCGTCGCCGTCCACCTTGAGGATTTCCGCGATCTGCCCCTGTGAGTTGAGCCGGAAAGCGATCGTCACGTGGCTGGAGGGCTTCGGGTAGGTCGAGCCCTGGGTCAGGATCCGCTCCCACTGGATCTGGACGATGTCGATCAGTTCCTGCAGGTAGTCGCCGAACTGCGAGAAATGGGCGTCCACGCCGATCTGCCCGGCATTGGAGACGCCCACCGGGCGCTCCTGCAGGATGCCGGGGCGCACCTGGGCGAGGCGCGGGCGCGGCAGCGGGCGCGGGCGGATCACCGTCGCGGCCTTCGCGCCGACGCCGGTGGTGTCCTGCGAATTCTGGTCGCCCGCCACGTACTTGTCCGCGCCGGTGGATGACTCCGGCAGCTTCACGGCCTCGGTGCCGAACGCGTCCGGGTTGTCACCGGACGACTTGAGGTAGCCGGAATTCGGCACCTGCTCCTTCGGATGCGTCTCGGTCTTCGCCGTGGTGGCGGGCTGCTCCTTGGTGGGCGCCGGCGGGGTCGGCGGCACCACCTCGGGCTTCTGGAGCTGGCCGGTCACGATCTGGGAATCGTTCTGAAAGTCCTTCTTTCCCTCGGTCTTCGGCATGTGCAGGGTGCTGTCCTTGTCGGGCACCTCCTGTGCCGCCTGCTGGTTCTGGGCGCCGAAGTTGGTGGTGTTGTCCGGGACGTTGTTGTTGGCGTTCGGGTTGGTCTCGACGAAATGCATCGGCGGCGGCGGCGTGGGCGGGGCGACCGGTTCCGGCGTCGGCATGATCTGGATGTCGAACTGCTGCACATTGCTGGTCGGCGTGAGCAGGCGGCCCGGGGTGTACTCGGTCTTGAGGATCTCGGGCGCGAGCAGGAAGAGCAGCAGGTGCACCAGCACCGTCCAGATCAGCCCCACCTGGATGGAGCGCGTGTCCGGGTCCTGCGACAGGCCCGGGATCCAATAGCGCTTTTTGGCGGCCTCGGGCCTCTGTTCGTCCAGCAGGGTGGGCATGTCAGGATGACGCGGCGGAGTCTTGGCAAAGACCGCACTGGTTCAACATTTGTTTCGTCAATTCCAGCGGCAGGCCGACGATGTTGGTGTAGGAACCGCGCCAGCCGCCGATGATCAGGTCGGCGGCCTCCTGCACCGCGTAGCCGCCGGCCTTGTCGAGCGGGTTCACCTGCGCGAAGTAGCGGTCAATGATGCCGTTATCGAGGGTCTTGAAGCTGACTTCGCTTTCGGCCGCACGGTCGGCCGCCAGCCCGTCCCGGCGCCGGCGCAGGGCGACGCCGGTGCAGACGGTGTGGGTGCGGCCCGACAGGCGCCGGAGCATGGCGCGCGCCTCGGCGAAGTCGCGCGGCTTGTTCAACACCAACCCGTCGAGGAAGACCACGGTGTCGGCGCCGAGCACCAGGGCCTCCGGATGAAGTGCGGCGACCCACTCCGCCTTGAGCGCGGCATTGTGGCGCACCATGTGGCGCGGATCGGCGTCGGGCGCCTCGTGCTCGGTCACCTCGGGCACGACCACGCGGAACCGCACGCCGAGCCCGGCCAGCAGCTCGCGCCGCCGCGGCGAGGCGGAAGCAAGAATGAGCTCGGGCGGGAGGGCGGCCATGACGCAAACCGGCCACCGTAGCGATCTTTGGGCGCCGGGCTAGCCTGATCTGGCGCTCCGGCGCGGCCGGTCTCCGGCCCGCTTGCGGATTGTCAGGCGGGAGGAAGCCCCCCACAGTCCTCGGCTGCATGCGCCTTGGCCTCGCCCAGATCAACACCACGGTCGGAGACCTTGCCGGCAACGTCCGGCTGATCCTCGACGCCTACCGCGACCTCACGGCGCGCGGCGCCGGGCTGGTGGTGTTCCCGGAGCTCGCGGTCTCGGGCTATCCCCCGCGCGACCTGCTGTTCCGGCGGCGGTTCGTGGCCGACGTCGAATCGGCGCTGGCGGAGGTCGCCGCGGCCGTGGGCGACGTGCCCGCGCTGGTGGGCTTCACCGAGACCAACCCCACCGGGCAGGGCCGGCCGTTCTTCAACGCCGCCGCGTGGTGCCACCGCGGCGAGGTCGGCGCCGTCGCCCGCAAGTGCCTGCTGCCGACCTATGACGTGTTCGACGAGGACCGCTATTTCGAGCCGGCGCCCGGCCCGCGCGTCGTCGAATTCCAGGGGCGGCGCATCGGCGTGACCATCTGCGAGGACATCTGGACGCACCCGATGATCTCGACGCGACGGCTTTACCACGGCGAGGACCCGGTGTCCCAGCTCGCCGCCCAGCACTGCGACCTCGTCGTCAACCTGTCGGCCAGCCCCTGGCACTACGGCAAGGACGAGGTGCGCGAGGTGCTGGTGGTCGAGGCGGCGAAGAAGCTCGGGTGTCCCCTCGCCTACTGCAATTCGGTCGGCGGCAACGACGAGCTGATCTTCGACGGCCGGTCGGTGGTGGCCTCCGCCCGCGGCGACGTCATCGCCGGCCTGGCGGCGTTCGCCCCCGAGCGGCGCATCTTCGACCTCGGCGCCGCGCCCGCGGCGGCCGACGTGGCCGCCTCCTACGCCCAGCACGAGCTGAAGGACATCTTTGACGCCCTCGTGCTCGGCCTGCGCGACTATGCGCACAAGACCGGCTTCCGGCGGGCGCTGGTGGCGCTGAGCGGCGGCATCGATTCCGCGGTGGTGGGCGTGCTCGCGGCGGCCGCGCTCGGGCCGGAGAATGTCACCGGGGTCAGCCTGCCCTCGGCCATCTCCAGCCAGCACAGCCGGGACGACGCCCGCACGCTCGCCGGCAATCTCGGCATCGCCTTCCAGACGATTCCGATCGCCGACGCGGTCGCCGCCACCGAGGCCGCGCTCGGCCCGGCCTTTGCCGGCCGCCCGCGCGACGTCACGGAGGAGAACATCCAGGCCCGGGTGCGCGGCAACCTCATGATGGCGCTGTCGAACAAGCTCGGCGCCTTGCTGCTGACCACCGGGAACAAGAGCGAGATGGCGGTGGGCTACTGCACGCTTTACGGCGACATGGCCGGCGGCCTGGCCGTGATCTCCGACGTCTTCAAGACCCAGATCTACGCCCTGGCCCGCTGGGTCAACGAGGACGCGGCCCGCGCCGGGCGCACCCCGCCCATCCCGCAGAACTCGATCGACAAGGCCCCGTCAGCCGAGCTCCGCCCCGGCCAGACCGACCAGGACAGCCTGCCGCCCTACGACCTGCTGGACGCGATTCTGCGCGGCTATGTCGAGGACGGCCTCTCCCAGCGGGACTTGGTCGCACAGGGCTTCGCCGCGGCGGCGGTGAAGGACGTGGCGCGCATGGTCGACCGGAGCGAGTACAAGCGCAAGCAGGCGGCGCCGGGGCTGAAGATCACGCCCCTGGCCTTCGGCGTCGGCCGCCGCATCCCGATCGTCCAGAAATATCAGAGCTGAGGAGGAACCGGCCGGCGCGTCCCATCCGTCCCAGCTGTCCGATTCGTCTCATTATTGGCCAACTCGATGACCTCCGAACAACTCTTTGCCCGTGCCCTGCAGCTCATGCCCGGCGGCGTGAACTCGCCGGTGCGCGCCTTCCGCTCCGTCGGCGGCGCGCCCTTCTTCGTCAAGGCCGCCCGCGGCGCCACCCTGGTCACCGCCGACGACCGCGAGCTGATCGACTTCGTCTGCACCTGGGGCCCGGCGATCCACGGCCACAACCATCCGCGCATCCGGGCCGCGATCGCCGCCGCCCTGGAAAACGGCACCAGCTTCGGCACGCCGAACCCGTACGAGGTGGAGATGGCCGAGCTGATCACGCGCTTCGTCCCCTCGATCCAGAAGGTCCGGATGTGCAACAGCGGCACTGAGGCGACGATGTCCGCCGTCCGCCTGGCGCGCGGCTTCACCCGCCGCGACAAGATCATCAAGTTTGCCGGCTGCTACCACGGCCACTCGGACTCGCTCCTGATCAAGGCCGGTTCCGGCGCCCTGACCCACGGCCATCCCGACAGCGCCGGCGTGCCGGCCGCGTTCGCCGCGGAGACCGTGGTGCTGCCGTTCAACGACGCCGCGGCACTGGAGGCGGCTTTCGCCGCCAACCCGGACCAGATCGCCGGCGTCATCCTCGAGCCCTACCCCGCCAACGTCGGCCTGATCCTGCCCCAACCCGGCTTCCTCGCCTACCTGCGCCAGCTCTGCACCGCCCACGGCGCCGTGCTCATCTTCGACGAGGTCATGACCGGCTTCCGCCTCGCGAAGGGCGGCGTGCAGGAGCTCGAGAAAATCACCCCCGACCTCACCACCCTCGGCAAGATCATCGGCGGCGGCCTGCCGGTGGGCGCCCTCGGCGGGCGCGCCGAGATCATGGACCAGCTCGCCCCGCTCGGGCCCGTCTACCAGGCCGGCACCCTCAGCGGCAACCCGCTCGCCATGGCGGCCGGCATCGCCGCGCTCAGCCTGCTGGAGGAGACGAATCCCTACGCCCGGCTCGACGCCCTCGGCCGCCAGGTCCGCGCCGCGCTCGAGGCCGCCGCGCGCCACAAGGGCCTGCCCCTGCAGGTCCCGCAGGTCGGCTCGATGTTCGCCGTGTTCTTCACCGCCACCGCGGTCCGCGACTACGCCACCGCCCTCAAGGGCGACGCGAAGCTCTTCGCCCGCTTCTTCCACGCCTGCCTCGACCACGGCGTCTACCTGCCGCCGAGCGCCTACGAGACCGCGTTCCTGAGCACGGCGCACGAGGGCGCGGCGGTCGCGCGGGCCTGCGAGGTCATGAGCGCGGCGCTCGCGGGATTGTAGCCGCGCGTTTGCGCCGCCGGCCGAGGGAACTAATTTTCCCGCCAACCGCTCGTATTAGCTCTGGTGCACGTCCGCCGCCCATCCGCCCCCCGCCTCGCCCTCGCCTTCCTGGCCGGTCTGCTGACGGCGGCGCCATGCCTCCGCGCCCAACCCGCCGACGCCCCGATCCTGCCGCTGGACGAGGTGCGGCCCGGCATGAAGGGCGAGGTCTGGACGGTTTTCCAGGGCACCCGGCCCGAGCCGTTCACGGTCGAGGTCGCCGGCATCATCCGCAACGCGCTCGGGCCGGGCAAGAACCTCATCCTCTGCCGCCTCACCGATCCGCGCGTCCAGGACATGGGCGCGGTGGCCGGCATGAGCGGCAGCCCGCTCTACATCGACGGCCGCCTCGCCGGCGCCCTCTCCTACCAGCTCCAGCGTTTCGAGACCGTCCACTACGCCGGGTTCACGCCGATCGAGGATCTGCTGGAGGTCAGCCGCCTGCCTGCGCCCGCCGTCGACGCCGCCCCCTCCGCTCCCATCCCGCTCCAGCAGCCCGCCGGGAAGCCGCCCGCGGCGCCCGCGCCGGCGGACACGGGCGCGCTCGACTCGCCCTTTCAGGCACTCACGCCGGTATTCAACCTGAGCGGGATCGACCCGGAGGTCGCCTCCTTGTTCGCGCCCCGATTTGCCGCGCTCGGGCTCAACGTCGCCGCCGCCGGCGGATCGTACGGGGTTCAGAGTCCGGCTTCCGGCGGCAACCCAACCCAGAACCCGGAACTCGGAACCCTGAACCCGCCGGCTGCCTTGCGGGCCGGCGACGCCGTGTCGGTCGAGCTCGCCACTGGTGACATCACCATCGCCGGGACCGGCACCGTGTCCCGCGTCAGCGGCACCCACCTGCTCGCCTTTGGCCACCAGCTCATGCGGCTCGGCGCCGTGGATCTGCCGATGGCCGACAGCGAGGTCGTCGCCATCCTGCCGAGCCAGATGAGTTCCTACAAGGTGGCCAACATCGGCCGCGTCATTGGCACCATCAGCCAGGACCGCCTCTCGGCGGTCTACGGCGATCTCGGCCCGGCGCCCGCCATGATTCCCATCGAGGTCACCGTGCCCAACCACGGCTCGACCCGCACGCTGCGCTTCGCGGTCGTCCGGCAGCCGCAGCTCGCGCCGCTGATCGCGGCCGCCGGGCTGGCCCAGGGCATCCTCGGCTCAAACGACGCCGGACTGGCCGAGGGCTTCCGCGTCCGCCGCACCGTGACGTTCCCCGGCGGCCCGCCCGTCGCCACCGATGACCTGTACGCCGGCCCGCAGGGCTTCGCCGCCGGCCTCGGGGACTTCGTGCGTGACCTCGGCGACTGGCTGCAAAACCCGTTCGAGAAGACCTACCCCACCGCGGTGCACTTCGCGGTGCAGGCGCTCGACCACAACCCGCTGTCCGTCCTCGACGTCGTCCAGCTGTCGCGGACCACCGCCGCGCCCGGCGACACCGTGCAGCTCACCCTCACCTGGCGCGACTTCCAGGGCGCGCGCGCCACCGAGGTGGTGGCCGTGCCGGTCGCCCGCGCCTGGGCGGGCAGGACGCTCGAGGTCATCGTCACCGACGGACCGCAGCTGGACGAGCTCACCGGCCGACCCCGCGAGGTGCCCGCCGCGCAGATCCGCAGCTTTGGCGAATATCTCGCGCTGCTCGCCGAGCACCGGCGCAGCGACGGCCTGTACGTGGCGGTGGTCGAGAAGACCTCGATCTTCCTCGACCAGGCGCGCCCGACGCTCGACTACCCGGCCTCGATCGCGCGCATCGCGCGCGACGCCGACGAGCGCCGCTTCCAGCGCCGCGAGGGCGTGGCCCCGCTGTGGGAGGAACACCTGCTCGGCGACCGCCTGATCAGCGCCAACGTGCGCCGCACCCTGCGGGTCACCGACTGACGCCGTGCCGCCCGCCCTCCTCGCTCCCTTCATGCAACGCACCACCACTTTCCTCGCCGGCGGCGCGCTCGCGCTCCTCCTCGGCGCCGGCTCCCTGGCCGCGGATCCGCTCACCAGAAGTCTCGATCTCGATTTCGGCCGCGACGTGGCCAGCCGCGACCTCAAGGGCCTCGCGACCCGCTCCGACGGCCGTATCGTCCCCGGCCCGACCCTGACGCCCCTGACCGGTGCTCCGCTCGCCGAGCTGCTCTGGACGGTCGCGCCGGCCGCCGGCGGACGCTGGCTGGTCGGCACCGGGCCCGACGGACGGATCCTCGAGATTACGCTGGCCGGCACCGGCTACACGGTCCGGCCGGTCGCGAAGCTGGCCGAACCCCAGGTCTTCGCGCTGCAGGCGCTGCCGGACGGCTCGCTGCTGGCCGGGACCTCGCCGACCGGCGCGCTCTACCTGCTCAAGGACGGCAAACCCGTGTCGCGGGTCGTCCTCCCGGTCGACTCGATCTTCGACATCATCCTCCTTCCGTCCTCAACCCAAAACCCCGAACCCAAAACCCCGAACCCCGTCGCGCTGGTCGCGACGGGCAACCCCGGCCGCATCTACCGCGTGGACCTCGGCCAGTTCGCCGCCGCCGGCGTCACCGCCGACCGGATCAGCGACGCCAAGCTCCTGGGCGAAAAAGGCATCACCCTGTTCGGCGAGATCCGCGACCGCAACGTCCGCCGCCTGGCGCGGCTGGCCGACGGGCGGATCGCGGCCGGCTCGGCGCCGCGCGGCAACGTCTACGGGTTCCCGGCCGCCGGCGGCGCCCCGCTGATCCTGCAGGAAAACCGCGAGGCCGAGGTGACCGACCTGCTGCCCCAGCCCGATGGCGATCTCTTCGCCAGCATCGTGTTCTCCAGCGTCGCCGGCGAGCGCCGCATCAACCGCCCGGGCCTGGGCCTGCGGCCGGCCGCGCCCGGGACGCTGCCCGCGGACACGTCCCTGCCCGAGCCCGCCCCGCCGACCGCCGGCCCGGACAACGCCGGCACCCTGCCGCCGGCGGAGGTGGCCGCGCCTGAAGGCACGCACGAGCGGTTTGCCGGACGCAGCGCGATCGTGCGCTTCCCGGCCAACGGTTTTCCCGAGACGCTGCTCACCCGCAACGGCCTCGCCTTCTACCGCCTGGCGCGGCGCGGCGACCTGCTGCTGATCGCCGCCGGCGAGGAGGGCGCCGTGCTGGCCTGGGACCTCCCGAACCGGCTTAGCCTCACACTGCCCGGCGCCGAGGGCGCCCAGCTCAACGGCCTCGTGCCGCTCGACGGCGCCGCCGATCGTTTTCTGCTGCTGCAGAACAACGCCCCGGGGCTGGCCCTGCTCGATTTCGGCGCCCCCGGCCCGCGCCAGCTCGAGACCAAGCGCCTCGACCTCGGCCTGCCCGCCGCGCTGGGCAACCTGCGGTTCGATTCGCTGCGCAACCTCGCCCCCGAGGACCTCCGGATCGAGGCCCGGACCAGCTTCGGCGCCGACGAGACCGAGGGCTGGAGCGGCTGGATGCCGCTCGCCGTGCGCGACGGGGCGTTCTACGCCCCCGGCCTGCGCGGCCGCTACGTCAAGCTGCGCATCACCGTGCCGGCCGCCGCCCGCGACTTCGACCTCGACACGGCGACGCTCTACAACCTGCCCCAGGACCGCCCGCCGGTGCTGACTGACTTTCGCCTCCTGCCCGCCAACTACTCCCTCAATCCCGCCCCCGAGCCGCTGCCGCCGCCCGTGCTCACCCTCGGCCAGGTGATCAACCCCAACCAGCCGGCCCCGGGGGGCGATGCCGGCGATGCCAAACGCAAGAACACCTTCCTCGCCAGCCAGCTGGTCCCCAACCCGGGCAGCCAGGTCGCGTACTGGACGGCGACCGACGCCGACGGCGACACACTGGCCTACACCTTCTCCATCCGGCCCGCCGGGGCGACGACCTGGACCGATGTCGCCGTGGACATCCGCGACAGCTTCACCCAATTCGACATCTCGAGCCTGGCCGACGGGCTTTACCGCACCCGCCTGGTGGTCGCAGAGCAGGCGCCGCGGCCCGCGGCGGAACGCCTGCGCGTGGAGTTCCAGACCGACGACCTCGTCGTCGACCACACGCCGCCCGAGATCCTCGACGCCGCGGTCCGCCGCGAGGACGGCAAACTGATCGTCACCGTCCACGGCCGCGACGCGCTCTCCCTGCTGGACGGCGCGGAATTCGATTTCAACAACGGCTACCGCGAACTCGTGCTCCATCCGGTCGACGGCATCCTCGACGGCCGCGATGAGACCTTCGAGCTGCGCACGCCGCTGCAGAATGTCACCGGCGCGACCTCGGTCGAGATCCACCTCGCCGACCAGCCGGGGAACACCGCCACCAAGCGGATGCCGCTGCCGTAGCGTGGCCAGAGGACGGATTTCCGCCGCGGCGCTCAGCGCGGCCCGCCATTTGCCAATGGCGGCTTCCGGGGCGACTGGAAGGAGACCCCATTCCCCCCATGGCTACGCCTGATCCCGCCGACAGCCGGAATCCCGTCCGCCTGCTGCTTCACGTTCCCGTCCCGTGGGTCTTCATCCTCTGTTATCTGGTGGGCTTGGGCCTCGAGTACGCCTTCCCCG
>Ga0335071_10007964_pt1 | contig 10887 bp, 6 predicted proteins | sample Lox_Sample_15_FD_206724 | JGI IMG/M metagenome (GOLD analysis project Ga0335071, IMG submission 206724) | Soil microbial communities from Loxahatchee National Wildlife Refuge, Florida, United States - Lox_Sample_1.5 | ecosystem: Environmental > Terrestrial > Soil > Wetlands | place: USA: Florida...
CAGTTCCGACTGGACGGTAGAGCTGAGAGTTTCCAATTCACGGGTCCGCAAAACGGCCTCCTCCCTCTTACTGTTGAGGCCCTCCTTTTCTAAACTGCGACGTCTTGTTTGCTCCTCAAGTTGGCTGATACGGTTACGATCAGCCTCGGAGCGCCCTCTGACAGCAGTCAGTTCCAGGTCCGTCTTGTGTCGCGTCTCGAGCAGCTCTTTAAGTTGCATTTCCGTCTGCAAAGCCTCGATACGGGACTCCTCCAGTTGGGCGTCTGCTGTGGCCAATATGGCTTCCTGCCGGGCCAATGACGCGCGAATCCCGTCCAGTTCATTTTTCACACGTCCATGCTGCCCTTGAATTTCGCCACACTTGTACGCATGAAGGCTTATGTCGAGCTCGCGCAAGCGCGTGTTGAGTCGGCGGTAGCGCTCGGCCTTTGATGCCTGTTTCTTGAGCGAAACGCTCTGTCGCTTCACCTCGCCTATGAGATCCCCGATGCGCAGCAGGTTCTGTTGTGTCTGCTCGATCTTCTTCAGGGCTACTTCCTTGCGCGACTTGTAACGAGTGATCCCGGCCGCTTCCTCGATTAATAGGCGTCGGTCTTCCGGTTTCGATGCAACAATCATATCCACACGGCCCTGTTCGATGATCGCGTAAGAATTCCTTCCCACCCCCGTATCAAGAAAAAAATCGGTCACATCCGACAAGCGGCACGGGATGTTATTGATTTCATATTGGGACTCCCCGTCCCGGAACAATCGGCGCGTAATCATTATCTCGTCGTAGTCGGCCATTGTGGGCGGGGCCACACCGTCCTCGGTGGAGAGCACCAGCCTAACTTCAGCCATACCGACCGGCCTTCGTGTCTCTGAGCCATTGAATATAACGTCTTCCATCTTCTTGCTGCGGAGACTTCGGACGCGTTGCTCTCCCATGACCCAGCGTATGGCTTCCAGGACATTGCTCTTGCCGCTGCCATTGGGTCCGACCACTGCGGTGATGCCGGGCCGAAAATCAAAAACGATTTTGTCAGGGAAACTTTTGAATCCCTTGATTTCGAGGCGTTTAATCTTCATTTCCAATCAGTTCCGTTTCATGGAATCGGGGCGGATCGTAGCGTCGCTTCTAACGAATGTAAAGTAAAAAGCCAAACCTGATGCAAGTATCCAGTTAGGAGTGAGGACAGAAGAGGTTTAAGGCCCCCTCTCTCGACGGGAGGGGGCAGGGGGTAGCTCTGGCGCATAATTCAATGTGCTTCAATATAGGATTGCGGTCGGTATTCCGTCGCACGGTCATCCTAATCCACGGCGATCTCCATGACTTGCCGGGTGCCATAAGATACGTCATGCTGAGGGCTCTGCCTGAGGAGAAACGCGTTGTAAGTGTGGATCAACCTTTGACCAATGGCGCCCGCAAGACGTTTGAAGAATATCATTCCACTCTCGGGATGTTTGTTGAAGATCTTTTGCAGGCTTTCTCCTTCAATTTTAATTAGCTTGCACGCGGTTTGACATTCCGCCTGAGCGGTGTAAAGGTCCCGGCCCACCAGGCTAGACCAACCGAAAGCCTCCCCCGGACTGCTCACCGGATAGTCTATTTCCGCTTCCTTTCCGACAGCTAGTCTTACCCTACCTTCCTTGAGAATAAAGAAATAATCAGCCGGGTCACCCTCGGCGAAAAGAATGGCGCCCCTGTCATAGGATTGCTCAACCATGATCGCAGATATTTCGTTCATGGTTTCCTGGTCAACTTCCCTGAAAAGATCAGCTTGTTGAATAAACATGGCATTCTCCTTTCTTTGGAAGATGTGCGCTCATTCGGTTGAATCCGGCAATTTTCATTGCCGTCACTATTGGGACTCAGGTTGCCCCTTCTTGGCGATCTTCCTCCTTTGCTGGTCCCGGATTTGAGCATGTCCATGAACTTTCAAGGCAAAGTCCTGAAAGAGGGCTTCGCAGCTCATTTTTCCGGAGTTTTTTGCGAAAGGCTGACTCCACAATGTCGCTTTTTTCAACTAATCACCCCACGTAACTATTCTTAGGTGTAGTCACATCGGAGTCAAGCCGGAAGTTTCCTTCGTCTCCTCATCCTCTCCGCTCCAAATTCATTATTCACATACTGGGTCTCGGTGACGTAGGCCGCGATGCCTTTATTTGCTGAACATCCACGATATGAATCGCCTTCATGCATTCAAATCCATTGTCTTCGGACTTGGGTCTCCAGCTTCCACAGTGCGCCGCCGAGAGTGCGGCTCGTTTCTTATACAGAAGTGGGATATCACAGCAGCACGGATTCAAGCGTCTCAGTCAGTTCCATAAAATTCGTTTGCATTTCTTCCGGCCGATTTCTTTTTTCACCCGGAGAATAAGAGCGGCCGAAACGCTTGTTGATGATGACGCCTCTTTCTCTGCAGTAAAGATCAAGGGATGGCTTGATCATGCTGCTGATCAAAAAGGCCCCGACCGAACCGCCCCACTCGAAGTGCGGTCCATCTCCCCCGCTATCGCCTATGATCACTGCTCGTTTCGGAGAGATCCCCAAACTCTTCATCAGGGATTGAGTATTCTTCGGCTTGTCGTCAATCTCAGCGACCCGATACCGGTAGCGCTGATCATCACTTGCCCCCAAAAAACGGATCAGCGGATTGGCCGCCACAAATGGTACGGCAGGCAGAAGATTCTTGGCAAAGACTCGCTGAAAATAACCTTGCGCGCTGGTTGTATTGATCATGAAAAGGATGCCGCGGCTCAAGCACCACTCGATGAAATCAGGGACGCCCAGGTACGTGGCAAAGTGAGCGTCAAGATAAGCATCCATCTGATCTTCAGTAATAGGGGTGGGAATCAGCGCCGAGATTCTTTGGGTGGCCTCGGTCAGTGAAATCTCGTTACCGGTGTATCGCTTAAAGACGTTGGACAACTCTGATTCCAGGTCCGGATAGATGAATGAAATCGGGTCAAAGGGACCGCTCGGCGCCAGGCATTCGCTCCAGTCAGAGGAAACGATAGCTCTCCATTCCATGTCCATTCTCCATTCCTGATTATTTTAGCCACGTGGAGTCCGGCTGCCGGCCACCAGCAACAGAGGAATAGAAGCAAGTTGTATCACGACTGAAAATCCAATCAAGGTCTCCACCGAAACATCGTACAGCATGCCCATCAGAACACTTCCGCCGAACCAGAAAACGCCGTAAGCGGTATTTAGAACCCCATAAGCCAGGCCGAGCCTGTTGGCAGGTACCATCTCCGCAATGGCGGCTCGCATAACCGACTCCTGTGCGCCCATGCCGACGCCCCATAATGCCATTCCGGCAAGGGCAGAATAAAAATCGCCCAAAAATACTAGCGGCGCGAATAGCGCGGACAAAACTACGGCAAAAATCAGGACAGAGAACCCGACGCGATCAAAGAGACGCCCTAAGATCAGCGCGGCCACGGCGTCCACACCCATTGCCACGGCATAAAATATCGGAATCCAATAGTCAGGGGCCACCACAGCCTTTTTGAAATGATAGGCCACGAGAGGAAAATCCGCATATCCAGCGGCAATGAAACCAATCGCTACTACGTAGAACCAAAAAGCGCGAGGGTAGCCCTTACTTTCCAGGTTCATCGAGGCGGGCTGGAGGTCGCGAGGGTCAGGGTACGACAATTTTGCAGCGAACAGCACGCAAAGCGCGATCAGCGCTGGAAACAACAGTATTCCAAAGCCCGCTTGATAAGCCCCTCCGAAATGAAACACTGCCGCGACCACCAGTGGTCCGAGGACTGCTCCTATTTGATCCATGGCCTCATGCAGACCAAACGCCCAACCCCGCCCAACCGGCTCAGATGCGCAAGAGAGCATCACATCACGCGCGGGTGTCCTTATGGCTTTACCCATCTTCTCCGCAATCATTAGGACCGCCGCAATTTCCCAGCAACCGGCAAATGCCAGGAGCGGCACTGCCAGCAGATTCATCCCGTAGCCGAAAAAAACTATAGTCCAGTAGCGCCCAGTTCGTCGGCGCGTTGCTGATGTGGCCGCAAAGCCACCGTAACATGAACACCAAACCCTTGTGAGACCTCCTCGGCCGAGTCCTGAAAAAATGAAGTGACTTCCTCGGCAAGTTCATCCAGAACAGATTTCTCACTGATTTGGCTGGCCTTGACGGTGACGAAGGAAGCCTCCAGCACATGGTCCAGGTGCTTTCTCGATCTTTGGCGAAGCGCTTCAGCTTGTTCCTCCAGCAGTTCCAGAGTTCGTTTTCTGTCACCTGTCACCAGATCTTGGGCGGCTATTCTCTGGCGCTGAACACTCTTCAATTCTTTGTCAAAGACTTGCAAACGTTTCTCGAGGTCATCCAGCGGCATCTGGAGTGATCGAGCTCCGAGCCTGAGTCTCATCACCACATTTTCCAAAATATCGCGCGCTTTCTTGCCCAGGGCTTCCCGTAAAGCGCCAGCTTTATCTGAGACCAGAAAAGACATGAGGTGGTTCTCAACCTCCTCCAAGCCGCTTTGTGTCCATAGCGTGGAATCATCGAGACGCTTACCGTCGAGACCGCGACGCGCGGAGACGCAGAAAATCGGCAAATTATCGGCCAATCCGATTTTCTCTCTAAGCACCTTGCCGAAGAATTCCAAGCAGGCGTTTCTTTCTTCCTCGTTGAGGTAGTCAACTTTGTTAAAAATAAAGAACAGGCGAGACACTCGCGATCGTACGCTCTTCAAGAATTCCGCTTCTACTTCCGTCAGGGGAGGGTCGGCTGAGACCACAAACAATGCAGCGTCGCATTGGGGTAAGAAATTAAGTGTTGCCTCGGTGTTATGCGTGAATGTCGAACCGATTCCCGGAGTGTCGATGAGGACGACACCATGTCCTAGAATCGGCGCGGGATATGAAATTTCCACCTGGAGCACACCAAGCTGATTGGCAGGGTTGCCTTCCTCAGTCACGAGACCTTGCAGAAGCTCTAGAGATTCTGCTGTGGACTTACCACGAAACTCTTCCACCGGGCGCTCGTCCAGGTAATAGACACGTACCAGCAGCTCCGGACCATATTGCAGAAAGGTGGGTATGGCTGTCAGGGGTACGACTGAGGTGGGCAGAAGGGATTCTCCGAGAAAGGCGTTAAGGAGAGTGCTCTTGCCACGCTTAAACTGGCCTAGAACAGCGAGGTGAAATCGGCCTTCCTCCAATCGTTCGTTGAGAGAAAGCAGTTTTTTGCGATCTCCGGAGAACTGGGGCCCAAGCGCAAATAATTTCTTTGCCGCTTCCTCCAAAAGTAAGCGGAATCCCAAAGGATTTGCGGACTCCTCCGCAGATGATGATGTTGTTGATAGATCAAGTTGAGAATAGTCGAGTATGGGAGAACCCATCACAAATACTCCACTGTCTTCGCCAGGCACAGCAGGCAAGATACTGACCCTTCCCTCAATCGGTGACTGACAAAATTTACGGTGGGGCTGTATAAACAGAAAACCCACCATCCGGTGGGTCATGAAAGGCTCACTTCGCTCCCACCGCCGAATTGTCCGCGGCAGGAGTCATCAGCCTTAAAGGCGGTTCTTTGGGGGACTCCATCCCCTGAAGATATAATTTTCTAGCATAGCGAGCGCGAATGTCAAGATTTGGTAGTTGGCTGCTTTGATTTCTCCCCTCTCCGGCGAGAACTACTCATTCCGTCACCCAGCCAAAAGTGGCTGTCCACGATGCGTTCTGCGCCGGACTGAGTTCCGCCGGAATGACAGTGAAGGGATCATCGAAGCCGAAATGTCAAGCTAACCCGCTACCATTCACCGATTAATTCGACCTATTTGGCCTTGGTTCGCTGGTCAGTCGCTGTACAGGATCTCACGAACTACTCTCAGCATCTCGGATATCGTAAAAGGCTTGGTTATGAATCCGGAAGCTAAAGCAGAAATAATCAATCTATCTTCATCATGACCGGAGGAATAACCGGTGGCAATCAAGATCTTGACTTTTGGGTCAATTTTCAACAGTTCCTTAAGGCACTCCTTGCCCCCCATCTCCGGCATGATAAGGTCAAGTATTACCAGAGAGATTTTCCCCAACTCCTTTCGATATATGTCAACAGCCTCTTTCCCGTTTACTGCGGTAATTACTCTGTATCCCGCACTCTTCAGGATCCGCTCTCCAAGATCTCGCATGAGTTCCTCGTCATCTACCAGGAGCACGGTTTGAGTGCCGTTCTCAGCGGTCGGCAGCCTCACTTCGCTCTCAACTTCTTTTTCACTTGCGGTTGTCAGAGCGGGAAAATAGAGTTCGAACCTTGCTCCTCTGCCGGGTTCACTGATACACGATACGTACCCAGCATGCCCTTGCACAATGCCGTGAACTATCGCGAGACCCAAGCCTGTTCCTTTGACAGTGGCTCGCTGCTTCGTAGTGAAAAATGGTTCGAAAATGCGGGCTATCGTTTGATCGTCCATTCCGCGGCCGTTGTCGGAAACGGCCATAAAAACGTAATTTCCGGGGCTGATACCCGGATGAGTTCGGCAGTAGTCTTCGTCCAAAGTTACATTTTTCGTCTCAAACGTCAGCTTTCCTCCATCCGGCATTGCATCTACGGCATTGAGAGCCAAGTTCATCAACACCTGCTGAATTTGCATCATATCGGCATTAATATCTGCCAGGTCCTCATCCAACTTTAACTCAAATGAGATCATTCTTGAGATTGTCCGCGACAGCAAACCTCTGACCTTCTCTATTTCACGATTCAAATTCAATACCTGAAGTCTCGCGTCGGCTTGGCTGCTGAACGTTAGCAAACTCTGAACCAGGGCAGCTCCGCTGATAGCGGTTTCAACGATTTTTTGAAGGTCCGCGCTACTCCGGTCATCCAATTTGTTCTCCAGAAGAAGCAATTCCGCATGTCCTAAGATAATGGTAAGCATGTTATTGAAGTCATGGGCAATTCCTCCAACCAGCGTGCCTATTGCCTCCATCTTTTGAGCATGCAGGAGTTGATGCCTCAGATTTCCCCGCTCTTGCTCGTCACGCAATGCCTGGGTGATGTCTTCGCAACTCATCAGGTAATCGCCCGTGCGCAATTGTACCGGTCTGAAATTGACAGTTTTTTTTGTGCCGTCAGCGCATGTGACAGTGAATGTCCAAGGCTCATGCTCGCCTGTTCGGTATTCCTTCTTGTCCCTAATCCATGTCGCAATCACTTCATGCCTGTAACCCTCGTCGGGGTATGCCTTTTTGAACCAATTTCGTCCGTCGGGAACATCCTGCAAGCTATAGCCGAATATTTCCGAGAACTTGGGATTCACATATTTGAAGGTGTCATCTGTGCCAATCATCACCATCCCGAACGGAGCGTTGTCTACCAGTGTCTGGAATTTTTCTCTTTCAATTTCGCGTGCTTCCTCGGCTCGCTTCTTGTCGCTGATATCTATTATCGTGGATATGGTTGCCTGGTACTGTCCCGCCTCATCCCGGATTGGGGATACGCAGACATCAGCCCACAAGACCTGGCCGTCTTTGCGGATGTAACGCTTTTCGAGGCGATAGGAGTCAGCCTCGCCGCGTACGAGCGCGTCATGGTATTGTTGTGTAACGTCAACATCATCAGGATGCGTGATGCCGAAGAATGTAAGCTGTCTCAGTTCGCTTTGACTGTAACCAAGCATTTTTGCCCAGGCCGAGTTCGCCTCCAGAACATGTCCGTACCGATTCAGATTGATGCCCATCGCTGCATTGTCAAAGACCGCCCTGTATTTTTTTTCGCTTTCCCTTAATGCTTCTTCTGCCCTTTTTCGCTCTGATATGTCTTTGATCCACACCTGGACGCCCGGTTCGCCTTGCACCTTTATGACTCGTGCATTCATTTCGGCGTCAAAGGTGGAGCCGTCTTTACGCCGAAACCGGATTTCGTAACGAGCCGGCGGACTCTTTCCCTGCAGTCTCTTTGCCGTCCGTGTTCGTACAAGGTCCTGATAATCAGGGTGAGCCAGCATCCAAGGTTTCATGTGCGAAAGCTCTTCTTTCGAGTAACCGAACATCTTCGATAGGCGTGAATTAGAAAATGCGAGTGTCTCACCCTTCAAGATCATCACACCGTCAAAACTTTCCTCCACGAGTGTCCGATAACGCTCCTCACTGTAGCTGATGGCCTCTCTCGCCTTTTTTCGTTCGGATACGTCTCTGACCCACTCTTGTAAGCAGAGTTTGTTTTGTAACGTGATGGGCCGCGCAGTGGTCTCGACGTCAAGGCTCGAGCCGTCTTTCCGCACGAGTCTGATTTCGTATCGAGGCGAGACTGTTTCCCCTCGCATCCTAGCCTCCGCCCGCCGCCTCACAAATTCCCGATCATCAGGGTGGACCGTCAAGAAAAGACCCATCCCTTCCAGCTCTTCCTTTCGGTAGCCCAGCATTTCGCACTCACGCGAATTTGCGAACAATATTTTCGTACCATCGTGGATCAGGACCCCGTCAAAGCTCTCTTCCACGAGCGCTCGATAGCGCTCTTCGCTTTTCTGAAGCGCTTCCTGCGCCTGGATTTGCTGTGACACGTCGGTGGTGCATACCACCACGGTAGTCTTCCCAGAATCGGAAGTGTTGAGAAGGCTCATCTGCACGTGGGCATCGAAAAGGGAACCGTCCTTCCTCCTGTGTTTTGTCAGCATTTCAGTGACCTTGCCCGGCTCCAGGTCTTTGTATAGGACGCAAGCGCCGCGCTTGAATTCATCTCGGGACGCATAAAGGAATTCCACACTCTTGTCTAAGTAATCGTTGTGACCGTCAAATCCTAGCATCTTCATGAAGGCTGCGTTACACCATTTGATTTTTCGGTCTTGTGCTAGACTTACCCCCACAGGTAGTGTATCCGCGATAGCCTGGAATGCCTTTTCATCAAAGAAGTCAGCCGCTTGGGAGTCCTCGCTCCAACCATCATGGGGCGCCATTTTGGCCTCCGTATGACACTCAGGACGTGGTGCCTGTTAAGTTCCGACAGCAAAATTCAGGCCAAGATGAAAGCCCAAGACCTCACCTTGTAAGCCTTTGACATGGCCCCAGATCAGCAACCATTGGGAAGAACATCCTTACACATGTCCCAGGTGAAGTCTCTTGCCCTATGGGAGAGATCCCATAGTCCTGTGGGGCGGTCACCATTGCCACATGCTGGTATGCATCAACACAAATTTCAAACCGGCTAATTCATATCAATTGCGCTAAATGGCTGCATATTGTCGTTTCAAGCATGGAATGGATTGTTATTTCGTGGCTTTTTTGTAGTACACGATAAGAATGTAGTGCCTTGATCCGGCCGTGATATGATAACAATATGAGCAGCGAAGACCTACATGATTACATCTTGATCAGGGAAGCCACGGTACTAGTCCAAGTTTCGCGTGAAAGTAATCGAACACATAAAGAATCGCAAGTGGAATTCTTTGACGTACGAACAGGAGTTCAGCTAAGAGAGATTCATCCTGCGTTAGAGGCAATAGATTTGGAACGCGGATATCAGATTTCACACGAGCACGCGGCAGCAATTATTTCCGGAGGAGCCCCTTTTGGGGCCGAGTTAGACCTAGACCTTGCCAAGGTGGTAAGCATAATAGACATCAGACAGAGACGACTCGATGCTATCGTCGCTGATTCCATCCTAAATCAACTGCGGACGATCAGTAGCCTTTTGAGGAAATTCGTACAGCTCGCGGAACGCGCTCCAAAAGAAGAACGATTTTGGTTGTCGCAGCAGGTGCTCTCGTTAGTAAGAAAATTTTCAGCCCGCGAACTAAGTGAGCTGGAAGAAATCGTGGAATGGTTTAGCCGCCGACCCAAGAGATGACTGGAGGCTAAAGTTCCTATATCTAGTCTGAAGCTTTTGTATTGGGCCCAGCCGGCAGGAGAGTCATGAAGGCTACGATTCTAATGACTGTCTGTTTTACGTTCTTGATCGTGGTTGCGCATTCCGTGTTGCAGGCGCAAGAGAACCCTTTGGAACTATTCGACAAGGGAAAAGCCTTTCTCAATTCCGGAGATTACGACCAGGCTATAGAATTTTTTTCGAAAGCCGCAGATGGTCTCGATCCTGGAGTACGAAACGCCCATGTGGTCACACTGGCCAGAGCGAAGGCTTACCTTGGAAAAGGAGATTTGCAAAACGCGTTGAGAGATGTGACTCAAGTAATTCAGTCGGAGGGGGCAAACGGGGAGATCGTAGCATCCGGGCTGCAATTGCGTAGCGTCTTGCACTTGCGCCGAGGTCGAGACAAACAAGCTCTGGAAGACCTGACCGCAGCCCTAAAAGTGCCCCATGATAGCGATCTCCTGAGATCGCTATGCTTCACCAGTCGTGGGCTCACGTTCACGCGGCTCGGGAACACCGACAAGGCATTGAGCGACCTGAACAAGGCTATCGAACTGGACCCAAAATCCGGATTCGCTTACGCGGGAAGAGCGCAAGCATACTTGCGACAGGATAATATCGAGGGTGCGAGAAGAGACAGTGAACATGCTCTCACATTAAACCCTGACCAAGAAACAAGGAAAATGGCGGAAAAAATCCTGCACGAGTTATCCATATTTTCATCCGGACCGTCGAGTGTTTCAGTTCCCATGAATTCCCACGGTCAAATATTTGTGCAGGTGCGCTTCCGGAAGAACGGGACGCCTCACAGATTTCTTCTCGATACCGGCGCCACGTGCAGTCTCATTGATCGAGAACTACTGACGGAAATCAGCCGGGACACCGAAGTAAAGCAAATAGGCAAAGCAAGCGTCAGCACAGCGGACGGAACATCTCACCAGGTCACGCGCTACAAAGTGAAAAGCGCATTTTTGTACAACTTGCTGTTGGGAGAAATTGAAGTTTACGTATTTGATAAGAAGAGTAAGCGAATCACGAATCTCTTGGGCACCCGGAGCCTACGCAATGT
>Ga0335071_10007965_pt1 | contig 10887 bp, 9 predicted proteins | sample Lox_Sample_15_FD_206724 | JGI IMG/M metagenome (GOLD analysis project Ga0335071, IMG submission 206724) | Soil microbial communities from Loxahatchee National Wildlife Refuge, Florida, United States - Lox_Sample_1.5 | ecosystem: Environmental > Terrestrial > Soil > Wetlands | place: USA: Florida...
CGATCTCCAGCGTGACCAGGCGGCCGTGCGGCTCCAGGGCCCGCGCCAGCCAGGCGGTGCTGTATCCGCCCAGGGTCCCGATCTCCAGGATCCGGCGCGGCCGGACGAGCCGGGCGAGGAGATGGAGGAGCTTCCCCTCGTTGGCCGAGACGGCGATGTCCGGCAGGCCGGCCGCGGCCGCGTCGGCCAGGCCCTGCTCGAGAGCCGGGTCCTTGGGCACGAACAGGCCCTCGATGTAGGCATCCACCCGGCCGGCCAGCGTTCCGTCTCCATCGTCCATTGAGTCTCCTGCCCGGTGCCGGGCGCCTCGCTGATCGGCCACCGTTCGCCTGGAATGGCAGCCCATTCGGCACCCGGGCGCTGGGGCGCCCGGCCCGGGACGAAGCGCTCCGTGACGCCGCGGCGGGGGCCACGTATACCTCGGGCCCATGTCCCAGGCTGACCCGGCCGCCTCGCCGGCGCACCCCGTCTCGACCGACCTCGTCCTCTTCGTCGTGCCGAGCGTGATCTGGGGGACCACTTGGCTGGCGATCAAGTTCCAGCTGGGCCGGGTCGCCCCGGAGCTGTCGGTCGGCTGGCGCTTCGCGGCGGCGGCGCTGCTCCTCGTCGGGTGGTGCCTGTGGCGCGGCATTCCGCTTCGCTTCGCGCCGCGCCAGCACGCCTGGCTGGCGTCCCTGGGAGTGCTGCTCTTCGGGCTCAACTACGTCCTCGTGTACCGTAGCGAGCAGCACCTCGCTTCCGGGCTGGTGGCGGTGCTGTTCTCGCTGCTCGTGTTCGGGAACCTCCTCGGGGCACGCCTCGTCTTCGGCACCCCGGTGCCGCGGGCAGTCCTGGGCGGGGCGCTGGTCGGCGTGGGGGGGGTGGCGCTTCTCTTCTGGCCGGAGGTGCGCGGCTTCCGGGCCGGGGCGGGGCAGGCGGTGGGGGTGGCTCAGGGGGTGGGGGCGACCGTGATCGCCTCGGCGGGCAACCTGGTTTCGCAGCGGCTCTTCCGCGGCGGGGTGGGCGTCATCCCGGGCACGGCCGTGGCCATGGGCTGGGCGGCGCTGTTGGTGCTCGGCTTCTGTGCGGTGACCGGCCTGCCCTTCGCCTTCGACCTCCGCCCCGGCTACGTCCTGTCGCTGGCCTATCTTTCGGCCTTTGGCTCGGTGGCGGCCTTCGTCTCCTTTCTCACCCTGGTGAAGCGGGTTGGCGCCGGCCGCTCCGGGTACACGGCGGTGGTCATCCCGGTGGTGGCGATGCTGGCCTCGACCCTCTTCGAGGGCTATCGCTGGACCATGGTGGCGGTGCTGGGGATGGGGCTGGTGCTGCTCGGGACGGTGCTGGTGCTCCGGGCGCGGGGGCCCGGCTAGCCGGGCGTCGCTCTACCGAGTACGCTCCGGGGGAGATGGCAGCGACCCCCCCGGCACCCGGTCCGGCCCGCCAGTTGGCCGAGGAGGACCAGCGCGAGACGACCCGGCTGTGCGTCGAGACCGCCTTGCTGCTCATGCAGCACGGGACGGAGAGCGCGGTGGTGGAAAACATGGTCCGGCGGCTGGGGCTCTCGCTGGGGGTGGAGCGGGTCGAGGCCGGGATCTTCGCCAACTCGGTGGTTCTCACCACCTTGAGCGAACGGCGCTCGATGACCACGGTGCGCCGGAGCGAGGATCGGGGCATCAACATGCACCTCGTGACGGAGGTGCAGCGGGCAGTGCTCTCCGTCGAGGCGGGCGAGCTGGACGGCGCCGGCTACCGGACCCGGCTCGAGGGGCTCTTTCCCTTCCACTACCCCCGCTGGCTGGTCTCGCTGGCCATCGGTCTCTCCTGTGCCTGCTTCGCCCGGCTGGCGGGGGCGGACTGGGCGGGCTGCGGGGTGGTGGTATTGGCGAGCAGCGCGGCCATGGGCCTGCGCCAAGGGGTGGCCCGGCTCCGCTTCAGCCCGCTGGTCGCCTTCTTCGCGGCCGCCTTCGTGGCGACCTCCATCGCTGGGCTGAGCGAGCTCATGGGCGTCGGGGAAACGCCGCGGATCGCCGCCGCCTCGAGCGTGCTTTTGCTCGTCCCCGGGTTCCCGCTCATCAACGGCGTCTCCGACGTGGTCAAGGGTCACTGGAGCACCGGGGTAGCCCGCCTGGTCTTCGCCACCCTGCTCTCGGCGGCGACCTGCACCGGGATCCTCCTCGCCATCAGCCTCTGGCAGCTATGGGGCCTTTTGTGAGCACGCTGCTCGGTTTCCTGGAGAACGCGGCCCTGGCGACGGTGTCTGCGGTCGGGTTCGGCATCTCCTTCAACGTCCCGGTGCGCATCCTGGGCTGGTGCGCGGCCGGCGGGGCGCTGGGCCGAGGGCTCCGGTTCCTCCTCATCGCCGCCGGCATCCCCATCACCTGGGCGAGCCTTCTGGCGGCGGCGGCGGTGAGCTTCCTCGGGGTGTGGGCGGCACGGCGGCTGCGCGCCCACCCCAAGGTGTTCACGGTGGCGGCGGTCATCCCCATGGTGCCGGGGGTGCCTCTGTTCACGGCGCTGCTTTCCATCTCCCAGATGGAGCGGGGCGGTCCGACGCCGGAGCTGGTGGCCAGCGCGCTCCGCTCCGGCCTGGACGCGACCTTCATCGTGGCCGCGCTGGCGGTGGGGCTGGCCGTGCCGGGCCTGTTCGTCTATCGGCGGCGGCCGGTGGTGTGAGGCGGAGCGATGCCGGAATCGAGATACATCCACGGGACGGCGCCCAAGGAACAGGCGCGGCTCACCCAGCTGAACGCCCTGCTCAACGCCGCCTGCCTGCGCGAGCTGGCGGTCCGTCCCGGCGATCGAGTGCTCGACCTGGGTGCCGGGCTGGGGCAGCTCACCCGGGAGATGGCCCGGGCCGCGGGGCGGCCGGTGGTGGGAGTGGAGCGGAGCGCGGAGCAGATCGCCGAGGCGCTGCGCCAGGCGGAGGCTGCCGCCGAGGCCGAGCTCCTCGATCTGCGCCAGGGCGACGCCGCCACCCCTCCGCTGGCGGGGGAGGAGCTGGGCACGTTCGACCTCGCCCACACCCGCTTCCTGCTCGAGCACGTGCGCGATCCGCTGGCGGTGGTGAGGGCCATGGTCGCCGCGGTCCGGCCCGGCGGACGGGTCGTGCTCGCCGACGACGACCATGACCTGTTGAAGCTCTCCCCGGAGCCGCCCGGTTTTCACGCCGTCTGGGAGGCCTTCGAGAGGAGCTACGATCGGCTGGGGAACGATCCCTACGTGGGCCGGCGCCTTCCCCAGCTGCTCCAGGCGGCCGGCGCCAGGCCTCTTCGGATCACCCTGGTCTTCTTCGGCGCCTGTGCCGGCGAGGCCACCTTCCCTGCTTTCGTCGCCAACGTGGACCAGGTGCTCCGGGGCGCGACCGAAGCCATCCGGGAGGTGGGGATCGGACCGGACCAGCTCGAGGAGGCCCTGGCCGGGTTCGCCGCCTTCGCCCGCCGTCCGGACGCGGCCATCTGGTATGCGATGTCCTGGGCGGAGGGGCGGGTTCCCTGAGCGGCGGCGCGAGCGGAGCGGAGACCATGGAGCAGGGGCGGCCAAGAGGCGAGGTGGGGGCGGGACGGAGGCGGCCCGGTGTGGCCGTCTCGGTCATGGCGGCGGTGGTCCTCTGCGATCAGGCGACCAAGGTGCTCGCCCGAGGGTTGCTCCTCGAGGGGGAACGCCATTCCTACCTGGGCGACGTCCTCCGGCTGGAGCTGGTGCGGAACCCGGGCGCGTTCCTCTCGCTCGGCGCGGCCCTGCCGCCGGCGGTCCGCTCGGCGATCTTCACCTGGGGGGTCGCGGTCCTGGTGGTGGGTGCGGCCTGGGTGGCCCTGTTCCGCCGCGGCCCGGCGGCGCTCACGGTGGGAGCGGCACTGGTCGCCGGGGGCGGCCTGGGAAACCTGTGGGATCGGCTTCTCGGCGGGGGGCTGGTGATCGACTTTCTGAACCTCGGGCTGGGCTCGCTGAGGACCGGGATCTTCAACGCCGCCGACGTCGCCATCCTGGCCGGGGTGGCGGTCCTCCTGCTGCCCAGGGGTACGGGGAGGGCGTGATGCCCAGGACGGCTACGGGGCTCGCCCCCCATCGGTCCGGGCGGCGTCCGGAGCTGCTCGCCCCGGCGGGTGGCCTGGAGGCGGGGCTGGCCGCCTTCCAGTACGGGGCCGATGCGGTCTACCTGGGGCTGAAACGGTTCTCGGCCCGGGCCGACGCGCAGAACTTCACCCTCGAGGAGCTGGACCAGCTCATCGGGCATGCCCGCTCCCTCACGCCGGTGCGGCGCGTCTTCGCCGCCGTCAACACGCTGGTGCTCGACGGCGAGCTGCCCGAGCTGGTCGATTCGCTGGGGGCGCTGGCCGACCTCGGGGTCGACGCGCTCATCGTCCAGGATCTGGGCGTGGCCCGGCTCGTCCACCGCCACTTCCCCGAGCTGGAGATGCACGCCTCGACGCAGCTCGCCGCCCACTCCGCCGCCGCGGTCGAGGCGCTTCGCGATCTGGGCTTTGCCCGGGTGACGCTGGCCCGGGAGCTGACGCTCGAGGAGATCCGCGCTGCGGCGCGAGTTCCCGGCATGGAGGTGGAGACCTTCCTGCACGGCGCGCTCTGCTACTCCTACAGCGGCCTGTGCCTGTTCTCCTCCCAGGTGCTGGGCCGGAGCGGCAACCGCGGGCAGTGCGCCTATCCCTGTCGCGACCGCTGGGAGGTGACCTCGCTCAACGGGGGCGACCCCTCCCGCGCCTTCCCGGACCACCTCGGCAGCGGCTTCGCCTTCTCCATGAAGGACCTGGCTCTGCCCGACGAGGTGGGCAAGCTGCGGGAGGCCGGGGTGTCCTGCCTCAAGATCGAGGGGCGCAAGAAGGCGCCGCTCTACGTGGCGGTGGCCGTCGACTTCTACCGTCGGTTGCTTGATGGGACGCTCGGAGCCGCGGAGCGGGCGGGGCGCGAGGCCGACCTGCGCACCACCTTTGCGCGCCCCTTCACCCGGCTCTACCTCGAGTCGCACCTCAACCGGGACGTGGCCGATCGCGATCGGGTGGGCCACCGCGGCGCGCCGATCGGGGTGGTCGAGTCGGTGGTGAAGGTCGGCGGCAGCGCGGCGGTGCGCTTTGGAAGCGCGCTGGCGCTGGCGCGCCACGATGGGTTGCAGGTGGAGGTGCCCGGGCTCGACCGGCCCTTCGGCTTCGGGGTGTCGACGCTCCGGGTGGTGGAGAACGGCCGGGCGACGGAGGTCTTCGAGGCCAGGGCGGGGGCGATGGTGGAGGTGGCGCTCCCGGACGGTTATCCCCCCTTGCCGGTCGGTGCGCCGGTCTACTGTTCCTCCTCGCAGGGGGCCAAGCTCCGCTACCGGCTGGAGCGGCCGAACCTCTCGCTAATTCGCGCCCGGAGGAAGGTGAGCGTGGCCATCGAGCTGGGCGGGGACGGGCTCCGGCTCCGGGCCTCGGTGGAGGGGGCTTCGGGCCGGGTGGTCGAGGCCGAGCGGGCGCTCGCGCTGAAGCTCGAGCCGGCCCGCGACGCGGGACGGATGGAGACGACCGCCCGGGCCGCCTTCGAGCGGCTCGGCGACACTCGCTTCGTCTTGGGGGATCTCGCGTTCCAGAACCCGGCGGGCCTGTTCGTGCCGGTGTCGAGGCTCAACGAGGCTCGGCGCGAGCTTCTCGCCGCCCTCGAGCGGAGGTTGGCCGAGGAGATGGCCGAGCGGGTTTCGCGGGCGAGGGCCGACCTCGGCTTTGGGCCGGCGCCGTTCCCGTCCGCGCGGACGGGCTGGACGGTGAAGGTGGACGCGCTCCAGACGCTCGATGCCTTCGAGGCGGAGGACTTCGCCGATCTCGACGATGCGGTGCTCGACCTGGGGCGCGAGCCCGTGCGCGGCTTGGTCGAGCGGCTCGAGGGCCTCTCCACCCGGGCCGGCGGTCGGGACCGGATCCGCCTCGGGCTCCCGATCGTGGTCCGAGCCTGGGAGGAGAAGGGGTTGCGGGCCAAGGTGGCGGCCTTGCGCGAGGCGGGTCACGTGCGCTTCGAGCTCACCAATCCAGCCTCCTGGTCCCTGCTGGGAATCCGGCCCTCCGACCCGGGCGGCCTGGACCTCACCTCCGACTGGAGCCTGTACGCCGTGAACCGGGCCGCCGCCCAGCAGCTTCGGGAGATGGGGGTGCGGCGGGTGACCCTCTCCACCGAGGATTCGCACGGGAATCTCTCGGCCCTGGTCCCCGGACTGGGCCCGGCCGCCTCGGTGGTGGTCTACGAGGACTCGCCCCTCTTCATCTCCGAGTCGTGTCCCTTCGCCAACCTCCTCGAGGCCTGTCCGGGGCCGTCGCGCTGCGCCTTCGAGACCCTGGAGCTGACCTCCTCGCATGGCGGGGGGGTGGAGGTGGTGAACGAGCGCTGCCGCAGCGTCACCGTCTCGGCCGAGCCCTTCAACCTGTCCCCGCGGCTCGGCGTGCTGCGGGAGATGGGGGTCCGCTCGCTCCGGGTGCACTTCCTACACCGTCGGTACGATCCGCTCCGGGCCCGGGGCATCTGGCGAGCGCTGCGGCGATTCGAGGTGGTCTCGCCGGGCCACACCGGAAGCTTCGATCGCGAGGGTTGGTGAGGGGCGAGACCCGACCGCGGAGCTGGATGGGTCGAATCCGGGCGGGGCCGCGGACAAGGCACGAGGCAGGTCGTCCTACCGAGGCGGGGGCACCCCGGGGCTCGACGGACCTCCTCGCGCAGAGGCTCGGGAAGGGTGGGGCACCGGCGCGGGCGTGATGGGGCTCTGGGGGCTATCGTCTCCGCCCGTCTCGGTGAGGACTCGACCGCCTCGCGTATCCGCTTCGCGAGATCCTGGTTCGACGCGCCCTCGCCGAGCGCCGTGGTCACGAGATCCCGGATCTGCGCTCGGGTGGTCTCGTCGATCCGCGTGACCGCATGGCCGGAGCCGGCTCTGGCCCGCTCCGCCGGGGGGCCGAGGGCGCCCTGGCGACTCGTTCTACGAACCCCGGCCGCATCGCCCGCGTTCGATCGAGGGGGTGGTGGGCCCCGGGCGACCCGGCTACAACGTCCAGATGCCTTCCTCCCTCGAGCACGATCGCCGACGGAAACGGTTACAGGAGATGCTGTCGGCGCGCGGTCTCGAGGGAGCTCTCCTCCTAGAGGGCGTGGACGTCTACTACTTCGCGGCGACGCGGCAGAGCGGGGCGCTCTTCGTGCCGGCGAGCGGCGATCCCGTCCTGCTGGTCAGGAGGAGCGTCGAGCGGGCCTGTGCCGAGAGCGCGATCGCCGACGTGCGACCGTTCCCCTCGTCGCGCGAGCTCGGCACCTTCCTCCCCTTCCGGGGGCGCCTCGGAACCACCTTCGACGCCGTGCCCGCGGGTACGCTCGAGTGGTGGCGTTCCCGGCTGCCGCTCACCGAGCTGGTCGACGTCTCGGGCCCGCTGCGAGAGCAGCGATCGGTCAAGTCGCCGGCCGAGCTCGCGGCTTTGCGCTCGGGCGGCCTGCTCCTCGCGAAGGTGCTGGCCGAGGTGCCGGCCATGCTGCGAGAGGGACTGCGCGAGCTGGACCTGTCGGTGGAGATCGAGTCCCGGCTGCGGAGGGCGGGCAACCTCGGCAGCCCCCGGCTGCGGGGGTTCAACGCGGAGATGTTCATGGGGTTGGCCCTCTCCGGTGACAGTGCGGCCGTGCCGGGGTTCTTCGACGGGCCGGTGATCGGTCGCGGTTTGCATCCCTCCTACCCGCAGGGAGCTTCGGAACGCCGGATCGGCCGGGACGAGCCCATTCTCCTCGACTTCACGTTCGTGCACGACGGCTACGTAGCGGACATGACGCGCATGGCGGTCATCGGTGCGCTTAAGCAGGACCTCGCCCGCGCCTTCGAGGTGGCGCTCGCCATACAGGACGAGGTGGCTCGTTCGCTCTGCCCCGGGGTGACGGGCGAGGAGCTGTGGGAGCGTGCCCTGTCCCTTTCGGAGAAGGCGGGACTGGGGGAGCAGTTCATGGGCCCGCCGGGCGAGCAGGCCCGCTTCGTCGGTCACGGCGTCGGGCTCGAGCTCGACGAGCTGCCCGTGCTCGCGCCTCGCCAGTCCGGTCCGCTCCTCCCAGGCCAGGTCGTGGCCGTCGAGCCGAAGTTCGTGTTCCCGGACCGCGGTGCGGTCGGGATCGAGAACACCTGGCTCGTCGGGGAAGGCGGCGGCGAGAAGCTCACCGGTGGGCTGGGCGACGGGATCCTCCGGGCGCGGTGAGCAAAGATGCCTTCCCGGGGCGGGGGCGGCGCCAACGGGTTCGCTCACCTCGTACCTGTGGCTGCCGGCGGAGGAGCCTGGCGTCTTTGCCCCGCGGCGCGGGAGGCGCGCGGGCCGCCACACCCGGGCGGCCGGCGAGGCCTTCGGGCCCTCTCGGTCCCGAGCTGGGGGGCGGTCTTCTGTCACGGTGCGCGCCGGCGGCTTCTTGTGGGCGGGGCGACGCCTGGGAGGTTCGGGGGCGTCAAGACGCGGGCCCACGCCACCCTCCCGAGCTGGGCCCGCGGGGTGATGTGGATCGCGGAGCGTGCGCGGCAATCACTGTGCGGTGCTGCAACAGGTCTCGGCGCCGGGCCGCCCTTCGCTGGCTCGCAAAAGGGGAGGGTTCCTGGCCGACCGTGGCCGGCACCGGACATGCAAGAGCCCCGGGCATGGCCCGGATCACTGCACCGATCGTCATCGCCATCGTCGCCCTTGCCGTGCCGTTGCTGGCCCTCCTGGCCATGGCCAACGGGGCGAGGGAGTGGGACGACGACGACACCGGCGAGTCCTGCTCGCTCTGCTAGTCTGCGCGGCGGCGCCGCAGTTCGCGCCACGGGGTGGCGGGGCCTTTCCTGCCTCGCGCCCCGGGTGCGTCGGGGTTACCCTGGGTGGGGACCCTCCGCGGCATGAGCGAGCGCACGTTGTTCAACTGGACCCTGCGGGCCTTCGTCGGCCTGGGTGCGGTCACCTTCCTGGTCCTGCTGTCGGTGGATGCCCCTTATGGCCGGCACCTTCGCCGTGGCTTCGGTCCGCTCATGGGCGGGGCCCTTGGCTGGGTGCTCATGGAGGGGATGGCGGCCGTCGTCCCGCTTGCGGCCTTCCTGCTCGCGGGCGAGGCGCTCGGTCCCGTTCCGTGGATCTTCCTCGCGCTCTGGGAGGTTCACTATGTCTACCGGGCGTTCGTGTACCCGTTCCGGCGCCGGGCAGCAGGCAGCATGCCGGTGCTGGTCGTGGGGATGGGGATGCTCTTCAACCTCCTGAACGGGTATCTGAACGGCCGCTGGCTCTCGCACTTCGGGCCGCGGCCTGGGCCGGGGTGGCTCCTCGGTCCGCGGTTCTGGGCGGGCCTGGCCCTGTTCGCGCTGGGGCTGGCCGCGAACCAGCACTCGGACGAGGTGCTTTTCGACCTGCGCGCGCGGGGGCAGGGCGGCTACGCGGTTCCGCAGCGTGGGCTGCACCGCCTGGTGGCGTCGCCCAACTACCTGGGCGAACTCGTCGAGTGGTCGGGGTTCGCCCTGCTCACCTGGTCGCCGGCGGCTGCGGCCTTCGTCTTCTGGACGGCGGCCAATCTGGTGCCGCGCGCGCTCGCCAACCTGCGCTGGTATCGGCGGACGTTTCCCGACTATCCCCGCCGACGCCGCGCCATCGTGCCGTTCCTCCTCTAGGGGGAAGGGCCCGCCCCGGTGATCCGGTCGAGGGTCACCTCGTTCACGATCGGTTGAATAGGGCGGCCGGTCGCCGTCTGGGGATCTTCCTGGCGTCCGGGAGGGCCTGTGTTTGCTCGCCGGATGGGAGGCGGGTGGCGCGGTCGCCACCAGGCGGCGGGACGGGGGGATCTCGCGTCGAATGGGGACGCCGTGGCCGTGCCCTGCCGGGGAGCCTAGGCCTGGGGGGGCCACTCCCTGTCTTGGCCGGGAAACGAGAAGCCGGGAGGAGTTTCCTCCTCCCGGCTCCGGGTGCTTCTCTACCTCACGACACTAGGCTTCGGACTAGAACCAGCCCTCGACCTGGACACCGACCGTCCCGCCGGCCTTGGCATCGGCCGTCGAGTTGAACGCCACGTCCGAGGACGCGCCGTTGGCACGGCCGAGCAGAGCGCCGAGGTTGTTGGCGTTCTGGTTCCAGCTGGCATAGGTCACGAAGAGGCGGAACTCGGGACGGACGTAGAAGCCGTCGACCCCGGTCGCGCCCGGGAGGAGGGTCGCCGCGATCGTGCCCTTGAAGAGGCCCTCGTTCTTGTCGATGCCGGAGCCCTTGAACATGTCGCCGCCGGGCTTCAGAGCGGTGTAGCCGATGTCGCCCTGGAGGGCGAAGTAGTCGGCCAGCCAGACCTTCGGGCGAGCGAAGAGGGCGTAGGCGGTGATGTTGCCCTTCACGTCTTCCACGGCGACGCGCTTATAGGAGTAGTACCCGCCGATCAGCACCTGGAACATGTTGCTCGGCTGGAGCAGGAGGGCGTCGAGAGCCCGGAACTGGTACTGGTTCTTGTTGAGCGCGTCGCAGGGAACCGGGATGGTGGCGGTGCCGCAGCCGGGGACGCCGAGGTTGTTCGCGGCATTGCCCATGCCCGCGCCGGGGCCGGTGGCGAACTGAACGACGGCCATGTTGTTGCCGCCGAGGATGCCACTCTGGTCGTGCTTCACGGAAACCCAGAAGCCGACGTCAGCGTCGTTGCTGAGCTTGGGATCCGTGTCCTTGTTCCGGTCGACGTAGTCGAGGTTCAAGTCGATGGTCAGGGCGCCGCCCGGGTTGATCGGCATGCCGTAGATGCGGAAGTCGGGGCGGACGTAGATCCGGCTCTTGATGGGGTCGCCAGCGGCGTTCGTCCCGGTCGCTGCGCCGGAGCCATTGCCGAACAGCGAGAAGGAGATCTTGCCGAAGCCGACGTCCACGTCCTCAACACCGATGCCCGTGTCGCTGGTGTTCAGGTAGAAGAAGTCGATCATGTCGATGT
>Ga0335071_10007966_pt1 | contig 10887 bp, 8 predicted proteins | sample Lox_Sample_15_FD_206724 | JGI IMG/M metagenome (GOLD analysis project Ga0335071, IMG submission 206724) | Soil microbial communities from Loxahatchee National Wildlife Refuge, Florida, United States - Lox_Sample_1.5 | ecosystem: Environmental > Terrestrial > Soil > Wetlands | place: USA: Florida...
CAAACATCTTCTGGTAGACACGCGGGTCGAAGGCTGGCACCACACTTTCCCGGCCGCGCCGGCAGGCGCGATTCCGTCCACCGTATTCAAGGAGGGCTACAATCTCCGCGCCAACGGCACGAATCTTGTTCTCGAGCATTACTCGCCAGCCCACACGGATTCCGACATCTCTGTACTCTTTGAGGAGGCCGACATCCTCCATGTCGGTGACACCTTTTGGAATCGTGACTACCCCTTCATCGACTACTGGACCGGAGGGAGCATTGACGGTCAGATTCGTGCGGCTGAAGCAAATCTGGCAAAGATTGGCGAGAAGACGATCGTTATCGGAGGGCACGGAGCCGTCGGCGGCAAAGCTGACCTGATTTTGTTCCGCGACGTGCTGGTCGAAATGCGAGACAAGGTTGCTGCACTCAAGAAGCAGGGCAGAACGGTCGAGGAAGTTGTTGCCGCCAAACCTGGCGCTCGCTATGACGGCGAATGGGGCAGGTCATTCATGACGCCGAGCGCGTTTCTGGCTTTGGTGTACCAGGGAGTCTAATAAATCAAGTCCTTTGGAGGGGACAAGTGATCAAAATACTCGCCGGTCTGATTTTGGGCTTACTTATCGGCTCAGCTTGCAGATGGTTTGATATTCCACTGCCGGGGCCACCGAAACTTGTAGGGGCACTTTTGATTGTTTCCATCACTGTCGGTTACCTGGCGACCGATAAATTGATTGCCGCCAGATTTTCGTCGAAAGGGCCTTCTGTGTCGAGGGAGATGTGCGGCGGACCAACCGGCGATGTGATTTCCCGGCGCGCTTCGTAAGACGACGACGTCTGACAGATCTTGATGACAAGGTACGGGTGAGACATGAGAGAAAGCTGGCACGGTTTCTTGGCTCTGTTGTTTCTTGTCTGTTCAATGGCATCGTCGGCCCGGCAGGGTCTTCCTTCCGTTCCGATAGGGCAGAACGCCGGGTCGGCCTGGCTTGCGATGGAACAGTCCATGGCAAAGATGCACGCGGGGATGGCATCCATCAAGCAGTCCGGGGACAACGACGCCGATTTTACCCGTCTGATGCTCCCTCATCATCAGGCCGCAGTGGATATGGCGAAGGTCGAATTGTTGTATGGCAAAGACCCTCAGATGCGCAGGCTGGCGCAGGAGATCGTTACGGACCAGCAATCGGAAATTGAGTTGATGGAGATCTGGCTGAAGCGGCACGAGTCCAGTTCGCAAAAGTAAGACTGAAGCTTTTGCGTTCGACGGCGGGAGAAAACGTGAGAGTGATTCGTTTGTTGTGGATCTTGTGTTTCGTATCGGTTGGATTTGCCCAACAGGCACCTTGGGGCCGAGCTGACATCGGCGTTTCGGCTCACGATCGGGTTTACGTGGCGGATCAAACCTCAAATACCGTTTCCGTGATCGACCCATCTCGCAATACGCTTCTGGGTGTCATCAAACTCGGCGACCCGGTGCCTGGCGCTTTGAGTCCTCTTTATAGAGGTGAGTTGCTGGTGCACGGACTTGGGTACTCGTCTGATGCGAAGACGATCGCGGTCGTCGCCGTCGGCTCGAACTCGGTCACGCTGATTGACACTGCGACCAATGCAATCAAAGGCAAGGTTTACGTAGGTCGTTCTCCCCATGAAGCATTCTTCACGCCCGACGGCCACGAACTGTGGGTTACGGTGCGCGGCGAAAACTACGTCTCGGTGATCGACCCGGCGCAGTTGAAAGAGATCCGCCGAATCGAACTTGCCAATGGGCCAGGCATGACCATGTTCGGTCCGGATGGCAAATACGCCTTTATCTGTTCAAGCCTCTCTCCAGAGTTCGCCGTGATCGATACGGCCTCGCATCAGGTGATCAAGCGCCTGCCGCAGGTAAGCTCATTTTGCCCGAACATTGCCGTGAGCCCGGAGAACGACGAAGTGTGGATCACCCTTAAAGATGTGGGGATGGTACAGGTATTCAACGCGCAGCCGCCCTTTGAGCAAAAGGCTGTGTTGGAGACAGGACCGATCACGAACCACGTGAACTTCGTGAACAATCGCAACGGCAAATTCGCCTATGTGACGATCGGCGGTGCAAACCAAGTGAAGGTGTTTCGCCGCGGCGCGAAGCCGGAACTGGTCGCCACTATACCGGTTGGAAATCTTCCGCATGGTATCTGGCCGTCGGGCGATGGTTCCAGGGTGTATGTCGCGCTGGAGAACGGCGAGCATGCTATGGCGATTGACACGCTTACGAACAAGGTCATCGCTGAGATCCCGATCGGGCAAACGACCCAGGCGCTGGTGTATGTTCCAGGCGCTGTTCCAAATGGCGCCGGCACGGAAAACCTTGTACCCCTTGGGCAGGCCGGCAATACAGCGCTCTTGCACCTGGAAGCAGGCGGAATGGCCCTACCCAACGCGCAGGCGTCGGTGGCAGTGAACTCGCTCGGCCTTCTGGATCTCGTACAAATCGCAGCCGAAGGACTCGCTCCAAAATCGCAATATCAGGTCTATCTCGCGGAGTCCAACCGTGCACCGCATGGAAAATTGGAAGCGCTGGCCGTGTTGAAAACGAATCCCGATGGCGCGGGAATCGTTCAGGCCATCGGTCCCCTGAAAACGCTCGCTCGCGTTGGCTCTGAAGGCTCCACAGGTCTGTCGGAAAGATACATCGTTGTAACCGATATGAACGACGCATCGCAGGTTGTACTGCGGCAAAGTACCGCGCCAAGCATTCGTTAACCTCGATTCATTGAAAGGAGAAGTTGTGGCAACCAGACCTCCGCTGCCTCCATTCACCCGCGAGACCGCGATCCAAAAAGTGCGTCTCGCTGAAGACGGCTGGAATACCCGCGATGCTGAGAAAGTCGCCCTTGCATACTCGCTTGATTCGCGTTGGAGGAATCGCTCAGAGTTTGTAAACGGAAGACAAGACATCATCGCTTTTCTCACACGTAAATGGACGAAGGAACTCGACTACCGCCTGATCAAGGAGCTTTGGGCTTTCACGGACAATCGAATCGCCGTGCGCTTTGCCTATGAATGGCACGACGACTCCGGAAACTGGTATCGCTCGTACGGCAACGAGAATTGGGAATTCAATGATGATGGCCTGATGCGGCTGAGGTTCGCGTGCATCAATGACCTTCCAATCAAGGAATCGGAACGCAAATATCATTGGCCCCTCGGCCGACGCCCCGATGATCATCATGGATTGAGCGATCTTGGTCTTTAAGCAATCATTCGAAAATACCAGGTTCTCGAAGTTAGGCGTTATACGCAGGATGCAGGATGCCGCTTAACAGGAATGAGGCAGAGATGTCACAGAGACTTGCAGGAAAAGTAGCCGTGATTACCGGGGGAAGCAGTGGGATCGGGCTTGCGACGGCAAAGCGGTTCGTCGATGAAGGCGCGTACGTTTTCATCACGGGGCGCCGGAAGAGCGAACTCGACGCCGCGGTCAAAGAGATTGGCCGTAACGTAACGGGTGTTCAGGGTGATGCCTCGAAACTCGCAGATATCGACGCGCTCTATGCGGTGGTCAAGGAGCAGAAAGGCAACCTCGATATCGTCTTCGCGAATGCCGGCACCGGTGAGTTTGCTCCGCTTGGCCAAATTACTGAAGAGCACTTTGACAAACAGTTCGACGTGAACGTGAAGGGGCTATTGTTCACGGTGCAGAAGGCACTACCCTTGCTGCAGTCAGGTGGAGCAATCGTGCTGAATGCATCGATTGTCGCGACCAAAGGAAATCAGGCCTTCAGTGTCTACAGCGCGACAAAAGCGGCGGTGCGCTCATTTGCGCGCACCTGGTGTGTGGACTTGAAAGACCGCAAGATAAGAGTGAATGCAATTAGCCCAGGGGTTGTGCCAACTCCGGGCTACAACAGCTCGCTGGGAATGACGAGGGAGCAGGTCGACCAGTTTGTGCAAGACTCCATCGGCGGCATACCCCTGGGCCGCCCCGGCACTACCGATGAGATCGCGAAAGCCGTCTTGTTTCTGGCCTCGGATGACAGCAGCTATGTGAACGGTATCGAGTTGTTCGTCGACGGCGGGCTGGCTCAGATTTAAGCACCACTAGCTAAATGAAAAGATCGAATTCCATGAAGAGAGTATCCGAACACATTCCAGGATATTCGTACGGAGCGGCCGACGTAGCCAAGTCGCACGTCTCGACACTGGACTTGGAGAAGTTGAAAACCAGCGCGGGATTCACCGAGGAAGATCAGCGCTATCTGCAGCTCGCGGGCGAAGTGCTCACGGGCCCGACCGATAACACCTCTCGTTCGAGGCAGTCTGTTGCTGCTTAATCAAAGGAGGGCTCATGCTTGATTGGCGCGCAGCTGGAAGAAAAGCAGCCTTGACTAGAAAACGTAGGGCAGCAGCAAGGAAGGCGGCTCACACGCGAAGATGGCGAGCTGCGGGGAAAAAGTCATGGCTGAGTCGAAAGCACAACTTGACCGATGAACAAGCGCTGATGGGGGGATGAGTTACTTCTCTGAAAAAGTCGCATTCATATAAGCACAACGAAACCTCGACCCTCTAGGAATTCGCGAGTGAGTTCGCGCATACCATCCTCGTCTTCTGCTGGCAGCACTGTCTCTGTTTCTCGACCCGACTTGGGCGCACGCCACGCAGTTGCTGTTCGGGTAGCCGGCCATGCGATTGAGAAATCGGACTCCCACCAATGGTCGTAATAGTCACCGGCCCAGATGAGCTAGAGACTCGGCATTGCGGTTGAAGTTTTTACGACTTCCCCTGCGTGTTGCTCTTCGGCATCGAGGATCCGGCGAACCTGGGAGAGAAGGGCGTCAATGCTGAAGGGCTTTTCAATCAGGGCGGTACCAGGCTCAAGCACACCATGCTGCGTTATAAGATCCTGCGTATAACCCGACATGTAGAGTAGTTTCGTCTCCGGTCGTAGGCGCAAGAATTCTTGTGCCAGTTCGCGACCGCTCATCCCAGGCATAATCAAATCCGTGAGCAGCAAATGGATTGGACCCGAATGGCGGTCTGCAATCTCAAGCGCCTGCCTGCCATCTCGTGCTTCAAGCACAACGAAACCTCGACCCTCCAGGAATTCGCGAGTGAGTTCGCGCATACCATCCTCGTCTTCTGCTAGCAGCACTGTCTCTGTTCCTCGCGGCAGGGGGCGAATCTCCTCTGGTGGGGGAAGTGCGGCCGCGTCTTGAAGTTCTGGCAAATAGATTCTGAAGGTTGTACCTTGACCAACTTCGCTATAGAGGCAAATATGACCGTTGTTCTGCTTCACAATGCCATAGACGGTAGACAAGCCCAACCCTGTTCCTTTTCCGGCTTCCTTGGTGGTGAAAAATGGTTCGAAGACATGGGCTTGAACGTCCTGCGGAATACCACAACCAGTGTCGCTGACATTTAGAACAACGTAGTTGCCAACCTTAGCGAAAGGATGAAGTCGCACATAAGCCTCATCAACTTCCACATTTGCGGTTTCAATGATCAGTTTTCCGCCTTGAGGCATGGCATCCCTTGCATTGACAGCGAGGTTCATCAGGATTTGCTCCATTTGCCCTCGGTCGGCCTTCACCGTTTTCAACTTGGACTCTCGAACTATGGTCAGATCGATGTCCTCGCCGATAAGACGGCGCAACATCTTATCGATGTCCGTCACAACTGAATTGAGATCTAGAAGTACGGGCTGAATGACTTGCTTTCGGCTGAACGCCAAAAGTTGACGCGTAAGCGAAGCTGCGCGCCTCCCGGCATTCCCAATCTCCTCGACTTGCTTGCGTCTTGGGTCCTCCACCTCAAGCGTCGGTGCGAGTAGTTGACTGTATCCCGTAATCACCCCCAGCGCATTGTTAAAGTCGTGGGCCACGCCGCCCGCCAATCGGCCCACGGCTTCCATCTTTTGCGCTTGAAGAAATTGCTTCTCCAGGCTTCGACGTTCTGTTATATCCTCGGCAATCACTTCATATAGCTTAGTTCGCCCGGTTGCGTCCCGAACTGTTCTCCCACTCATACGGACGACAATGACTGCTTTGTCTTGCCGTTTCCAGTTGGCCTCAATTCCATGGACTTGACCCATTTCCTCACATTTTCTAATCGCCGATCTCCGGTCCTCTTCATTTTCATAGATGTCTCTATTCAAGTTGCGAGCCAGCAATTCTTCTTTCGATTTGTATCCAAGCATTGCGACCAGAGCGGTGTTTGCGTCAATGATCGTTCCATCGGAATGGGCCAGAAAAGTACCGTATGGTGACTGTTCAAAGAGCCCCCGGTATTTCTCTTCCGATTGTCGTAGCTCCCGTTCGGTTCGTTTCCGTTCGGCTATGTCCAGCCGAAGCTGCGCCTCAGTTCCCGCCAGCCTGCGTTGGATGGTCAATATCCGTGCCGCAATCATGGCTACGACAAGCGCACACACAGATGGAGCTAGATAGGGATAAGCATCATCCACGCGAGCGAGAATAAAAAGGCTGAGGGTTGGGAAAACGATTGGGAACCATTGATTAGTCGCGATGCCTTCGGACCCCGGAACAGTTACGGTTTCGTGCTTCTCTGCATGTTGCCAGGTGGCGGCAATCAGAATAGGAAATGCCAGCAAGGCACTCCAGATCAGGTCAAACCATCCTCCGGGCTTGAGATCTCCTTCCGGATGGAGAGCATAGGAATCGGCTAGGCTCGAGAGAATGAGAAATATTGAAAAACGCCAAAACAAGGAGCGAATTGACTTTGAGTGATTCAGGAGAGCACGAAGAACAAATGTTGCCGCCAACACTCCCTCAAAGGCAATTGTCCGAGACCAAACAAATGGGCCAAGGCGTAGCGCAGATTCGGCCGACCACCTCCTCGGAGAGAAATAGAGCCAGATCGATAACCAGAAGGCGCACACTTGAATGAAGTCAAAGAAGTGCAGCCGGTCAAGACCGTTTGGTTCGGCAGCTTCCGAATCGATGAAAGGTAACATGCCAAACGGGATCAAAGTGAGGAAGAACAAGAGCGCGTTTAGATTTTCTAGCGACTGATTGGCAGTTATATCGGCGTACACACCAACGGCTTGAGCTACAAACCAAACACCAAACGAGATCGCGAGACATCGCCAGGCATAGCGTGCCACACCAAGCGCTCGTTGGAATGCCTGCACGGACGCAAGGACACAAATGAGGCCCAGGGCCAGTTGAACAGAGTCGGACAGTAGCGGCCCAGGAGTGCGACGACCAAGACCAGCGATTGCTGTAATATGGGCTGCCACCAAAACGCAAGCTGCAGCAATGAGGCCTTTGGAAGGCAAAGAATAAAGCTGACTGGGCTTCCGCAATCGTCGACCTCCAAGAGGTAGTTCCGGGGAAGTAAAGCCAGTTTGACCCGCTTGCAGTGGCGAAAATGTGATCAGGATCACAACCGCCCCGTTTGATTTGATTACTTAAGTTTGCTGCGTAACGAATGTGCGAGCCTGTATTGGCGACGTTCTATCTTCACCTCAGTCGCCGACGACTGGTCGGCCAATAGCAAGCAATGCTGGTTACCACGCGCTGAGAATAGAGGCGTGTGAATGGCGCGTTTCCGGTGAGAGTCCTGGCCGTGCCCGGCAACTACTTAGGGTTAACGGCTAGAGCCGTGAAGCGTGGGTCTCCATGCAGAACGCGGAGATCGGGGTCATTCGGCAATCCCTTACGGAATTCATTACTAAGCGCGTGGTCGGCTGCGAACTGCAGGTTCGTGAGGGCCTCGTCGCGCTTGCCCTGTAATGCGAGGACGCACGCCAGTCCGTAAGCTGTGGCAGCAGTGTCCGGATGCCCGGCGCCAAGAACTCGGGTTCGGCCATCGAGGGCCTCGCGGTAGGCTTTCTCCGCATCCGGATAGCGCCGTTCTTTCTGTAAGACTTTACCGAGCTGATCTAATGCCACAAACGTTGACGGATGCTCCGGACCCATGATTTTTCGTTTAGCCTCAAGCGTCTGCCGGAGCAATGCCTCCGCCTCGGAATATTTGCCCTCATCGGTAAGCAAGTCGGCAAGGTTTCCGGCAGTCAACAACGTAGAAGGATTCTCCGAGCCCCATCGTTTGCGCTCGATCCCCAGTGCATCGCGGAGTAACTTCTCCGCTTCAGCGTATTGCCCTTCATGTTGCAGGGTCGTCGCAAGGTCTTCCATCGTCATGGTCGTTCTCGGATGCTCGGGTCCCCAACCCTGCAAGAATGCCTGGTAAGCCGTGCGCTCCAGTTGCTCAGCTTCGGCGAGTTTGTCCTCCTTCTCCAGTACACTGCCGAGATTCACCATGGCCCCCAACGTATCCTTGTCGTTGGGCCCAAGCAGGCGCTTGTCGGACGCAAGCACGTCTCGCAGAATCTTCTCCGCGTCGGGATACTTGCCCTCCTCAATAAAGTCGATGCCAAGTCGGTTCATGCCGGTTTTTGTCAGTTCCGCGTCAGGCCCCAGCTTTCGTTGCGCCACGTCGATGGCTTCGTGATACAACTTTTCGGCGTCTGGATATTTTCCCTGCAAAAACAGGAGCCACCCCAGCCACTCTTTTGCCCGGAGGGTTTCGGGATCTTCGTCGCCCAGCGTTGATTCGCGTCCATCGAGCGCGTCGCGACACAGCTTCTCAGCTTCCGGAATCTTCCCCACGGTTCCTAGCAGCACCGAGAGGTCGTACATGGACTGAAGCGTATCTTTATTTCGGGGACCCAGCGTGCGCTGGCGAACCTCCACGGCGTGACGCAGCAGCGGTTCACTCTCCTTGTAAAGGCCCAAAGTCTCATACACGATACCCATGACGCTCATCATGCGTCCCTGTAGTTGGGGATCGTTGGCGAGACCAGAGTCGATGTTTTTCGATGCGTTATCAAGGATTTCGCGCGCGGTGACGCTGTTTCCCCGCGCCTCGCTCGGGTCCGCGATTTTGAACATTTTGGTCATGAAGTCGACGACTCGCTGCGACGCGGCCGCCTCGCGATTGGCCCGGATGCTCTGCCGGATGCTTACGACCGAAGCCGCGATCAGCACCAGTACGAAGGCACAGGTGGTAGCCAGCGCGCCCTGGTGGCGCCGCGCGAATTTGCGGGCTCGATAGGACACCGAGGGAGGAACCGCCAGCACGGGTTCGTTGTTCAAAAAGCGCCGAACATCGGCAGCGAGGTCCGCGGCTGATGCATAGCGCCGCGAACGCTCCTTCTCCAAGGCTTTCAACGCAATCGAGTCCAATTCGCCGCGCAACTGTCGCGCCAGCATCTGCGGGTCGGCCTGGCGTTTTTTAGCCACATCCGTTGAGCTGGCAGGATCGGACGAACTGATCTTTGTGCTCGGCCTGGTGGGTTCCTCCTCGCGTAGCTTGCGCAGGAACTCCTCGAGAGCGAGTTGGCGCATCTCGAGCGGCGGTGCCCCCGCCAGCAATTCGTAAAAAACAATTCCTAGCGAGTACACGTCGCTGCGCGTGTCGATGTCTTCGCCTGACGAACTAGCTTGCTCCGGACTCATGTATTCCGGAGTCCCCACCAGTGTGCCCGCGCGCGTCCACATGGTCTCCGCCGTCAATTTCTGCGAGAGGGCTTTGGCCACTCCGAAGTCGATGATCTTCGCGATCATCCGTCGGTCGACCTCGCCGACGAGGATGTTCGAGGGTTTCAGGTCGCGGTGAATGATGGCTTTCTGATGCGCGTGCTGCACACCCTCGCAGACCTGAGCGAATACCTCCAGTCGCTCGCGTGTACTCAGTCTGTGCTCATCACAGTAGGACGTGATGGGAATTCCGGCGACGTACTCCATTACGAAGTACGGCGCCCCAGTCAACGTGGCGCCGGCATCGAAAACCCGGGCAATGTTGGGATGATCCATCAAAGCGAGAGCCTGTCGCTCGGAGTCGAAGCGCATCAGCGCTTCCTTGGTGTTCATGCCGCCCTTGATCAGCTTCAGGGCTACACGCCGACGAACCGGCTCTTTCTGTTCGGCTAGCCAAACCTCTCCCATGCCGCCTTCGCCGAGCCTTCTAATTAGGTGATATGGCCCGATCACTTGCTCCGCCGTGTCACCGGCAACCGAGCTTAGGGTCGGGGCGAGCCCCACGTTTTTTTCAACTGGAAAGTCGGAAGAATCGTCTTGAGGAGGCATTCGGCAAGGCCCTTCTCTTCGCCGCTCAACAACCGATACTACTTATACAGTTCGGAAAGGGAAGGTATCAATCAGATTGCGACGTTGAGTGGGACGCACGCGTAACATCGCGATGTCGACGCGGAGTTCAGCTGGGAAGATGGAGGAACGCTTGAATTCGATCCGATGAAACGGCCACGTTATTGATGGTCAGCATTCCTTTGGCGATCCGAACGTGGAGCAAGTTCCTCAGCAGGGCCACCACCGCCAGTAATTTGTTCGCGCAGGCCTCATCCGAACAATGAATTCTGCGCTTCAATGATCGCTGCAGATCGGACGCACTCCTCGTCATCGCTACCCGCATGATTGATTCGAGTGCTCACGGGATAGCACCGCATGGAGCGGGCATCGTAGAGTTTTAGCAATTCGGAGATCGCAGCGAGGTTCTGCATTCCCGGATCGAGCCAGAGGTTCGAGAAGTTGCCACTCCGTAAGTAGTTCGAGCTTCCTTCAATCCTTCGACGTCCCCGAAAAAGGGAGTTTCTGCGAAAGGGGCCCATGTAATTCGGCGGCCATCAAGGGCGTCGCGATCCCTTGCCCAAAAGGTGGTTGGCCTCGCGATTGCAACTATTTTGAATCTGCTCAGTCACGTCAGCGCCCGTTGTTGGATCAGAAACAGATGTTTTTGGGCTGCCCATCAGTTGACGGCCGATTATCTGATGCACCGCTCAACAATGACAATGGATACTTACGGAACGGTCTTTGACGAGGAGATGAGCGCCGCCAGTAGCCGCGTCGCGCGGCCAGCTTTCCAGGGAGACAGAGCGCAAGAACAG
>Ga0335071_10007970_pt1 | contig 10884 bp, 12 predicted proteins | sample Lox_Sample_15_FD_206724 | JGI IMG/M metagenome (GOLD analysis project Ga0335071, IMG submission 206724) | Soil microbial communities from Loxahatchee National Wildlife Refuge, Florida, United States - Lox_Sample_1.5 | ecosystem: Environmental > Terrestrial > Soil > Wetlands | place: USA...
AGGTCGTCAAGGAAGAGGGCCTGCCCTACAAGACCGTCGTCGGCGGCGCGCCCTGCACGCAGCGCTGGGCCGACCAGATCGGCGCCGACGCCTACGCCGAGGACGCCAACGACGGCGTCAAGAAGATCGACGCGCTGCTCGGCAAGTAAGCGTCGCAGGCAGTCGCGCCTGTGACCCCGAGAGGGGCGGGAGCGCATGCGCTCCCGCCCCTCTCGCGCGTACGGCGCGCGTCGCGGCCGGCGTCCTAGAGATTGAGGCGCACGCCGTCGACGTAGCTGAGGCTGCGGCCGGCGCGCTCGATGTTGGGGTACCCCTCTCGGGTCATGATCAGCCGCTCGAGGCCGAAGCCCAGGCCGACCCATGGGTCGACGACGCCCCAGTTGCCGTCGAGGGGGTGGGGGCCGAGGCCCGCGGAGCACACCTCGGCCCCATTCACGGTCACGTCGATCATCGCGCCGTACACCTCGGAGTCCGTCACCTCAAGCTCATACTCGCCGATCCCGGCCGCGCCCATGACGAGGGCCGCCAGCTCCTCCAGGCGGGAGCGGCCCTCCGACTCCGGCCGGCCGAGCTCCACCAGGTTCAGCATGGTGAACTCGTTGAGGTGGCTCGCGCCCTTGCTGTCACGGCGGAAGCAAGGGCCGATCTCGAAGATGCCGAACGGCTTGGTCCAGTGCCGGTCGAGGCGCCGGAGCAGGGTGTACAGGTTCGGCGCCAGCATGGGCCGCAGGCAGCGGCCGTCCTCCAGCCAGAACACCTGCTCGCGCAGCGGGTGGCCGTGCTCGATGCCCATCTTGCGCAGCGAGTCGGAGGCGATGATGAGCGGAGTGACGACGCGCACGAAGCCCACGTCCGCGAGTGCATCGCTGAGGTCGCGCTCGAGCTCCACCAGCTGCGGCACCCGGCGGCTCCGGCGCAGCTCGCGCAGGCGCTCGCGCCCGCTGCGCACCAGCTCGTTCTCCAGGCGTTTGAAGGCCGCATCGCGCGCCGCCGCGCCGGCGAAGAGCTCGTCGAGCACCGGCGGGTCGGCGCCGAGTTCGCGCAGCCGCTGCGTCTGCGTGGCCGTGAGGCGGATGCGCAGGGCTTCTCCCTCGTCGGGCGTCACGGCTCGTCGTCCTCGAGCGGGACGCGCGCGAGATAGTCGGCGAGGCCGCCGACCAGCGCGCGCGCCAGCTTCTCCACGTGCTCCGGCCGTCGCGCCAGCGCCTCGTCCACGGGTGAGGTGAGGAAGAGGGGCTCGACCAGCAGCGCGATGGCGCGGCTCTCGCGCAGCACGCCGTAGTTGCGGCCGAACCGGCCCAGCCAGGGCGCACCGGCCGCCTCGAGGCGCGCGCCCGCGTACCCGGCCAGCCGGCGGCCGTGCTCCGAGTAGTAGTGGCTGCGCTGGAAGTAGTACGTCGCGGCGCCGCGTGCCGACGGCGACGTGTCGCCGTTGCAGTGCAGCGAGATGAAGAAGTCGTGCGCGCCACCGTCCGCCGCGGCCTCGCAGCGCGCGTACAGTGGCACGCGCTCGTCCTTCTCGCGCGTGAGCCGTACGCGGCAGCCCTCGGCGCGCAGGAGCTCGGCCAGGCGCAGGCCGAGCGCCAGGTCGACCTCCTTCTCGGCGAGGCCGCCGGCTGCCCGGCAGCCGCGGTCGGCGCCGCCATGCCCGGGGTCGATGGTCACGACCTGGCCGGTGAGCGCGCGCGCCGCGACCCAGCCGCGGTCGCGCTCGGGGATCTTCTTGCCCTCGCGCCCGGACTCGGCCTTGCGCACGGCCTCCAGCTTCACGAGTGTGCTCTCACCGACGATGCCGTCCAGCGGCAGCCCGGCGTTCTGCTGGAAGTCGAGCACGGCGCGCTCGACCTCCTCGTCGTGCACGCCGCGCTCGGCGCCGGCGTTGAAGCCCAGCAGGTTGAGCTTGACCTGGAGCTGCAGGACGTCGTCGCCGCGGAACGGCGGCTCACGCAGGTACAGCAGGCGGTCGCCGAGCGCGTACCCGGCCTCGACCAGCTCACGCCACGTGTTGGCGCCTGCACGCCCGTCGGCGAGCAGGCCGCGCTCCTGCTGGAACGAGAGCACGGCCACCTCGGTGTTGGGGCCGAAGAAGCCGTCCACACCCTCTCGGCCCAGCTCGAAACCCTGCCCTCGCAGGCGGGTCTGGACGTCGAGGACTTCTTTGCCGCGGTCGCCGCGGGAGAGGTCGCGCACCGGTGACTCCTGGTCGCTCGCTGGGGGCCGTTCGGGCCCTCGATTCTACCTCAGATGCCCATGCCGGAGCGCACGCCGGCGACGATCAGGATGAGGACGGCGACGCCTACCACGATGCGGTAGATCACGAACAGGTTGAAGTTGTGGCGCTTGAGGTAGGCGAGCACGAACCAGATGGCCACCATGCCGCTGATGGCCGCCGAGACGACACCGACGAGGAAGGGCACGGCCGTGCCTGCCGGCAGGCCGTTCGTGGCCACCTCGATGCCCTTGTACACGGCGGCGCCGCCGATGACCGGGATACTGAGCAGGAAGGAGTAGCGCGCCGCCGACTCGCGGTCGAAGCGCAGCAGCAGGCCGGCCATCATCGTGACCCCCGAGCGGGAGACGCCGGGGCACAGCGCGAGCGCCTGCGCGCAGCCGATCAGAAAGGCGCCGCCCCAGCCCAGCGCGTCGAGGTCGCGGTCGAGTCTGGCGATGTGGTCGACCAGGTACATGAAGCCGGCGAACACGATCATCGCGATGGCGATGATCCACGGCTTGCCGAGCTGGTCCTCGATGAAGCTCTCGAGCGCCACGCCGACGATCGCGGCGGGGATGGTGCTCACGAGGAGCAGCCAGGCCAGCTTGGCCTCGGGGTCGGCGAGGTTGCGCTTCGCGATGCTCCCGAACCACGCCGCCAGGAGCCGCACGACCTCGCGCCGGAAGTAGATGAGCACCGCCACGAACGTACCCAGGTGAAGGGCGACGTCGAAGGTCTTGTTCAGGTCGGGGTTGTCGAGCAGGAAGTGCCAGTTGAACAGCCACGGCACGAGGAGGAGGTGACCCGAGCTGGAGATGGGGAGGAACTCGCACAGCCCCTGGACGATGCCGAGGATGATTGCCTGCAGGACGGTCATGTCGCTCCTTGAGGGGGGAGTGGCCGGCGCCCCGGCCTGGAGAGGCTTGGGCGTTTAGCGCACGGTATACCCTCGGCACGGATGAGGCGACCGCGGCGGAGCCGCGAGGATGGAGGACGAGATGGCGCGGAGCGCACCGGTGAAGCTGGTGTGGAAGGCCGAAGGGCTGCTGTTCGGGGCGACGACGGCGCACGGCGCCGTCGACCTGGCGTCGGCGCTCGACGAGCCCGGACACGGCCCTACCCCGATGGAACTCCTGGCGACGGCGCTGGGCGGCTGCACCGCCATGGACGTCGCCTCGATCCTGGTCAAGATGCGGCAGCCGCTCGAGGCTTTCAGCGTGGAGGTCAGCGGCGAGCGCGCCGAGGAGCACCCGAAGAAGTTCACCTCGCTGGAGGTCGTGTACCGCCTCAAGGGCGACCTCGACGAGCGCAAGGTTCAGCGCGCCATCGCGCTCTCCGAGGACAAGTACTGCGCGGTGGAGGCGACGCTCAGACCGGCGCTGCCGATCGCCTCGCGGTACGAGATCGAGCGGTAGCCGGGGCGCGCCGGGGCGCGGCGCACGCCGGCGCGTGGGTTTTCACGCCACGCACCGTGTTTACAGGTGAAGGCTGCGGACGGTAGTATCGCCTGACTGTCGCTACGTGAGGGGAAGGTGCGTGAACCGCGATCATGAGCTCTCGGCCGTCCTGGCCGACGACACCCGCTACCGTATCTACCGCTGGATCGCCGAGCGGCCGCGGACGGACGTCACCGTCGCCGACGTCGCCGACAAGTTCGGTCTGCACCCCAACGTGGCCCGCATGCACCTCGCCAAGCTCGAGCAGGCGGGCTTCCTGGCCACCGGCTTCCGCCGCGCGGCAGGCGGCGGCCGGCCGGCGAAGCTGTACCGGCTGAGCGACGTGGTCGTCACCTTCGGCTTCCCGCCGCGCCGCTACGAGCTGCTCTCGCGGCTGGCGCTCGACGCGCTCGCCGCTGGCGGCACTCGCGACGACGCGCTGCGCGTGTGCCGCGAGGCCGGTGCCGCGGAGGGCAGGCGCGCGCTGGCCGGCGACAACGAGCCGCCGCGCGACCGGGCCGCCGTCGGCGCGCTCGTCGCGCAGATCGCCGAGGACCAGGGCCTCATCCCTGAGGTCGGGTGGCAGAATGGCTCGCTCCTGGTCATCGTCAACAACTGCAGCTTCCGCGAGCTCTCGGGCGCCGACCCGGACCTCGTGTGCGCCATGCACCGCGCCTTCCTCGAGGGCATCCTGCAGGTCGCCACCGCCGGCCTCGGTCGCCTCGAGATCGCCCCGGACGAGTGCCGCATCAGCTGCGGCGGCGAGCGCTGCGAGCTGCTCTGCTCGTTCGCATCGGGCGACGCGTGAGAGAAGCGCCCGGCAGGGTAGGCTACGGGGGCACCCGAAGGCCCGGGAGGACCCTCTGACCATCGACGAAGCCATCCGCGACTTGCTCGACGTCTCCACGGACGTCACCGCGGTCGCCGTCCTGGACGAGGGCGGCGCCGTCGTCGCGTCTGGGCCCGGCGCCGTCGGTGCGGAGCTGGGCGGCGCGGTCGACGGCCTCTGGGAGGAGGCCGTGAAGCGAGCGGGGAAGGTAAGGGCGGCCGCCCTCGAGCATGTGGTCGTGCCGGTGGACGGCGGCGCCGTCGCCTTGGTCGAGGCCCACGGCCATCGCGCCGTCGCCGTCACGGGTCCGCGCCCCGCCGTGGCGCTCCTGGTCTTCGACCTGCGCACCTGCCTCGGCGACGCGTTCGCCGCGGGAGACGCGACGCCGTGAAGGCGCGCCGCCTCGCGTTGTTCGCCGCCGGCGCCGGCGCCCTCGCCGGGCTCCTCGTGTGGCGCCGGCGCTCCGCTCGCGCCCCGGAGCCCGTCGTGCAGCTCGGCCTGGCGGACGGCTCCGTCCACTCCTTCCACCTCACAGATCCCGCGACCGCCCGGCTCCAGGCCTTGGCGGTCGGCGTCCGCGACCCGTTCACCGGAGGCGCCTGATGGATGTCGCCACGTTCGACACCGACCTGCTGCACGCGACCATCGAGAGGGCGCTGCGGCGGGGCGGGGACTTCGCCGAGGTCTTCATCGAAGACCGCGAGAGCCTCGGCCTGCGCCTGGAGGACGGGCGTATCGAGCAGACCAGCGGCGGCCGCGAGACGGGCGCCGCCGTGCGCCTGCTCACGGGCGAGCGCACCTACTACGCGTACAGCGACGCCGTCGACGAGGCGGGGCTGACGGCCGCCGCCGGCGCGGTCGCCGCGGCGGTCAGCTCCGGCGCCGCCGGCCCGCGGATCGTCAACCTCGGCGCCGTCGTCTCCGATCCCGCCAAGAACCCGGTGCGGGTGCCGCCGGGCGACGTCAGTACGGCGCACAAGGCCGAGCTGGTCCGCGCCGGCGACGAGGCCGCCCGCGCGGTCTCGGGAGAGATCGTGCAGGCCACCATCGGCTACGGCGACACACGCCAGAAGGTGCTCATCGCCAACTCGCTCGGCGACCTGGTCTACGACGACCGCACGCGCACGCGGTTCATCGCCCAGGTGGTCGCCGCCCGCGGCGATGTCATCCAGACGGGGCACGAGACCGTGGGCGGCAGCGCCGGCTTCGAGCTCCTGGACGAGGAGATCGCGCGACGCACGGCGCGCACGTCGGCGGAGAAGGCCCTCATCATGCTCGACAGCAAGCCCGCCCCGGCCGGTCCGATGCCGGTGGTGCTCGCCAACGGCTTCGGTGGCACGCTGTTCCACGAGGCCTGCGGACACGGGCTCGAGGCCGACGCCATCGCCAAGGGAGCGAGCATCTACGCCGGCAAGATGGGCGAGGTCGTGGCCACGTCCATCGTGAGTGCCTACGACGAGGGCTCCATCCCCAACGGATGGGGTTCGCAGGCCTACGACGACGAGGGCGTGCCCACCCAGAAGACGCTCGTCATCGAGGAGGGACGGCTCACCGGCTACCTCTACGACCGCCTGCGCGCCCGCGAGGCGGGCGCCGCCCCTACGGGCAACGGGCGGCGCCAGTCGTTCCGCCACGTGCCGATCCCGCGCATGACGACCACGTACATCGCGCCGGGGGACGCCACGCCGGAGGACATCATCGCGGCGACGCCGCGCGGGTTCTACGCCAAGAGCCTGGCCGGCGGGCAGGTGGAGCCGGCCAGCGGCAACTTCGTCTTCGGCGTCGCCGAGGGCTACCTCATCGAGGACGGCAAGGTCACGGCGCCGCTCCGCGGGGCCACCCTGGTCGGCAACGGCATCGACATCCTGATGAAGATCGACATGATCGCCGGCGACTTCGACGTCAAGACCGGCATCTGCGGCAAGGACGGTCAGGGCGTCCCCGTCGGCACGGGGCAGGCCACCTTGCGCATCGCGGAGATGACGGTGGGAGGGACGGGCTGATGTTCGACATCCTCGACGCCGTGCTCGAGCGCGCCCGGGCGCGCGGCGCGGCAGACGTTGAAGTGTTCGGCGAGAGCTCCACCTCGCGCCGCATCAAGGTGTACCGGCAGGAGGTGGAGCAGCTCACGGCGGCGCAGCGCCGCGGCGTGGGCGTGCGCGTGTTCCGCGGCGGCGCCGTGGGCCACGCGTACACCTCGGACCTCGGTGAGGACGCGCTCGACGCCATGGTGCAGCACGCCATAGACAACGCGGCCGTCAGCGACCCGGACGAGTTCATGGCGCTGCCTCAGCCGCAGGGCGAGCCGGCGGACGTCGATCCCTACGACCCGCGGCTCGCCGACGCCACCGACGAGCAGCGCATCGCCGTGGCCCTGGAGGTCGAGGCCACGGCCCTGGCAGCCGACCCCCGGGTGAAGACCGTTGAGGACACCATGTACGTCGACGGCGACGGCGAGGTGTTCATCGCCAGCACGGCCGGCGTGCGCGGCAGCTACCGCGCCGGCCAGTGCTACGCGTTCGCCTACGTGCTCGCCGAGCAGGAGGGCCAGGTCGAGACCGGCTACTCGTACTCAGTAGGCCGCGCCGTGGAGGACCTCGACGCGGCGTTCGTCGGCGCCGAGGCCGCCGGGCGCGCCACGCGCCTGCTCGGCGCGCAGAAGTGCCCGTCGATGAGGGCGCCGGTGATCCTCGACCCGTTCGTCTCCGCCGCCTTCTTCGGCGTGCTCAGCTCGGCGCTCACCGCCGACGCCGTGCAGAAGAACCGCTCGCTGTTCGCCGGCCGTGAGGGCGAGCGCGTGGCCGGCGAGCTGCTCGAGCTGGTGGACGACGGCACGCTCCCGGACGGGCTCGACAGCGCGCCGTTCGACGGGGAGGGCATCCCGAGCGGGCGCACGCCTCTCATCACAGGAGGCGTGCTCCAGGGCTTCCTCTACGACACGTACACGGCGCGCAAGGCGAGTCGCGCGAGCACCGGGAACGGCATGCGCGGCGGCTACTCCAGCCTCCCGGGCGTCCACCCGAGCAACCTGGTGGTCACCGGGCCGGCGACGCCGCTCGACGACATCGTCGCCGGCATCGACAAGGGAGTGCTCGTCACCGACGCCGTCGGCATCCACTCGGGGGCCAACCCCATCTCGGGCGAGTTCTCCGTGGGCATCAGCGGCGTCCTCATCGAGGGCGGCAGGTACACGACCCCGGTGCGCGAGGTCACCCTGGCCGGCGACATCGTCGGCATGCTCACATCCATCCGCGCGCTCGGCGACGACGCGCGCTGGGTGCCGGGGGGCAGCATCTTCACGCCTTCCGTGGTGATCGACGGCATGGCCATCGGCGGCACCTGATCGACCGCAGCAGGAGGGGTCAAATGGGGGGTGCGCCGCAGGTACACCCGCTATAGAGTCTGCGGGACGAGCCCACAGACGAATGGAGGGAGTCCTGTGCGCGATCTCGGCCAGCGCCTGCTCGACGCCAGCTACCTCGAGGGCGATTTCGTCCTCAGGTCCGGCCGGCGCAGCAAGTTCTACCTCGACAAGTACCTGTTCTCCACGAGGCCGGACCTGCTGCGCGACATCGCCGCCGGCCTCGCGGAGAAGCTGCCGGCCCTCGAGCCCTTCGACCTGCTGGCCGGCCCAGAGCTAGGTGCGGTGGCCGTCGTGGCCGCCGTCTCACTGGTCTGCGGCAAGCCGTTCGTCATCGTGCGCAAGGGCGCCAAAGGCTACGGCACCGACAAGGTCATGGAGGGCAAGGCCGAGCCGGGGCAGAGGGTCGTCATCATCGAGGACATCGTCACCTCGGGCGGCGCGGCGCTCATGGCGTGCGACGCGCTGCGCGCGGCCGGGCTCGAGGTCAACGCTCTTCTGTGCGTGGTCGACCGCGAGGAGGGCGGCCGAGCGCAGATCGAAGAGAAGGGCCTCATCTTCGACCCGCTCTTCACCTCCACCTCGCTGGGCATCAAGAAGCCGCAGTAGGGCGCGACCGGGCACCGGGCGCGAGGCCGCGACGGACGTCGCCGGCTCGGTCCCGCTTCTTCAGACCACCGTGAACGACTCCAGAGCCGCCTCGAGCTCGGTCTTCAGGTCCTCCCAGTCGGCGGCCGCGGCCTGCGCCGTCACCTGATACTCCCGCTCGCCCTTGAACAGGAAGAGCGTCACCGCGATCAGGCGGTCGCCGTCCTGCGTGTAGGTGTACTTGAGCGCGTAGCCCGGGACCCCGTGGGACGTCACGGGGCGCAGCCCCTTCACCACCCTGCCGGAGGTCAGCGCGGCGATCATCTGGTTGACGCTCGCCTGGAGCTCCCGCTCGATCCCGCGCGCGTGGTGCGGCTTGACCTCACGGGTGAGATCGTAGACGGACACCCGCAGAACGTCCGTGTACCGTCCCGGGAGCGCGGCCTCTCGCGCGTCGGCGAACAGCACTTCGAGCGCCGCCCCGTCGGCGTTGCCCGACGCGCTTGCCGGCGCGACCTGGGAGAGCGTGTCGGCGTACGTGATGGAGAAGCCGTACTCGTCGTTGGTATACGTCACAGCCGGCGTGTCGCTGCCGGCGCCTGGATGCCCCTCGCTGCCGCAGCCGACGGCTGCGCCACCGGCGGCCAGGAGAAGCGCCAGGGCGACCAGTACGAGGACGACGGATCTCCTGCCGCCGCCCGCGACGGTCCGTCGTGGTCGAGTGACGGCGGAGCCGTCCCGCTTCGCGGCCGAGTCCCGCGAGGTCCAGGCCGGGCTGCTGCGGACACGGGGCCCCGGCGCGCGGCTTCCGATGTCGCTTCGGAACCACTCCCCGTGGGCCGGTCCCGATCGCCGGGCTCGACTCACTTCACCGTGAACGACTGCACGGCCTGCTCGAGCTCGCCCTTGAGCGACTCCCAGTCCGAGCTCACGGCCTGCGCCGTGATCTGGTACTCGTACTTGCCCTTGAACAGGAAGAACGTGGCGGCGGTGAGCTCCTTGCCGCCCTCGGTGTAGGTGTACTTGAAGGCGTAGCCCGGCACGCCGTTCACCGTGATCGGGCTGAGCTTCTCCACCACCGTGCTCCCGGACAGGGACGCCATGAGCTGGTCGACGATGTTCTGCAGCTCGCCCTTGATCTGCTTGACCTCGGACGGCTTGACCGATCGGGCCAGCTCGTAGACCGACGTCTGGAGCGCGTTGACGTAGCGATCGGAGATCACGGGCCCGTTCTTGTCGGCGAAGGCGACGTCGAGCACGGAGCTGCCGCCCTTCCCCGTGCCCTCGGCCGCGGGGCCCTGGGTGAACCGGTCGCTGTACGTGATGGTGAAGCCGTACTGGTCGTTGGTGTACGTCTTGGTCGAGGTGACGGTGCCCCCGTCGGTCGTTGCCGGGCTGCTGCCTCCGCCAATACTGACGCTCCCACCGCACGCGGTCAGCGTGAGCGCCGCGGCCGCCACGGCCAGCGAGGGCGCGAGCCCCCTGCTCAACCTGATCATCGTGCTCCCTCCCTCGGTCCTGGTGTCGCGGTGTCCTTCGCGAAGGACCGGCACGAGTCCTCGTGCCGGCAGGGATCAGGCGATGACGCGCAGCGTGCGCAGCGTGCGGTCCTCGGGGCCGTGGACCTTGAGCCCGGTGGCCGACGCCTCGCGCAGGTAGGCGACGATCTCGGGGGAGACGGCCTCGCCGGGCCCCAGTACGGGGATGCCCGGCGGGTACGGCGTCACCATCTCGGCGCTTACCTCGCCGGCACACTCGTGCAGCGGCCTGGCGACGGCGGCCGCGAACACGGCGTCGCGCGGCGAGAGCACCTGCCGCGTGAACGGCGGCGTCTGCGCGAGGAGCGTGGAGCACGCCTTGGCGGCCGCGTCGTCGCCCGCCGCGTCCGCGTAGCGCGCGGAGAGGTCGCGCAGCGCGCCGACGAGCAGGTCGAGGTCGTCGCGGCTGTCGCCGAAGGTGACGTTGAGCACGATGTTGAGCGGGTCCGCGGCCTCGACGGCGATGCGGTACTCGTCACGCAGCACCGTCTCGAGCTGGTACCCGCTGAGGCCGAGGTCGCAGGCGGATACCGTGAGCCGCGTGGGATCGAACTCGGTCACGCCGTTGCGCTCGACCAGCTCCCGCCCCAGGCAACGGAGGCCCGCGAGCTCGCCGATCCTTTCGCGGGCACGGTCGGCCAGCTCGATGGCGTGGCGCCACAGCTCGGCGCCGTGGACGGCCATCTGCTGCCGTGCGGCGTCGATGCTGACGTACATGAGCACCTGGGGGCTGGTGCTCTGCGTCATGTGGACCATGCCGTCCAGGCGCGCGAGGTTCAGGCGTTCGTCGCGCGCCAGGAGCACGGCCGACTGCGTGAGGCCGCTGATGAGCTTGTGCGTGCTCACCACGGCGGCGTCGGCCCCGGCGGTCATGGCGTCGACGGGGAGCTCGGGGCAGAAGCGCAGGTGCGGGCCCCAGG
>Ga0335071_10007971_pt1 | contig 10884 bp, 10 predicted proteins | sample Lox_Sample_15_FD_206724 | JGI IMG/M metagenome (GOLD analysis project Ga0335071, IMG submission 206724) | Soil microbial communities from Loxahatchee National Wildlife Refuge, Florida, United States - Lox_Sample_1.5 | ecosystem: Environmental > Terrestrial > Soil > Wetlands | place: USA...
CCGCGGGCGGCAGGAACACCTCGGCCGGATCCAGCAGCGGCCGCTCGATGTCGTGCCGCCGCTGCTCGTGGCGCGCGCCGATCTCGTCCCAGGCGCGCTCGGCGACCGCCGCCGCGCCGCAGGCGTCGACGACCAGCGTGCCGGCCGGCAGGTAGTCGAACAGCGTCGCGAGCGCATCGAAGCACAGCGGCAGGTAGTACTCGATGCCGCCGACCGGCAGGCCGTCGCTGACGCTCTTGTAGACCTGCGAGCGCGTCACGTCGCCCTCGAAGCGCTGCCGGTAGCGGCGCCGGAAGTCCTTGATCGCCTCCGGCGTCAGCGCGAACTCGCGCGCCGGCAGCAGCCGGATCCGCTCGAGCTTGGCGCCGGAGCGCTGCGACTCGGGATCGAACACGCGGATGCTCTCGACGTCGGCATCGAACAGGTCGATGCGGTAGGGCTCCGCGGCGCCCATCGGCCACAGGTCGATCAGCGAGCCGCGCGGCGCGTACTCGCCGGGCGCCGCCACCTGGGTCACGGCCGCGTAGCCGGCCGCGGCGAGGCGGCCGCGGAAGGCCGGCAGGTCGAGCCGCTCGCCGGCGGCGAGCACCAGCGTGTGGCCGGCGACGAAGGCCGGCGGCGGCAGCCGCATCATCAGCGCCTCGACCGCGAGCACGACGATCCCGCGGCCGAGCGCCGGCAGCGCGGCGAGCGTCGCGAGCCGCTGCGAGGTGATGTCGGGATGGGGCGAGAAGACGTCGTAGGGCAGCGTCTCGTAGTCCGGCAGGCCGAGCACCGGCAGGTCCTCGGCGGCGAAGAAGCGCAGCTCCTCGCCGAGCCGCTCGGCCTCGCGCGCGCCGGCCGCGAGCACGAGCGCGGGCCCCGGGTGCCGGCGCGCCGCCTCGCTGATCGCGAGCGACAGCGCGCCGCCGTAGAGCTCGCCCCAGCGCACCTCTGGCGTCGTCGGGCTCGGCAGCAGCGGGTCGAATACGGTGGGCACGGCGCCTCGGGCACTGACAGGAGCAATAGCCGCCGCCCGGCCTCAGGCAGGCCGGGGGGAGGGGCGCAGAGGATACCGATTGTGCCGCCGCGCGTAACGACTTGACGGGCGGCGAACAGGGCCGCGGCTCGGCGGCGGTCGAGGTTGCCGCCCGCGCCGTCCGCGGGCATCCTGAGGCGCGGCGAGTCGCCGCGGGAGGCGGCCGGGCCGCGAAGCGCGCCGCAGCGGGGTGCGGCGGCCGGTGCGCAGGGGGAGCGGACGTGCAGTGCGGGCCGTGGGCGCCGTTCGTCTGTGTCGTCGCATGCGGCGCGCTGCTCGGCGGCTGCGTGACCCGCCGCGGCGAGGCGTCCTACCCCGAGGCGTGGGCGCCGCCCGCCGCGGTGGCGGCCACCGAGTGCCCGCGCCTCGCCGGCAAGTACGTCAACGCCGGGCAGATGGCGCCGGGCACGCCCCAGGACCTGTGCGCCGGCGGCCGCCACCGGTTCCGCGGCGAGTGGCGCTGCGAGGCCACGCTGTCGCGCAACCTCGCGGAGCTCAGCGCCGGCGAGTGGGTGGAGCTGCGCCAGCCGGACGCCGACACGGTGGTCGTGATCTCGAGCGACCCCGCGGTCGACGTCAGGGAGCTGCACCGCTCGCGGGGCGACTTCAGCTGCTCGGCGCAGGGGCTGGAGCGCGAGCTGCATGCGAGCACGATGAGCGTGGGCGACGACTCGCCCTCGACCGCGGGCCAGGCCGCGTTCAACGGCGTGGGAACCTCGTACGGACTCTTGTTCGGCTCGGGCGGGGTGCGCACGCTGACGCGCAGCTTCAGGCCGGCCGCGGACGGCGCCCTCGTGATGTCGGTGACGCGCTCGGAAGCGGGCGCGATGCTGCTGATCCCGTTCCACTTCAGGAGCGACACCTTCGTGCGCTGGGAGCGGTGGGTCGCGCCCGCGGCGGCGCCCGGCGCGACGCCGGCGGCGGCGGACGGCGCTGCGCCGGGCGCCACGGGCGGGGACGCGCCGTCGGCGCGCGTCGCGCGCTTCGAATCGATCAACGGCGAGTTCGGGCGCTACGCGCGGGTCCTCGGCGTGGACGGCCAGGACGGCCCGGACCGGCTGCCGAACGGCGACACCGCGCCGCTCGTGCTGGAGCCGGGGCGGCACTGGCTGGAGATCGGGCGCCACGGCGTCCACTGGGTGCCGCTGCGCGACGTCGAGACCACCTATGGCTTCGAGCTGGAGGCGGCCGCCGGCCACGTCTACCGCCTCGACGGCCGGCCGCCGGCGTGCGTGGCGCCCGGCGACGTCGACGCGGCGCTCGCGTCGCACCGCGTCTATCACCGCGCCGTCGCGGTGCTCGACGAGGTGGCCGGCCAGGAGGTGCGGCGCTTCGAGGCCGAGGCGCTGTGCACCTCGGGGGCGGCGATCCGCTGCCCGTTGCCCGCCGAATACGCCGCGGCGGACGACGGGCAGGCGTGCATCACGCTGGGCGCGTCGGGTCGCGGCTACTACGGGCGGGATGCAGATGCGCGCTGAGCGCGCGCGCCGCCGGCGGGCCCCGGCGGTCGCGGGGCGCGCCCGACGCCCCGGGACGCGGCTTCAGCCGGCGCCGGTCAGGACCGCGTGCAGTACCAGGTCGTTCTCGAAGTAGACGACGAAGCCCGGGTAGTCCCAGCGCGTGATCGCCGGCACGCCGACCGCGGGGTAGCGGGTCGTGGGCGCCCCGTAGCGGCTCTCGACCGCGTTCATCCGCATGCCGTTCTCCGGCCGGTCGCCGCTCGGCGCCGGCGCGGCCGCGGCGGCCGGCGCATCCTCGGCGAGCGACGGCAATGCCGCTGCGGCGAGCAGCGCGGCGCTCACGAAAGCCAGCAGTGTTGAGCTCAAGCGCATGACGGCACCTCCGAGATGACAATATATCACCGCACCCGCGGCCGGCCCGCGGGCGGCCGGCCCAGAAACATGACGCGGTTCGCAGTTCCGGTCGGCCGTGGTCTAATCCCGCCATGATCCGGCCCCTCGAACTGTTTGTGGCGCTGCGCTACGTGCGTGCGCGCGCCGGCGGGGTGTCGCTGATCACCTGGCTCTCGGTCGGCGGCGTGGCGCTCGGGGTCATGGCGCTGATCGTCATCCTGTCGGTCATGAACGGCTTCGAGGCCGAGCTGCGCGGCCGGCTGCTCAGCCTGTCGGCGCACGCGACGCTGCTGCCTGCGCCCGGCACGGCGTTCGACGGCGAGGCGCTCGCGCGCCGCGCCGCCGAGGCGCCCGGCGTCGTCGGCGCCTCGCCGTTCGTCGAGCAGCAGGCGCTGCTCGTGCACGGCGACCGCATGGAGGCGGCGATGGTGCGCGGCGTCGACCCGGCGCGCGAGCAGTCGGTGAGCCTGCTCGGCGCCGCGCTGGTCGCCGGGCGCCTCGAGGAACTGACGCCCGGCAGCAACCGGCTCGTGCTCGGCCGGCTGCTCGCCTTCCAGCTCGGCGTCGGGGTCGGCGACCAGCTGACGGTGATGGTGCCGACCACCGGCGACGGCGGCGAGCTGAGCCCGCGGATCCGCTCGTTCACGGTCGCAGGGCTGTTCGAGGTCGGCATCCAGGACCACGACAGCGGGCTCGCGCTGGCGCGGCTCGAGGACGTGCGGGCGCTGGCCGGCGGGGGCGCGACCAGCGGCGTGCGGCTGCGCTTTGCCGACGTGTTCGCGGCGCCCGCCGGCGCGCGCGCGCTCGCCGCCGCGCTCGGTCCCGGCCTCGAGGCGCGCGACTGGACGGTCGAGAACTCGACCTACTTTCGGGCGATCCGCATCGAGAAGACGATGATGACGCTCTTGTTGCTGCTGATCGTCGCGGTCGCGACCTTCAGCATCGTCGCGAACCTGGTCATGGTGGTGCGCGCCAAGCGCACCGACATCGCGATCCTGCGCACGCTCGGCCTCGCGCCGCGCGGCGTCGTCGGCATCTTCCTCGGCGAGGGCGTCGTCATCGGCTGGTCCGGGGCGCTGGCCGGCGTCGGCCTCGGCCTGCTGCTCGCCTTCCACGTCGAGAGCACGGTGCAGTTCCTCGAGCGCACGTTCCGCTTCCAGATCCTGGACGCCGACGTCTACTACGTGACGCAGATCCCGTCGCTGGTCGAGGCCGGCGACGTCGCCGCGGTGGCGGCGGTCGCGCTGGTGCTGACGCTCGCCGCGACGCTGTACCCGGCGCGGCGCGCGGCCGGCACCGAGCCGGCCGAGGCGCTGCGCTACGAATGAGCGCCGGGCCCTTCCTCGAGTGGCGGCTCGCGGCGCGCTACCTGCGCGCGCAGACCGACAATCGTTTCCTGTCGTTCATCTCGCTGGTCGGGGCGGTAGGCGTCGCGCTCGGCGTCGCGGTGCTGCTCGTGGTGCTCGCGGTCATGAACGGCTTCGAGAGCGAGCTCAAGGTGCGGATCCTGGCGATGGCCTCGCACGCGACCCTGTCCGGGCTCGACGGCCCGCTCGAGGACTGGCGGGCGCTGGCGGCGCGGGTGGAGCGCGAGCCGCACGTGCTGGCCGCGGCACCCTACGTCGAGGAGCGCGCGCTGCTTGCGCACGGCGCGCGGGTCAGCGGCGTGCTGGTGCGCGGCGTCGCGCCGGCGGCGGAGGCGCGCGTCTCGAGCACGGCCGCGCATGTGGTCGCCGGCCGGCTCGACGACCTCGCGCCGGGCGGTTACCGCGTGCTGCTCGGCCGCGCGCTTGCGGCCGAGCTCAAGGCCGCGCCCGGCGACAGCGTCGTGCTGGCGGTGCCGATGGGCACCGCGACCCCGGTCGGCGTCGTGCCGCGCGTGCGCCGGCTCAGCGTCGCGGGCATCATCGACTCCGGCTTCTACGAGTTCGACCGCAACGTCGCGCTGATCGAGCTCGGCGACGCGGCGCGGATCTTCCGGCTCGGCGCCAGCGTCACCGGCCTGCGGCTCAAGGTCGACGAGCCGTTCGCGGCCGGGCGCATCGTGCGCGCGGTCGCGGTCGACCAGGGCGGCGGCTTCACCATCAGCGACTGGACCCGGCAGCATGCGAACTTCTTCCGCTCGATCGCCACGACCAAGTCCATCATGTTCGTGCTGCTGCTGCTGGTCATCGGCGTCGCGTCCTTCAACATCGTGGCGACACTCGTGATGCTGGTGCGCGAGAAGCAGTCCGACATCGCGATCCTGCGCACGCTCGGGCTCGCGCCGCGCAGCCTGCTGGCGGTGTTCGTGATGCAGGGCACGGCGATCGGCGTGATCGGCACGCTCGCCGGCCTCGGCCTCGGCGGGCTGATCGCCGCCAACCTGACGACGCTGGTGCACGGGCTCGAGGCCGTGCTCGGCACGCGCCTGATCGACGCGCGCGTGTACTTCATCGACGAGCTGCCGGCGCGGGTCTCGGCGGCCGACGCCGCGCGCATCTCGGCGACCGCGCTCGGGCTCGCGGTCCTGTCGACGCTGTACCCGGCGTTCAAGGCGGCCCGCACCCAGCCGGCCGAGGCGCTGCGCCATGAATAGCCCGGCCGGGCCGGTGCTCGCGGCGCGCGGGCTGGTCAAGGAGTTCCGCCAGGGGCCGACCCTGCTGCGGGTGCTCGCGGGGGTCGACTTCACGGTGGCGCGCGGCGAGCGCATCGCGATCGTCGGCGCCTCCGGGTCCGGCAAGACGACGCTCCTGCAGCTGCTCGGCGGCCTCGACCTGCCGACCGCCGGCGAGGTCGCGATCGACGGCGAGCCGATGACCCGGCTCGGCGATGCGCAGCGCGGCTACCTGCGCAACCGCGCGGTCGGCTTCGTCTACCAGTTCCACCACCTGCTGCCGGAGTTCACGGCGCTCGAGAACGTGGCGATGCCGCTGCTGGTGCGGCGCGAGCCGGCCGCGGCGGCCTTCGCCGCGGCGCGCGCCGTGCTCGAGCGGGTCGGCCTCGGCGACCGGCTGCAGCACCGGCCGGCGCAGCTGTCGGGCGGCGAGCGGCAGCGCGCGGCGGTGGCGCGCGCGCTCGTGACCCGCCCGCCTCTGGTGCTCGCCGACGAGCCGACCGGCAACTTGGACGGCCGCAACGCCCGGCAGGTGTTCGAGCTGATGCTCGAGCTCAACCGCGAGGTAGGCTCCGCCCTCGTGATCGTGACGCACGACGAGCGGCTTGCCGCCCGGCTCGACCGCGTCGCGGTGCTGACCGAGGGGCAGCTGCGCGACCGCCCGCCCGAAGGGGCTGCGCGCGACCCGGCAAACTGAAGTATCATCAGCGACTTACGCCGCAAGAGGACCTGAGCGCGCGATGTGGGAAATCATCAAGGCCGGCGGGCCGGTCATGTGGCCGATCATCGCGCTGTCGATCACCGCGGCGGCAATCCTGCTCGAGCGGCTGTGGAGCCTGCAGGACGAGCGCGTCATCCCCCGCGAGCTGACCGACAAGGTCTGGAAGCTGGTCGAGAGCGGGCTGCTGACCGACAAGCACGTCGCCGCGCTCGCCCAGAACTCGGCGCTCGGCCAGATCCTGGCCGCCGGGCTCGCCAACCGCCAGCGCAGCCGCGAGCACATCAAGGAGGCGATCGAGGACACCGGCCGGCACGTGGTGCACGAGCTCGAGCGCTTCCTCAACATGCTCGGCACGATCGCCGCGGTCTCGCCGCTGCTCGGCCTGCTCGGCACCGTGATCGGCATCATCACCGCCTTCAACGCCATCACCCAGCAGGGCGTCGGCGACCCGAAGATGCTCTCCGGCGGCATCGGCCAGGCGCTGATCGCGACCGCGGCCGGCCTGATCGTCGCCATCCCGTCGCTGATGGGCTACCGCTACCTGCGCGGCAAGGTCGACGGGCTCGTGATCGCGATGGAGAAGGAGGCGCTCAAGCTCGTGCGCTCGCTCGACGAGCGCCGCGCCGCCGCCGACCCGCTGGTCGAGCACGAGCGGCTCGCGAGCCCGCCGTCGGCGAGCGCCGCATGAAGTTCGGCCCGCGGCGCAACGTCGAGCCCGAGATCAACGTCACCTCGCTGATCGACGTGGTGCTGCTCTTGGTGATGTTCTTCATGGTGTCGACCACCTTCCAGCAGGACAGCCGCCTGAGGGTGCGCCTGCCGGAGTCGAGCGCGGCTCCGGAGCAGCGCCCGGCCGACCCGGTCACGATCCTGATCACCGCCGACGGCGCCTACCGGGTCAACGACCGGGCGCTGATCAACCGCAGCCCCGAGACGCTGCGCGCGGCGCTCGAGAAGGTCGCCGGCAGCGCCAAGGGCCAGGCGCTGACGATCCGTGCCGACGCGCGCGCCACGCACCAGGCGGTCGTGACCGCGATGGACATCGCCGGCAAGGTCGGCTTCGCGCAGGTCAACATCGCGACCGTCAACCAGCAGCCGGGCGGCTAGGTGAGCGCGACCGCGCCCACGGCGGAGCAGAAGCCGCTCGACGTCTACCTGCGGCTGTTCTCCTACGCGCGTCCGCACTGGCGGATGTTCCTGCTCGGCGTCCTCGGCATGGCGCTGTCGGCGGCGGTCGAGGCCGCCTGGCTGTGGCTGGCGCGGACCTTCCTCGACGGCACCTTCGTCAACCGCGACCCCGCGACGCTGACGCTGGTGCCGGCGGCGATCGTCGTGATCTTCGCGGCCCGCGGCATCGGCGACTTCGTCTCGCAGTACGCGCCGGGCTGGGTCGGGCGGCACGTCGTCAAGCGGCTGCGCGCCGAGCTGTTTCGCCACTACCTCGACCTGCCGAGCGCCTTCTACGACCGCCACGCCGCGGCGCAGCTGCTGTCGCGGCTGACCTACAACACCGAGCTCGTGGCCGAGGCGACCACGAACTCGGTGACCGTGCTGATCCGCGACTCGCTGACGATCGTCGCGCTGCTGTCGTGGGCCTGCTACATGAGCCTGAGGCTGACCGCGGTCGCGCTGCTCGCGGCGCCGGTGATCGGCCTGCTGGTGCAGGTCGTCAACCGCGCGATCCGCCGCTACGCGGCCCGCATCCAGAACTCGATGGGCGACGTCACGCGGGTCGCCAAGGAGGCGCTCGACGGGCAGCGGCTGATCAAGGTGTTCAACGCCCAGGAGCAGGAAGCGCGCGCCTTCGAGCAGGTGATCGAGGCGAACCGCTACCAGAACATGAAGCTGCTGCGGGCGCGCGCCTCCAGCAACCCGACCGTGCAGATGATCGCGGCGGTCGCGCTTGCCGCGGTGCTGTACCTCTCCATCAAGGACGTGCTGGCGCACGGCATGACGGTCGGCAGCTTCTCGTCCTTCCTCGGCGCGCTGATCGGCATCGCCAGCGCGCTCAGGCGGCTGGTGGCGGTGTTCGGGCCGCTGCAGCAGGGCATCGCCGCCGGCCAGAGCCTGTTCGAGCTGCTCGACGAGCCGGTCGAGCCGCAGGGCGGCATCCGCCCGCTCGGCCGCGCGCGCGGGGCGGTCGAGTTCGACGGCGTCACCTTCGCCTACGCCGACAAGCCGCCGGCGCTCAGCGAGGTGTCGCTCGCGATCGCGCCCGGCGAGATGGTGGCCTTCGTCGGCCGCTCCGGCAGCGGCAAGTCGACGCTGGTGAGCCTCGTGGCGCGCTTCTACGACGTCGGCCGGGGCGCGGTGCGCGTCGACGGCCACGACGTGCGCGAGTACCCGCTGCGCGCGCTGCGCGACAACGTCAGCCTCGTCAGCCAGGACGTGGTGCTGATGAACGGCTCGATCCGCGACAACATCGCCTTCAGCGCGCCGCACGCGGACGCCGCGGCGATCGAGGCGGCCGCGCGCGCCGCGCACGTGCTCGAGTTCGCCGCGCAGATGCCGGCCGGCCTCGACACGCAGGTCGGCGATCGCGGCGTGATGCTGTCCGGCGGCCAGCGCCAGCGGATCGCGATCGCGCGTGCGCTGCTCAAGGACGCGCCGATCCTGATCCTCGACGAGGCGACCAGCGCGCTCGACACCGAGGCCGAGCGCATCATCCAGGAGGCACTCGACCAGCTGATGCAGAACCGCACGACGCTGGTGATCGCCCACCGGCTGTCGACCGTCGAGCACGCCGACCGCATCGTGGTGCTGGAAGAGGGCCGGGTGTCCGAGAGCGGCACGCACGCGGAGCTCCTGGCGCGCGGCGGCGGCTACGCCTCGCTGCACCGGATGCAGTTCAAAGCCTGAGCCATGCGCGGCTGGCTCGAGGGCGTGTGGTACGGGAAGGCGCCGGGCGGCGCCTGGCTGCGGCCGCTCGCGGCGCTCTTTGGCATTGCGGTGCGCGCGCGCCGCGCCGCCTACCGCCGCGGCTGGCTCGCAAGCGGCCACCCGGGCAAGCCGGTCGTCGTCATCGGCAACCTCACGGTCGGCGGCAGCGGCAAGACGCCGCTCGCGGCCTGGCTCGCGGCCGCGCTGGCGGCCCGCGGCCTTCGGGTCGGCATCGCGAGCCGCGGCCACGGCGGCACGGCCCGCGGGCCGCTCGCGGTGACCGCGCAGAGCGCGCCGGCCGAGGTCGGCGACGAGCCGGTGCTGCTGGCGCGACGCGGCGGCGCGCGCGTGGTCGTCGGCCGCGACCGGCTCGCGGCGGCGCGGGCGCTCGCCCCCGAGGTCGACGTGATCCTCGCCGACGACGGCCTGCAGCACTACCGGCTGGCACGCGATCTCGAGATCCTGGTGGTCGACGGCGTGCGGCGCTACGGCAACGGCCGGCTGCTGCCGGCGGGGCCGCTGCGCGAGCCGCTCGCGCGGGCCGCCGGCGTCGGGCTCGTGGTCGCGAACGGCGGCGTGGCCGGGGCCGGGGAGCTCGCGATGGCGCTCGAGCCGCAGGCGGTGGTCGCGCTCGGCTCCGGGGCGCGCAGCGCGCTCGCCGACTGGCGCGGGCGCCGGGTGCACGCGGTGGCCGGGATCGGTCACCCGGCGCGCTTCTTCGCGGCACTGCGTTCTGCCGGCGTCGAGGCCATCGAGCACCCGCTGCCGGACCATGCGACGCTCACGGCCGCCGACCTCTCCTTCGGCGACGGCCTGCCGGTGCTGATGACCGAGAAGGATGCCGTAAAATGCGGCTCGTTCCCGCCGGCGGGGCTCGCCTACCTCGAGGTGGCGGCGCGCTTCTCGGAGCGGGACGCCGAAGCACTACTGGCGCGCGTGCTGGCGGTCGCGGGCCGCGCCTGAGGACGAACGATGGACTCCAAGCTGCTCGACATCCTGGCCTGCCCGGTGTGCAAGGGGCCGCTGGTCTTCAACCGCGCGGGCGCGGAACTCGTCTGCCGCGCCGAGCGCCTCGGCTACCCGATACGCGACGGGATCCCGGTGCTGCTCGAGGAGGAGGCGCGGCGCCTCGCGAGCGACGACCCGGCGCTCGCCGGCTGATGTTCCGCGTCGTCATCCCGGCGCGCTACGCCTCGACGCGCCTGCCCGGCAAGCCGCTGCGGCTGATTGCCGGGCGGCCGATGATCGAGCACGTGTACGAGCGCGCGCGCGCCTCCGGCGCCGCCGAGGTCATCGTCGCCACCGACGACGAGCGGATCGCGAGCGCCTGTGCGCGCTTCGGCGCCGACGTCGCGCTGACCGACCCCGGCCACCCCTCCGGCACCGACCGCCTCGCCGAGGTGGCGCGGCAGCGCCGCTTCGCGGCCGACGACGTGGTCGTCAACGTGCAGGGCGACGAGCCGCTGCTCGCGCCGGCGAGCGTCGCCGAGGTGGCGGAGCTGCTCGCGACGCTGCCGGAGGCGGCGATCGCGACGCTCGCGACGCCGATCACCCACCTCGACGAGTACCTCGACCCCAACGTCGTCAAGGTGGTGCGCGACGCGCGCGGCCGCGCGCTCTACTTCAGCCGCGCGCCGATCCCCTGGCAGCGCGACGCGGCCGCGGCCGGGGCCGCCGGCGCGGGCCGCTACGCGGGCGCGCTCCGGCACATCGGCCTGTACGCCTACCGCGCCGGCGCGCTGGCGCGGCTCGCGGCGCTGCCGCCGTCGCGGCTCGAGACCGCCGAGCGCCTCGAGCAGCTGCGCGCACTCGAGAA
>Ga0335071_10007972_pt1 | contig 10883 bp, 8 predicted proteins | sample Lox_Sample_15_FD_206724 | JGI IMG/M metagenome (GOLD analysis project Ga0335071, IMG submission 206724) | Soil microbial communities from Loxahatchee National Wildlife Refuge, Florida, United States - Lox_Sample_1.5 | ecosystem: Environmental > Terrestrial > Soil > Wetlands | place: USA: Florida...
GTCATCGATAAGAAAGCCAGCAGCGATTCGCTGTTGTGCACCGATGCCCAGACGATCTGCCCGGAGAGAAACAGCTCGGTCAAAGAGACAAAATGAAAAACCATGCCCATGCTGGCGGCGTGCAGGGCGATCCGGCTAAAAAGGTCGCTGGTGCGGCTCAGAGCCACGAAGGCGTAAACCAAGCCGATGAAATAGCAGCCTAAGGCGACGCGCAGCCAAAGCAAGGACATAGTTCTCAGTTCTCAGTTGCTAGTTCTCAGTTGGGAGTACCCCTTCCCACCGTGAACCCCGTATGGTCCGGAATCTCTTGAGTTTACCGCAATCTGCGGCCCGGACTGCACCTCTCTGGTACTACGTCTCCATTGTGCGGAGGGATGGGCCTAAGACCAACAAAGATGGTCACTTAATTGTGTGATTAGGATCACAGACGGAGGTTACATGGAAGGTGGCGCTGCCTTCGGCCAGTGATCGCAGCACGACGCAGGCTAGCTATAGGGAATCGCGACCAACCTCCAGTAGCCATCTTCCAATTGAAAGACGAAAGGCAAACCGGTTTTGCAGGTTCCCGATGGCTTGGACTCTGCATCCACTTGCCAGTGTTTGCCATAGAGTCTCGGTTCGCCCATGCGGCCCCCGTTCAACTTGGTGATTTCATTCAAAACCGAGCATGTTGTGGTGGAACTGCAATGGTTTGCCCAAAACAGGCACTGCATTGCGTGATCCCTGAGGAGTTGCCTCACAAGGGAATCTTTCGTGATTCGAGGACCGTCGACGCCAAGGGTTACACCCCGACTTGAAATCGATTCGGCGATGCAACCAGCCTTCCGCGACTGCAAACACCTCGAGAAGGCTGAGATTCTGCCCTTCACGTCTTCCTTCTCCTGCGATGGAACAGTTGCAGTTTGGCCGACAGCGCAATTGCTCAATAAACAAAGCTGGATCATCCGCACGACAAATTTCTTGAAAGCACGAACTGAACACAAGGTACTCATCTGTATTGATAACTCGGCCTAATGCAGCGTTGGCTCCATGATCCGCAGCACCGGCTTCCCATCCACACTTTGCAGGGGGAAGTACACCAGGTGAGTGTCGGGATCGACCGCGACGGTGTGCGCATGCGGCATGGAAAACTGTCCCACAGCCTTCAGAACCTTTCCATCTTCGCGAAAGACTCTCACATCCCCTGATTCCGCCGAAACATAAAGCAGCTTAAGCCCCGGATCGAAGGCAAGCACGTCGGGGTCCTTCCCCACCGGGTAGGTCGCGAGCACCTGCCCGTTGGTGAGGTCGAGAACGGCGAGCTTCGCGTTGTCCTCGCCAGCGACAAATGCCAGCCTGGCCTCAGAGTCCAGCGTGATCCCGTGCGGGCTTTCTACCCCCGGCACCGGATGATGGCTGATGATCTGGGCGGTTGCAGGGTCAATGGAAACCAGTTCGTTCTTCTCGTGCACCGCGACCAGAATGCGCCCCGAACCTGCGTCGTACACCGTGTTGCCGGCGCCTCCACCAAGTTTGATCGTCGCGATCAATGCGTTGGTGTTGGCATCGATCACAGCGTCGGCGTCTCCGTGCTCATCGGACACGAACACACGTTTCGCGCCGGGTGCGTAGGCGATGCCGTCCGGATATTTGATGGGCCCAGGTGTGGCGATGATCTTGAGGGTCTCCATATCCACAATCGCCAGCTTGTGGTCGCCGGTGGCCGAGGCGAAGATGCGATTGATCTCTGGAACCGCAAGCACCCCGTGAACGTTGGGAAATCCTGCCAGATTGGCGACCACTTCCCTCTTCTTCGCGTCAAAGACCACCAGGTGGTCGTCGTTCATATGCGCGATATACAGCCGGGCGTTGGTACGATCGAAGCTCTGATAGTCGAAGCGCACCGCGGCGCCCGGGAGCGGGACGTAAGCAACGTGCTTCAGCGGGGCCGTTTGCGAAAACGACTGGGTGCACCAGAGGAACAAGCACAGTGGGAGGTTAGTCACAAGCGATCGCGACCACATGCGGTTTGTCATGCAGAGTCCCTTGTCATCAGATAGAGATGGCTGTTCCGCTGTGTGGTGGCTCACTTCGGCTTGGGCATGGCATGCGGATTCGGCATTCCCGGCGGAATCGCAGTGTGGCCCGCACCCATAGACCCCATGTCGCCGGGAGCATAGCAGGTCACCCGACCGCTGGCGGCCAGTCGCAATTGCGCCGGACAGTCCCCACCGTTGACCGAACCACCTTCCGAGCGCGCCGTGAACAGCTTCCCGTCAGCATTCCCGGCGACACCGACCACCATTCCCGGCATGTCGTAGGCCACAAAGAAGGGCTGCTTCTTCTCGCTGGCCTGCATGGCACAATCCGCCGCACCCTTCGATTGCGCTTCCGGCGCGTGCACATCGAGGCGTCCACAGTTCTTGGCGGAACTTCCGGCAAATTCCTGCAGCTTCAATTGCACCGCGTCGGGCGGCTTGGATGAGGACGCGCCTGCGCCTTGCGCACCGGAAGGAGCTGAGGACTTGTTGCACGCTGCCAGAACCAAAAGGAGAGCAAATGGGACGAGTTTTTTCATAGAACGGGCATTGTAAATCCTCGCAGGATTCGAAGAAGGTGGCGAAGGTGCTACTGCCGAAACGATCAAGGTCTGCTCCGCGTTCTCCGCGGCTTTTCTCGGCGAGCTCGGCGGTAGAGCTTTTCGCGGCCCTTGCAGCACCTGCTCACAAGCCTACGAGAGAGGCTGAGATTAAGGCGAGAAACTCAGTGCTTCTCCGTTAATAGACGGATCAAATCCACTTCGGCCTGCCGGTACGGCGTTCCGTCCGACTGGAACACCTCGTGGAACCACACCGGCGGCGGCTGTTTCACATACGGATGATCCCACGATTCCCATGGATAATAAGTCTGCGTCTTGCCCGCCACCAGTCCCCAGTTGATTGCGCCGACTTTCTCCTTCTTTGCGATGGGCAGGACTGTGTCGAACGTGCTGCCGACCGCGCGCGCCATGAACTCCGTACAAAGAATCGGCCGGTGGAATTTCCTGAGCCAGTCGACCTCCGCCTTGAACGACTCCGGCCAGCTGTAGTTGTGAAAGCTGATGACGTCGGACTCACGCAGCTGAATCTGATCGATCTCGTGCTGCTCGGCCTCTTCTTTGTCGATGGCGACGTCCCACAGGCCGCTGGTCAGCGGCTGCGAGGGATTCTCCTCGCGCGCCCAATGAAATACCTGCGGCAGGAGAGCGGCAACGCGGGCGCGCCTGTCTTCGGGCTTCATCTCCGAGCGGGCATAGTTGCCGCCGCCCGAGTTGTCAGGCTCGTTCCAGACATCCCAGCCGAGAATGCGGTCGTCTTTCGCGAAAGCTCCGACCACGCCTTGCACATAAGCTTTGAGCCGCGGAATCTGCGCGGGATCGCCCAGCGCTTTCTCGCCCGGACTCTGCACCCATCCGGAATTATGAACGCCCGGGACGGGATCGTGCTGCTTGCCCAGATGCGGCGCGGGATCCCAGCAGGAATCAAACAGCACGAGCAGCGGGCGAATGTGATGGCGCGAGGCGATCGCCAGAAACTGGTCGATCCGCTTCTGAAAACCGGGTGCATCCTGCTGCCAGAGCAGATCGTGAAGGAAGACGCGCATAGTGTTCATGCCCAGGGATTCGGCCCAGCCGAGCTCGCGATCGATCTGGTCGGGATCGAAGGTGTCGGCCTGCCACATCTCTAGCTCGTTGATGGCGGACTTCGGAATGTAATTGCTGCCCACAAGCCAGGGCTGCTGTGCATACCAGTCGTTGGCCCTTTGCTCGGACCAATGGGCGGTTTGGGCCCATGTGAAACAGGAGAAGAAGAATAGACAGAGAATTGCTCTGATCAGAAGGACGCGAGGATTTTTCACGGAAGTCTCCGCCAGAATTTATACCACCGAGGGAGCGATGATCGAAGCGGGGTGTAGCAGGGAGTAGAGCGCCGCAGGCGCTCCTGAAAGTAGCCCGCCAGTTCACCGGCGGGTTTTCCGAGTCACAGCGATTCTGTGGCGTAGGCACGGCTGAAATCTCGTGAGTGGCTCAGGCATCCCTACGGGATGCTGCTCGATCTCACCGGCCACAACCCAGCGCTGAAGCGCCGGGCTACTTTCAGATCTCCCTTCGGGAGATTTGATTGATCACAGCCTTCTCCTGTTCACGTGCTTCACTGCATCTTCCCCTGCTTCACTCCACACCCAGACTCGCCAGCGCCTCTTCCAGGCCGGCGCTGTCGATGCTGAGTCGACGCCCCCGCTCTTTCACATCTTCTAATTCATCGAATGCGCGAAACAGCCTCATCTTCACGGCAGCATATTGTTCGGCATCGTTCAATGCCCGCCCGTGCGCCTCTGCCCATGCGGAAATCGGCCCTTCGGGCAGGAAGATGCTGACCGAGTACGTCAGCTTGCGGTCCGAAGTTACGTCGAAGATAAACTCGGTCGCGGGGCCTTCGGGATCTTCCGGCAACGCGGCCCTCTTGCCCACGAAGTAGTATTCGTAGACATATCCCTGCGCGCCGCTGTAGGTCTTCATTCTCCGAACCGTCATCCCCAACATTATGGAGCGGAGGCGCCCTAATTGTCGTGCTCTTAAGAAAAATCAGCATTCCTTCAGAGACAAATTTCCGAAACAGGCATATCCTTTCCAGTCGCAATTCCACTTCATCCCGGAGAGTCCTCATGTTGAATCGCAGAGATTTCCTGAAAGTCGCAGGCACGGCATCGGCGGCGAGCGCGCTGGGAATCAAGACTTACGCCCTGAAGCCAATCCCATACGCGCCCACAGCTCCAATTGCCGCGAATGACACCATTCAGCTCGCTCTGATCGGAGCCGGCATTCAGGGCCAGGGAGACACCCGCGTCGCCATCCAGGTTCCGGGCGTGAAGTTAGTCGCGGTTGCCGATTGCTACGACGGGCGTCTGGAGCACAGCAAGGAGATGTGGGGTAACGACCTCTTCACGACACGCGATTACCGCGAGATACTGGCGCGCAAAGATGTCGACGCCATCATCATCGGCACACCCGATCACTGGCACAAGCAGATCGCCGTCGATGCGATGAAAGCGGGCAAGGATGTCTACTGCGAGAAGCCGATGGTCCACGCGCACTCCGAAGGTCCGGAGATGATCGAGGCGGCGCGCGCAAATAACCGCATTCTGCAAATCGGAAGCCAGCGCGTGAGCTCGATCATCTATGCCAAAGCCAAAGAACTGCTGGCGGCAGGCGCGATCGGGCACCTCAACATGGTCAGCGCGCACTGGGACCGCAACTCCTCCATGGGCGCGTGGAATTACACGGTTCCTCTCGATGCCTCGACTGAAACCTGCGATTGGGACCGCTTCCTCGGCACCGCGCCCAAGATTCCGTTCAACGCCGAACATTTCTTCCAGTGGCGCAAGTGGAAGGCTTACGGCACCGGCGTCGCCGGAGATCTCTTCGTCCACCTGTTCAGTGGGACACACTTCATCACCGGCTCGAACGGCCCCACGCGCGCCATGGCCACCGGCGGACTACGCTTCTGGAAAGACGGCCGCGATGCGCTGGATGTCCTGCTCGGCTTATTCGACTATCCGCAGGGATTCAATCTCGCGCTGCGCGTGAACTTCGTCGATGGCGGTGAAGAGAGTGAAGGCCTGGTCTTCACAGGCGACGAAGGCACCATGGAAATCGCCTACAGCTCGGTTAGCGTGAGCCGCGTGCCGCTGGAGAAAGATCCCGGCCTGATGATTGGAACCTACACGGAGGCAATGCAGAAGAAGATCCGTCAGGCACATGACGAGAAATATCCACGCACGCATCCATCAGGTCCGCCCGCAGTGGCAACCGAGAAGTATGTTGCTCCTGAGGGATATCACGATAGCTTCGATCACTTCACGAACTTCTTCGCCGCCGTCCGCTCGCGCAAGCCGGTCGTCGAAGATGGAGTATTCGGCTACCGTGCCGCCGGTGCCGCATTGCTAAGCAATGTGAGCATCGAGCGCGGACAAGTGGTGAAGTGGGATCCGGAGGCGATGAAAATCGTCTCGTGAACACACAAGGCAGCGCACAGTGATCGCCGAAGTTGAAAGGCTGCTGTACCTGCGGAAGAAAGAGTCGCTGTAAAGATAAAGACACTCACAACAGGGGACACAAAGGGACACAGAGGAACACAGAGAATTCGTCCGTGAGCCTCTGTGGCCTCTGCGGTGAGTTCTGCTATGCCGCCGGAAGCTGATCGGCCTGTCCGGCGGATTCTCTCAGTTGGGGCAGCGCCACTCCCAACCATTGCCCGATCCTGTCAAAGTGGCGGAGCCAGTCTGCGTCTATGTTCTTCTCCCGGTCCTGCGTAAGGAGCTGCGAAAATTCGTAGTAGGTGTTTTGCGTCCTCCACAGGTTTAGATCAAACGGATACACGCGCGATAAGGCCAGCAGTGTTTCGATCTCTTCGAGAGCCTCGGCGTCTTCCGGATTCCGCGTCCAACACTCCATCAACCGGTTCATGCGGTCGCGCATGGCCAGTTCAAGCGTGCCGCCGTCGAGGCGAAAGCCGCTGCGCTGAACCGATTCCAGAATTGAACGAATCGCGTCAAGATCCGTGGACTGATCGGCAATCGCGCGCCGAAGGCCCGCACCCAGGACAAATTCAGCGGTAAGCCGCAGGATGGGTGGCAACGCGACCTGCTGGTCCGAAAGAAAGCTCATCAGCGGTGCGTGTTCCTCGTAAATGCGTCGATAGAGCGCCTCATCCGCGCCGATAGCCGACTCGATAATGTGGTGGATGATTCTTTTGCGTTCATCGAGAAACAGCGATTTGAGTGAATAGAGTGAGCCGGAAAAGTGATGATCGATCAGCCGCAGGCATGCGGGCAGATCGGCTGCCGAAAAGGCCTGGCTTGCTTCGTCAATGAAACCTTCGAACCAGGGCTCATCCCCCAGTGCACGAACTCCCGCGCTGAGATTGTGATCACCGAAATGAAGCACCCCGAAAGCCACTCGCAGGGATGTGTCGGTAGTCTCTGATGTGAGATGCGCAATCCCCGCCGCGAATTTCGTCTTACCCGATTCCAGTACCTGGCAGCGCTCCAGCAGCGTGCGGTAGCAAAACACAGAACTGTGCCCGTTGAACCCCCGGAAGATCGAGCTGATCGCGTAATGCGCGCCCACGCCCAGCAGATCGAGCATCGTCGGCTTGATAAAACGTTCGTAGACGTGGCGACCATGCCCGAACTCGCGCACATTGCTCCACGCCTGCTGCAAGCGCTCAAGAAACTTCTCCTCGCGCTTCTCACTTGTGATCTGTTCTGAAAGTTGCAACGCTCGGGCGGCGTATTGGATGATCTGCAGCGTCGCGGGGCCCGTGAGGTCATCGAAGAACCAGCCGCAGCTGGTGTACATCAGCATGAGATGGCGCTGCATCTCCAGCAGCCGCAAGGCGAGAGTTCTTTCTTCCGCGGAAAGCACATGGTCACCGTGTTCCGCGAACAACGCTTCCTTGGACTCGGGGGAGCGCGCGAGCACGACCTGGATGTAGCCGTCGCGCGCTCCCCACGGGTCCGCGAATAACGCACTGGCATTCCGTTCATAGACGGCGTTCAGTTCGTCGCGCAGCCAGTCCAGGGCCTGGCGCAGAGGGCGCCGCCATTGCTGATTCCACGAGTTGCCGGTATCGGAGCGGCAGCCACAATCGGCGGTCCAGCGCTCGATGCCATGCATGCAGCTCCAGGAAGTCTTCTCGAAAATCTCCACCTCGTGATCCGGCGGATGCAGGGCGAGAAACTCGCCGTAGTTCGTGATGCGCGCAAGCTGGTTGCGCTCCAGGTACTCGAGCGCATAAGCCAGGGCCATGTCGCCATGCGGAGAGTGATGACCATAAGTCTCGCCATCGGTCGCAATGTGCACCAGCTGCGGCCACCGCCGATCCGCGTTGAATCCGCTGAGCAGGCGCTGGGCAAAGCGCTCGCCATTCATCAGCAGACTTTCAAAGGCAACGGCATGCGAGATAGGCCCGTCGTAAAAAAACAACGAAATCGTTTGCCCCGAAGGCAGATAGCAACTGTAAGCGCGCGTTGGATCGATCCGCCCGCCCTCCATGCCCTGCCACTGGTCCCATGCCCGATATCGCATGCGCCGCGCCTGGTGCGGCGCGAGAACGGTGAACTTGATCCCGGAGTCGGCGAGTGCTTCGAGCGTTTCCAGATCGACGGCCGTTTCGGGCAGCCACATGCCTTCAGGATCGCGCCCGAACCGGTGCTGAAAATCGCGGATGCCCCAAAGGACCTGCGTCCGCTTGTCGCGCGAGTTCGAGAGCGGCAGGATCGTGTGGTTGTAGGCCTGCGCCAGCGCCGAGCCATGACCCGAGAATCGCTGCCGGCTCTCGCGGTCCGCTGCCAAGAGTCGCTCATACGCCTGCGGCGCCTTTTGCTCCATCCATGAGAGGAGTGTCGGGCCGAAGTTGAAGCTGATGCGCGCGTAGTTGTTGACGATCTTTGCGATCCTCGACTGGCCGTCGAGAATGCGCGCCGCGCCATTCGGCAGATAACACTCTGCCGTAACGCGCTCGTTCCAGTCATGGTGAGGAAAAGCTGAATCCTGGATCTCGACGGCGTCGAGCCAAGGATTCTCCCGCGGCGGCTGGTAGAAATGACAGTGGATGCAAATGTAACCTTGCATCGCACCGAGTCTCCCGTACTCGGGGTACGGCAAACGTGCGTTCTTGCGCCGACATCTCGGTCGCGCAAGAAAAACGTGCAGCACAAAAGGGGAGCACGAAGGAATGCCTCCGTCTCCCCAGACACCTGTACAGTAACGCTGGATTCAGGCTGCGGGTATAGACGGGTTTGGTACACCTGCCTGACGGTCTAAAGCACGTCGATGACCAGGATTGTGATGTCATCGGGTTGCGGTGTCGGGGGCGGCGTCCAAGCGCGGACTTGAGCGAGCAATTGCAGAGACAGCTCCGCTGCCGGAAGTGCTCGCTCCTGATGCAGCAGTTGCTCCAACTTTCTGTCCCCGAAAGCTTCGCCCGCCGAATTCTCCGGCTCGCTCACGCCATCGGTATAAAGCACGAAGCGGTCTCCCGGAGAAAACGTAATTTCTCGTACGGGAAAGTCTCCATCCACTGGGACTCCGATCAGCGCTCCGTTGCTTGCAATGCGGTCGAGCGTGCAGTCTTGCGCTTGCCAGAAGAGCAACGGGGGATGCCCGGCCGCGGAATACCGTGCACGCCGGGCTTCAGTATCGATCCACAGATACGCAACCGAAACGAACTGTCCCTGCAACTCGCCGGAAAGAATCTCCCGCAGGCGATGCAGCAGTCTGCCGGGATCGCTGGCCGTCTCCGCAACCGATTTCACCGCCAGCTTGATCATCGATGCAATCAGCGCCGCGGGCACTCCGTGCCCGGAAACATCGGCTACCAGGAAGCCCGCCCGCTGATCGTCGAGCGGCAGAAATTCATAAAAATCACCGGCTACAGCGCTCATCGGCTCGTACACGGCAGCAATGCGCAGATTGCGCAACTCCGGCGTTGTCGTCGGCAGAATGGAGAACTGCAACTGGCGCGCAATGGAGAGTTCGTTCTCGATGGACGAGAGTCGCATCTCGCCCGCATACACCCGGTGCATCGATACGTATCCCAGAGAAAGCAGAAGCGCCGCGAACCCTAGATCGTCCAAATTTCGTGTGTCCAGGTCGCCGTTGAAAAATCGACCCACATTCCCATACAGCGCCTCGGCTCCGAACAGCCCCGCGCCAACGAGCAGAGCCCGAGACTTTGCTCCCAAATCGAATCCACCGTACAATTCGTTCAGTCTCGGCACTGAAACGAATACCACCAGCACGATCAGGGAGCTACCGGCAAGGAGATGGTTGTAGCGGCTCATCGCGTTCTCATTGCCCGTGAACACAAAGTCCCAAATCCCGACCGCGGCAATACCCAACCCAACCAGCGCGACCATACTGACAAATCTGCGGACTGGTCCCCAAGTCAATTCACGAAAAGTCATATTTGCGATGACTAATACCAGATAGTTGATGGCTGCATGAGAATACGGTAAGCATTCCTGCAGCCAACGCGGCAAGAGGGAGATCAGTGCGGGACAGGCGTTCAGCCCTTGAATCCCATAGACCGCGGCCCAGACTCCTACCCAGAAAAGGCCCAAGGCACCGCGGCTTCGGCGCCGGATCAGTGAAAGAGCCAGCGTCAGAAACCCGACGACCACAAAGCTGGTGCCCGCAATCAGGCGCCAAACTTGGTCTGAAAGTTCGCTCTGCGAATTCATCGTTCAGCCCGGGGCATCCCGGACCCATGCATTTTGCACATTCCGGGAGATTGGGCAAGGGCTACAGTCACCGCATCGAGTGACGCGGACTCAATCGTTTCCTTTAGGATCAACGCGCAAGCCCCATGGCCGCGCGTCGCGGGTGACCCTAGTCACTGACACTCGCCGCTGCGTAGTCCCACAATCGTGTGTAATCTTCTCTGCCGCTCAGCGGCGCCGCCTCCACCGACGGAACCGCGAGCAGGCAGCGTTTACACACCCGTGAGCGCAGCATTCATACCGAAAGGAAATCCCATGAACGAAGCCAATGAGGCCTTAATCCGTCGGCTATTTGCGGAGTGTTTCAACCGGCACAGTACCGACCTCTACCCGGACTTTTATTCCGATGTCATTTATCATGCGCCAGCGATCGGCGAGCTCCACGGCGACGCGCACCGGCAATTCCTGCTGTCATTCTTCGCAGCTTTCCCCGACGCCCACTGGAATCTCGAAGACCTGATCACTGTCGGCGACAAAGTGGTCGCGCGCTGGACATTCATCGGCACCCACCGCGGGATATTCATGGGTATTCCAGCCACCGAGAGACAACTGGTGTTGAGCGGGATCTGCATCGACCGCAT
>Ga0335071_10007973_pt1 | contig 10883 bp, 8 predicted proteins | sample Lox_Sample_15_FD_206724 | JGI IMG/M metagenome (GOLD analysis project Ga0335071, IMG submission 206724) | Soil microbial communities from Loxahatchee National Wildlife Refuge, Florida, United States - Lox_Sample_1.5 | ecosystem: Environmental > Terrestrial > Soil > Wetlands | place: USA: Florida...
ACTATTTCAATGGCCTTTTCGGGGCATATTACCCTGCAGTTATCGCATTTTGTGCATAGAGCCTGGTCAATTTCATGCCGTGAATATGGGGTAAAGGGTATTGCCTTGACAGGGCATCCCTGGGAGCATTTAGTACAGCCGGTGCATTTTTCGGAGACATGGTACCTTACAAGGGCAGTACATCTCTTTGCCCTGCAATGGCCCCTGGCGTGCTCTTCATATTCCTCGCGGAAATACTTCAGTCCCGTAATTACCGGGTTAGGTGCAGTCTTTCCCAGCCCGCACAGGCTTCCTTCCGTGACTGACCAGCAAAGGTCATCGAGCTCGCTGAGTTCGCCCGCTGAGGCTTTACCTCCGGCCAGGCGATCGAGGATATCGAGCATTTTCTTTGTGCCAATCCTGCAGAATGTGCATTTTCCGCACGACTGTTTGTGTGTGAATGAGAGGAAATACCTTGCCATGTCGACCATGCAATCCGAATCGTCGAGCACAACGAGCCCGCCCGAACCCATCATGGCTCCAAGCCCTGTCAGCTCCTCATAGTCGACAGGTGTATCTGCCAGGCTTTCCGGGATACATCCGCCAGATGGTCCGCCGATCTGCACAGCCTTGAATTTTCTGCCCGGCGCAACACCTTTTCCTATTCCTTCCACAATATCCCTGATTGTCGTACCCATCGGTACTTCGATGAGTCCGCCCCTGAGCACCTTACCTGCAAGAGCAAAGACTTTCGTCCCCTTGCTTTTAAGTGTCCCGACAGAGCTGAAAGCATCAGCTCCGTGATTAATTATCCATGGGACCAGGGAAAGGGTTTCAACATTATTGACCAGTGTGGGAGAGCCTTTAAATCCTTTTTCGACAGGATAAGGGGGCCTGATATGCGGCAGCCCGCGTCTTCCTTCCATCGACGAGATCAGTGCAGTTTCTTCGCCGCAGACGAAGGCACCTGCCCCTTCAAATATCGATATATCGAATGAAAATCCTGAATTCTTAATATTCCTTCCCAGGAGACCTGCTTCACGACATTGTTTCAATGCGTTCCTTATCCTGGAGACTGCCAGTGGGTATTCTGCCCGTATGTAGAAGATGCCATCTGTTGCACCTGTGGCGACGGCGGCAATCATCATGCCCTCAATTATCCTGAAGGGGAACGATTCGAGAAGCATACGGTCCATGAAGGCCCCCGGATCTCCCTCGTCGCCGTTACAAACAACATAACTGCTTTCTCCCCTGGCTGCCGAAAAGTATTCCCATTTGATCCCGGTCGGGAAACCGGCCCCGCCACGACCCCTGAGCCCACTTCGTTTAATTGTTTCGGTTATGGTTGCTTTAATATTCTCTTTCAGGCATTTATCGAATGCTGAAAACCCGTCAAATAAAAGGTATTCATCGAGTGAAACGGGAGAGATGTTCCCGCTCATTTCAGTGGCAAGATGAAGCTGTTTCTCGAGGAAGTCGTTGAGCACTTTCTCTCTCTGAACGGCCGGCTTATAAACCGGGCTCATCAGCTTGGAATCGGTCACAAAAGTATCTACCAGGTCGTTTATCCTTGTACTCAGCCTTTTCCCGGCAGATGCAGGCTTAACATGCTCGAGGATGATATCCTCAACCTGTTCCTTCTTCACATTTGTATATCGCGAGCTGCTTAATCCGTCATTTACAATTTCCATCAGGGGCGTCTGGTTGCAGACGCCAACACACCCAACGGGCTTGAGCGAGACTTCAAGGTTGTACCTGTCCCTGACGGAAATGATCTCCGAGAGTATTTCCTTGCTGCCACCGGCAACACAACATGATCCCAGGCCGATCCTGATCTCAGTTTTCTGATCACCTTTATTTATAAAATCGGTGCCTGATGTTCCCTTTGAAGCATGATGAAGAAAGTCCGCGATTATTTCTTCCGTGGAGGTAGGGCTCACATGACCGTATGTCTTATCGTCAATCTGAACCACCGGGGCAAGAGTGCAGCATCCGAGGCAGGCTACCTCTTCGACTGAGAACAGCCTGTCTGCGGTTGTGGTGGCTTCGCCTTCAAGCTTCAGAACTCTCCTGAAAGCATCCGATACAAGGTTGGCCCCTTTTACATGGCATGCCGTACCCTGGCAAATCCTGATAGTGTGCTTTCCGGCAGGCAAATGCCTGAACTGGGAATAAAAGGTAGAAACCCCTGATATCTGTTCAGGAGTGATTTCGGTCAATGAACATATCTGCCTGAGTGCTTCTGAAGGAATATAATTCAGGCGTTTCTGGACCTCCTGGAGTATGGGTATTACTTTATCCTTTTCCCTTCCGATGGCACTCACTATTTCAGCCACGGTCTCATTTACCGCGCGGGATCCTGACCCGCCGCAGTCACATTCAGTCACTGTCTTTTCCTTCAGCTCCATTACTCTTTTGAAATGCAGTAAAGATCCTTCTTTCCCCTAATAAAAATCATACCCTCTGAAAACGCGGGTGTGCTGTCTGTTTCTTCACCTACCTTCGATTCCACTATCAGCTTAAATTTCCCTGACTGTTCCACGATATGCATTATTCCTGACCTGTCGAGCATCCACACTTTTCCGTCGCAGATCACCGGTGATGAGTAGAATGGATTGCCGAAGACATGGGTCCAGAGCGTGTCTCCCTTTTCAGCGTTGTAGCATGCCGCATCACCGCTTCCCGTTGAGAGGAACAGGAACTGATCATCGGCTACAGGACTGGAAACATCGGGAGTATAAGTATTATCCTCCCACAATTTACCACCTGTTTTGCCGGGCTTAATTGCCACGAGCCTTGCGAAATCGGTCACGGCATATACATACCTGCTGTTGAATGCAGGTGAGGGGGCCACATCTCCGGTGACACCCTGCTGAACCCACAGCTCTTCTCCGTTTGTGGCATCATATGCCGAAACATTCGGGTTTCCGTTTATTATCACCTGAGCTTTCCCGTCGAACGTCGCAAGGACGGGAGAGGACCAAACGGGCCTTCCAGGCCTGATAGTTTCCCATTTCTGCCCGCCGCTGGAAAGATCAAAACCCCGGAATGCAACCTTTGAGTCGCTGTCGAACTGGACAAGCAATGTTTTCCCGTGAATAAGCAGTGAAGCCGCATAGCCATATGCCGATTTCGGAACGCCTATGTTCTTTCCCCAGAGACGTTTCCCGTTAAGGTCGTAGCATACAAGATTGCCGTTTCCAAAAATGGCACATACCACGTCGCCGTTCACCGCGGCAGTAGGCACTGCCATCCCGGCTTCCCTGTCGCTTTCAGGTATTACATCAGATGCACCCTGAAAATCAGATCCGGAGCCGGTCCAGAGTATTTCACCTTTCTTCTTATCGATGCAGTAAAGCTCGAAAACCTTGTCTCTCACACCTGTCAGGAACAGCTTGTCGCCCCATATCACAGGCGAGCTCTTACCTGAGCCCGGCAGGGGAATTTTCCATTTTATATTTTTCCCCTCATTACCGTTAAAATCTACTGCATAGCCCGACCCGGCCGCGATACCGCGGCTTCCTTCACCCCTGAAAAAGGGATAATTTACAGCAGATGCGGTGCTCACGGCCGGTACCGCTCCAGGTGCCGGAGCTGAAGCCTTCTCATCCTTCGCAACAGGAGATTTTCCTGGCGCCGGGAGCTCCGATCTCATTATGATCGAAGATATAACGGCAGCCAGAGTGATTATGGCTGCAGCAATGATCATGTAGATTCTCTTCACTCGTTTTTCCCTCGCAACTTCCGGCTTAATTTCCGAGAACGCAGGTTCAGGCTTCTGATTTGAGGATATGATCCTTCTTGAAAGGATGAATACGATCACACCTGCGAGGAGAAGATAGGAACCCGTTTCCACCTGCCACCGTGATGAAAAATAGGCACGCCTGGCCATGAGGTCCATCGCCCTTATCTCCTCGGCTTTCTGCCTGCCCGAAGGATCCCTGTCGTACTGTTCCTTCAGCGACGCCAGCGAAGGGTTGTCTAGAGGCTTGATTACTTTCAGCTGGATAAGGCCGAATAGCATCGTCATGGACACAAGCAGCGTGAATACTGCCGCAACGTAGCTTACACCGTTTAAAATCCTGATATCTTTTTCTGAAATATTCATGGTTTGACTGATGGAACCACGGGGCAATACTCGAAGCATTTACCGCAGCTGAAGCATCTGCCCCGGTCGGGTTTATATTCTGTCCTGGTTTTTCTTATTGTTTGTCCGAATAGCCCGGCACCAAGAGAAAGTCCCAGGAAAGCGCCTACCCAGACAGCACCCTTCCTGAATCTTTCAGAGATAGCTGCTTCTTCGGCGAAGAGCTGCTCTTCTGTCTTTCCCGATTCCTTGAAGCCGGCTGCTGCCTTGGTTGCAGCCTCAATGCCTTTTTCCTTCTCAAGCCTTATTTCCTCGGCCAGCCTGACAGTGCTGTTAACCGCAGTCAGCGATGGGGCGACATTATAAAGTAAAACTGAACCGGCTCCCATCATTACCGGAATGAGAAGCAGGTAAACAATGAACCTTTTCCTTGAAGTCTTCCTGTTCTCGGCATCCTTCATTTCATCGGACGGTAAAATAGCGTCGTACGGGCAGCACTGCTCGCACAGCCTGCAGTTGGTGCATTCGGCAGGAGTTACCGTAAGGTGCTTCGACGAAAACCTTGAGAAGATATTCTGCAAAACGCCATAAGGGCAAAGGTACCTGCAATATGGCCTGTTGACGAATATGCCGGCCAGGAGAAGCAGGGCACCGAATATTATCATGGTATACGGGGCATTCAGCCTGAATATACCGACAAACGGGTCGTACCGGCAGATGATGAACTGGCTCTGGGTGGCTGAGAAAAGAATGGCCAGACCCAGGTAAATGAATGGAATTGCTGCAAGAACCGCTTCAACGCTTTTATGAATCCTCACATGCCTGAAGCCTGTAAGCTCCTGGATCGCTCCAAGGGGGCAGACACCAGCGCAGAATACCCTGCCGAATAACAATGCAAAGACAAGAGGTATGATGAAGAACAGCATTGCAGAAAGGGGTATCGAATAGCTGCTGTTGAACAGTGCAAGCGAGATATTCTGAACGGATCCCACAGCACAGATACATCCCTGCCTGTAGAACCCGAAGTATGCAAGTGAAAAGACCGACATCCAGATAAGCCCCCGCCTGGATCTTTTTTTGATGGCGAGCCATGAGGTAACTGACAATGCGGCTACCAGAATCATAACATCAAAGTATTCCCACAGCTGACCCCTTTGGTTAAACAACTGGTGCGTGGGGGTCTGGTAACCCGACTCGAACTCCGGCCTGGGAAAACGATGCGGATTAACCTTCTCCTGTGCAAAAATAAAGCTATGCCAGGCCAGTAGGATCACGATCAGTATGTATGGTATTTTTCGTTTCATTTCTTATTGCATTGCAAGTACCGGCTACCGGCCACTCATATCAGTCTCCCTCTCCGGTTTTCATTCTCAGGTCCTTTCCAGGTAGGGAGTATCAGCCGGCACCCTGATCACGGCATTGGAAGGGCATGTTCTTGCTATTGAGCATTCGTTGCAGTTCACGCATATATTATGCCTGATCTGCATGTAGAGCGATCCGTTGCCGAAGTCGACACATCCCTTTACACATTTGGCACAGCCGTCACACAGCTTTTCATCAATGGAATATTCAAAATACGGTTCCTCGATGAACTTTCTTTTTATTGCTCCCGTAGGGCACATCTGGTTTTCGGCCCCGGTACTTATAGTCTTTACTCCCTGGCGCAGGTAACCACCGCAAAGGTCGCAGTACCCGCACATTTTGTATGCATGTGTCGATTTTGATGCAGAGGGAGTAAGAACGCAGTTTGTTTTGCACTGGCCGCACATCGTGCATTTGTTAGGGTCGATCTGCCACACATAACCCTTTACCGATGTCTTCCTTACCAGGTAGGCCGGTATGACCAGCAGGGGAGAGGCGACAATGACCTTGCCTGCTGTCCTCACGAAATCGCGCCTTGACTGGTATTTATTCTTATCCTTCGACATTTTTTCCGGGTTTAAAAACAGCACAGTCAGCTTCACCTTTACATATCCCTTTACCCGGACATGATGAACACCCGGGTGAGGTTGTTACGCGTTTACCGGTGATAAGAACTATAGCCGCCAGAAGTCCCAGCAGCATGAGCCTTAAAATGTTTTTTATGAATTCACTTCTTTCCATAGTTCATTTTCGGCAAACTATTTTCTGACAAAAACATAAACTTTTGAATCGGCAGGGTTTGCTCCATAAATGGTACTGCCGTCGGCAGATGCGACATCCAGTGGTACCGGCGGATTAAACTGGTTTATCGAGGAGACATACTCGATGAATTTTCCGGTGCGATCGAGTAATTTAATCCTGTTTATTCCCTTCTCTGCGGTTATAAAGCCCTGTGGTACAAGTGCGAAATGGGCAGGGTTGCAACATCCGCAGAAAGCTTCAGGAGCTGTTCCGGCTTCACCGAAGCTGGATATCAGCCTGCCTTCTGGGTCCCTTTTCTCGATCTGTCTCCTGCCGGTGTTTGCCACATAAATATTGTTGAACCTGTCAATTGCGACATCAAAGTACGGACTGGGAACAATAAACGGTTCACCCGACTTTCCAATCATGTTTTTCAAATTGCCTTTCCTGTCGAGGACCAGGATGATCTTGTTCCCGGCATCGGCGACTACTATAAATGAATGGTTCGCAGCAATGGAAGTAATAATTGAATTATCCTCAAACGGACCCCATTCATTCAGTTTTTCTCCATCCAGGTTATACACAACAACTGTCTCATCCATTGTGACATAAATCGTGTCTTCTGCTATGGCTATCGCGCTCACGGGACCGTTGGTAATTTTTTTCCAGAGAAGTTTCCTGGCTTCATTATAGCATACCAGGAAGTTTTCACCGCCGATAACCAGATCACCTTGTTTATCAACTGCCACAGCTTTTACCCTTCCTGCGGCAGGATCTATTATGCCCGATATCCTCCAGGGGTCGGCCGAACCTGTGCCGGCGACCCTTTTCACAGGCACCTCGGGACCTTCCCTCACAAATACCAGGTCAAAAATGATGTATCCTATGAAAAGAAGCACAATGGCGATAATCAGTATGGTTGCTGTCTTCCTGTTCATATTATTCAGTTTTTGCTCCGATATCAAGGCAGAGGAGGTTCCTGGAGTCTCTCATTATTAGGTATCTTCCTGCAATGGCCATCGGGCCCCATGCCTCGATCCCGTTTAAAATTGCCTTGCCGGAGATGAGTTCAGCCGACTTTCCATCAAGCCTGAAAAGATATATTTTCCCGTCATCATCAAGCAGGTAGAGCTTATCCCCGCTCATTATATACGGACCGAGCCCCCTGCCAAACCTGCTGTTCTTTCCGCTGGTCCATGCCGGATGAAGAATGTCAGAAGCCGGATAACAGACAAGCTGCTTCTTCAGGGCGCCTGCAGTTTCAGGCATTACGGACCAGATATACCCGTCTTTCAGGATCGGAGTCTGCTGGTCGCTTGCGAGACCGTCTGTTGCTTTATGTATATCTGTAACTGTTGCTTCTATTCCCGTTGCAGTCTGGTTCAGTTTTATCTTCGCTCCACCGGCGCCATAGCTCCCGAAGACTGCTATCTCGTTTCCGCCGAGGTAAAGAGGCGAAGCAGCTACTGTTGCCGGGCTCCAGTCGAGTGTTTTCCAAAGTAACTTCCCGGCATCAGATGTTTCAGCCGAAATACCGCATACACCCCCGACAGCATTATACACATACATCCTCTTGCCGAAGATCGTCATAGGCATAATTGATGTATGTGACATCCTGAGTGAATCGGGGTTTGGCGTCTGCCACAGAACCTTGCCGGTCCGGCAGGATATTGCTATCATCAGTGCTTTTCCCCCCGGCGCAATTATGGCCATATCGTTGTCGATCAGAGGGCATTGCCCTGTGAAAAAGTCAGGGGTTATCCTGCCTTTGATGGACCCGGGTATTCCATACTCCTTTTCAAGGTCGTGCTTCCAGAGCAGCTTCCCGGTGATTGCATCGACGCACATTACATGCGACCTTGGCCCTATGGTAACAACATATTTATCTGTAACTGACGGTATTGTCCTTGAGTAACCATGGTTTCGCTTCATATCCACCCTGTACCATCTTCTCCACAATTCCTTTCCCGAGTACAGGGAAAAACATCTCAGCATGTCGGCTTTTCTCTTCTCGTTATAATCGAGGACATATACCCGGCCATTTAGCACAGCCGGTCCCGAATATCCCTCACCCAGTGATGTCCTCCAGACAACAGGAGGACCGGCAGTATCCCATTTTTCAGCCAGCGGGGCAGGGTCGCTGTTTATATTGTCGAAGGCTGCACCCCTGAAGTGGGGCCAGCTGCCGGGGAGTATCTTATCTATCTGGCCCAGTGAATCGAAATTCTGGCCAATAATGACAGAATCTGATGCCGGTTTTGCAGGGGGCCTGTTATCCATTCCGGGAACCCTGTTTACTGCAGGATAGGAGGGTGCTGCAATGATCCACCACGAGAACAGGACCGTGAATGCTGCCGCGGTTATTCCGATCAATAAGGTGGATCTTTTCATGAAAAGGAATTGAGATCAGCCTGCAATTTAGCTAATTGTGGATTATAAAAAGTTAATAATTGTATATCGCACCTGAGATGCAGGCCTGTTTGCGGGTACTTATTTTGTGACTTTTATGCAAATTAACCTGGTCTGGTCGCGGATAAGAAGCTTTCCCCCTGAGAGGGCCAGTGGTGCCCAGTTCTGGGTCGATCCACCCACATTGGCTGCCACGGGATCGTTCCCGGAACCTGTCCCCCCTTCTTTTAGAAGTTCGGCAGAGGCCACGGGCTTGAACGCGGTGCCATCAGGTTCTACCAGGTATAGTTTTGTCCTGCCGTCTGTAATGAGCAAAAGACCATCGGCAAGTATCATTCCTCCCTTGTCAAATATCGGATTCCTGCCTGTCTTCCACCTTACTTTTCCATCAGTTCCCATGCAGACAAGTCCGTCCTTTCTCTCATTCGTCGTGTACTGACCATAGAAATTGCCATTATACAATATAGGTGGCTGTGTATGTGTTCCGAAATCGGGAGTTTTAAACAATTCTGTGACATTATAGGAACCGTCAGCCTTCTTTTCAACCCTTATCATAGCCGAACCTGCCCTGTAACCTCCTGTGATCAGCATGGTTCCGTTTCCTGCGTCAACGGCATTTGCAATGGGAATACCGCATGTCCAGTTTGCATATTGCCAGAGGACCTTGCCTGTCTGCGGGTCGATACCGTCAACCTTGCTCGGTTTAGCATTCGGCCCCCAGCCTTCAGATCCTGTGATCATAACGATATGATTTTCGGTGCTTATTTTTACAATTGCAGGACTAACATATCCAACGGCTCCGAGTGATGGTGTTGCCCATTTTACCTTTCCGGTAAGTTTTTCGAAAGCTATTACACCTGCCTGAGGAGCCTGGGAAGCTACAACGACCATATCTCCATATACAAGGGGGCACTGTGTTACTGCCCATTTTGGTATTTCACCGCCGCCGTATTCTTTCCAGATATTGGTATGCCAGACTGGTTTGTGGGTGTTTATATCAATGCAATAGAAATCCCCGTTGGGGCCGCAGGAAAAAATCAGGTTTCCGTCAATGGCCGGAACGCTTCGTGAACCCGGGAACTGAACGGTTCCGGGTGAATCGTATTCAAATTTCCAGAGTTCCTTCCCGGTACCAAGGTCAAAACAGCGCATCTTGTCACCTTTTTTGTCATCCCTGTCGAGAAGGTATATTTTTCCGTCCTTTATCACGGGACCACCGAACCCTATGCCGACATTAATACTCCACAGTATGCCAGGGCCCTCCTGTGGCCATGTTCTCAATAATCCTTTTTCCTTTGATATACCGTTCCTGTCGGGGCCAAAGTACTGCGGCCAGTCCTGAGAATATGTCATGTTTGCAGTAAGAATCAATGCGCCCATGAGCGCATAAAGCTGTTTCTTCTTCATATTTGAAATATCAGTTTGATAGTTTGAGAATTTGAAAGTTCATTATTTTATACGTCCGTCCTCAATAGAGATAGTTGCATCTGCAATTGAACCGGGGATTAATCCGTGAGTAGCTATAATCACTGTTACATTCTTTTTATTCCTGAGGTTTGAGAGATGATCAAGTATTTCTTGTGCTGTCTGTTCATCTACTGAGGCGGTCGGTTCATCGGCAAGTATGAGTGAGGGGTCCTTGACAAGTGTCCTGATAATTGCCACTCTCTGCTGCTGACCAAGGCTCAGTTCCTCGGGAAGAAGGTGCATCTTATCGGCCAGCCTGAACTCCCCGAAGTAAGGCATCACCAGATCCCTGACCTTCTTTTTGTCATATCCTTTAGGTGCCAGTGCGATCTCAATATTTTCGTAAATACTGTACGTGGGAAGCAGGTTAAGGCTCTGGAATACTATTCCGATTTTGTTAAGGAGCAACCTGCTTATGCTTTGGTTGTCAAGTATATTAAGTATCTCGTTGTCAACCTTTACCGTACCGGAAGTCGGTTTAATCAACCCGCCGATAATATGCAGAAGTGTTGATTTTCCTGCCCCTGAGCGTCCCTTGAGAAGAACAATCTGTCCTCTCTCGACATTCAGATTGACACCGGTCAGGGCATCGATCACCTGGTTTTTTGTCGTGTACTGCTTATTAAGGCCCTTACACTCGATATATGAACTGGTCATAGCGGATTCAATCAGTTTTACATATTAGTCCTGAGTATGTCCCCGGCCTTTGAAGAATATATCCTTATCACGGGAAACAGGCTGGCAAACAGGGCACCTGCAAGTGAAAGCGAATAGAGCAGGAGCAGGGTGCTGAAATTAACAGGTTTCTCCATGTACGTGAACAGGGAGGATCCTGTCA
>Ga0335071_10007974_pt1 | contig 10883 bp, 7 predicted proteins | sample Lox_Sample_15_FD_206724 | JGI IMG/M metagenome (GOLD analysis project Ga0335071, IMG submission 206724) | Soil microbial communities from Loxahatchee National Wildlife Refuge, Florida, United States - Lox_Sample_1.5 | ecosystem: Environmental > Terrestrial > Soil > Wetlands | place: USA: Florida...
CCGCATCAAGGACATGATCATCCGGGGCGGGGAGAACGTGTACCCGCGGGAGATCGAGGAGTTCCTCCTCACGATGAAGGGCGTCAAGGACGTGCAGGTGGTCGGCGTGGCGAGCCCGAAGTACGGGGAAGAGGTGGGGGCCTTCGTCATCTGCAGCGACGGCGTCTGCCTGTCGGAGGAAGACGTGCGGGACTTCTGCCGCGGGAAAATCAGCCGGTTCAAGATCCCCAGGTTCGTGTTCTTCGTGGACGGGTTCCCCATGACAGCAAGCGGCAAGATCCAGAAGTACAAGCTGCGGGAGAACGCCCTCGTGGCGCTGAAGGAGCGCGGCGCGGCGGTGGTGTAGCCGGCGCACCGCCCGCCGGTGGCACACGGCGGCGTCCGCGGTGTTGTAGGTTCATCATGGAACCGAGAAGACCCCTTCGCAAATCGCGAACCAATCGCATGATCGCCGGCGTGGTGGGCGGGCTTGCCGAGTATGTCGGGATGGACCCGGCCCTCGCGCGCGTCCTGTACGTGCTGATTTCCGTGTTCTCTGCCGCGTTCCCGGGCATCCTGGTGTACCTGATCCTGCTCGTGGTAATGCCGGAGGGCTGACCGCGGGTGCCCGCGCCTGCCCGGACCTACAGCTTCAGGACGCCGAGCAGGACGGTAGTCATCCAGGGCACGTAGGTGATGATCAATACCGCCGCGAGCATCACCAGCTGGAACGGCAGCACGTCGCGGTAGATCCGCACCACGGGCTGACCGAAACGGTACGAGGCCAGGAACAGGTTCAGGCCGAGCGGGGGCGTGAGGTAGCCCAGCTCGAGGTTGGCCAGGAAGATGATCCCAAGGTGCACCGGGTTGATCCCGTAGGCGGTGCCCAGCGGAGCGATCAGCGGGACCACGATCGTGATGGCGGAGAAGATGTCGATGAAGAATCCCTTGACGATGAGGACCAGGTTCAGCAGCAGCAGGAACACGAACGGTGAAACCACGTGCGCCCGCAGCCACTGCGTCAGCCCCTGCGGGATCTGCGCGTCCACGATGTAGTAGGAGAACCCGCTGGCCGCCGCCAGGATGACCAGGATCCCGCCCAGGATCACCACGCTCTTGAGCGCCACCCGGGGCAGGTCGCGGAGCTTCAGGTCGCGGTGGACGGCCACCTCCAGGATCACCGCGTAGATCACGGCCACCGCGCCGGTCTCCACCAGCGTGGTGATCCCCTTCAGGAACATGACCAGGATCACCACCGGGAGGAGGATCTCTCCCAGGGCCGCCAGCAGCGCGGGTGCCACCTCGCGTGCGGCGAAGGCGTGGCGCGGGACCCGGTCCCGGCGCGCCCTCCATACCCCGATGGCGGCGAGGCTCAGCACCATGAACGCGCCGGGGAGGATCCCGCCGACGAACATGTGCTTGATGTTCGTCATGGAGACCACCCCGTAGAGGATCACCGGCAGGCTCGGGGGGAACAGCAGGCCGATGCTGCCCGAGGCGGTGAGCAGCCCGCGCCCGAATCGCTCGTCGTAGCCGCCGTCTTTCAGGATGAACAGGAGCAGCGTGCCTACCGCGATGATGGTGACCCCGGAGGCCCCCGTGAACGTGGTGAGAAACGCGCAGATGACGATGCTCATGAACGAGAGGCCGCCGGGAAGCCAGCCGAACAGCGAGCGGAACAGCCGCACCAGGCGCTCGCCCGAGCGGCTCTCGGAGATGATGTAGCCCGCCAGCGTGAACAGCGGAATCGAAGGGATGACGTCCCCGGTGAGCATGGTGTAGGCCTGGTTGGCCGCGGATTCCAGCGCGCCGCCGGAGTGCAGGAAGAACAGCAGCGCCAGCCCGCCCACCAGCACGAAGATGGGCCCGCCCAGGAGCACGCTTGCCGCCAGCAGCAGGATCAGCGGCAGGTGAACGGCACCGAAGGCCGCGGAGAAGAGCGTCCCGATCCCGGGGGCCGCGGCCGCAAGCCACCGCGAGATTCCCCACGCGGGCGGCAGCAGCGCCTGGAGGGACGACGTGAGCGGACCCCAGCCCAGGGCTCCGCCGGCCAGCAGCCCGATGGCGGCAATCCACCGCCGTCCCCCTCCCCGGTCCGGCGTGCGGATGAACCGAGCCGCGATGACGGCGAAGCCCAGCGGCATCACCAGCACCACCCAGCGGGTCGGCAGGACCCCGACGGCGTCCGTGTCCGAGAAGCCGCCGAGGGCAAAGGACAGCGAGGCCGCCGCGAGGGCGGTGCAGACCGCCACGGAGATGAGCGACGTCCCCGTGGCGATGGCGCGCCGAAGTCCCTCGCGCATGCGGTCCACGCCTACGCTCATCGACAGGTGGCTCTTTTCCCGCGTGGTGATCATGGCACCGGCGAACGCGATCCACAGGACCAGGTGCCGCACGTACGAGGTGGAGGCGCGCAGCGAGGAGACTCCCAGCACGCGCGCCAGGATGTCCACGGCAAGGATCAGGGTGGCCAGGATCAGCAGGAGGGGGGAAAAAGAGTTCTCTACCGAACGCAGGACGCTCTGCAGACGCTCGCGCGCCATGGGAAGACGGTAACGGCCCGCGGGGCGTTCATCAAGCGCCGTCCGATGGCGGCAGAATGCGAAGCCGGTAGCCGACGCCCGGCTCGGTGACGATGAGCTCGGGCATCTGCGGGTTGTGCTCCAGCTTCTTTCTCAGGCCGGTGATGTAGACCCGCAGGTAGTTGGTCTCCTCGTCCGCGTTGGGGCCCCACACTTCCCGCAGTACCTGGCGGTGCGTGAGGATGCGCCCGGCGTGCTGCACGAACAGCCGCAGCAGGCCGTACTCGGTAGGCGTGAGTCTCACCGGCTCCCCGGACACGGTGACCGCACGCTCCTCGAGGTCGACCCGCAGCCGGCCGCTCACGAAGGCCTCCGGCGCCTCCGCCGGGGCATGATGGCGCACCGCCACGCGCATGCGCGCCACGAGCTCCCCCGTGCTGAACGGCTTGACCAGGTAATCGTCGGCGCCCGCATCCAGCAGGCGCACGATTTCCTCTTCCGCGTTTCGCACCGAGAGGATGATCACCGGAACGGACGACCAGCGCCGCAGGTCGGACAGGACCTCCGCGCCGTCCCGGTCCGGCAGCCCGAGGTCCAGCAGGACCACGTCCGGTTTTTTCCCCTGGACCAGGCGCAGCCCCTCTTCTCCCGAGCCGGCCAGGTGCACGGTGAAACCCTGCGTCTCCAGGCTGACGCGCAGGAGGCGGCGGATCTGGGCCTCGTCGTCCACGACGACCACGGACATCATGCCGAGGCGCCTCCTCCGGCGGGCTCTTCCGCGGCGTGCGGGGAGGAAAGGCTGCCGGGCAGGACGATGTTCACCGAGAGGCCTCCTTTTCGGTTCAGGAATGCCACGATGCGCCCTCCGTGCGCCTCGACGATCCCTTTGCAGATCGGAAGCCCCAGCCCCACGCCCCCGGTCGCGGCATTCCTGCCGCGGTAGAAGGTCTCGAAAAGGTGGGGGAGCTCCTCCGGGGCCACCCCCGGACCCTCGTCCGCCACCGTGAGACTGAGACCGTCGGAGGTGGACTCCGCGCTGAGCTCGATGGGGGTGCCGGGCGGGGTGTGACGCGCGGCGTTGGCGAGCAGGTTCGCCAGTGCCTGCACCATGAGCGTGAAGTCCAGGGAAACGGCGGGGATGTTCTCCTCCACATGCACGGACAGCGGGTGATCGCTGGATTGTCGGCGAAGCGCGTCGCTTGCCACCGACACCAGGTCCTGCGGGTCGGTGTCCGACCGCTTCAGGCGCAGCATCCCGGACTCCAGACGGCTCATGCTGAGCAGGTTCTCCACGATCGCGTTGAGACGGTCGGTGGCCGTGAGCGTCTCCTCCATCAGCAGGCGGCGCGCCTCGGGGTCTTCCCCCGTGACGGGGTCCATGAGTGCGGAGATGGAGCCCTTGATGGCGGTGAGCGGCGTGCGCAGCTCGTGGGACACGGTGTTCAGCAGGACGCGGCCCAGCCGCTCGGACTCGCGGGCCATCAGGTTCCTGCGGTTTTCGTCCGCGAGCAGCTCGCGCTCCACCGCGAGGGCCAGCGTGCGCCCCAGCATCTGCAGCGCATCCTCGTGCTCGGGGAGCCACGTGGTGTCCCGCCGCCGGCTCACGCCCAGCACGCCGACCGCTCCCCCGGGCGTGAGCAGCGGGATGTAGTGGAAGCGCGCCATGTGGAGCGTGTCCGTGTAGGCCCCGCACGGCGTGCGGCTGTCGAAGCACCACCGGGCCACCCCGTACTCCTTCTCGTCGACGGAAGCGATGTCCGCCAGGCTCCTCGGCGCGTGCTCGAGCGTGCCGCCCGGCCCGGCCAGGAACGCGATCACCTCCGCCTCGAAGTAGCGGGAGACGTATTCCAGCCCCGCGAGCACGATCCCATCCAGCGCCTGCCGCTGGGAAAGGGACTGCGAGAAGTCCAGCAGGAGGCTCATGCGGCGCTCCCGTATCCCCAGCATCCGCTGGTTGGCGCGAAGCCGCGACATCAGGAACGCCAGGGCCGCCGCGGTCACGAAGTACAGGAAGAACATCAGCACGTCTTCCAGCTTCGTGATGACGAACGTGTACAGCGGCGGCAGGAACAGGAAGTCCCACAGGATCGCGCTCAGGACGGCCCCGAGGATCACCGCCAGGCGGCTGGTGAACAGCGCCAGCACGATCACGGCCATCAGGTACACGATGGACACCGAGCGGTAGCCGATGAGCGGCCGGGCCAGCACGCCCAGGCCGGTGACCACGGCCACGACCAGGACCATCTTGAGCAGGGAGGCCCGCTCGGGCCGCAGGTACGTGGAAAGCCGCAGGCGGGGCCGCCTCGGCGCGGCTCCTTTCTCCTGCACCACCGCGACGTCGATGTCGCCGCTCATTTTCATGATGCGCTCGACGAGCGTTCGCCGGCGCAGGAACGGCCGGCCCACGATCCCGGCTTTTCCCACCACGATCTCCGACACGCCCCGCTCCCGCGCGTAGCGGATGACCGCGAGGGCCACGTCGTCGGCGGGGATGGTCACCATGGCGGCCCCCAGCTGCCGGGCCAGGTTCATGTTCTTCCGGAGGGACTCCCGCGCCGCCTCGCTGATGGCCGCGCCGGTATCCACGAACAGGGCAGTCCATTCGGCCTTCAGGTTGAACGCGCGCTGGCGTGTCCAGCGGATCAGGTGCGCGGAGTTCGGGCTGGGGCTCACGGCCACCAGGAGGTGCTCGCCGGCCGCGGATGCCCCGGTGCGGGCGCCCTGGTGGAGCATGTCCGTGAGCTGGTGGTTGACCAGCAGCGCCGTATGGCGAAGCGCCATCTCGCGCAGCGCGGAGAGCGTGCTCTTCTTGAAGAAGTTCTCCGCCGCGGCCTGGGCCCGGTCGCCGAGATACACCTTGCCCTCGGAGAGCCGCTTCAGCAGCTCCTCGGGCGAGAGGTCGATCAGCACGACCTGGTCGGCGGCGTCGAAGACGGAATCCGGGATGCGCTCCGCGATGGTGATTCCGCTGATGGCCTCCACCGCGTCCGCAAAGCCTTCCAGGTGCTGGACGTTGACCGTGGTGTACACGTCGATGCCGCGCTCGATCAGCTCCATCACGTCCTGGTAGCGCTTGCGGTTGCGGGCGCCCGGGGCGTTGGTGTGCGCGAGCTCGTCCACGAGCACCAGGCGCGGGGCGCGCCGAACCACGGCGTCCGTGTCCATCTCCTGCAGGGTCCTTCCGCGGTAGCCCAGGACGAGGCGCGGGACCTGCTCCAGGCCCGCGGCGAGCTCATCGGTCTCCCGCCGCAGGTGGCTCTCCAGGTAGCCAATGACGACGTCCAGGCCGTCCCGCTTCGCCGCCTGGCCCGCCTCCAGCATGGCATACGTCTTGCCCACGCCGGCCGCCATGCCGAAAAAGATCTTGAGCTTTCCCTTGCCCTCGCCGTCCTTCTGGACCGCTTTCAGCAGGGCGTCGGGGTCGGGCCGCTGCACCTCGTCGGACATCGAGCGTTCTCCTCCACGAGCGTAGCGCGTATGCGCGGCCCGGGAACAGGGGCCGGGGCCGCGAGTTACTCGGAGCGACGCTCCAGCTCGGCCGCCACGGCGGTTCCCCTCAGGTGGTCATTCCCCGCGGCCAGCCGCTCCGCGCTCAACCCCCCCGGGCCGAGGGCCCGCGGATCGGCCCCGGCGGACAGCAGCAGCGCCACGACCTCGGGGTTCGCACTGAACTGCGCGGCGAGCAGGAGCGGTGTCATCCCGGTGGTGCTGCGCCGATTCACCTCTGCCCCGGCGTCCAGGAGCACCCGGAGGACGCCGGGGTCCGGGTTGCGCACTGCCGCGTGCATCAGCGGCGTCAGCCCCGCCGGGTCGGCGAGGTCCGCGGCGGCTCCGCCCGAGAGCAGGGCCTCCACCACGGCGGGCTGGTTGGATTCTGCCGCGTAGTCCAGCGCGGACGCTCCCAGGATGTCGCGGTCGCGGACCGAGGCTCCCGCGGACAACAGCGCGCGAGTCACCTCGGGCCGCGGATTGGATGTCGCAGCGTACATGAGCGGCGTCATGCCGATCCAGTCGCGCTCGTCTACCCGGGCGCCGGCCGCCAGGAGCACCAGGATCACGGCCGGGTCGGGGTTCTTCGCCGCGGCGATCATGAGCGGGGTGACCCCTGACCGGTCGCTCTGGTGCACATCAGCCCCCGCCTGCACCGACTTCAGTACCTGCTGCGAGCTGCCGGACTCCAGGAGGTCATTGAACGTCCCCTGGGCGGAAAGCAGCACCGCCGCGAGCCAGAGAACCGCGGCGGCACCCGCCATCTTCACGGCGCTACCCCGGGAACGACGCGTCCACCGCGAGATTCAACAGCAGCACGTTGACCCGCGGTTCGCCGAGGAACCCCAGTTGCGGCCCCTCCTCGTGCGCACGCACCAGCTCCAGGAGGGCGTTCGACTGGTCGGCGCCAAGATGGCGGGCCGCGGCCACCCGGGCCACCTGGCCTTCGGCGGCTTCAGGGCTGATGTGCGGATCCAGCCCGCTGCCGGAGGCGAACACCATGTCCATGGGGGGGTCGGCCGCGGATGCCGCCGGGTTGGCTTTCTTCCAGGCCGCCAGCCTCTGATCGTAGGCCTGCTTCAGCGCCGCGCTGGTCCAGCCGTAGTTGCTCGCCCCGCTGTTGGAGGAGTCGTAGCCGATGGCGGACGGCCGCCCGTGGAAATAGCGATCAGTTTCGAAGTCCTGGCCGATCAGGGAGGATCCCAGCGTGGTGCCATCCCTCGTCACCAGGCTGCCCTGCACCTGGTGCGGAAAGAACACCGCGCCCAGGCCCCACACCAGCAGCGGGTAGGCGCCGCCGACCACGATGGTCCAGAAGATGGTCGTGACGATCGCGCTCCTGACATGCTTCATGGAAGGCCGCCGTGAGAGTTTCTCGTTGTCCATGTTCTTCCTCCTACGCCAGGCCAATGACGTGGACCAGAAGGTCGATGGCCTTGATGCCCACGAACGGGGCCACGATCCCGCCCAGCCCGTAGATCAAGAGGTTGCGTCTCAGGATGCGCACGGCGCCGATGGCGCGGTAGCGCACGCCCCGCAGCGCAAGGGGAACCAGGATGACGATGATGAGCGCGTTGAAGATCACCGCGGAGAGCACGGCGCTCCTGGGCGAGGCGAGCTGCATGACGTTCAGCGCCCACAGGGGGCCTGCGCCCCCCGCGGTCGCGTACAGCGCGAGAAACATGGCCGGAAGGATGGCAAAGAACTTGGCCACGTCGTTGGCGATGCTGAAGGTGGTGAGCGCCCCGCGGGTCATGAGCTGTTCCTTGCCCACCTCTATGATGTCGATCAACTTGGTCGGGTTGGAGTCCAGGTCCACCATGTTGCCGGCCTCGCGTGCCACCTGGGTGCCCGAGCTCATGGCCACGCCCACGTCGGCCTGGGCGAGGGCGGGTGCGTCGTTGGTGCCGTCCCCGATCATCGCCACGAGGTGGCCGTTCTTCTGCTCGGCGCGGATGCGCTCCAGCTTGGCCTGCGGCGTGGCCTCGGCGATGTAGTCGTCCACGCCAGCCTCCGCCGCGATGGTGGCCGCGGTCAGCGGGTTGTCACCCGTGATCATGATCGAGCGGATGCCCATTTCCCGAAGGTGCAGGAGCCGGTCCCGAATGCCGCCCTTCACCACGTCCTTCAGCTCCACGACTCCCAGCACGGCCCGGTCGCGCGCGACCACGAGCGGCGTGCCGCCCTGGGCGGAGATCTGCTGCACGCGCGAGCTCACCTCCGGCGGGAACGAGCCGCCGGCCGAGGAAACCCACTCCCGCACCGCCTCCGCGGCGCCCTTTCGGATGCTCTTCTTCTGGTCGGCGAAGTCCACGCCGCTCATGCGGGTTTTCGCGGAAAACGGCACGAACCGCCCGCCAATGTCGGCCACGGCGGATACCTTGAGCGGGTAGGAGCGGCGGGCCAGGTTGACGATGGACCTCCCCTCGGGAGTCTCGTCCGCAAGGGACGCAAGCAGCGCCGCCTCCGCGAGCTCCACGTCCGCAACCCCGCGGGCCGGGGAGAAGGAAGAGGCCATGCGGTTGCCCATGGTCACCGTACCGGTCTTGTCGAGCAGCATCACGTCGATGTCGCCGGCGGCATCCACGGCCTTCCCGCTGAGGGCAAGGACGTTCTTCTTGATGAGCCGGCTGACGCTGCTGATGCCCACGGCGGAGAGCAGGCCGCCGATCGTCGTGGGGATGAGGCACACCAGCAGGGCGAACAGGACCGCGCTGGTGATGAATACCTCGGTCTTCGACTGGTCCGCGCTGTACTTTGCGAAGAACCACAGGGTCCCCACGGCGGCCAGGAAGATGATGGAGAAGGCGGAAAGGAGGATCAGCAGCGCGATCTCGCCGGGCGTCTTCTGCCGGGTGGCATTTTCCACCAGCCGGATCAGCCGGTCCACGAAGGTCTTCCCCTGCTCCGCGGTGATGCGGACCACGATCCGGTCGGAGATGACCCGAGTGCCGCCGGTCACGGCGCTGCGGTCCCCGCCGGATTCGCGGATCACGGGCGCCGACTCCCCGGTGATGGCCGATTCGTCCACGCTGGCGATTCCCTCCACGACCTCCCCGTCGCCGGGGATCACGTCTCCGGCCTCGCAGACCACGCGGTCACCGATTTTCAGCAGCGCGGAGGCCACCGGTTCCTCCCCCCGGCCGTTGGCCAGCCGCCGCGCCATCGTCTTTGTCCGCATGGCGCGCAGCGTGTCGGCCCGGGCCTTGCCCTGGATTTCCGCCATGGACTCGGAGAAGTTGGCGAACAGGACGGTGAACCACAGCCAGATGGCGATCTGCAGGTTGAACCCGTCGAATCCCCCTCCAGCGGCCACCGGGCGGAACAGGTTGGCCACGAAGACCACCGTGATGAACAACGACCCGATCCATACCATGAACATGACCGGGTTTCGGACCTGGACGCGCGGGTCCAGCTTGCGGAATGCCATTCCGGCGGCGCGGCCGATGAACGGCAGGCTCCACAGCTTGATTTCCTGTCGCATGATTAGAACACCATTCCTTTCAGGGCGAGGAAGTGCTCGAGGACCGGCCCCAGCGTGAGGGCGGGGAAGAAGTTCAGCGCCCCGACGATCAGGACGGTCAGCACGAGAAGGATGACGAACGTGGCGTTGCTGGTGGAGAAAGTGCCGATGCTCGGAGGGATGGGAGTCTTGGCCCCGAGGCCTCCGGCGAGGGCCAGCGCCGGCAGGATGACGATGAACCTGCCGATCAGCATGCAGGTACCGAGTGTCACGTTGTAGAACGGGTTGTTGACGCCGAGGCCCGCGAACGCGCTTCCGTTGTTGCCGATGGTCGAGGAGTAGGCGTACAGGATCTCGGAAAGCCCGTGCGGTCCCTGGTTGTTGAGGCCCGCGAGTCCCGCAGGGAGGACCACGGCAGCCGCGGAGAAGAACAGGATGGAGACCGTCTGGCCGATGACGGCCAGCACCGAAAGCTGCATCTCGCGGGTCTCGATCTTCTTGCCCAGGTACTCCGGGGTGCGGCCTACCATGAGTCCGGCGAAGAAGATCGTGATCACCAGGAAGATCAGCATCCCGTACATGCCTGCGCCGATCCCGCCGTAGATGATCTCCCCCAGCATGATGTTCACCATGGGCACCATGCCGCCCAGCGGGGAGAAGCTGTCGTGCATGGAGTTCACCGAGCCGTTGGAAACGATCGTGGTGATCTCCGCCCACAGTGCGCTGCCGGGGATGCCGAAGCGCACCTCCTTGCCTTCCATCGATCCGTGGAGGCCGGTAACCCCGTTGAGCCCGAACTCGGCGGCGAAGATGGCGATCAAGCCGATCGCGAAGAGCACGGTCTTGGCGGCGAAGATGGCCCGGCCCTGCCGCTTGTCCTTCACCATCCTCCCATAGGCGAACGGGATGGACACCGGCACCAGGAGGATGGCGATCATTTCCAGGAAGCTGCTGAACGGCGTGGGGTTCTCGAACGGGTGAGCGGAGTTCACGCCGAAGAACCCGCCGCCGTTGCTCCCCAGCTGCTTGATGGCGACCTGGGATGCCGCTGGCCCCATGGGCAGGACCTGGTCACCGCCCTCCAGGCCGACTGCCAACCGGTGGGGGGCGAAGTTCTGCACGACCCCCTGCGACATCAGGAGGACCGCCAGGATGAGGGAAAGCGGTATGAACACGTACAGGGTGGTGCGGGTCAGGTCCACCCAGAAGTTGCCCAGGCCGGCCTGGTCGATGGCCTGCGCCCCTCGCACGCTGGGGTCCCGCGGCCTGCGGCGAATCCCCCGGAAGAGGGCCAGCATCACCGCCATGCCGGTGCCGGCGCTCAGGAAGTTGTGAACCGCGAGGCCCGTCATCTGGGACAGGTAGCTGGCCAGGACCTCGCCGTTGTACGACTGCCAGTTCGTATTGGTCATGAAGCTGACCGCCGTGTT
>Ga0335071_10007975_pt1 | contig 10883 bp, 6 predicted proteins | sample Lox_Sample_15_FD_206724 | JGI IMG/M metagenome (GOLD analysis project Ga0335071, IMG submission 206724) | Soil microbial communities from Loxahatchee National Wildlife Refuge, Florida, United States - Lox_Sample_1.5 | ecosystem: Environmental > Terrestrial > Soil > Wetlands | place: USA: Florida...
GGCAAATGTGTTCTTGATCGCGCAGGGTTTCGACATTGGAACACCCTCTACCCAACTGATCCACCAGTTGAAATATGAACGCGAGATCGAACATGCAAAGCACCTTCTATCCGAATTCAAGTCCCGTGTCATCATCCCCGACTGGGTGGCCGTGCGGGAAGACAGCAGGCGGACCGAATATCCGGTCAGTGCCATTCCAAAAGAGGCCCCTGTCCTCGATGTGGGGATGGATGCGATCGGGACCCTCTGTTCCGTCCTGAACAGTGCTGGGACCGTCGTATTCAACGGACCGGCCGGGGTTTTTGAAGAACCCGATTTCGCGACCGGGACCTACGAACTGTTAAAAACTGCCTCCCAGGTAGAATTTTCAGTCGTCGGAGGGGGCCATACTGCCGCGGTAATTGAAAAACTCGGACTGGATAAAAAATTCACCCACATCTCTACCGGCGGGGGCGCCTGCATCGAGTTCCTGACCGGCAAGAAGCTCCCCGCCGTAGAGGCGCTCGAGCAGTCGAAGAAACTGTTTGGATGAAAAAACCAATCTTATTTTCAATACCACCATCGCCCGGAACGTTATTTGGATAACTTTATTGCAGGCCCCAATACCTGTCATACCTGTCGAAGAAGAGTAATATCTTTTTTTTTAAATAATATTACACTATCCGGAGACTACCTTTTTATCGATCATTTGGTATCACTCTTACGCCAGTTCCCTTTCGGAACTGTTATCTCGAATCGTGCTCCCCTGCCCGGCGTGCCCACCTCCCTGATGGTGATGCCGGTCAGGGAAAGGATCTCCCGTGCCAGGAACATTCCATGACCGGTATTTTTCCCATGTCCGTACTCGAAGATCCTCTCCTTTTCATGATCATTCACGCCTATCCCATTATCTTCCCAGACAACAATGAGATCCTCACCTGACGGATAGTCAGATACCCGTATTTCATTTACCCGTTCCCCGTGCCTGACTGAATTGTCAAGAAGATTGGAGAAAACCTTTTCAATCATTGGGTTTGAAAAAATCAGGACACCGTTCATATCTGTCTTCAGGGTGATACCTGGTGGAACATGCAGACATGACATGATCGTGTCCGGATCGAGCCACTGCGGCTCATGTGCACCAATATCCTGGTAAATCCTGGTAAATTCAATATGGGAGCGAATTTCCGTAACAGATGATTCAATGTTTTCTAAATAATTCGCAGTTTCCGGACTTGCCAATCCGGTTTTTACCAGGGACAGGTATCCCTGAATCGCCGTAATCTTATTCAGGATGTCATGCCTGGTGATGCTCGAGAGCAGCCTTAGCTGCCGGTTTACCTGCTGGAGCACTTGTTCAATGTTTTTCTGGCGCGTGATGTCCCTGGCGATAACGGCCATTTTCGTTACGTTTCCGGCAGCATCGAAAATAGGATGAACTGAATTATCAAGCCATTTCCCTCCATGCTGATCCTCCCACCGGACCGGTTTTTTAGTCTGAACCACGTTCTCGGCATAAGCCCGCCTGATGTCTGCAGTATCGGGGGGTAAAAGATCATAAACACACCTGCCGATAAGATTATTCTGATCCCAGCCCATCCTCTTAGCCATCGACGAATTCATTTCGAGAATTGTACCACCGGGATCCAGTAGTAACATTAAATCTACCGGGGAATTCATCAGGACCCTTATCGTTGCTTCACGTTCTTTGAGAAAATCTTCGTTACGTTTGTCTTCGGTTATATCACGAACGACTCTGATAATACACATCCTGCCCGCAATATGAATAATATCGGCAGAAACCGATGCCCAAAATAGGTTTCCATTATCACGGCATCCGGTTACCTCGAAACGTCGTACCCACCCGGTGGTATTTATACGGTGAAGAAAAGCATCCCTCTCTTCTTTTCTCGGCCAGATGCCAAGTTCGGTTTCACTCTTCCCGATCATCTCATCCCGGGAATACCCAAAAATATCGGAGGTCGCGTCATTTACTTCGATAAACACACCGGTTTCGAGGTCGGAAATCATTATCGCGTCAGGGCTGCCGAGGAATAATTTTGCGTATTTATCCCGTGTAATCCGTAACGATTCTTCCATACGCTTGCGTTCGGTGATGTCCCGCCCGGTAGACAGAATAGCAGGAGCGCCTCTGATCATGACCATACAACTATTCACTTCCGTCAGTATACGCGTGCCATCTTTTGCACGATGTATGGTTTCAAAAACGATATGCCCGGTCTGTTGTAATTCCTGGACGCGGGCTGGGATCAGTTTACTATATTCAGGTTCATCAATGTCAAAGGGACCCATTTCCAACAGTTCTTCACGTGAATAACCAAGTCTTCTGCAAATTTCATCATTGACCTCCAGGAACCGGCCATGTAAATCATGGATCGCAATTGCATCACCGGCCATATTGAAGAAGGTACGGAAGTTCTCCTCGCTCTCTTCCAATGCTTTTTTCACTTCTTTTCTTCTCGTAATATCGTGAGCAATACCCCGAAAACCGGTTAATACTCCTTCCGTGTTGAAAAAAGGAGCTGAATGAATTTCAATCGTAATATGACGACCATCGCGATGCTCAGCCGGGACTTCAAAGCAGGACAACCACTCAGAACCTGTGCCATGTTGATCTAACCGGGATGCGACAGTGGCAACGGCATCTTTCTGGACGAAGGAGAAGATGGACTTTCCAATAATCTCCGAAGGATGATAACCTGTGATCTTCTCAATCCGGGGACTGATATACGTAAAATTACCTGATGTATCGATCTCCCAGATAATATCAGGTGATGTTTCGATGATATTCCGATATTTTTGCAGGTTTTCACGTAATTCGAATTCAATTCGTTTCCGCTCGCCGATTAACCTTGTGGTGATCACGATGGCGTCAATCGGTGGCACACCAATAAGATTGACTGCAATGGATTCAACGAATATATAATCCCCGTTTGCTTTTCTCACCCTGAACTCCGTAGGGGTTCCGGGATTCCTTTTTTCCTGTACCTGCCACAATGCCTCCTTCACAATGGCCTGATCTTCGGGATTGACAAATTCAAGAGGACTTTTTCCGATCATTGACGGTTCTTCGTAGCCCAAAATTTTTTCACTTGATGGTGATGCGTACCGGATCAGGCCGTCTGCACTAACGACATGGATGATATCCGAGGAGTTCTGGATGAGAACTCTGAATCGAGCTTCGCTTTCCTGAAAGTCCCTCTCAGTGGAACGGTGTTCTATTGCACGCCTGATCTTGTGGGTAAGCTCGGCAAATTGTGCTTTTGGATCCCCACCCTTCTGGAGATAGAAGTCGGCCCCTTCGTTCAGGGCCTCAATGACAACCTCCTCACGACTCCGGCCAGTGAAAATAATGAACGGGATGGCTTTGTCCGATTTCCTTACCTGCTTTAAAAATTCAATGCCATCTGTGCCGGGCATCTGGTAATCGGAGATGATCGCCTCATAGGACGTATTTTTCAGTTTCTCAAAGGCGGATCGGGCTGAATCTGCTGTATCGACCTCAAAACTGCCTTCATGTTCGAGATATTCTTTTGTGACTTCCAGTATTCCAGGTTCGTCATCAACAAAAAGAATATGAGTCACCTGAAGTCACCCTCATAGATGATCTCTTCTTACAGCGAAAAATCTTCTCAATTTATCATAATTGCAAAGTTTTCCCAAAGACATTACCGATTATCGATCGGCCCCATGAATCTCCGTTGAAGCCGGGATAATTAATTTGAGTAAACCAATTGTTACTATTCACATTGTTTCATGTCGGATGGTGACCTGACGAAAAATTATGATACGTTAAAAATGACAAGGCGGGATTTGTCAGGGGACCCAAAGACAAGAAATGTGCATCTCTGTCTCACACGAATCTGTCGGACCTCCCTCTTTATCGTGATGTTAAAATTTTGAAAATATATATCCGGTGTGGCACAACATAAAAAAAATTATCAATATGCATAAAATTCTCGCGATTTGGCAGTCTGGCACTTTTTTCTCTGTCGGGAACTGCATCGATGTCCTGTTCAGCAGGATAAATTCCCCTCAGTCGAGGTCCGGATGTTTTTCCAGGCCATCGGGACACATCACGGTCCGACCGACCTGAAGGGATACGGTAATGTCTTGAATTTAAAATCAAAATGTTTTTATTTAGCCAACAATAAGAACCTCCTCAAAATACTGAGGTTTTACATTGACAAAGAGAAAATTCGTAGTCGTTTTTCTCATTGCACTACTATTATTGATCACATGGAACGGAACAGCCTTTGCAGACATCGGCGTCCCGGCAGTACCTGAAGTCCAGGGCCTTACAACGGGGACGGTGTCGGATGTTGTTGGTACTGTTACCGAAACAGATTCCGGGCCTGGACCCTGACCAGCGATCCGCTGGTGATGTATACCTATACCTGGGTACTTCCAGGTGCTTTTGGGATATTCCTGCTTGGCCCGCTGCAGGCAGCACAGTTACAGGCTGCGGGAGGTTCCCTCATGACAGGCCCTCCTGTCCAGGTTAATGTCCCTTCATCGTTGTTGAATACGCAGGCCGCCGGGGAACCTCCGGGCGTTACATGGCAGGATTTGTTAGCAGAATATCCCGGCCTTTCCGGCCCGGTCATTCAGGAATCGGGTATTCACTCCGGCGTGCTGGACGCCAGGCAGGTACAGTATACCACCGGTTACAATGACCAGTATGCAGGTATTTCCGGACAACAGTCCTTCGTAAAATCGATGGCACTTTCGACGGCCGACACCATCGCATACCAGAGCAACATCAAAGCAGCCAACAGTATCCGGTATATTGCCGTCGATACCGGTCGTGCAACAAGGACCGAAGACCTGCTCCTTGACGGGGTATCCCAGGCACAGAATTCATCCGGCCTGATTCTCTGTCCGTTTGCCAACGCCAACCCGGGAATCATTCCGGCGTTCTGCAACATCGAACAGGCGGGAAGCACCTTCGATACGACACTGACATCGACGGTAACGTCGGCGGATACCCGGGTTGTCGGAACAGATGCGGCCATTCCTGTTGTGCTTGACTATAATATCAATGCCCAGGGCCTGTCGGCCGGGGGCCAGTCCTCCCCGATGATCGGATCAGTCTCCGCGTACCTGAAAGTGCATGTGCAGGAAGCACGGAACGAAAGCACTCTTTCAGGTACGACGATATTGCCTTTCGGTGCAGACCCGGTCTATTCTTTCCCGGATAGCCTGAACCCACAAAAATCAGAAGATCTCGCATATTCCGAGACATCGACGGCAAGCGGGTTGATCAGCCAGTTCAGCAAGTCGATGGGTTACACGTCACAGGCGTCGGCCGTCCAGGCCCCGATACCCATTTTACCAGTGGTTGAAGGAGCTTAACCGCCTTACATTTTTTATGGAATGGTGAACCTGAACCGGGCTTGTCGACGTAAGGACATGACTTTGTCGCAATAACTAGTTTTATAATTCGGAAAACGGTCACTGGCGATACGATGTTGTTTCGAAATACGTAGGAGTTACTACCGTCGAACGATTTTTACATTGCCGGCATGTCGCATCGCGTGAAATCTTATAGAAATCCCTGGGAGATCTGATGATGATTGCATTCGGGGTATTACAGATCGGGCAGGTGAACCTGATCTCACATCCATTCCTCGTTCCAATTAATTCAGGTTTTAAAGAATTTTTTTTCATTATGCCTCATTTTCGATAATTTATCAGATTTCTTTTCGGATCTAAGAATATCTAGTTATTTTCACATTTCAATGCATCAGAAAAGGTCAATGCTGTGCAGGAACTATCTGTCCTGGTGCAGGTGTCAGCAGCACCGTTCAGGAGACAAAAACCATTTATGATCAGGTATTATATGCGGGTATTGTGCTTTTAATGATAGGTCGTGACAAAAGACCTGTACATCGCTGAAACCTCCAGCCCGATGGTGAATCCTGCAACCGGGAAATGAATATATGATGCTTTATCTGAAAACAATTGAAATCATGGGATTCTCTCTCAGCACTTGGGGAAAAAGCGAAAGTTCCGAAGAAGATATTATCTGAAAAATTTTTAAAACATCAACAGATATCCAGGGTAAGTGGACTTTTATCCACTCAGCCCGGGTTCTGATTATTTTTCGAAAATAATTGATAATTTGTTGGCAAAGCTATGACTAGTAGCCCGGCATACCTGTATGAATGGAAAAGAGTGAAATCAGGAAAAAACAATGGGAAATTGGGGAATCACTCGTTTCAGCTCTTCTTAAAGGAAACGTGCTCAACGGGCAGGTGGGCATGATTATCCGGATTTGTGGCCTTCAGGTAGCGGATGGAGGCATTGTTGCAAAATTTCTCGAGAGAGCAGAAGACATGCCGCATCAACACTTTATCGTGCATCGAAAAAAATCAGTATTTACCGGAGGCACGTATCGGATAACATTAAAAGATGTCGTAAATTCGGACTCGTTGCGGGAGGAATCAGTATAACCATTATCTGTACAGTATTTTCAAGGTCTTTTGGGGAGTATAACCGGATATTTACTACGTGGGATAAACAAGGAATTTTCATCTTTAATACGCTACAAAATTTTTAATTAACGATAAAATATAACCCGGAGGGTAAATTATTAAGAAAATTTTCAGTGGCAGGGAATTCGTGCCGGACAACACCTGTATCAGGATATTGCAGATTGTTTCAGCGGAACCAAGTCGTAGAATAAGTAATATCGTCACTCAACTTCATCCGGAATATGGTGAGAACGACATTCGTTCACGGGTCCGCCAACTGATTATCAGGAGGTACCTGGATGAGGGCATATCAAATACCGAAATAATCCTGACAATAACTGATGAGGGCAGCAGACTGCTCGAGAGGTCATCTTTGCAATGACCTGTGGTAAAGAAGGACTAAAATTGGTAAGATCGGTACGTTTTTTCTCGAAATGATAACGTTAAATCAAGGATTCACGTGGATTTTTTTCCGTCATAAACAACACCTGAAGGGAATTTTATATTATTATCCCGGCACTAATGGCCTTCATTTCAAGGATTAGCCATAATTATCCCTCATCAAATCTGTTGAAAACCCCTGTAATCCCACTGAACCTTAATATCTGACAAAGATCTTCATTTATTTCGTGAACAGGGCTCGAAAAAAGTAACGGGGTTCGTATTCCTGCGCTATTCCTACGTCTGCAGAATATTCATCGAGTTGAGCAGGTTGTTCGTAGACTGAATATTCCCGGTATATTGACTGTTTGCCTGGTTGTAGACATTATTGGCGTTCCACCATTCGGTCGCAAGGCCGTACTGCGTGGACATGATATAGAGGTCAATGCTTGTCGAATCTGAACTGAGGACCGAGGCCAGTTTTGAGAGCGAGTCCTGCTGTGACACGGGTGCAGTTTTGGCAGCATTTGCAATATCGGCCTGTGCAAAGATGAAGTATTGTTTTGCCGCAGTGAAATTTCTCTGTGCGCTGTATAGTGCATTAATTACACCGACATACTGTCCCTGAACAGCGAGGACCGGGTCCATGTACGCCCGGCCCTTGAGGACCGACTGTTTACCCATATCGATATTGGTGGTTCCGTTCTGGATGCTCGTCACCCAGTCCATCTGGGCCGGGGTCGGCACTGGCATCGGCGCGACGGTCGTCATAACAGGTGTCGGGGAGGGAGTAACTTCCGGCGGTGTAGGTACGGGTGTAACCGGTGCCGGATTATTGACCGGCTGCAACATCCGGCTGTACCCGACTGCAAAGAAAATCACGACCAGGCAGACAGCAACGACAATTACAATTGAAATAATCATATTCTGCTTCATAATATTTCCAATCTATAATAATCCCTTATATATCTTTTGCAAAATCTGATATGGTTCTTCTCTGAACTCTTCATAAATCTGATGGATCTGGCAGCTGGAAACACTGACACCGGTATTCGATCCCGGGGTGCAGGTATCCATAGTCCTGAGAGAAGAGCCCGATCAATCTCATCATTCTAAAGGTAAAACCGCGATCATTATGTAGGTAGCCCCCCTGAAGAATTATTATGCGTATTGCGGGAGTTTCCCTCGTCGTCATCGTCCTCCTCGGGGCGGCTATGGCGACCGGATGTGTTTCGGTCTATCCCGGAGATGTCGCATATACCGGCTCCGGTATCATGTTTCTTGTCCACAGTGACAAGGCAGTTCCCGATGCCTTCGTTGAGGCGGCGGTATTCAGCGATGAAGGCTTTTCACGTGAGGAAATCTACCGCTTTTCAGGCCAGGTACCCCTTCAGGCGGGTGAAACGGCTGTGACCATCCCGGTATCGCTCAAACCCGGGCACTACCGGTGTTTCATCCATACCAGTTCCGGGATGAACCGTTTTCCGGCGGTGATCAGGGATTTTGAAGTTCCCTGATACCGCTTTATCCCGGGCAGCACAGGGCCTTGCTCCCGCCGATATCGTCTTCCGGAATGCGGACGTATTCAACCCCTTTACCTGTTCATGGGATCTTGTCGATTTTGGTGTTAAGGATGGTATTGTCCTTGGAACAGGTACCTATACAGGAAGAAAGGAACAAGACTTACGGAATGCCAGGGTCGTCCCAGGCCTGATCGATGCCCACGTCCATATCGAGAGTTCGCTCCTGACGCCCAGGGAATTTGCACGGCTTGCGGCACGGCACGGCACGACTACGGCGATCGCTGACCCCCATGAGATTGCAAATGTCATGGGCGGAAATGGTATCAGGTATATGCTTGCCGATTCGGCACATGCAGATATCGATATTTTTTTCATGCTGCCTTCATGTGTTCCATCCACTCCGGAAGACATCGGAGGAGCAGTCCTCGATGCAGCAGATTTAGGGGAATTCATCGGCCACCCCCGGATTCTCGGCCTCGGCGAAATGATGAATGTACCGGGTGTGTTGTCCGGGGACCGGGTGGTGAGGGAAAAACTGGCGCTGGCCGATATTGTTGACGGCCATGCGCCCATGCTTTCGGGCAGGGATCTGAACGCGTATATCCTGAACGGTCCCCAGAGCGACCATGAATGTACGACTGCCACGGAGGCTTTGGAGAAGCTCTCGCGTGGGATGTTCATCTACCTGCGGGAAGGCTCGGCAGAGAAGAACATCAGGGCACTCCTTCCGGTCGTGACCACCTGTTCAGCCTCCCGTTGTTCGTTTGCTACGGATGACCGCCATGCCGATCTCCTTGTCAGCGAGGGGCATATCGATGCACTGGTCAGGGAGGCAGTTTCGCATGGACTCGAGATCGAGACCGCCATTAGAATGGCTACATTGTCTCCAGCAGACCGGTTCCACCTTTATGACAGGGGTGCCCTTACACCAGGGAGGGTTGCAGATTTTTGTGTCCTTGAACCAGGTGGACGATTTTTTATTGCAAAGACCTTCCGGAGAGGAACCATTACCGGAAGATCGGAATATACCCCTGGCATAGTGCCTCCCGTTACCATGGATGCGTCAACAATCGGCCCAGGTTCGCTTTCCATCCCTGGAGGACATGATGCAAGGGTGATCGGTTTGGTCCCCGGGGAGATAATCACCCGTGAGCTCAGATACCATGTCAGCGAAGGGGGATTGCCCGATTTGGACAGGGATATTATCAAGGCCGTCGCCTGCAGCAGGTACGAGCCTGGACTTTTTTCGGTGGGGCTCGTTCACGGCTTCGGGCTGAAGCAGGGTGCCATTGCCGGAAGCATCGCTCATGACGCCCACAATATCATCGCCGCAGGAGCCTGTGACGAAGATATCCGGAGTGCCGTTCGAGCTGTCATCAAGGGCCATGGCGGGCTTGCAGTGGCCTGTGAGGGGAATGTCACCGTACTGCCATTGGACTGTGCAGGACTGATGTCTTCCGGGGCATTTGAAGACGTGTCTCTGCAGCTCGGTCGCCTCCATCGTATGACCGAGACCATTGGTGCGGGAGAAGATCCTTTCATGCACCTTTCATTCCTTTCATTACCCGTGATCCCCGAGATCAGGCTGACGGTCAGGGGACTGTTTTCCTTCAGGCAGAACACCCGTGTCCCGTTATTTTATGAAAATCCCTGAATTTTTGGACGATTTTTTTAGAAGTGGGCTGAACTGAAGGCCGTTTAAACGGCCTTGATGCAAAGAGTATCAGCTGTCAATCATATCTAGAGTATCAGCAAATTATCGATATGATGATGCCGTTAACCGCGGACCTTCCAGTTTCAGTACAGAATTCTCGCTTTCCCATATGATAACGTTTTCGATAGAGCAGCGAAGAAATCCATTCACGGTGATTAATTAAACGTTTTTCCAAGCATTATATCGCGTTGCAGTACCGGGCAGGAATCATTTAACCATCCCCAGGTTATGCGGTGAGATTGTTTTTTTCCCTCTGCAGGCTGACCCGGGAAAAAAAGAGAATCCCCGCATTAGTTAAAATTCACGTTAACAATGACAAAACAAATAGCATCTGTTTAAATGTGTTTCATTGACAGGAGGGTGTTTCACCCCTTCCCAGTCCCGTTTCCAGGGGGATAGTCATCGGACCGGTTATACTATTGGGAAATTAGAAATAATCGGTTCCCTGTGTTGTCCCTATCGCGGTTCGGGGTCGCCACAGCGGCTGGGCGTAGCCGATGGCGTCAGACTGGCTCTCATTCATCCAAAATCGATAAAAATTAAGAATATAAATATAATGCAAGGGAAATTTTGGGTGTTTTAAGACAGCCCAAAACATTATTACTAAAATTGCCCGATTTCAGGGGTCGAAATAACCGATACCGTCAGGGAACTCGCTGGTATTAAAATACTCCCTGGTAACCTGCGGGGATGTAACGCGGAGTACCGGGACCTCCACCCTGAACATATGGTCCGGGAACCAGTATATTCCCCTGCCATAATCATAAGAGATTCCGTTGATCACGATCT
>Ga0335071_10007976_pt1 | contig 10883 bp, 5 predicted proteins | sample Lox_Sample_15_FD_206724 | JGI IMG/M metagenome (GOLD analysis project Ga0335071, IMG submission 206724) | Soil microbial communities from Loxahatchee National Wildlife Refuge, Florida, United States - Lox_Sample_1.5 | ecosystem: Environmental > Terrestrial > Soil > Wetlands | place: USA: Florida...
GAAGAAGACCGCAATCGTGCCAACGAGCGCGAGCCGAAAGACCTTTTAGGTCACGGTTGGGGATTCTCCTGGCCCAATGACTGCCGCATTATCTACAACCGCGCGTCGGCGCGTCCGGATGGCAAGCCATGGAGTGAGCGCAAGAAACTTGTTTGGTGGGACGAGGCTCAGAAGAAATGGACTGGGAACGACGTTCCGGATTTCACCAAAGACACTGATCCCGCGACGCCCAGCGATCTGCTCAAGGGCCAGGGTGTCAAAGCGCTCGGCGGAGCGCGTCCATTCACGCTTCATCAAGATGGCGTGGGATGGCTGTATGTTCCCAGCGGTTTGAAGGATGGTCCGCTGCCTACGCACTACGAGGCTTTGGAATCTCCCGTTGATAACCCGCTTTACAGCCAACAGACGAATCCTCCGGCGAAGAAGCGTGAGCGTGCAGACAATGTTTACGCAGACGTTCCTCACGATTCGCGGTATCCGTACGTTCTCATGACGTATCGGCTAACCGAGCATCACACCGCGGGCGGCATGTCACGCTTCTTGCCGCATCTCGCGGAACTGCAGCCCGAGTTCTTCGCCGAAGTATCGCCGGAACTTGCCGCCGCGCGCGGCCTCGTACACGGCGAGAAGGCGATCATCACCACACCTCGCGCCAGCATCCAGGCACGCGTTTTGGTAACCCGCCGCATCAAGCCGTTGATCATTGATGGCAAGACGATCCACCAGGTAGGAATTCCTTATCACTGGGGTTATGCGGGCAACGTCAAGGGTGACATCGCCAATGATCTTCTGGCCATTAGTCAGGAGCCGAACGTGCGAATTATGGAAACGAAGGCTCTGATTTGTGATATCGCGCCTGCCAACAGACCGATGCCAGAGGCGGCAGGGAACTGGCAGCCTACGGGAGTGTTATGACCACCTCAGCTTTTCTCACTGACTCAACGCTGTGTATCGGCTGCAAAGCATGCGAAGTCGCGTGCAAAGAATGGAACGGCGTGTCTTCTGATGGATTCGACTGGAGCGGCCTGTCGTATGACAACACGTTCTCGCTCGGCGCCCGAACCTGGCGTCATGTGAAATTCGTTGAAGGCATTCCCGAAGTTGGCAAGGGAGGAAACGATCCCGGGGGCTCCCCCTGGAATTTCTCTTCCGATGTCTGCAAGCACTGCGAAGTCGCTGGATGCCTTGAGGCTTGTCCGACGGGTGCACTGGTCAGAACAGAGTTCAACAGTGTCTTCCTTCAACCGGATGTTTGCAACGGTTGTGCATACTGCGTTGTCAGCTGCCCATTCGGTGTTTTGGAGAGAGACGTCGAAGACGGTCGGGCTTTCAAATGCACGTTCTGCTACGACCGTCAGAAAGCCGGCCTGACGCCCGCGTGCGCCAAGGTATGTCCGACACAATCCATCCAATTTGGTGAGCTCGACGATCTGCGTGTCCGCGCTCAAAAGCGTGTGGAAGAACTTCGCGAGCGCGGCGTCGAAGATGCCGTCATTTACGATCCGCAGCACACAAGTGTGAAGGGCACTCACGCTGTTTTCATCGTGAGAGGCGATCCGAAGATGTACAACCTGCCGCCCAATCCGGAAGTGCCAACCGAATCGTTGCGCACGGGCTGGACCTCCGCCGCGATTGCTGCGGGATTCATGCTGGCAGGAACCCTGGTCGCGTTCCTGGGCGCCGGAGCGAAGAGATTATGAGCGAACTTTCCCGTGTTCAACCTGAAGTTGTTCCTGAACTCGAGAAGGAACAGCGGCTATCTCTGATCCAGTGCGAGGCGCTGCAATTTGTTCCGGCGTCTGCATCATCATTTCCCGTCGCGACTACAAAGACCGGTTATTACGAGCTGCCGATGGTGAAAGAGCCATCGTGGAGCTGGGAGGTGCCGCTCTATTTTTTCATCGGTGGCGCAGCTGGTTCGGCCGGAGTGATCGGAGCGGTAGCACGGCTCACCGGCGACCGCAGCGGCCTCGTTAGTCATGCCCGAAAAATCGCGTTCGCTGGAGCCGTTCTCTCGCCTGCGTTGCTCATCTCAGATCTCGGCCGTCCTGCGCGTTTTCTCGCCATGCTGAGAGTATTCAAGCCGCAGAGTCCCATGTCGGTCGGCGTTTGGGTATTGATGGCATTTTCAGGTGGAGCAACGCTGTCGAATGCCGGCGAGTGGCTCGAGGATCGCTCGCCCTATTCTCGTCTCACGGGATTGATGCAGAACCTGGGAGATATCGCGTCTCTCCTGTTCGGCCTGCCGCTCGTCACCTACACGGGCGTACTGATCGGCGCAACTGTGATCCCCGCTTGGAAGCGAAACATGGCCCTCCTGCCAGCGCACTTCGCTGCGTCGGGAATGGCTGCATGTGTCGGACTGCTGGAACTCATGGGTCACGAAAATCCTGCGCTGCAAGCTTTGGGAGTAGGCTCCGCGTTGGTGGAAACCGGGATGGGTGCTTCGATCGAACTTAATCCCGACCCAGCGATGAAGCCGCTGAAGCATGGTCCCAGCGGATGGCTGACTCGCCTGGGCGGGGCGCTCTCCGGTCCTGTTCCCCTTGTTCTGAGGGCTTGCAGTTTCTTCGCAAGTCGCAAGCGAGCCTCCATGTTGCGGAAGTATGCGGCTGTCTCGTCGGTCGTAGGATCTGCCATCACTCGTGTTGCCTGGGTTCACGCCGGACATATTTCTGCGCGGGAGAGCCGGCCCACCTAGCTGCTACTGAAAGCGATATCCGGGTCTGAGGCTACAGCGGAAGATACGTCCCTGGTCAGGATTCGTCCCATCGTCGCAGGTTGCCCAACTCAGCATCAGCGCGGGACCTAGGGGAAAGATAATCGTCTGCCCGTCCACGTCTGCTTCCATACTCACGCTCTCTGCAGTTGCCGGCAAAGTGAATGAGAAACCGTCGCCAAAAATGGCGGGATAAGACCAGTGTTCGCGCGGTGACATCATCGTGCGGAAGACTTCCGCCTCGAGCAAGAATGTCGCGGTATCAGACCAGTTGCGCACAGAGAGCGTCAGGACCTGGCCGTTCTGGGATGCACGGTTGGATTCAATCCGCGTAAACGGGCAAGGTCCGGCGATGCAGGAAGCCCGGGTATTCCGAAACTGGTTTCCTACGCCCGCGTCCAGTGTGGCGGATCCAAGCGTCGCTTTCCATCTTCCGTCAGGTGAACAAGGGTGCTGGTTCTTGCATGGGATATTGCCCTTGTTGGCGACCTCGAATGTCTTCACCGCACTCCCAACATTCACTTCGGTCATCGCCTTTATGGTGTATCTCACGCGTACATTGCCAACTTTTATCGCGGCTTGATTGCTCGGAGCATGATTGTCCTCCAGCGGAACCATGTGCACGATGTAAAGCTGGTCGCCAGTGTAGTCATGCAGATCAAGGGGACGGTATTGAGGATGCCGAAAATGCAGGAGGATCGGGCGCCCTCTTCGAATCGGCTTCGGCAAGCTCAACAGGAAATATCCCGACGAGTCCGACTTCGATTCGGCATGCGAAGGGTCGTCCGCCGTGATGGTAACGCCGCCGATGGGTAGTTCTTTTCGAGGGTCCGAGTTTCGAATGACGACGGCACCCCGCAATGAAATAGGTTTCTGCCTGTGCCAGCGGACTATGGCCAGAGCCGTTACGGTGAGTACCAAGGCCGTGACGACGGACACCACAGCTTCAATCTTGTGGGCACGAGTCATGAGCGGAACATTTCCCGCAGATATTACTAGATGACGGTTTAACAGGGAACGTTTGCCCTCGGAAGGGCAACATTGCAATATCCGATTGCATCCTTAACGGTTCTGCGGAAATATAGATCTTGTTGTTCCAGTAGCAGACAGCGCTTTGCCATATGCATTCCTGATCGCGTCAATCTGAAGTGCGCGTCAATTTGAACTAAGGGATGAACGAAGACAGACCCAACCTGCGTTCTCGCCGCGAGGTCTTGAGGCAGATACTGGGCGCCAGTCTCTTGCCCCTTTTGCCCGAGTCAGCATTCTGCGCCCTGCAGGCGCAAAGTGCCATCACGCCGACATCGGCTCAGCCGGTTCTTTCCCCCGAAGATGACCAGTTCCTGAATGATGTGGAAGCCGCCAGCTTTCTATTCTTTTGGGAGCAGGGAAATCCCAGGACCGGGATGGTCAAAGACCGCACGAATGTTCACGGGGATCGGCCGAACGACGCCGCCAGCATTGCCGCCACAGGGTTCGGGCTTACGGCTCTTTGCATCGGGACCCAGCGTGGGTTCGTTTCCATGAACGATGCCCTGGAGCGCGTGTTCGCGACGCTGCGTTTTCTGTGGCGAAAGCTCCCCAATCATCGCGGGTTTTTCTATCATTTTGCCAATCCAGAAACCGGCGAGCGCATGTTCGACTCTGAAGTGTCGTCGGTTGACACGGCGATCTTGCTCTGCGGCATTTTGACCTGCAAGCAACACTTCCGCCATCCGGCGGTAGCCGAACTCGCCAATCTTATTTTTAGCCGGGTCGACTGGACATGGCTTTCCGAAGATACAGCTCTTCTAACCCATGGCTGGACGCCCGAGATCGGTTTTTTGCCGTCCCGCTGGGACTATTACAGCGAACTGATGATGATGTACCTGCTCGGGATGGGATCTTCGGCGCATCCACTCAAAGGAGACGCCTGGTACGCCTGGAAGCGCCTGACGTTTGAATACGATGGCATGCGCTACATTGGCGCGTTTGCGCCGCTATTCATCCATCAATATTCCCAGGCTTGGTTCGATTTTCGCGGCAAACGAGATAAGTACGCCGATTATTTCCAGAACTCGGTCACGGCAACGGAAGTGCATCGCCGCTTTTGTCTCGAGCTGGGAAAACAATTTCCGGACTATAGCGAAGAGCTTTGGGGAATCTCCGCTTCCGATTCCGAGCACGGCTACGTGGTTTGGGGAGGCCCTCCGGCGACCGGGCCTATCGATGGCACAGTAGTCCCCAGTGCGGCCGGTGGCTCCTTGCCTTTTCTACCCGCCGAGACCTTGCGGGTGTTGAAGACAATGCGGACCAAGTATCCATCCTCTTGGAGCAAATATGGGTTCGTGAATGCCTTCAATCCTTTAAAAAACTGGTACGACACCGACGTGATCGGGATCGATACGGGCATTATCCTCCTGATGGCCGAAAATCTGCGCACAGGCTTTGTTTGGCAGACATTTATGAAGAACGTTGAGGCTCAACGAGGCATGGAGCGCGCCGGCTTCCACAAGTTGTGACCTTTTGCCCATATTCCACGCCCCTGGGCCCAACCATAAACCCATTAATTTCATCCAAATGGCGTTCCGGGAGCTGGATTCGTCTGCCTTGAAATGACTGGCCAATTTGACCAGCTGTGCGTGGATCGTCATTTGAGCGTTGTGGGCGTCCTTCCTGTAACATACGCTACCAGCGATGAATGAAGCCCCAAAAGCCATGACCGGCTGGCGAGATCGAGTCGCCGCCCTTCGCAACGTACCCACGGTCCTGCATTTTGTGTGGGAGTCCGGTCGTGCCGTTGTCATCCTTGGCCTGGTCGCAAGGATCATCGCTTCGTTGCTGCCCCCAGCCCTGTTTTGGGTCTCCAAGCTCATCATCGATACGATTTATAAAATCCTCACCACTCATCAACCGGTAAGCCACAGATTATGGTGGTTAGTCGCGGGAGAGTTCGCCCTCGCAGTCGCTGTCAGTCTGGTCGGGCGTTTCATTGACTACACCGACACGCTCCTCGCTGGCAAATACATGAACCACATCAGTGTTCGTGTGATGCAACATGCTGCCAGCCTTGACCTTCTGGCCTATGAAGATCCTGTCTTTTACGACAAGCTGGAACGAGCCCGTGTGCAGGCCACCGATCGGCTGTACATGATTCAGGCCATCGGGCGCCTGATCCAACAAGTGATCACTACGATCACGTTATCGGTCACAATCATGGTGTTTTCGCCGTGGCTCCTGCTGTTACTGGTTGCTGGAGTCATACCGGCGTTTGTGGGTGAGACCCATTTCGCCTTTCTCGGCTACGCAAAGAACTTCAAGCAGACCCCCATCCGCCGCCAGCTCGACTACCTCCGGATCGTTGGCGGCAGCAAGGAAGCTGCGAAAGAACTCAAGCTGTTTGGACTTCAGGATTTTCTTAGCCGCAGATTCAAAGTTCTTTCCGATCAGGTCTACAACGAGGACATTAGCCTTGCGCGCCGCAAGGTAATTGCCGGTTCCGTGCTTTCTACGATCGGGACAGCCGGTTACTACACCGCCTACATTTACGCGGTCTGGCGGACGGTGACCGGAGTGTTCAGCTTCGGTACGTTGACCCTGCTGGCGAATGCAATACGGGAGGCAAGTTCCAATCTTCAACAGACTTTCTCCTCCTTGTCGACGATTGCCGATCAGGCGCTGTTTATGACCGACCTCATCGCATTCTTCGACATGCAGCCGACGATTCGGTCAAAGCCGAACGCCCTTCCAGCGCCTCGTCCGATCCGGCAAGGATTTGAGTTTCGGAACGTGTCATTTCGGTATCCGGGAAGTCCCCGCCTTATTCTGAATCGCCTGAATTTCGTTTTGCGGCCCGGAGAGCGCGTCGCCCTCATCGGAGAAAACGGCGAGGGCAAGACCACGATCGTCAAACTCTTGACCCGGCTCTACGATCCGGTCGAAGGACAAATCCTGCTCGATGGAATCGACCTTCGCGAATACGACTTGGACGACCTCTATCGCGAAATCGGCGTCATATTTCAGGACTTCATGCGCTATGAGATGACCGCGCGCGAAAACATCGCCGTCGGCCGCATCGAACATATCAAAGATCTGTCACTGCTTGAGCGATCAGCGGAAAAGAGCATGGCCGATGAAGTGGTCGCGAAGCTCCCTTCGCATTATGAGCAGATGCTCGGTCGCCGCTTCGAAGGCGGTGTCGATCTCTCTGGTGGAGAGTGGCAAAAAATCGCCCTGGCGCGTGCCTATCTGCGCGACGCGCAGTTGCTGATTCTCGATGAGCCTACGTCTGCGCTGGACGCACGCAGTGAGTACGAAGTGTTTCAGAGGTTTTCGGAGCTAACTGCGGGAAAGATGGCGATCTTCATCTCGCATCGTTTTTCAACTGTGCGCATGGCCGATCGAATCGTGGTGCTCGAGAACGGCCGCATCGCCGAAGAAGGCGATCACGAAGCATTGACGCACCTCGGCGGCCGCTACGCTGAAATGTTTGAATTGCAAGCCGCGAGCTACCGCTAACTGTACGGAGGCGTGAAAGGTTTCTGAACATGGTACCTCACACACAAACCGAGGGTATCGTCACCGAGGAAGAGCGTAAGTTCTCGAGCGCTCCTACGGTTCAAGAAGTTGCCCCCGTCCGCAATTTGGCCGGAGAGTTCGCTTCGACTCTCAGTTGGCTGCCCGACCGCTTGTCCTCCGAAACCTTTTCGGAACGCGGCGAGGCTCTTCTTGACCGATTCAAAGCTCTTGTCGAAGAAATCGACGACGCCTATGGCGCCAACTCCGCTTCCGAGGACTTGCTATGGCTGCGGACCAATGCTCAGCAGCTTTTCTCAGCGGCGCGTGCGATTACAGCCGAGTTGATTCCTCAGAGCCTGCCGGGGGTCGCAGCGAAATCCGAAATACTTCCTCGATCCCTTGCCATTGCAGAAGGCTTCCTCGAGCAGGTGGGCATCCATTTCAAGAAGCCTCAATTCACCACCTTCTGCCTGGCTTTCGAAGAGGTTACGCCGCTTGAGTTCCATGAGATCGGCGCCTTGGTGCCGTCGCTGAAACTTGTGCTGCTGGAGCGGATTGCGGCACTGGCTGCGCTCTTGCTGAAAGATCCTAATCAGCCCCCCGAAGAGAGGGTTGTCCCGCTCATCCGCAGCTTCCAGCACGTTGCGCAAGCTTCGTGGAGAGAGGATCTCGAGTCACTCATTCCATTCGATCCCATTCTTCGCAAGGACCCAGCAGGCGCGTATGCGCGCATGGATCTGGACACGCGAAACAGTTACCGCGAGCGGGTTGCACGCCTGGCCAAGCGATCGGATCTGAACGAAATGCAAGTTGCGAAAGCAGCTTTGCAGCTCGCAGAAAAGGCGAAGGCACGCGGAAACAGCGATCCGCGGATTGCCGAACGCGAAAGCCACATTGGTTATTACCTGGTCAGCGACGGAGCAGACATGCTGTGCCAGAAGGTTGGCTATCACCCTTCGTTCGACGAGCGCCTCCGTCACTGGCTCCGTACGCATCCAGACGAGTTCCTGCTCGTTGGCATCGCCGTTTTGACTTTCTGCATACTTACCGGAATTTTGTGGACTCTTACCGCTGCGGATACCCCCCTCCACCTCATATTGCTTTCGATGCTGCTCCTGATCCTGCCCAGTTCGCAGGCTGCGGTTCAGCTGATGAACTACCTCGCAACCAATCTCCTGCATCCGAGCGCTCTGCCCAAACTCGACTTCTCCGAGGGCGTATCCGAGGACTGCGCCACCCTGGTGGCAATTCCCACACTATTGTTGAACGAAGCTCAGGTTCAGCATCTCGTTGACGAACTAGAGGTCCGGTATCTCGGCAATCACGATCGCAATATCCATTTCGCTATCGTTTCTGATCTGCCCGATTCCCCGCATCCCGCGCCCGAAGACAATGAACTGGTGGAGCTTTGCTCGCGCCTGATCACCGAGCTGAATGAACTCTACGCGGAGAAGAATTCAGGGACGTTCTTCCACCTTCACCGGCATCGTGTTTACAATCCGCGCGAAAAAGGATGGATGGGTTGGGAGCGGAAGCGGGGGAAGCTGCTCGATCTCAATCAGCTGCTTCGTGGGCAGTACGACAGTTTTCCGGTGAAGATTGGGGATCTCTCACTCCTGCCCAACATCCGCTTTGTCATTACTCTCGATTCCGATACCGAGCTACCGCGCGGTTCGGCGCAACGCATGATCGGAGCACTCGCACATCCCTTGAATCATGCGATTGTCGATCCCGAAAAGAACATCGTAGTTGCCGGTTATGGAATTCTGCAGCCGAGAGTCGACATCAGCGTGCAGTGCACCACGAAATCGCGTCTGGCTGCGATTTTCGCGGGCGAAACTGGTCTCGACCCATACACGCGAGCCATCTCGGATGTTTACCAGGATCTTTATGGGGAGGGCTCGTTTACCGGTAAGGGCATCTACGAAGTCGACACGATGTTTCGTGTCCTCTACGGCCGCTTCCCTCGCAATTCTTTATTAAGCCACGACCTGATCGAGGGAGCCTATGCGCGGGTGGGACTGGCGACGGATATCCCCGTCATAGAAGACTACCCATCGCATTACAGCGCCTACAGCCGCCGGAAACACCGCTGGCTCCGCGGCGATTGGCAGATTGTTGAGTGGCTCACCGATCGCGTGCCCGATGAGTCCGGTGCGCGTGTGTCCAATCCGATTTCTTTCGTCTCGCGCTGGAAGATTCTCGACAATTTGCGCCGCAGCCTGGTCGAGCCCGCCACTATGGCTTTGTTGCTATACGGCTGGTTCGTCATGGACCACCCGTTACGGTGGACAGTCGCCGCGATCTGCATTCTTTTTGTTCCCGCCTGGGTTGAACTGTGCTTCGGGCTTACACGAGCCATGATCGCGCGGCAAATCGGTGTCGCTCGCGATGCCTTTGCGACTTTGTTCGCAGCGAATTTCACGGTCTTGCTAACGCTAACGCTCCTTGCCCATCAGACGCTCCTTTCCCTGGATGCGGTGGTGAGAGCACTCGTGCGCCGGCTGGTAACCCGCGAACGCCTTCTCGAATGGGAAACCGCTGCTGAGGCGGAGCTGGGCAAGAAACGCACTCCTATCGACCGCTACATTGACATGATGCCGTTCCTGGCCACGGCCCTTGGCGTACTAATCTGGTTCGCCCGTCATCATTCTTTCTGGCCGGCGCTTCCCATCCTTGTATTGTGGGCCTGCAGCAAGCCTCTTGCGATATGGCTCAATTCAAGCCCCGAACAGCCAATGCCCGAACTTAGAAATGAAGAAGCCTGGCTGCTGCGAAAGTCGGCGCTCTACATCTGGCGCTACTTTGCGGAGTTTTCGAATCAGGAGCAAAACTGGCTGATTCCCGACAACATACAGGAACCAAATAAAGTTGCCGCAAGCATCTCTCCCACAAATGTTGGCCTTCTCCTGAACTCGAGGCAGGTCGCGGTCGAACTCGGATTCCTCACAGTTCCAGAGATGATTGGCCTCACCGAAAATACGTTATCTACGGTGAAGAAGCTTCGAAAATATAAAGGTCACCTGCTCAACTGGTATGACACGCATACCCTCGAGCCGAAACCGCCATTCTTCATCTCGTCCGTCGACAGCGGCAATATGGTGGCATCGCTCTGGACGCTGCAACAGGGATTCATCGACCGCCTGCACCGGCCACTCCTTGACAGGTCTGCCGCCGAGGGCGTAGTCGATCACCTTCGCGTGCTCGTTGAATTGAAGGCCATTCCCAAGAGGATCCTCTCGGATTTTGAGTCGAAGCTCCAAAGATCAGGGTGGCTCCAGCCGCTTTTGAATTTTCCGATCGAAACCTTGCGACAGCAGAAGAGCCGGACAAAACCAGAATCCGCCGCCGAGGCGGAGTGGTTCCTCAGTCAGACAGAAGCGCGAATTGAAAATGTCAGGCGAGTGGTCCGGACGTACATGCCATGGCTGCTTCCGGAATTTGCTGAGCTGAAGAGCCGCCTCATTTCGAGCAAGTTGAAGAACGTCGCGTTAGATCGGCTTCCGGATCTCATTGCGGAGCTCCAACTGCACTTTGACAGGGCGTTGCAATCAGCTCAAAACGGCACCCGCACTGCGGGCGACCGCCTCATGCAAATGCTTTCTGAGGCACGAGAAAGTGCGATCTGGCTTGCCGGCACTCTCCGCACGTTAAGTCACGAAGCGCG
>Ga0335071_10007977_pt1 | contig 10882 bp, 8 predicted proteins | sample Lox_Sample_15_FD_206724 | JGI IMG/M metagenome (GOLD analysis project Ga0335071, IMG submission 206724) | Soil microbial communities from Loxahatchee National Wildlife Refuge, Florida, United States - Lox_Sample_1.5 | ecosystem: Environmental > Terrestrial > Soil > Wetlands | place: USA: Florida...
GTGCAACTGGATGGGTCCGTGGGTGGCCTCGCCTTTGAAAGAGCGCGGGTACAGCGGAGACGATTCTATGGAGTCCAAGCTCTACAGTCTGGCCACCGGAGATAAGAAATCGCGCGAAGAGCTCGATCAGGTGGCTGAACGCATCTTTCTGCTTCACCGCGCTTTGACCATCCGTGATATGGGAACGAAGGAAATGAGAACGAAACACGATACTATTCCGGAATGGGTCTTCCACGATCCTGCCGACAAGCCCGCATTCACCAAAGGCACTATCCGCATGGAGAAGGATGATATTGAGTCTGCCATGCGCATCTACTATGAAGAAATGAAATGGGATAAAGCCACTGGGGCCCCCACGGCTGATGTATACCGGAGGTTGGGTCTATCGAGAGTTGCGGACAATCTTGGCAAGAAGGAGCTTTTACCCTGAACGGGTATGCCTTACCTGATGAGTGCCCAATAGATGAATACCCGATCCATTGATATGGAAGCGGCGCAACGGGAAGATAGGCTTGCAATTGAGCGTGCAGCCGAAATCATTCGTGCAACGAGCCAATCGGGCGCCCTTGCATCAACAGAAAAGATTCGTCAAGCGTTGGTTGATGAGCAGATCATTGTTACAGATGAAAGTGAAACAGAGAGTCGATTCAGGCTCATCATCGAGAGAACCTTCGAAGAGAATGAAGATCTCGTAAGCCTTGAGAACGCGAGGGGTGAGCTGCACTTCATCTCCACACGTTTTATGAGCGAAGCGTACGGAGGTATTCTGATGCGCAAGCAGTCGGGTCCTCTGACATTGATCGCTGAATTAGTGCGAGAAAACTCTGCCCTCTATCCGCGTCCAGTCCCTCTCAACGTCTTTAAAGATTCGCCTTTTGAACTGACCGATGAAGAGATTCAATCATGCTTGAGTAACATGGCCCTCAAAGGTAGTTATGAGGATATCAAAGAGACAAGAAGTTCCCTTGGAACCGTGTTTCTGTACTCTACATTGCACCTTGAGGCAGACTATGCAACCATGCTTGCTGAATGGATTGATGTAGGGCAAGCTTCAAATCCGTGACTCATAAACTCAGCTGTCTTTTGTATACATGCATGAAGAACGGTGATCGCGTGCCGTATGCACTTCTGGTTTTGCTATTGACGCATGCTACAAGGACTTCATATTGCAATGCCATATCTTTCTTCCCGGGCAACCGCAGAAAATATGTATAGGGAGAGCTGGTCGATCAAAAAAATACGAATGCTCTAAAGGAGGGCGCCGTGACACGGATTCAAACGAAAGTACTGTTGGGACTCGCCTTGGTGATCGCTACGGCTTCATTGGGTTGGGCGCAAGATAGCGCGGCGCGAAAAGAATTGCGCCGTGTGGATCTCTCCGGAGCTCCCGGCATGGAAGTGGTCCTCTCGGTTAGTGAATACAAGCCCGGAGACGTGCTGGCCACGCATACCCATCATGGAATCGAGGCGGGATACGTCCTGGATGGAGGGATGGTCGAGTCACCGGGAAAGCCTCCTATCGCGATTCCCACTGGCGCACCTATCTTAAATCTTCGTGACGTGCCTCACGGCCTCAAGGTCACGGGAGACAAGACGATCAAGCTCTTTACCGTTCATATCGTCGACAAAGGCAAACCACTATATGATTACGCGGAGAAGTAGCTAACTATAAGCCTTCTTCACATTACGACTAAGCACCACTATCGCCAAGCTGATGGCGTCGTGCGCCTGCGCGATGCTGCCGAGACATACGGCGTAGCGTGACTTTCAATTGGTAATCCTCGGTTCTGGAATATCTCGCTCGCTGATGATTAGCAGGGGAATCGATACCTGTTCTGTATTGCTCTTTAAGTGTGAGTCAGGCTGAGTTTAGGTTTCTAAAGTTACCGTATCAGGTGCGCGATTCTTTCCCACCTTATGCGGTGAAAAAGATCGTCTGATCTCCCGTTCCAGGAAAAGTAAAGAATGAATGCTTTTCCGACAAGCTCGTCCCTCTTCACAAAACCCCAGAATCGGCTGTCGAGGCTGTTATCCCTGTTGTCACCCATGACGAAATAAGAGTCCCCGGGCACGGTAACAGGACCAAAGTTGTCCCTCTCTGATGAATTGCGGGGAATGATATCGTGGTCGGTAAACCAAGCATGTTTGTCTCGTAGCTCTGATCCGTTTACGTACACTACCTTGTCCCTTATTTCAACAGTGTCTCCGCCCCTGGCAATCACCCTCTTGATAAAATCTTTTGTGTGATCCTCAGGGTAGCGGAAAACTATTGTGTCCCCGATGTTCGGGTTGCCCAGGTTGAGGAGCACTCTGTCCGTAAAGGGTACTTTCATCACGTAGCTCAGCCTGTTCACCAGGAGGTAATCCCCCACGAGCAGAGTGGGCTCCATTGAGCCCGACGGGATTGTAAATGCCTCAACGACGAAACTCCTGACAAAGAGGGCGAGAATTACAGCAATAAGAAGCGATTCCAGGTATTCTCTTGTTTTGCTTTTTCCGGACATGTGTTTTCCTTTGCCATTGTTTCTGGCACCTGTAGTCTATCATTTTCAGGGTAAGTTTGCAGCCGGACCCGACGCCGACATCGTAAGAACCAATCTGCTGTTTGCGCCTGTTAGCCTCCGCGCACCATTGACGCTATCTTGACACTGCGTGCCATCGACACTAGATATCTGAGTAGCCTCTCACGGCCTTATCGAAGCAATGTACTCGCGAGAGATTCTGTACATGAGATACCTATTGTACTTTTTATTGCTGTTCGGCCTTTTGTGTTCAGTCGGTTGCACGAAGGTAGGTCCCGATTTCATTCGTCCGAAAACGGAGGTTCTGCCTGCGTGGATAGAGGCGGGAGACCGCCGAATCAAAGGTGGTCCGCTGGAGCAGCACGCTTGGTGGTGTGTTTTTGAAGATCCGGTCCTCGATACTCTTATAGATACAGCGTACCACCAGAACCTTACCCTCAGTGCCGCGGGTGTCAGAGTCCTGGAGGCCCGCGCTCAACTCGGCATCGCAATTGGAGGACTCTATCCCCAGAGCCAGCTCGCCTTTGGTTCCCTTCAGTACAACCGGATCAGTGAGCATTCCCCTCAGGCGGTTGCCACGAGTCAGGCGGTTGGTGTCGGTAATAATCTCACGTATGCGCAGTCTGAAATAGGGTTGTCGGCGAGCTGGGAAATCGACTTCTGGGGAAAGTTCAGGCGGGCGATCGAGTCAGCCGACGCAGCCTTGATGGCGTCTGTTGCAGATTACGATAATGTGCTGGTGAGTCTCACTGCAAGTGTCGCAACCTCCTACATCCTGATCAGGACGCTGGAAAAGAGGATCGACATTGCGAGACAGAACGTAGAAACCCAGACCGAGGCTTTAATGCTTGCCGAGGCGCGGTTCCATGGAGGTACGACCTCGCAGAGAGACGTTGAACAGGCAACAGCGCTGCTGAACGATACGCAGGCTACAATTCCCCTCCTTGAAGCTCAACTGCGGCAGGCCAAAGACGCGCTCAGTGTGCTGCTCGGATCCACGCCGGGCGATTTGACGGATGTTTTATCAGGTTCATCCTCAAGCATACCCGCGCCTCCATCTCAGATAGCGATAGGCATACCTGTGGATCTTCTCCGGCGTCGCCCTGATATTCGCAGCGCCGAGTATCAGGCGATGGCGCAGGGTGCCCAGATTGGCGTTGCGAAAGCACAACTCTACCCCGCGTTCTCGCTCAGCGGGACTTTCGGGTTACTCTCGAGCAATCTTGGAGGATCTTCGCTGGCTGATATGTTCCAGTGGAGGAGCCGTACCTATTCGGCGGGTCCCAGTGCGCAATGGAATCTCTTCAATTATGGCGTGCTCACGAACAACGTGAGAGTCCAGGACGCGCGATTTCAGCAGCTGCTCATAGCTTACCAGAACGCCGTGCTTACTGCTCAGCAGGAAGTGGAGGATAACCTGGCTGGTTTCCTGAAAGCGGAAGATCGCGCAGCCTTCCTGGCCAGAAGCGCTGAAGCCGCGAGGCGATCATTCGACCTGGCCGTTATCCAGTATCGGGAGGGTGTTACCGACTTCACGACGGTGCTCACCGCACAACAGGCGCTTTTGAATGAGCAGGATAACCTGGCAGTTACCCTCGGTAGTGTTGCTCAGAATCTCGTAGGGGTGTACAAGGCGCTCGGCGGAGGCTGGGAAATCCGTGAGGGCATGGATCTGGTGCCGCCGGAAATCAGGCAGGCCATGGCGAAGCGCACCAATTGGGGACATCTGCTCAGCCCCGCGGCCTATATGCCGGCGCCGGATGAAGAGTCCCGCGCATTGATGAGAAGCCCGGACTGGTAGAGGAGGACAAAATCCAAATTCCAATGTCTAAATTCCAAACAAGTTCAAAATTCCAATATTCAAACATTGGACAGCCACCTCGGCCGTTTTTGATACTTCGGCTGGTTGGATATTGTTTGGAGTTTCGGGTACCCGCTTGCGGGTGTTGGAATTTGGATTTCAGGCGAGGGATATGTCTTTTGCTCATTCTATTGGCCCTCGCCTCAATTGCTTGCCGTCAGAAACAGCCGCCTCCACCGCCTCCGCCGGCAGTCACGGTTGCGCAGCCTGTCCGGCGAGCGGTGACCGACTTTCTCGAATTAACAGGAAACACCCAGGCCCTTATGACCGTGCAGTTGGTGGCGCGAGTTGCGGGATACCTTGACAAGGTTCTCTTCAAGGATGGGCAGCTGGTCAAAAGGGATGATCTACTTTTTGTCATACAGCAGAACACGTACGAGGAGAATCTGCGGCAGGCTGAGGCTGCAATTCTTTTGCAGAAAGCACAACTTGAGTACGCCGAGACAGAATTAATCCGGTACTCTAATCTGCTGAAACAAAAAGCGGCTGCCCAGACAGACGTAGATAACTGGCGCTACCAGAGAGATTCAGGGAGAGCCAATCTCCTGGCTGCTGAAACGAGGCGAAACCTGGCGCGGCTTGACCTTGCCTACACCGAGGTGAGAGCGCCTTTTGATGGGCGTATCGACAGGAGGCTGGTGGACCCGGGAAACTACGTCGGGTCGGGCCAGGCTACTGTCCTTGCTCTGATCAACCGTATCGATCCCATATACGTCTATTTCACCATAAGCGATCTGGATCTGGCCCGCCTGATGAAAGAAGCCGAATGGGTCCCCGGAAAGGCTTACAATAAGGCATGGCCTGTATTCATAGGCCTGCCCGCTGAACAAGCTTATCCGCACGAGGGTCAGCTCGATTTCGCGTCCATCAGCCTTACCCCCACGACCGGTACCTTACTGATGCGCGGCATCTTTTCCAACTCGGAGGGAAAGATTCTCCCCGGTCTTTATGCCCGTGTGCGTGTCCCTGTCAAGGAAAAAGTCGCTCTGCTTGCGCTTCAGGAGGCTATCGGCTACGACCAGCGGGGCCCATACCTGCTGACAGTTAATGAGTCGAACGTGGTAGAACGGGTCAGCGTCAGACTCGGCGCTCAGATAAATAATCTGCGCGTCGTAGAAGAAGGCCTTACGGGGAAAGAATGGGTAGTCATTAACGGTCTTCAACGTGCCATACCCGGTCGGCAGGTGACTCCGCAAAAGCAGGATCTATTGCCAAAGGCGGATTCGTCATGATCTCGAAATTCTTTATCGAGAGGCCGATCCTCGCCAATGTCCTGGCGGTCATAACTATCATCATCGGGCTTGTGAGTTATTACGAACTCCCGGTCGAACAGTACCCTCCGATAACGCCGCCGACCATTCAGGTGAGCGCCAGATATCCCGGCGCCAGCGCGTCCGTCGTCGCAGAGACCATAGGAGTGCCCATTGAACAGGCTGTCAACGGCGTTGAGCACTCCATCTATATGTCTTCCACAAGTTCGAGCGATGGCTCGTACACACTGACCGTCACCTTTGACGTGGGGACAGACCTTGACAAATCTCTTGCTCTCGTCCAGAACTATGTGAACACCTCGTTGGCTTTACTCCCGGGCCCCGTGGGCCAGCAGGGCGTTACGGTGAAGAAGGTTTCCACCAATATCCTGCTGGTGGCGAGTCTATACTCTGATGACAACAGGTATGATCTTGCTTTCCTTTCGAACTATGGCGCCATCAACATCCAGAACCCGCTGGCGCGGCTGCCGGGCGTCGGCCAGGTAAGAATTTTCGGGGCCGGTCCTTACAGCATGCGGGTCTGGCTGGATCCGAGGAGACTCCAGGATTTCAACCTCACCACGCAGGACGTGCTGAACGCGATTGCGGACCAGAATATTCAGGTTGTGTCAGGACAATTGGGCGCACCGCCAGTACCTGCCGGTCAGGCCTTCCAATTTACTATCAACAGTCTCGGGCGTCTTTCGGATGTCAACCAGTTTGAGAACATTATTGTCAAGAGCGTGCCAGGCGCGGCTGCTCAGATCGTTCGCGTTCGCGATATTGCCCGCGTTGATCTGGGGCAGCAATACTACTCGAACTTTGCGAATCTCGGCGGACTCAACTCAGCCCAGGTCGTGGTCTTCGCTCTTCCCGACGCAAACGCGATTGCCGTCGCCAACCAGGTCTACAAAGCTCTCGCGGAGATGAGCAAGGATTTTCCCGACGGCCTGAAATATTTCATCCGGTTCGACACAACCAAATTTGTCCGGCAGGCAGTATCCAAAGTATATGAGACGCTCATCATAGCAGGCATTCTCGTGCTTGTTGTGATCATGGCTTTCCTACAGAGTTTCCGTGCCTTGCTCGTTCCTGCTACCACAGTGCCTGTAACGATCATCGGCGCATTCGCGGCGATGATTGCCCTCGGATTCACCATTAATCTCATGACACTTTTCGCCTTGGTGCTCGCCATCGGCATCGTGGTGGACGATGCGATCGTCATTGTGGAGAACAGTGCGTACTATATCGAAAAGGGGTTACCGCCGAAGGAGGCTGCTATCAAGGCCATGGCCGAGCTGATCGGCCCGGTCATGGGCATCACGATGGCGCTGGTCGCGGTCTTTCTGCCTGCGGCTTTTTTGCCCGGTATTACTGGCCAGATTTTCCGCCAGTTCGCCCTGGTGATTGCGGCGACCTCGGTGATCAGCGCTATGAACGCTGTTACCCTCAAGCCGACCCAGTGCGCGCTATGGCTTAAACCCATGCCGGAGAAGCGGCCGAACTGGTTCTATCGCGGCTTCAACAGAGCCTATGAAGGCCTGAAGAGGCCGTACATGGGGGCTGTGCGATGGATGGTGCAGCGGCCCGGACCGATGGTGCTGCTCTTCTTCGTTGTCATCACCCTGACCGTATGGCAGTTTGTGCACCGGCCCACGGGTTTCCTTCCCTCCGAGGACCAGGGCTATGCCGTGCTGTTTGCGCGCCTGCCGGACGGAGCAGCTCAGCCGCGGGCACTGGATGTCTCCAACAAGATTGATGCTATTCTCAGAAAGACACGTGGCGTTGCCGGCTGGGTAACGATCGGCGGCTACTCTTTCCTGGATACTGCCAATGTGTCCACGGTTTCGAGTACGTTCGTGGTTTATGACGATTGGGACAAGCGCGGCTCCGGACTGAGTCAGGATAAGATCGTCGCAGGGCTCAATCGCGATCTTTCCTCGATCCAGGAAGCCCAGGTATTTGTGGTGATCCCGCCGCCTATCAGGGGGTTGGGGCAGACGGGCGGTTTTCAGATGATGGTGGAGGACAAGAAGGAGTTGGGTCTGGAGGCGCTCCAGCGAGCCGCGTACCAGCTCATTGATGCCAGCCGTTCGGCATCTGACCTGCAGGGCATCACCAGCACGTTCAATGTCAGCAGCCCCCAGGTCTACCTCGACATAGACAGGATAAAGGCGCAGTCTTTTCAGGTCCCGGTCAATAATGTATTTGAAACCCTGCGCGGCTATCTGGGTTCTTCCTTCGTCAATCTGTTCAACAAGTATAACCAAGTGTATCAGGTTTACATTCAGGCGAATGATGCGAACCGGCTGAGACCCGAGGATATCAAGAACCTTTATACCCGTAACGCTCAGAACGATATGGTGCCGCTCGGCAGCCTTCTCGAAGTCAGGCATTCGCTTGGCTCGGAGCTGATCACGCGCTATAATCTTTATCCTGCAGCAGCCATTTTCGGTGCGGCTGCGCCAGGGTTCAGTTCCGGGCAGGCTCTGAACCGAATGGAGCAGTTGGCAGCTGATAGCTTACCGCGCGGAATCGGGTACGAGTGGACAGCTACCAGTTATCAAGAAAGGGCGGTGGGATACAAAGCGTACTTTATCCACGCCATGTCGGTCATCCTGGTTTTTATGGTGCTGGCAGCGCTCTATGAGAGTTGGATCTCTCCTGCGGCAGTCGTGCTCGTGGTTCCCATGGCCCTTGTCGGCGTCTTTCTGGGGCTCTTAATACGCGGTTTTGACAACAACCTTTACACGGAGGTCGGCCTGGTTCTGATGATCGCGCTCGCAAGTAAGAACGCCATCCTCATCGTTGAGTTCGCGCGCGACTTGCAGCGCGAAGGCATGTCTGTGACCGAGGCAGCCATCGAGGCTACGAGCCGTCGTTTTCGTCCCATCATGATGACTTCACTTGCCTTCATCCTGGGAGTTTCCCCGCTGCTGATCGCGGGCGGTGCGGGCGCTGCAAGCCAGCAGGCAATCGGCACCGTGGTTTTCGGCGGTATGATCTCATCGACGCTCCTCGCTGTCCCCTTTGTTCCGGTCTTTTATGTTGCAACGCAATGGGTGAGTGGACTGCGGGGGAGACGACGAAAAAAAGACAGACCGCTACGCCCGGAAGACCGTCACGCAGGGCGTGACTAGGAAGACCGTCGCACGTGTGCGACTGGGAAGATGGAAGACACTCAACTCAACTGCTCGACGACTCAACTACTAAACTATAATGGAGGTTATCATGGCTAAATACGTGCTTGACCCGGAACACACTTCAGCTCTGTTCACGGTGCGTCATATGATGGTGACCTGGGTAAGCGGTCATTTCACCAAAGTATCGGGGACACTTTATTTCGATCCGCTGAAGGTAACTGAATCCTCGGTGGAGGCTGAAATAGACGTTGCCAGCATCTGTACGGGCGTGGAGAAGCGCGACAACGACCTTCGGAGCCCCAACTATTTCGACGCGCAAAAGTATCCAAAGATCACGTTCAGAAGCACCCGCGTGGAGTGCGCGGGATTGGATCATTGCCTGGTGCACGGGGACCTGACTGTCCACGGTGTGACGCGGCCAGTGACCTTAGATGTGCGTTATGCCGGGCCTTCCCATTTTCAGGACGATGACAAGATGTATACCACCTTCGGCTTTCAGGCAACAACTAGAGTGAACCGCGAGGATTTCGGCATGCTGACCAACCTGGAGTTGGAGCACGGCGGATTCATGGTGGGCAAGCATGCGTATCTGACGCTCGATGCGGAAGCAGACTTGATAGAAGAGTGATAGGGTCGGTGACACGTAGCAGCGGCGTAATACCAAGTCGCCTTCGTTCATAGACCCGTGTTAGACACGGGTACCCCTCTTCCGGGCACCCACGTCAGCGGGTGGGGGCCCTCTAATGGGTAGAAATGTTGTTCCGACCCTGATCCTTGAAGGCGAGGATTACCGTTCGAAAGTGACCATTAACGCCATACCGCCAAGCTGCAGGCACCGAAGCCGACTGTCGGCTTCAACGGCCTGTTATGCCGCTCACACCTGGCCAACACTCCGCGCGTAGCCAATCTAAGAGCCGGCTTGCCAGCTCCATTCGATGAGCAGAGAACACGTGGTCGTCGTCGAGCACTACCTCCGTTAACCGCTTTGCACCTGTCTCGCGCAAAGCCGCGATTACTCTGTCGTGGTGATCAGCCTTCGGCGCTACTTCATCACGCGCGGCTGCGACCAGGAGAAGGGGTCGGGTTGCCAGATCGGCTGCACGGGAGGGGACGCTCCACGCCTCCGCACGCCTCACTATTTCGTTGGCAACGCGCCGCGCATCCCCGTGGACTGGGCCGCTCCTTGCATCCATATGCTGACGCAGGGTGAACTCCAACCCTGCGAGGACGCTTGCTTGCAAACCGAACCACCCAAGATCGGCCCCGGCCAAGAAGGCGAAGCACGCGATGCGGTCGTCCTCGGCGGTCGTAATCGCACCGAGGAATCCACCGAGGCTGTGGCCAACCAGCGCCACGCGGTCAGGGTCCACCCGGTACGCCGACGCCCACTCCTCGCTCCGCACTCGCTCCACGGCCTTCGCCACGTCCTCAAGCGCGTGTGCAATCGAGAACTCGCCACCACTCCCCCACGTGCCCCTGTAATCGAAGTAAAGCACGTTCATGCCTGCTCGCCTCATAGCCTGCGCAAGGTCCAGATTCCGCTCGTTGCCGGGGTAGCCGTGCAGGATTACGACCGTTGGGTGCGGACCGGGCCCGTTGGCCACGTACATGAGCCCGTTGAGCTTGCTTCCGCTGCTCTCGAATGACAACTCGCCCATGGTGGGAGGAAACGACCAGTCCACAGCAGGGTCTGACCAAGTTCTCATGCGTGTTCCTATTGTGCAGCCTAACAAATATTAAACCGCAATTTGCTATCGGCTAAATTTCTACCAGTTTTCCCGCTTCTTCTCAATTAGGATTTGAGCATGGGACGCCTTCTCGTTCGGGACAACCTCATTGTAATCGGATAACTGTCACGATTTAAGGATTTCTTGACATGCATACTTTGTAAAAAATTACATGTCATGGCCTGTCTGTAATTCTGAAAGTCTATTATTCTGAGGATCCATAATGAAGGCTTTCCACATGAAACATCGCACGGATAAGGTTCACACCTTCTTGAGGACTTCAGTCAACTATCTTTACTTCCCTCCCTCCTTAAAGTACGTTTCATGAACGAGCATAGAGAAGATAACCCGAATCAGTTTATGCGCAGTCGCCAGCACA
>Ga0335071_10007978_pt1 | contig 10881 bp, 11 predicted proteins | sample Lox_Sample_15_FD_206724 | JGI IMG/M metagenome (GOLD analysis project Ga0335071, IMG submission 206724) | Soil microbial communities from Loxahatchee National Wildlife Refuge, Florida, United States - Lox_Sample_1.5 | ecosystem: Environmental > Terrestrial > Soil > Wetlands | place: USA...
CTTCCACACCCATCATGACCGAGTGATCCATGTTGCCAATCTCATAGCGCCAGGCGCCGAAACGGCCTCGGGAATAGATGCCTTTCGCGAGCAAGGCGGGTTGCAGAATATTCAGCGCCTGATCCCGGCCGAGCGTGGGAATCGGATAGGAGTAACCGACAACCCGGTGGTAGCGGGATACGATGCGCTGCCGATCGCCTTCCTCGATCATGCCGGCGCGGATCAGCCCAGCAGTCATTTTCTCAAACATCTGTTCCGGATCGGGCGTGTCTCCCTCTTTGAACGACATTTCACACATCAGCGAACTATAGCGATCGGTATTGCCGCCGGGCACGTTGTTCGGAGAATAGTGTGAGAAATACGTCGCGCGGTAACAAGGCATCTCGGCGTCCGTGAAGTAAATCCAGCAGCGACCAGTTTCGATTTTCTTTTCCAGCCCGATGCCCATCACCATCAGGTTGTTGTGCTCGAGCCCGGCGGACGCGTCTGCCAGGCGGTTGTCGCCCGGACGGATCATCTTTTGAACCAGCAGGTCGACGGGAGCCGTGGAGATGAGAACGTCGTACGTGTCTCCTGATCCGTCGGCAAAGGAGATTCGGCGGCGTTCAGGATCTACCTCTACGAGTTGCCTCCCCGTCTTTACCTTCCCCGGAAACTGTGCCGCCATGCGGCGATAGATTTCGCCGGTTCCACCGTAGAGGGGGAAGCGAAATTTGCTGTTTGGCCCCCAGCCGACGTCGTCGCGCTCGTAGAGGACGTTCTCGAGCAGCCTTTTGAAGTCGACCACTGCCACGCGGTCCGCGATCCACGCCTTGGACATTCGCTCCAGTGGCGTCGTCCAGACCTTGGAGTTGTACGGGAACATGAAGTGCTCGGCGATGCCTTCGCCGAAGGTGCCGAGGATCCAGTCGCGAAAGTTAGCCGCTTGCTTGCCGGCTCCGTTGGAAGCTGCCTTGGCCGCACCGACCAGACACTGGACCTGCACTTCCTTGGGCAGATAGCGCAAGTTGCTCTGAAAGGGATAGGGAACCCAGTTCCCTTCCTTGACGATCCAGCTTTCGCGGATGCGCTCGTGTACCTCTTTGCCGAGCATCTTGTCGATCAGATCATCGAAGTACTTGTAGTGAGAGAAGATTACGTGGCCGCCTTCATCCCAGACGAAACCCTGCTTGTCGACGTGCGAACAGGAATGTCCGCCAACACCATCGGACTTTTCGTACAACACCCAGTTCCGGTAGCCCAGTTCGTTGAGGCGGTGGGCGGCACCCAGTCCGGTGGGTCCTGCTCCGATGATGACGATCTTTTTGTCCATGGCCTTGAAGGAGAACTATGAACCGAAAGGACTTACCCTATCGCACGCAACCCCACGTCCTTGTGTCAAATCTTAGCATCTGCGCCCCCAACAACCTCGTGCCCCAGGTAACTCGGCTGCTCCCCCGAAAGCCTTTGCTGACGCGGATGTTCGGCCTCAACTGGGTCGAAATCCAGCCAAAAGCCTGCAATCGTCCTACCTTAGGGCACGGTGGTTCGCCTGTACTTGACTAGAAAACAAGCATCTTTCGACGCTTGAATGAGATGGAGGGATACGGATGTGCAAATCCCTTCACCTTTCTGGAACCGTCGTGGATAGATGGGGTTAAGGGTTCAGCCTGGCAGGCGCGAACTGGCACCAGTTTGCAGGAACCAGCGTTCCATCCGCCAGATCCACCCGTCGAAGTCCTTGCCGGCAGGTATACGCTTGAGGCTCAGCGGCTCTTCTCCCGAAAAAACCGGTCCGGTGGTGGTCAGGACCGCGGACTTGAATCCTGCTTCGCGAGTGATCTGAAGTGTCCGTTGATTCCAGTGAGGCTCCAGTGCTGGATGGGGATAGGAAAAATGCTGGATGGGCTGACCGAGTTTCTCATCGAGACGCTGCTTGCACCCCTGGATTTCAGCCCGCGCATCCACTTCGGTGACGTGAGCAAGATTGGGGTGAGACAACGTGTGCCCTCCGATCGTGTGACCTGCGTTCTTCAGGGCGCGAACCTGATCCCAATTCATCATCAAACCGCTTTTGCGATCCAGAGGCTCAACCTGGAGAGACTCTTCGATCTGGCGAATGAACTGTTCCTGAGCGGCGCCAGCCAGTGCCGCACCCAGGTCCCAGACCACGTTCAGCGCTGCTTTCTTGCCGTCATCGCTGGCGATAGCAAAGGTCCGGTTGTTCTCGGGATGCTTCCATTCGCGTACCGCCGTCGTATTGAAGGCAAAATTAAGCCGGGCATACCAGGGAGGTGTGCCCGTGTCTACCGCATTCACCATGATGTAGAACGTTGCCGGAACGCCGTACCGATTCAGGATTGGCGTGGCCACATCATGGTTGTCGGCGAAGCCGTCGTCGAAAGTCACGGCTGCCGACCGCGGAGGCAAAGGCTTCCCCTCGGCGGCGAACTCTCTGACTTGCTCGATGGTGACGGGATTAAAATGCCGGGCTAACGCGCCGATTTGAGCTTCAAAACTGGCTCTCGCATGGGAGATGCGAATGGTATTGGCGGTGTCCTGTGGGTTTTCGACTACCGAATGGTAACCAAGGACCAGGACGCGAGGTCTGGCAAGGCGGGTCGCAGCCCTGAGAATCCCGCTGTTTACGGCCATGCTTTTCAGCCATTGCTTGGGTCTGAATCGAGGCAAAGATCGCTCCTGCGCGAGGCCATCGGGTGACTAGTGTGCCATTGCGGTCGATGAATGATAGCGTATTATGACAGCCACCGACCATGCGCGTAGAAGGCGCGGGTCACCCACCTTGGGGACATCAGCTACCAACTGGAGAGATTGAATGAGTTCGGAACAACACGTCCAGGAAGTCAAAGAACAGGTTAACGAGCTGTTCACGAAAACGGTGGACGACTGGGCGCGCTTTTACGAGGATCCAAAGCCGGCAACCTTGACCGCCCAGAACCTTGTTTCCCGGCGCCGGTTCACGCTGGAGATGGTCGAATCGCGGCTTGCCCCGGGGTCGAAGATCCTGGATGTCGGATGCGGGACGGGCCACCTGGCCGGAGCCTTAATGCAGCGCGGCTATGACGCCTGGGGTGTGGACTTCTCCGAGGGCATGGTGCAGTACGCCGCCGTACACTACCGCGCGGATCGCTTTCAGGTGGGTGATATTGAGCGGATTCCATTCCCGGACAACACGTTTGATGGAATCGTCTGCCTTGGGGTGATGGAGTACCTGAGCAGCGATGAAAAGGCTCTTCGTGAGATGTGGCGGGTGCTGAAACCGGGTGGCGTAGCCATCATCACGACGCCGAACGCCCTCTGCCCCTTCTGGTACTGCGACCGTGGATTGCTGAAAGCGAGAATTCTCGCCCGGCCATTGGTGCGCCTCGTGCGGAGGTCGTTGACCGCGGCAAAGGATTTGCCGACTGTCACGCACCGCCGATTCTTCCCCGGCCACTGGGCCAAGTTGATGCGCTCCGTAGGACTGAAGACAGAAGAAGTGGTCTGCCACGCCTGGGGATGGTACAGCCTGGAACGATTCTTTCCCCAGGGAGGTTTCTGCCGCGCAAGTGACCGCTTCGCCCGCAACCGCGCGATCAACTGGTTCGCTTCGGATCAGCTCTCCTGCGTTCGCGCAATCAAATAGGCGCGGCCTCTGCGGCGTACGCGACAAAGGCCCGGATGTTGTGATCCACGTCACTCTGTGATGTTCGGCGCGCGTGTAAAGTAAGGGGCATGGGTGGATTCGCAATCCTCACCAACCGCAAACGGGCGATCATCGCGCTCGCGCATGCGGTTGTCTTTTGCGTGATTGCCACCTGGCAACTGGTTGCCGGGCCAATCGCAAGGGGCATGGGCACGCCAGCCTCGGCGTCCACCGGAACCTGGGTTCTCTGCGGGATCTACTTCCTCGTGTCTTCTGTCCTGCTCTGGCTGCTCGTGATTTCGCGCGGCTGGATGGAGAAGACCTACTTCGCCTTCTGCACCATCAGCGCCGCCTCGGGCCTGCTTCGAACCCTGGCGGGAGACTCCGCCTTCCCGGTGGGACGCCATCTGCGGGTGGTCATGCTGATGAGCGCAATCCTGGTGGGGCTGTTGATCACACGCGCGCACTCCGCGATGGCAGAGAGCGGCTCGTAGTCCCCGTCACGTTCGAGATTGTGCCGCGAACCAATGTACTGGACAGAAGCCGAAACGTGGCCGCTTCCATCTTCTATAATCTTAGGGTGGATTCTCCGAAGGTAAAGCAGGTCGCGTCGGCAGACTTTCCCACGCGCTGGGGCCATTTTCAGATTCACGGTTTCACGACCGGAGGCGGGAACGGCGCAAACAAGCGGGAGGAAGCGGTCGCGCTGGTCATGGGCGACGTGCATTCCGGCTCGCCATTGGTGCGCATTCATTCGCAGTGCCTGACCGGCGACGTCTTCGGCTCACTGCGCTGCGACTGCCGCCAACAACTGGAAATGGCGCTCTCGATGATTGCCCAGCAAGGCGCTGGAGTTCTGATCTACGAGCAGCAGGAGGGACGCGGCATCGGTCTGATGGCCAAACTGCAAGCCTATGCGTTACAGGACAGTGGCCTGGACACAGTCGAGGCCAATGAGAGGCTTGGATTCAAGGCGGATCACCGCGAGTTCCAGATGCCGGCGGAGATTCTGAAGGCCCTGGGGATTCGCAGTGTACGGCTGCTCTCGAATAATCCTGACAAAGTAGCGGCGCTGCAGCGGGCAGGAATCAAAGTGACCGAACGGGTTCCGTGCGAAGTGCCGTCCAGCGAGTACTCAGAAGACTATCTCAAGACAAAGAAAGAAAAGCTGGGCCACTTGTTCACCAAGCGCTAGCCGCGGTTAGGTAGTCCTGTACCCACGTCGGCGTGCCTCGTTCAACAACCGTTCCAGTCCTTTCCGGTTCTTCACCGGCAACCCGCGCAGTGCCGACCCTGCCAGGGCCACATACACATCGCGCGGTAGGGGGTGCTTTCTCAACACGGAGAGGTGCCGCGCCACCGTATCCACGTCTCCACGGATGATCGGCCCGCTGAAGGAGTTCCCGGGCCCGAGTCGAGTGTAGTTCTCCAATGTCTGGCGGACGATGGGCAAGCTCATGCGGCGCGCGTCGTTACGGCTCAGTCCCGCCACGGCCGCGGCTTCCTCCAGCGTCACGAGAAAGGCCAGCAGCAGAGGCGAAGTCATGGTCGCCCAGGCGTGATAGGCGGCTTTGCGTGAAGCTGAAAGCCGGAAACTCAATCCGCCCAAATCGCGCACGATGCGGCGAGCAAGGCGGACCGCGGCGGAATCGCCTTCTACGGCAAAAGGAACGCCGGCGAGTGGGGGCCGCGTCGCCGCGACAAACGTCATGAGTGGATGCACGGACGCGACCGCGATCCCGACCTTGCGCAACGGCTCCAACTCGCGGCTGCTGAGGGCGCCGCTTGCATGGAACGCAAAGCGGACTCTTTCCTTCCCGAGTTTCGTCACTGAAGCTGCCGCTTTGCGTATCTCGCGATCGGGAACGCAAAGCCAGAGCAGACCGGCTCGCAGTTGGGCCGACTCAAGTGTGACCGCCTGCGCACCGACAGCTCGCGCCAGCCGCTGTGCGCGACGATGTGAGGCGGATGAGCCGCGGCCGGCAATCTCAGCGATGGTATAGCCGGCGTCCCTGAGCGCGGGCGCCAGGGAGGTGGCCAGGCTGCCCGCCCCGACAATTGCGATTCGGGGCTTGCGAGTCACGCGCGCAGCATATCATTGCAGACCGCGCGCCGGCTCGCTTACCCGAAACGGGCCCGGAGTCGTGCGCTCCGAACGGAGCCGGAAGAGGATTCGTCACACGCTCGGTTATATTGTCTGTCATGGGGAAATCAGGAACGCCACGGTCCAAAGCACGAGTTATTTCTTCGCGCGTAAGCTATCGCGGACCAGTCTTTTCCGTCACGACCGATCAGGTGGAGGAGCCGGGAGGAATTCGGGCCCGTCGCGATGTGGTCCGGCACTCGGGTTCGATCGTCGTGCTGGCGGTAGACGATCACTCTCCTGAGCCGCGAATTCTGCTGGAGTGGCAATACCGGCATGCGGCCGGAGCGATGATGTTGGAACTCCCCGCCGGGCGGATCGACGATGGCGAACGCGAGCTGGCGGCGGCCAAACGCGAATTGCTGGAAGAAACCGGCTATAGCGCGCGGCGCTGGAAGAGGATGTTGCATTTCTATGTCAGCCCTGGCTTCCTCGACGAAGCTATGACCATCTACCTCGCTCAAGACCTCAAGGCAGGTATCGCGCAACCCGAGGAAGACGAGAAGATTCAGATCCGGTTCGTCCCGCTTTCCCAGGCCGTTCGCATGGTCGGCAGTGGCCAGATCCGGGACGCCAAGACGATCGCCGGCCTCCTCTGGTTTGCCCAGAACGGCAGAAAACATCGGTAAATCCCACGGATTCCGCGTGGGCGAAGCTGGCCGACATGTCCGCGTCCCGTGTGATACCAGTCCTTGACAGTGCCCATGTGCCGCCTCACAATGCGTACGCATTCCTGCAGCCTCACGCGGGAATCGTCCACCGTTTCGCGGGAGGCGCGGGGCAGGGGGGGCACGTGGAACGTCTGAAAGGAACCGTCAAGTGGTTCAACAACGCGAAGGGATACGGGTTCATCGGCCGCGACGACGGGCCTGATGTATTCGTACACTACAGCGCGATCACCGCCGAAGGCTATAAAAGCCTTCAGGAGGGTGACAAAGTCGAATTTGAAATTGTTCAGGGACAGAAGGGCCCTCAGGCAGCGAACGTAACGAAGGCCTCCTAGTCTGCGAGGCCGTTTTTCCTCAACGCCCAGGTTATTGTTTTCCTCTGGCCGCAGGCTGTGGTGTGCCTCTCCGCACCCCGATCCAACGCATTCGCATCCGCGGCGCTACAATTTCTCCATTCATGGACAACAAGGCTATCGCCAGCGTTCTGTACGAAACCGCCGACCTGCTCGAAATCGACGGGCAGGATTCTTTCCGTGTGCGCTCCTACCGTAATGCCGCGCAGGCGATCGAGGCATTGCCGCAGCAGGTGAAGGATCTGATCGAGGAGCCGAAGAAACTGCTCGAAGTTCCCGGCATCGGCAAAGGTATGCTGCTCAACATGCAGCAGCTTCTCAGCGAAGGACGGCTCGAAGCGCACGCCGCATTGCTGAAGAAGTACCGGCCCTCAATGCTGGAACTGCTCAAGATTCAGGGCTTGGGACCGAAGACGATCGCGCTGATCTGGAGCGCCTATCAGGTCAGCGACCTCGACGGGGTCGAGAAGCTGGCGCGTGAGGGCAAGATTCGCACGCTGCCGCGCATGGGCGAAAAGCATGAGCTGAAGCTGATCAAGGCGATTGAAGACTACCGCCGAATCGGCGGGCGGTTCCTGCTGGATACAGCGGAACAATTGGCGGAGAAGCTCGTCGAGCATTTGCGGCAGGTTCCAGGCGTGGAGAAAGTGACGCCGGCGGGCTCCTTGCGTCGCGGGCGTGAAACGGTTGGAGATCTCGACATCCTGGTGACCGGCAAGGCGTGCTGCTCTGCGGAAACGCTGCAGACGATCAAGGACCATCTGATTCGTTTTCCTGGCCTGATGGAGATCATCGCGCAGGGCGAGAACAAGGTCAGCTTTCGTCAGCGCAACGGCATGCAGGTCGACGTGCGCCTTCTGCCGCCGGAATCCTTCGGCGCCGCCATGCAGTACTTCACCGGGTCGAAGGCGCATAACGTTGCTTTGCGCCAGCGCGCGTTGAAGATGGGTTACACGCTCAGCGAATACAGCCTGGCTACGCTGGAAGGCGAAAAGTCGGTCGCCGGCAAAACCGAGGAGGAGATTTACTCGAAGCTGAAGTTGGATTTCATCCCCCCTGAATTGCGTGAAAACCAGGGCGAGATTGAAGCGGCGGCAAGTCACTCGCTGCCAGAGTTGCTGGAACTGGCGGACATCCGCGGCGATGTGCACATGCACACGGTGGAAACCGACGGCCGCAACACGATCGAGGAGATGGCGGAAGCCGCACGCGAGCGCGGATATCAGTACATCGCGATCACGGACCACTCGAAGAACCTTGCCTTCGCCAATGGTCTCACGGACGAGCGCGCACTGATCCACATCGAGCGGATTCGGGCGGTAGAGAAAAAACTGAAAGGTCTTCGCATACTGGCTGGCGTCGAAGTCGATATTCTCGTCGATGGCGCTCTTGATCTGTCTGATTCTGCACTCGCCCAGATGGATATCGTCATCGCCAGCGTGCACTCACACTTCAATCAGGATCGCGACACGATGACCGAGCGATTGCTGAAGGCGGTCAGCAATCCGAACGTCTCGGTTCTTGGACACCCGACTGGCAGGCAGTTATTGCGGCGCGATGCGTATCCATTCGACATGGACGCCGTCCTGAAAACTGCGGCCAAGAACAAAGTGGCCATGGAACTCAATGCATATCCCGACCGGCTCGACCTGTGTGATGTGCACCTGAGGATGGCCAAGCAACATGGCGTAAAAGTCGTGATCAATACCGATTCCCACCACACCTCGCACCTGGACAAAATACGCTACGGTATAACCCAGGCCCGGCGGGCCTGGCTGACAAAGGATGACGTCCTGAACACTTTGCCGGCCCAGAAGTTTGCTTCTGCCATTCGACGGGGATGGTGAAGTGCCCCGGCGACTGGGCAACAGTATTCCTATTATTGCCGCCGTGCCCTGCTGCAAGCTGCAAATGCATTCACACCAGCGCTGCTCCCCGGCTAGAATCAACCAGTTAGGGCCGTAGCGGGGCAAATCGTTGGTCTCTGACGTGCTGGCCGTGACAGAGGGGTGCCCTGCCCTCCAGGTCGAATTTACGACTGATCTGAGGTCCGAGGAAAAGACGCGATTGGCCGAAGTGACGATTCAAGCGAACCAGATCGAGACAGTTCCCATACAGAGCGCCGCTCGTGGGACGGATACGTCTGCGGATCGCAGCCGTCGTCCTGTGTTTGTGATTGGCTGCCACCGTTCCGGTACGAACCTGCTTTACGACATGCTTCTTTCCTCGGGCGACTTCGCGATCTACCGCGGACAGCTGCCGGTCTATAAGCTGTTCCTCCCAAAGTTCGGCAGCCTGGATAAACGGGGCAATATGGAACGCGCCGTAGACACGTGGCTCCATAGCAAGGGTTATCGCAGGTCAGGCCTGAAGGCGAAGGAAATTCGGGCGAAGCTTCTGGAGGCGTGCCACAGCGCAGGGGACTTCATGCGCACCGTCATGAACGAGATCGCCAGCAACCAGAATGCGCGGCGCTGGGCGATCTACGATCCCGATGGCGTGCTTTACATGCAGCAGATCAAGGCGGACATTCCGGAGGCTTTGTTCATCCACATCGTCCGTGACGGGCGCGACATCGCTCTCTCCCTGAAAAAGATGGAAGGTTTCAAGCCCCTGCCGTGGGACATTGGCTCGTCGCGGGGACTGCTCGCGACGGCCGCCTACTGGAAATGGATGGTTCGGACGGGACAGACCTGCGGGCGCACGATCCCGGCAGACTACATGGAAGTGCGATACGAAGATCTTGTGCAAACGCCGCACGAGACGCTCGCAGCGCTCGGCCGTTTTTTAGATCACGACCTGGATTACGAGCGGATCCAGAAAGCCGGTCTGGGGCGATTAAGCGAGACGAATTCCTCCTTTCGCGAGGAAGGGGCGCATTCTGGGATCAACCCTGTCCAGCGCTGGAAGGAGCGGCTGTCACACGACCAGGTTGCTGCTCTTGAAGCGCTGGTCGGTGACTGCCTGGAAGAACATGGATATGAGTTGGCGACTCCATTGAAACAGAGAAAGGCCGGACTCCACGGAAAATGGATCCGCGCTTTCTATCCGGCTCTGCTCGGTGCTAAGCAATGGCTGAAGACCAGGACTCCACTGGGGAAGCTGGCTAATTTATCGGTGCTGGAACTCTCCGACGTGGTGCCCGAGACCAGCGTGGTGGACAGCAGGTAAAACGGAGACACTCCTCTAGTGGATTCCACTTCCGATCACGGTCCGCTGTTGGGACGAGCCCTGCTGGCTCTCACCTGCCGCATGCGCGGCTTCGACACGCTGGGTGTACTCGACGAGATCAAGACGGCACCGTTCCGGCCGGCTGAAGAAATCCGGGAGAGGCAATTCCGCGCAGCCGCTTCCCTGCTGGCGCATGCTGAAACGCACGTTCCCTACTACCGTGAACTGTTCCGCAGTCTCGGGATCATCAGCCGCGATATCCGCAGCTGGGACGATTTCGAAAAGTTGCCGGTTTTGACCAAAGACATCATCCGCGCAAGGCAGCGCGATCTGGTGCGGGAAGATGTGCCGTTGGAACAACTGCGGCCCCACTTCAGCGGAGGATCGACAGGCGTGCCTCTGAAATTCTTCCGCAGTCGCGAATACATGGTCGCCAGCGACGCAGGGACCTACCGCAATTTGATGCAATGCGGATGGCGTCCGGGAGAGATGGTCGCCTTCTTCTGGGGCGGGAACGACAAGCTCTACGCCATGTCCCGAATAGAATTCGAGTTGCGCCAGTTCGCGCGCCGCATGTATCAGTTCGACCCTTTTCATTCCGGCGAAGCAGAAATGGCCAGCTGGGAAAGGCAATTCCGGCGGATCCGGCCTCGCGCGATTCTCGGGTATGCCTCTACGATCGCGCGTTTTGCGCAATTCCTCGACAGCCGCAAGCAAACGATCGATCGGATCAAAGGCGTTTTCACAACCGCGGAGAAGTTGTACGCGCCGCAACGCGCCGTCATCGAACGCGTCTTCCAGGGCAAGGTGTTTGACTGCTATGGCTCGAGTGAGGTGCAGAACATCGCAGCCGAGTGCCTTAGGGGAAGCATGCACATTAACGCCGATTTCGTCGTGCTCGAGGAGGATCGGACGGCGGCG